>MRWF01030605.1_pt1 | contig 26605 bp, 24 predicted proteins | sample 1013331 | NCBI WGS metagenome assembly MRWF01 (sample SAMN06117577, study PRJNA244670) | biofilm metagenome | biome: Water; feature: Cathode Biofilm; material: Biofilm; isolation source: microbial consortium enriched at the cathode of a solar microbial fuel cell | place: USA: District of Columbia ... | reverse complement strand
CCGCTCAAGACTCTCAAGGAGATCGGCAAGAAGCTGACCGAGGTGCCCAAGGATTTCGAGGCGCACCGCACGATCAACCGCTTCCTGGAGAACCGTCGCAAGGCGCTCGATTCCGGCGAGGGCATCGACTGGGCGTTGGCGGAGGCGCTGGCATTCGGTGCGATTCTTCAGGATGGCACGCCGGTGCGCCTGTCGGGCCAGGATTCGGAACGCGGCACCTTCTCGCAGCGGCATTCGGTGCTTTACGACCAGAAGGATGAGCGGCGCTTCATACCGCTCAACAATCTCGGTCCCGCGCAGGCTCACTACGAGGTCATCAACTCGATGCTGTCGGAAGAGGCGGTGCTCGGGTTTGAATACGGCTATTCACTGGCCGATCCGCGGGCCTTGGTGCTGTGGGAAGCCCAGTTCGGCGATTTCGTTAACGGCGCACAGGTGGTGTTCGACCAGTTCATCTCGTCGGGCGAACGCAAATGGCTTCGCATGTCGGGACTGGTCTGCCTGCTGCCGCACGGATACGAGGGGCAGGGCCCCGAGCATTCGTCCGCGCGGCTGGAGCGATTCCTGCAATTGTGCGCCGAGGACAATATGCAGGTCGCCAACGTTACAACGCCGGCTAACTATTTCCACATCCTGCGGCGGCAGCTGAAACGCGATTTCCGCAAGCCGCTGATCCTGATGACGCCGAAATCGCTGCTGCGCCACAAGCGTGCGGTATCGACTCTGGCGGAAATGGCGGGCGAAAGCACGTTCCACCGACTGCTGTGGGACGACGCGCAGATGTTGCCGGATCAGAAGATCAAGCTGGTCAAGGATTCCAAAATCCGGCGTGTCGTCTTGTGCTCGGGCAAGGTCTACTATGACCTTTACGAGGACCGTGAGAATCGCGGCATCGACGACGTCTACCTGCTCAGGGTCGAGCAACTCTACCCGTTCCCGGCCAAGGCGCTGATCAACGAGCTGTCACGGTTCCGCAACGCGGAAATGGTTTGGTGCCAGGAGGAGCCCAAGAACATGGGAGCCTGGTCGTTCATCGACCCCTATCTGGAATGGGTGCTTGCCCATATCGACGCCAAACATCAACGCGTGCGTTATGCCGGCCGTCCGGCCGCGGCTTCGCCGGCGACCGGGCTGATGTCCAAACATCTCGCGCAACTCGAGGCGTTCCTCGAAGACGCGCTCGGCGAATGAACTCGCCCGAGTCCAACTGAAGGCAACGGAAGCACATATCATGGCAAGCGAAATTCGCGTTCCCACTCTTGGTGAATCGGTCACCGAAGCCACTGTCGGCCGTTGGTTCAAGAAGGCGGGCGAAGCGGTCACCGCCGATGAGCCGATCGTTGAACTGGAGACCGACAAGGTGACCCTGGAGGTCCCGGCACCGGCGTCCGGGACGCTCGAGGAGATCGCCGTCAAGGAAGGCGAAACCGTTGAGGTGGGCGCGCTTTTGGGTACGCTCGGCGAGGCGGGCGCAACGGCTTCCGCCAGGAGCGACGACAAGAAGCAGGGCCCGAAGTCGGATGATGGCGGGCGCCAGGCGGCAAGCTCGCAGAGCAGCGGCAAGATGGTCGATGTCCACGTGCCGTCGGCCGGCGAATCCGTGACCGAGGCCCAGGTCGGCGAGGTCTACAAGGCCGTCGGCGATGTGGTGAAGGTTGACGAGCCGATCCTGGAACTGGAAACCGACAAGGCGGCACAGGAAGTGATGTCGCCGGTGGACGGGGTGCTGCGCGAACTCGCGGTCAAGGCCGGCGACGAGGTTAAGGTGGGCGCCCTGCTTGCGCGGATCGAGGCAGGCGCGTCGGCGACCGGCGAATCCGCGTCGACGGCAGCACGCGACGTACGGCGGAGCGGTGGCGATACGGAGTCCGCGCGTCCGCCGGCTCCGGCCGCGCAAAAACTGATGGAGGAACACAAGCTTGCCGCCGGCGATATTACTGGGTCCGGCAAGGACGGTCAGATCTTGAAATCCGACGTTTTGGCCGCAATCGAGGGTGGCAAGGACGCCGCCGCGCCAGCAAAGAACGGGGACGAACCGGCCCGCCGCGCCGCAAGCGCTTCAGCGGAAACGCCGAACGTGGCACGCGCGCCGTCCACGGGTGCCGACGAACAGCGCGAGGAACGCGTGAAGATGACGCGGCTGCGCCAGACGATCGCCCGGCGGCTGAAGGAAGCGCAGGATACGGCTGCCATGCTGACGACCTTCAACGAGGTCGACATGGGCGCGGTGATGGATCTGCGCAAGCGCTACAAGGACCTGTTCGAGAAGAAGCACGGCGTGAAGCTCGGCTTCATGGGCTTCTTCACCAAGGCGGTCTGTCACGCGCTGAAGGAGATTCCGGCCGTGAATGCCGAGATCGACGGCACCGACATCATCTACAAGAACTTCTGCCATGTCGGCGTCGCAGTCGGCACCGACAAGGGGCTGGTGGTGCCGGTGGTGCGCGATGCCGACCAGATGGGAATCGCCGAGGTCGAGAAGGAAATCGGCCGGCTGGGCGCCGCCGCTCGGGACGGCAAGCTGGCACTCGCCGATATGCAGGGCGGCACCTTCACCATCTCTAATGGCGGCGTCTATGGCTCGTTGATGTCGACGCCGATCCTCAATGCGCCGCAATCGGGCATTCTGGGCATGCACAAGATCCAGGAACGGCCGATGGCGGTGGGCGGCGAAATCAAGATCCGGCCGATGATGTATCTTGCGCTGTCCTATGATCATCGTATCGTCGACGGCAAGGAGGCGGTCACCTTCCTGGTGCGGGTCAAGGAAAGCCTGGAAGATCCGGAAAGGTTGGTGCTGGACCTCTAAACGCCTAAGCGCTGGGAGGCGTCGCGATGAGCATCGAGTATCTGATCACCGCGCTGATCATCATTCTCGTGCCGGGCACTGGCGTGGTCTATACGATCGCGGTCGGGCTTTCGGCCGGGCGGCGGGCCAGTATCGCCGCCGCTTTCGGCTGCACGCTCGGCATCGTTCCCGCCATCCTCGCCTCGGTGCTCGGCCTGGCTGCGATCCTGCATACCAGCGCGGTCCTGTTCCAGATGCTCAAATTTGCCGGCGCCGCCTATCTCCTCTACCTTGCCTGGCGTACGCTTCAGGAGAACGGCCCGATGCGACTCGACGGCGATCGCCGGGCTAACCGGGACCTGTTGTCGACGGTGCGCACCGGTTTCGTGATTAACATCCTCAACCCGAAACTGTCGGTGTTTTTCCTGGCCTTTCTGCCGCAGTTCATCGACCCGGCGGCGGTCTCGCCGGTCGTCCGGATGCTGGAGCTGGGCGCAACGTTCATGGCGATGACCTTCGTGGTCTTTGTCGTCTATGGCAGTTTGGCGGCGATGATCGGTGCAAGATTGCTGACGCGCGACACGGTGCTGCTTTGGATGCGGCGCACGGTCGCCCTGACATTTGCCGGGTTCAGCGTGCGCCTTGCGCTCGCGGAGCGGTAGGGCGCGGATCCGGCGCGGCCCTGCGCGATAGCCAACATACAGGATTGAGTAGATATGGACTTCGAGCCGGAGATTCCCCCGATCCAGGTTCATCTGTGCGTCAAGGACGGCAAGGCGGCGATCGCTTTCTACGAGGCGGCATTCGGCGCGGTCGAGACTTTCGAGCAGATGGCTGACGACGGAGAGCGCGTGCTGCATGCCAATCTGTCGATGTTCGGTTCGGAAGTGATGCTGCAGGACGAGTTTCCCGAGTACTCCAGCGATGTACTGGGGCCGCTCTCGTGCGGTGGCGCAAGCACGACCATCAACATCAATCTTGCCAAGCCGAACGAGGTCGACGCGGCCGTTGCCCGCGCCGTGGCGGCCGGCGCGGAGATTGTCATGCCGGTCGATGATCAGTTCTGGGGAGCCCGCTACGGCAAGATCCGCGACCCGTTCGGGCATGTGTGGTCCTTCAACGCGCCGCTGGAACAAGGTGGGTAGAGATGAAGGGTGCCGCGCAGGCCTGGCCCGCTTTCGCGCGCGGCCGAGACGGGTACGGGGTGCGTGCCGCTGTCGCTGCGCTTGCGGTGCTGGCCTTGCCGTACGCCGAGGCGCGGGCGGCGTGTCCACAGGAACTGGCCGTCTATTCCGAACGGGAAGGGTCGGCCGCGATCGACTTTCGCCCCGCGCTGCCGGGCGCGGCCCTGCATGCGATAGAATTCAAGCTCGTATTCGCGCAAAACGGCGTCGTTCTGGAGGGTATCGTGATGCAAACCGACCCCGGCGCGCGCCCTTACGGCCTGGCCATGCATCAATGTCCGGATGGCGACGTCACGGGTGAGGAACTGGCGGCGTGTACGATCTGGGAAGGGCCGATCTACGGCATCGGCGCCGACGGCGCCGTCGCAACGATGCCGGACCGCGGAAGCTCGGCGGCCGCGCAACTGCTTTTGCCCGGTTTCGGCGCCGCCGTGCGCCATTCGCGCATCTACGGCCCCGATGGCGTCAGCGTCCTTCCCTGGGACGTTTTTGCGCTCAGCGGATGCCAGGAATGAGCGGCGGCGATGGTGCGTTAGGATACCGGCGGGCCGCGCTCTCGCGGGTAGGGGCTCTGTTGATGATGGACGCCCGCCGTGCTCTGGAGCCTGCGCGGAGCCGTGTCTACGAAACGGGACGGCAGACCGGACGAAATTGCATCGGCCGTGCTCTGGTATTTGTCCGACGAGGCGTCCTATACCACGGGCGCGATCTTCACAGCGGGCGGCGGCCGCAAAAAGAACCGAATGAAAGGAAGCAGCCATGACATATGACGTTGTCGTGATCGGGGGCGGGCCGGGCGGATATGTCTGCGCGATCAAGGCCGCGCAGCTGGGACTTAAGACGGCGGTGGTGGAGAAGCGCCCGACCTATGGCGGAACCTGCGTCAATGTCGGCTGCATCCCCTCCAAGGCATTGCTGCATGCCACGGAAGCCTTTGTGGAGGCGGGACACGGCCTGGAGGCGCTGGGTGTCGAGGTCGGCAAGCCGAAGCTCAACCTCAAGGCGATGATGGGGCACAAGACCCAGACGGTCGACCAGAACACCAAGGGCCTCGATTTCCTGTTCAAGAAGAACAAGATCGACGGGCTGCGCGGCACCGGCCGGATCCTCGGCGAAGGCAAGCTGGAGGTGACCGACGCCGATGGCGAAACCAAAGAGATCGAGGCGAAGAACATCGTGATCGCCACCGGCTCCGATGTCGCCGGCATTCCCGGTGTCGAGCTGGAATTCGACGAAAAGACGATCGTGTCGTCGACGGGCGCGCTGGCGCTGGAGAAGGTGCCGTCATCGATGGTGGTGGTCGGCGGTGGCGTCATCGGGCTCGAACTGGGCTCGGTATGGGCCCGCCTCGGTGCCAAGGTCACCGTGGTGGAGTTTCTCGACACTATTCTCGGCGGCATGGACGGCGAGGTCGCCAAGCAGTTCCAGCGCATGCTTGGCAAGCAGGGCCTCGACTTCAAGCTCGGCCAGAAGGTGACCGGGATTAAGAAGGTCAAGAAGGGCGCGAGCGTCACCTACGAACCGGTCAAGGGCGGCGACGCCGCAACGCTCGACGCCGATGTCGTGCTTGTCGCGACCGGCCGCAAGCCGTTCATCGAAGGTCTCGGCTGCGAACAGGCCGGCATCGTGCTCGACGAACGCGGGCGGGTGCGCACGGATGGTCATTTCCGTACGTCTATCCCGGGCATCTACGCGATCGGCGACGTGATTGTCGGTCCGATGCTGGCGCACAAGGCCGAAGACGAGGGCGTCGCGGTTGCCGAAATCATCGCCGGGCAGGCCGGCCATGTGAATTACGACGTCATTCCAAGCATTGTTTATACCAGCCCGGAGGTCGCCTCGGTCGGCAAAACCGAGGAAGAGTTGAAAAAGGCAGGCGTCGACTACCGGGCCGGAAAATTTCCGTTCTCGGCCAATGGACGCGCGCGCGCGATGCTGAAAACCGACGGGTTCGTCAAGATACTCGCCGACAAGAAAACCGATCGCGTACTCGGCGCCCATATTGTCGGTTTTGGCGCCGGGGAACTGATCCACGAAATCGCGGTAGTGATGGAATTCGGCGGGTCTTCCGAAGACCTGGCCCGCACGTGTCACGGTCATCCAACCATGTCGGAATCGGTCAAGGAAGCAGCGCTCGCCACCTTCGCAAAGCCAATCCATATGTAAGTGTGACGCGGCTTCGCCCATCGAAACCATGCGCGAAAAGGCCCGGCCGGATCCCGACCGGGCCTATTCGTGTCGGAGGTTGCGCATTAAGCCCGGATGGGCCTGACACCCGCCGGGGCAAGCCGCAAGCGCGGCGCTGCTTGGGCCCGACGCCGCTTCACACTTCTTTACAATCACCGGTAAGGCGGGAAACGTTGCCCGCCTAGTCTGATCCCATTGCAGCGACAGTGCTGCCGAACAGAGGATCAAGACCATGCAGGACGACAAGCATCATTTCGACGATTCGATCGACAACGGCACGCCGCGCTCGCGCGGCTGGATGCGTGGTGCGATCGTGGGCGGGTTGGCTCTGGCCGCGATCGCCGGCACCGGACTGGTGGCTGCCGCCGGTGGTGGTTTCGGGGCTTCGAACGGCCATATGGGCGGCATGAGCGGTATGGGTGGCATCGGCGGTTTCATGATGGAACGGCGGATGGGCCACATGCTCGACGAGATCGGCGCGACGGACGAGCAGCAGGACAAACTGTGGGAGATCATCGACGCCGCGCGCGCCGAAATGCGGCCGATGATCCGCGAATTCCGTGACACGCACGCAGATATCGTCAATATCATCAGCGCCCCGACCATCGATCGCGAGGCGGCCGAAAAGCTGCGCACCGAAAGGGTGCAGGCGATGGACGAGGTCTCGCGCAAGATGACCGCGGCCCTGCTCGACGCCGCCGAGGTGTTGACGCCGGAGCAGCGCGCCAAACTGGCCGAGCATATGGACAAGCGCGGCAGGCATCATCGCCGCTAACGGGACGCCCCGGGGGCCGGGGGTCATGGAAGGAGGCCGGGCATGGCGGAACAGGTTCTGATCGTCGACGACGACACTCGCCTGTCCGCCATGCTGGCCGATTACCTGACCGGAAACGGATTTGCCGTGCGCACCGCGGGGAGCGCGGCGGAAGGGCTGTCCGATCTGCAGAGACGGGCGCCAGACGCCGTGATTCTCGACATCATGCTGCCGGACATGGACGGGTTCGAGACCTGTCGGCGCATCCGTGCGGTGTCCGACGTTCCGGTGCTGATGCTGACGGCGAAGGGTGAGGAGACGGACCGCATCGTCGGGCTCGAACTCGGTGCGGACGACTATTTGCCGAAACCGTTCAACCCGCGCGAATTGCTGGCCCGGCTCAAGGCAATCCTGCGTCGGCGCCATGGCGCCGACGGCAGCGAGCGCGTACTGCGCTTCGGGCGGCTGGAGATCGATCCGGGCTCGCGCGCGGCGAGGCTCGAAGGGAGCGAATGCAGGCTAACCAGTCACCAGTTCGACCTTTTGCTGGCGCTGGCCAGGAACGCGGGGCGAACCCTGTCGCGCGACCAACTCATGGACATGACGCGCGGCGAGGAACTCGAGGCATTCGACCGGTCGATCGACGTGCATGTTTCGCGCATCCGCGCCGCGATCGAAGCTGACCCCAAGCATCCGCGCCGGCTGATCACCGTGCGTGGTGCCGGATATGTTTTTGCGCGCTACCAGGACGATCTCTAGCATTCTCGTTGTCTCGATCGGAACCGGCTCATGCGCGGCAGTCTCTTTTTCAAGATATATGTGACCCTGCTGGCGAGCCTTGCCGTGGTGGCGATCGTCGGTGCCGTTGTCGTACGCATCGGCCTGGACGAGCGCGACACCGGCTGGCGCGCGCAGCGCGACCTGTTCGTGGCGGCGATCCTGCCCGCCGACGGCAGACCGGAGGAAATCGCGGCGACCCTGCGGCGTCTGTCCGAGACGTTCGAGACCGATCTGACCCTGTTCGATCGCCACGGTCTCGTGCTGGCGCGCGCCGGTGCGCCGATCGATGCCCGGGTGCTGGAACGGCACGGCATGCATGCACGGCGCGAGGATCACCATGTCTTCGTCATGCGACTTGCCGACGGCCGCGCGCTGGCCGCGCGCATGGATCGGCCGTTCGGCCCTCCCGGCCGCAACCCAATCGCCTATCTGGCGCTGATAGCCGGCGTTATCGGCCTGGCCGCCTATCCGGTCGTGCGGCAGTTGACGCGGCGCCTGGAACGGCTGCGGCACGGGGTCGACGCCTGGGGTGACGGGGCGCTGGTGACGCGCGTCGACGAGCGTGGCAGTGACGAGGTCGCCGCGGTGGCGAAAAGCTTCAACCGCGCCGCGGCCCAGATCGAGCATCTGATTACGGCGCACCGCAGCCTGCTCGCCAATGCCAGCCATGAATTGCGTTCGCCGCTCGCCCGACTGCGCATGGCGATCGACCTCTACGAGCGTTCGCCGTCGGAGGCGACCAAGCGGGAAATCGTCCGCAACCTGGCCGAGGTCGACGAGCTTGTCGACGAGATCTTGCTGGCAAGCCGGCTCGACCATCTCGAGCGGCTGGAAAACACCCAGCCGCTCGATCTTCTGGCACTGGTTACTGAAGAGGGTGCGCGCCTGCAAATACCGGTCAGCGGCACGCCCGCGCAGATCATGGGTGATCCGCGGCTGATCACCCGGCTGGTGCGCAATCTGATGCAGAACGCGCTGCGCCACGGCGCCCGCCCGGTGACGGTCGGTGTGGCGCCGACCCCCGATTTCGTACGGCTGAGCGTCGAAGATCACGGTGGGGGGATCCCGGAGAGCGAAGGCGAGCGGGTGTTCGAGCCGTTCTACCGGCCGGCAGGTCGTGGCGAGACGAGCGGTGGCTGGGGGCTCGGCCTGTCGCTCGTGCGCCAGATCGCGCGCCATCATGGTGCGAGCGTTCGGCTCGAAACGTCGAAAAGCGGCGGGGCGCGGTTCGTGGTGGACTTTCCCTATCCGGAGTCGCGCTGAGCGGGAGCCAGCACCTGCTTTGGCTGTCCGTAGGCAGAGCCCTTCAGAACCAGGCGGGTCGCATCGTCAGGGTCGTGTCGTCGAGACTGTCGAGCAGCTCGCGCTTGACGCGGGCGGCCGGCAATTCATGCACGAAGAAATACCGGCAGGCGGCGAGTTTGCCGTCAAGGAAATCCGCGTCGCCTTGGCCGTTTGCACGCTTGTTTGCCGCGGCGAGCGCCTGCCTCAACCACATCCAGGCGATGACGACATGGCCGAGCATGTCGAGATAGATGGTGGCGTTGGCGAGCCCCAGTCGTGGATTCTCCGCCACCGTTCGCGCAAGCCTGCCCGTGGTGGCGACCGTTTCGGAAAGATGCGCGGCCAGCGTCTCGGCAAAACCGGTGAGGCCGTCCAGCCCGTGTGCGGTCTTAATGTCGGCCATGATGCGCTCGGCCAGCATTCTAACGCCGGCTCCGCCGCCTTGCGTGACCTTGCGGCCGAGGAGATCCATGGCCTGGATGCCATGCGTACCCTCATGGATCGGATTGAGCCGGTTGTCGCGGTAGAGCCGCTCGACAGGATAGTCGCGCGTATAGCCGTAGCCGCCCAGGACCTGGATGGCGTGCTTGTTGGCTTCCAGGCAGTATTCGGACGGCCAGGACTTCACCAGCGGTGTTAACAGGTCGAGCAGCAGTTCGTCGTTGCGACGGGCCTGGCTGTCCTCGGCCACGCGGATGCGGTCGACGAGGTCGGCGGCATAAAGCACCAGTGCGAGCGCCCCTTCGACGGCCGCTTTCTGGGCCAGAAGCAGGCGCTTGACGTCGGCGTGCTCGATGATGGCAACCGGCGGGCTCGCCGGGTCCTTGCTGTCGGGATGGCGTCCCTGCGGGCGCTCGCGGGCGTAGGCGAGCGAGGCCCGGTATCCCGCCGCAGCCAAGGCCACCGCACCGAGGCCGACGCCGATGCGCGCCTCGTTCATCATCTGGAACATATAGGCGAGGCCGCGATGCGGCTCACCCAGAAGATAGCCGATCGCGGGTTCGTCCTCGCCGAAATGGAGCAGCGTGTTGGTGGTGCCGCGATATCCCATCTTGTGATTGAGACCGGCCAGGACGACGCCGTTACGCTCTCCGGGCGCGCCGTCGGGGCCGAGACGGTATTTGGGCACGATGAACAAGGATATTCCTTTCACGCCGGCCGGCGCGCCGTCGATGCGGGCGAGAACCATGTGGATGATATTGTCCGAAATCTCCTGGTCGCCGCCCGAAATCCACATCTTGCGGCCGGTGATGCGGTAATTGCCGTCGCCGATCGGGACGGCGCTCGTGGTGATGTCACTGAGGGAGGAGCCGGCCTGGGGTTCGGACAGGCACATCGTGCCGAAGAAACGGCCCTCGACCATCGGGCGCAGAAACAGCTCCTTTTGCGCTGCGCTGCCGAAACTGGCGACAAGATTGGCGGCGCCGGCGGTCAGGAAAGGATAGCCCGACGTGCCCACATTGGCCATCATGAACATGAACGCTGCCGCCTGCCGGACCGTTTCCGGCATCTGCATGCCGCCCCATTCATTGTCGAAGGCGGCGCCGAAGAAGCCGGCCTCGCGATAATGCCGCAACGCTTCGCCTACCGCGTCGTCCATCTTCACCTTGCCGTCGACAAAGGCAGGCTCGTTTGCGTCGAGCAGCGCCGCGTGCGGCAGGAAATGATCGATCGCGATCCGTTCGGCCGTGTCGAGGACGCCGTCGATCGCGGCCCGGTCATAGTCCGCGAAACGCGCATGTGCGCCTAGCCGCGCGCTGTCCAGCAGGTCGTGCAGCTGAAAGGAAAGGTCCGCCCGGTCGATGGTGATCATGCAACGAATGCCGTCATTTTGCGTTTCGCATTCAACAGGCCGACCGCCACTCGTCCGTGGGAGTGCCTCCAGCGCACCGCGCTGACACTGATCCAGGCCCGCCGCGAAAGCGTAGAACGTGGCGCATGCCATCGCAAGCGGAGGGTCGAATGCACAGACAGCTCACGAATGACAGCATGGTGCGGGCCGCGATGAAAGCGCCCTATCTCCAGCGCGACCAGGAACACGCGCTTACCGTTCGCTGGAAGGAGCGCCAGGATCAGGAGGCAATGCACGAGGTCGTTCTGGCGCATATGCGTCTGGTCATCTCCATGGCCGCCAAGTTTCGCCGCTACGGACTGCCGATGAGCGAACTCGTTCAGGAAGGTCATGTCGGGCTGCTCGAGGCGGCCGCGCGCTTCGACCCCGATCGTGGCGTGCGCTTCTCGACCTATGCGACGTGGTGGATCCGCGCCTCTATCCAGGACTACATCTTGCGCAATTGGTCGATCGTGCGCAGCGGCACGAGTTCCTCACAAAAGGCTCTGTTCTTCGGTCTCAGGCGATTGCGTGCCAGGCTTGCGCGCATGGAGCCCGGCCTGCCCGACAGGGTGCTGTTCGACCGGATCGCAAACGCGGTCGGCGTCTCGGCGGCCGACGTCGCACGGATGGATGCACGGCTTGCCGCCCCGGACCAATCCCTGAACGCGCCGGTTAGCGAGCGGGAAGACGGTCCGGGCGGAGAACGCCAGGATCTACTGATTTCGGACGCGCCTTTGCAGGACCAGACGGTCGGCGGCATGATCGACGGCGAGCGTCACAGCCGCTGGCTTCGCGAGGCGATGAAGGCTCTGGACCCGCGCGAGCGCGAAATCATCGAACGGCGCCGTCTGCACGAGAGCGGCGCGACGCTGGAAAGCCTTGGCGACAGGCTCGGCGTGTCCAAGGAGCGGGTGCGCCAGATCGAAACCCGGGCCCTGGCGAAGCTGAAGGCCGTGCTGCTTGAGCGCCATCCTGAAGCTGCGCCGTTCGTTACGTAACGCGGCGGCGCTCCCGTCTTGCGACCGGAGCGGAGCCCTCAACGGTCGGTAACGATCTTGACACGGTCGCCTGCGGAAACGCCGGCTCCGGGCGGCATGGCGTTCAACAACCTGAACATTTCAAGGGCGCGTCCCACACCGCTCATGCGCGCGGCAAGCGAACCCGCAGTCTCGCCGGGGTTGACCGTCACCACCCGCACGCGCAGCGGCTTGAGGTTGCGTCGTTCGGAGGCGCTGAGAATCCGGAAACTACCGGCGACGGTGTTCGCCGTCGGCATCAGCGCGCTGCTTGCCTGCGGCGCGGCTGTCAGCAGGCGGTAGGCCTGGTCGCCGGCGCGAAAGACCGCGATGTGGAACTGCCAGCCCTCGGCACGGGCGAGGGCGGTCGCGGCCTGGCTGCCATTGATGGTGGTGGAACGGATGCTGCCGGTATCAAGACCGGTGACCCAACCCGATTTCAGATAGTCCTCCAACGACACGCCGCGCTTGAGCGACACGCCGTCGAAACGGATAGCGACATCGCCGGGGCCGGCGGCGGTGACGGCGGTGGCCGAATTGTCGATCACGAACCCGTCGGGGACGGCGAAGGCGATGCCAAGTCGCGGATGCAAGAAATTGTTGCCGCGCACGAAACCTTCTTCGGGCGTGTCGCCAAACAGCATGCCGTCGATCCCGTTCAGGAAGGAATCGCGATCGCGGCCATTGGCGCCCGTCTGCGCATGGCGCTGCGCATGGCCGCGTGCCAGGTCGATGCGCTGGGGCGCGTTGGGGTGCGAGGCGAGGAAGTCGAGACTGGCGTCGGTGGCGCCGCTTATGCTGCGGAAATCGGAATAGGAGGCCATAGACTGGAGAAACCGCGCCGCCGCGTAAGGGTCGTAACCGGCCTCGGCGATCATGCCGATGCCGATCTTGTCGGCCTCCAATTCCTGGTTGCGCGAGAACTGCGCCAGGCGCAGTTTGCCGCGCACGAGCGCGGCCTTGGCTACCTGGCTGCCGCCGAGCACGTCGCTGACGACCTTGGAAGCCAGCAACTCCTCGGCTTCCTTTTGCTGGCGTTGCAGGCCGTGATTGGCGGTGACATGGCCCATCTCGTGCGCGATGACGGCGGCCAGCTCGGCCGAATCATTGGCAAGCGCCAGCAGGCCGCGGGTCACGTAGAGGAATCCTCCCGGCAAGGCGAAGGCATTGACGTTGGGCGAATTCAGGATGGTGATCTGGTAGGTCTGCTCGGGACTGTCGGACACCAGGGTCAGGCTGCCGACCACCTTGGCGACCATGCGCTCCAGCTTGGGATCGGAATATTCGCCGCCATAGGTTGCCAGGATGCGCGGATGCTGGGCGCGCGCCAGTTCGACCATACGGTCGTTGCGCGTCACCGTGTCGACGGTCACCGGATTGGTGGAAGGTACGAAAGCCTGTTCGCTTATGGCGCCGTCCAGGCTCTGGCACGCGCCTACCCACAGCACGAGCGCAAGCACGCCGGCAAGGCGGCGCGCCATGCGGGCGGGAAACACCGATTCGTGCCCCACAAGGGTTGGCTGGCTTGTCGTGGACAGAACGCTTCCTTTCCTGGCCTTGCGGTGTGGCGCGTCCGATCGCCACCGGTTCGGCCATGCGCCATGACAAATGATATCATGCACGCTTTATTGCATCGCCACAGATGTGGCGTACAATTTTGGCGGCTTGCGGGCAACTTTCCGTTACCGGGGTCGAAATTCCCCAATTATGACCGTGCGTCGCCGAGATAACGTCCCAGCGCCGCGCCGCCTTTGTGTGAGAACATGTGGTCCGTCGCGCCGGTTTCAACCACCTGTCCGTTTTCGAGGAAGGCGAGATGCGGCGCAATGGCGCGCGCGTCGTCGGGATTGTGCGTCACCATGACCACCGTCATGCCGGTTTTTCGCTGAAGGTCTGCCACGATCGCGAGCATGTCCTGACGCAGGGCCGGTCCCAGCGAGGCGAAGGGCTCGTCGAGCAGCAGCACCGGGCGATTGCGTACGAAAACCCGGGCGAGCGCGACGCGCTGCCGTTCGCCGCCCGAAAGTTCGCGTGGCAGGCGCTTTTCCTTGCCGGCGAGGCCAACCAGGGCAAGGGCGGCGGCCACGTCGGCATGGTCGGATTCCGTAAGGCGCAGATTGGGTGCGCGGCCAAGCCCGACATTCGCGGCGACGTCGAGATGGGCGAACAGGTTGTTTTCCTGAAACACCATCGTAACCGGTCGCGCGGCAGGCGACAACGCCGTTACATTGCGACCGCCGATCAGGATGCGGCCCGATCGCGTTGTCTCGAAGCCGGCAATTAACGACAAAAGCGTCGATTTTCCCGATCCGCTGGGGCCCATAAGGGCCATGATCTGTCCGGCGGGCACGGTTAGGTCGAAGATCATTTCGCTACCGCCGGGATAGGCGAAGCCCACCCGGTCGAGAACGATGTCGGCGGACGGTCCGGTGGCGGAGCCGGTCATGTCGAGGTCCTTCCGCGCTGGTCGGCCAGCAGCATCAGAGCAAAACACAAGACTGCAAGCACCAGTGCGAGCCCGGCCGCATCGGCAGTACGGTAACTGCCCAACCGCGCGAAAAGCAGATAAGGCAATGTCTGCACCTGGTCGCTGCCGAACAGCGCGATCACGCCGAGGTCGCCGAGCGACAGGGCCATGGCGAAGGCGAATGCGGTCAGAAAAGGCCGCCTGAGCGCCGGCCAATCGATCAGCCGCAACCGGGTGAAGCCGGTGATCCCGAGATTGGCGCAGAGGCGATCGTGGCGCTCGGCCGCCGCATCGTAGGCCGGGCGCAGCGCCCTGAGCGCAAACGGCATCGCCATCACCGCATTGACGGTGATCACCATGATCGGAGCGATGGCGAAGGCGTCGGCGAAATGGCGCAACAGAATGAACCAGCCCGCGCCCAGAACGATCGGCGGCACGACGAGCACCAGGCTGGCGCCTTGGTCCATGGCCCGTTCGGGGAGCGAGGCCGACCCTGATCCGCGCCTGCGTGCCAGCGCGTGGCGCGTCCTGACGAGCGCATAGGTCAGCATCAGGCACAAGACCGCCGCACACATCGCCAGGACCAGGCTGGTCGCGGCAGCCCGATGAACGGCGGCCTCGCCGGCCAGACGCGGCAGGTCGGCCCGCAGGCCGGCGACCAGAACAGCCGCCAGCGGCGCGGCGACATAGATGGCGGCGAGCGCGATCAGGCATAGATTGGCAAGGCGTTCGCCGGTTCCGGGCGCCGAAAAGCGTCGCGCCGACACGGAGGGGTTGGCCTCGGCGGTCAGGTCCGCGCCGAGACGGAAGAGCAAATAAAGCGCAAATCCCGTCAGGGCGAGTTGCAGCCCGGTCAGGACCAGCGCGCGTGCGGGATCGAAATCGAAACGCAGTGCCTGGTAGATCGCCACTTCGAGCGTGGTCGCGGCCGGCCCGCCGCCCAGCACGAGGACGATGGTGAAGGAGGTCACGCACAGCATGAAGACGATACCGGCGACGCCGCCGAGGCTGGCGCGGATCGCCGGCCATTCGATGAAGCGAAAACGGGCGCCGGCGTTCATGCCGAGCTGGCTGGCCAGGCGCCACTGGTCGGCCGGCACGGTGTCGAGCGCTTGCAACAGGAAACGCGTGGCGAGCGGCAGGTTGAAGAAGGTGTGGGCAACGAGGATCCCGGCGAGACCGTAGATGCCCGGCCAGCGGCCGCCACCCAGCGCGGCATAAAGATCGGCGATCAGACCCGAACGACCGAACAGCGCCAGAATGCCGAGGGCGGCCACCAGCGGCGGCAGGGCGAGCGGCAGCGCAAACAGCCGCAGCACCAGTGCGCGGCCGGGAAAGGTCGGATGACCCGCCAGCGCACGCGCCACGAATATCGCCGGCACGACCGACAGCACGGTCGATAAGAGAGCTTGCCACAGCGTGAAGCGCACGATGCGCAGCAGGTAGGCGTCGGGCGCGGCGAGCAGCGCCTGCGGCGCGCGCATGGCTTCCAAAAGCAGACCGACGCCCGCGCCCGCCACGAGCAGCGCGATGAAGGCGAGCGCGGCAAAGCCGGCCCGGGGAGGGCCGGCGGTCATCAGCGGCTCATGACGGCCAGCCATTCGTCGACCCACGCGTCGCGGTTTTCGGCGACTTCCTCGGGGCTGAACAGCAAGCTCTCTTGCGGCTGAACCAGCTTGTCGAAGGCCGGATCGAGCGGTTTCTCGGTTTTTCCGGCCGGAAACATCCAGTTGGTCTCGGGGATGACATCCTGGAAGGCGGGCCCGGTCATGAAGGAAAGAAACGCGTGCGCGCGCGGGTTTTCGGCCCCCTTCTGGGTCAGGCCGGCGATTTCGATCTGCAGATAATGGCCTTCGGCGAACGCCGCTGCCTGGTAGCGGTCAGTGTCCTCGGCGATCATGTGATAGGCGGGCGACGTCGTGTAGGACAGCACCATCGGCGCTTCACCGCTGGTGAACAACCCATAGGCCTCGCTCCAGCCCGGCGTCACGGTCAGGACGCGCTCGGCGAGTTTTCCCCAGGCCGCGGCGGCGTCCTCGCCATAGACCGACTTCACCCACAACAGCAGGCCGAGGCCTGGCGTGGAGGTGCGCGGGTCCTGGATGACGATCTTGTCCTCGCTGTCGCCCTCGACCAGGGCCTTCAGGCTGGCGGGCGGATCCTGAATCGCTTCACTGTCGTAGACGATGGCGAAATAGCCGTAATCATACGGCACGAAAATCTCGTCGGCCCAACCGCCGGGAACCGAGACGTCGCCGGTGTCGATCCCGTGCGGGGCAAACAGGCCGGTCTGCTTGGCGTCGACGACAAGATTGGTGTCGAGGCCGAGCACGATATCGGCCTTGCCGGAAGCGCCTTCCAGGCGCAGCCGGTTGAGAAGCGCGACGCCGTCCGCGACCGAGACGAACTCCAGATCGCAGGCGCATTCGGCTTCGAAAGCCTTTTCCACCAGCGGGCCGGGGCCCCATTCGGCGGTGAAGCTGTCATACGTGTAGACGGTGACCTTGTCCTTGGCGTCTTGCGCGGCCACCGGCTGGACGAGCAGCATGGCCGCCAGGCCGGTCGTTAAAATCGTCGTTGGTCCCAGTGCGCGCATGAGCGCCTCCTCTCGTTGGTGTTGAAAGGGAAATCAGGCGCTTTGTAAGGAGCGTCTAATCCCTCCGCCGGTACAAACCGGATCAGGTTCGGCGGGTTGGCCGGGACGGACCCGAATGCCTCTCAGCCGCGGCAAACCTGCCGTGGCACCCCGTTAGAGCACCGGTTTCATAAGACGTTGCGCGGACCCATGCAAGCCAGCCGACATCATCGTGCCGTCGATTGGTGACCCGGCGAACGCTCTAGTTGACGACCTGGGCTTCCTCTCGGCTCCGGTCCTTGATACTGGGGCTCGGCATGAGCAGATTTGCCATTCTTCTGGGCGGTGACGTGGTCCGCACGCCGCGTCTCGACGCCATGCTCGCCGGCGCGCGGGTGATCGCGGCCGATTCGGGCATCCGCCACGCGGTCCCGCTCGGCGTCCAGCCGGAATTGTGGGTCGGCGATTTCGATTCGGTCTCGCAGTCCGACATCGCCCGGCACGTCGCGGTTGCGCGCGAGGTTTTTCCGCCGGACAAGGACCAGACCGACGGCGAACTCGCCATCGACGCGGCGCTGGCCAGGGGGGCGAACGGGCTCGTACTGGTGGGCGCGTTTGGCGGGCCACGCGCCGACCATGCCTTTTTGCACATGTCCGTGGCGATCAGGCTGGCCGAACGCGGCGTGGCGACCATGCTTACAAGCGGCGTTGAGGAGGGCCATCCGCTCCTGGCCGGGACGGAGGCGCATTTCGACTACGCGCCCGGCACGCTGTTCAGCGTTCTCGCGTTTTCGGCGTTGTGTGGCCTGAGCGTTGAGGGCGCGAAATGGCCGCTCGACAATGTCGAGATCGCCTTCGGGTCCTCTCTGACATTGTCGAACGAAGTGGTCGGGCGGCTGCGTCTGTCCCTCGATACTGGGCGCGCGATGCTGCTTGCCCATCCGCAACCGGGAAAGGCGGACTGACCCTCATGGCTCCACCGCTGCTGCGTCTCGACGCCATCCGTCTTACCTTCGGCGGCACGCCGCTTCTCGACGATGTGACGCTTTCGGTCGCGCCGGGCGAAAAAATCGCGCTTGTCGGACGCAACGGATCGGGCAAGTCGACCTTGTTGAAGATCGCGGCCGGGCTGGTCGAACCGCAGGAGGGCGAGCTGTTCCGCCATCCCTCCGTGACGGTCCGCTATCTGCCGCAGGCGCCGGATTTCGAAGGATTTTCCACCGTCGGGGCCTATGTCGAGGCCGGGCTCGGGCCGGCAGACGATGCGTATCGCGCGTCCTATCTGATCGAGAGTCTCGATCTTGAGGCGGATGCGGATCCGCAGCGACTTTCAGGCGGCGAGGCGCGCCGGGCGGCGCTTGCCCGGGTCCTCGCCCCCGAGCCGGACATTCTTCTGCTCGACGAACCGACCAACCATCTCGATCTGTCGACGATCGAATGGCTGGAAGACGAGCTGGCGCGGACGAGCTCCGCGCTCGTGGTGATTTCGCACGACCGGCGTTTCCTGGAGACGGTGACGCGCGCGACCGTGTGGCTCGACCGCGGGTCGGCGCGGCGCCTCGACAAGGGGTTCGCCCATTTCGAGGCCTGGCGCGACACGCTCCTTGAGGAGGAGGAGCGCGAGCAGCACAAGCTCGGCCGCCAGATCGTGCGCGAGGAACATTGGCTGCGCTACGGCGTGACCGCGCGGCGCAAGCGCAATGTGCGCCGCCTTGGCGAATTGACGACGCTGCGCGAGCGGTATCGAAATCATCGCGGCGCGGAAGGTGGGGCCAAGCTTGTCGCCAGCGACGCGGCGGACTCGGGCAAGCTCGTCATCGAGGCCAAGGCGATCGCCAAACGCTTCGACGGTCCGCCCGTGGTCGACGATTTCTCGATCCGCATTCAGCGCGGCGATCGGATCGGCCTGGTCGGCCCGAACGGTGCCGGCAAGACCACGCTTTTGAAAATGCTGATCGGCGCGCTTGCGCCCGACAGCGGCACCGTCCGGCTCGGCGCGAACCTGGAGATTGCCACGCTCGACCAGCGGCGCGACGCGCTCGACCCTAACGAAACCCTGGCGCATTTCCTGACCGACGGGCGCGGCGATACGGTGTCCGTCAATGGCGAGGAACGCCATGTCGTCTCCTACATGAAGGACTTCCTGTTCAAGCCGGAACAGGCGCGCACACCGGTGCGGGAATTGTCGGGCGGCGAAAAGGCGCGGCTGATTCTGGCCCGGCTTCTGGCGCGGCCGGCCAATCTTCTGGTGCTCGACGAGCCGACCAACGATCTGGATATGGAGACGCTCGACCTGTTGCAGGAACTCGTCGCCGGCTTTCCCGGCACGGTGATCCTGGTCTCGCACGATCGCGATTTTCTCGACCGCACGGTGACCAGCACGATCGCGCCGGAAGGAGGCGGCCGTTGGATCGACTATGCCGGCGGCTACACCGACATGCTTGCCCAGCGCGGCAGCGCGCGCTTTTTGCTTCGCGCTGCGGACACCAAAGGCGGAACCAAATCCGAGAGCAGTCCGTCATCGCCCGCCGTGCGTTCACGGCCGGCCAGACAACCAGCCCGGAAACTGTCCTACAAGCAGAAATTCGCGCTCGAGACCTTGCCGGGCAAGATCGATCAGGCTGAAGGCGAGATCGAGAAACTGGAAGTCCGGCTCGCCGATCCGGAGTTTTACGTGCGCGATCCGGAAGGATTTGCGAAGATTGCCGCAAAGCTCGACGACAAGAAGGCGGAACTGGCCACCATGGAGGAGGAATGGCTGGAACTGGAGATGCTGCGCGAGACGGTCGAGCAGGGCTAAGGCCGGCGCGCGGGTTGGCATCCACGGTGACGTTGCGGCCGCCGCGGCCGGGCGAGGCCGGAGTGCTAACGGCCGTGTGCCTGCAATCCAAGGCGCATTGGGGCTATGACCGGGCGTTCATGAAGGCCTGTCGCGCGGAGCTCACCCTGGCGGAGGCCGATCTCGACCGGGGCCGGCTGCAGGTCGCCCAGCGTGCCGGCGCGATCGTCGGCGTGGCCGAGATCGCGCTCGCGGACGGCGAGGCCAGTCTGGAAAAACTGTTCGTCGTCCCCGAAGCGATGGGCTGCGGCGTGGGAGGCATGCTGTTCGCATGGGCGGTGGCGGCGTGCCGGCACGGCGGCGCCCGGCGCATGGTCATCGAGGCCGACCCCGATGCGGCGGCCTTTTACCGCAAGCATGGCGCGCGCGACGCCGGCCAGTCGCCCTCCGGCTCGATCCCCGGGCGGTTCCTGCCGCGTCTGGTGCTCGATCTCTAATCGTGCCGCGGGTGGCTTTTCTCGAAAGCGGCCTTCTGGTCGGCTGAGGCCTCGGTCTGGTGTTTTGCGCGCCATTCCTCGTAGGGCATGCCGTAGACGATCTCGCGCGCGTCCTCCTTCGACAGCGTGACGCCAACGGCTTCGGCCGCGTCTCGGTACCAGTTGGACAGGCAGTTGCGGCAGAAGCCGGCCAGGTTCATCAGGTCGATATTCTGCACGTCGGACCGGGCGCGTAGATGATCGCGCAAGGTGCGGAATGCGGCGGCCTCGAAGTCGCGCTGTTGTTCTGGCGTCAATTTCGTCATGCGATCGCTCCCTGTCAGACCGGGCCGGTTCGCGAACCGAACTGCTTCACCTGATGGATATCGTCCCGGCGGTCGACCGCGTCAAGGATTGGCGCAAGCCGCTCGGCCCAGCGCGCCGCGCCGACCTCGGTCGCGATCAGGTCCTGGCGCAGCTCAATCAGTATATGGGCGTAGCCGTTGACGATGGCATGGCGGAACATCGTGTCGCCGCGCAACGCGCCGTCGTAAGGTTCGTTGTCGCCCACCACGAGACCGGGCTCGGCGCACAGCGCCTCCAGCACCGGTTTCACCGCGCGGTCGTCGCTGTCCCACAGAATGCCGACATGCCAGGGCCGGCGCCGACCCTGCATGGCGGGGGTAAAGGAATGGATGGAGATGATGAACGGCGCCCGTCCGCTCGCCGCGGCGACCGAGGCGGTCATGGCCGCGACGGCGTCGTGGTAGGGACGGTAGAACCGGTCGAGCCGGCGCGCGCGTTCTTGTGCGCTGATCGGATAGTTGCCGGTTATGACGGTGCCGTCATAGAGCTGGCGAATCAGTGTCGGGTCGTCCTCGCCGCGATTGGGATCGATCAGCAGCCGCGAGAATCCGGCCATGACGGCCGGCGCTCCGATCAGGGCGGCAAGGCGTCGCACCACCCATTCCACGCCGATATCGTAGGCGATGTGGCGTTCGAATTCGGCGGCGGGAAGACCGAGATTTCCATATTCGTCAGGCACGGCGTTGCGGGCATGGTCGCCGATCAGGACGATACCGCGCTCGCGGGCGCCGTCCACGATCTCGACAGGGGAAAAGAGGGCGGTGCGGGTCATGGGCGTAGCAAACCGAAAAGCAGGAACCTGTCCGATTGACCGAATGGAAGAGGCGGTGCATGTCCTTTCACGACCGATGGCGGATGGCAATGCCGTTGTTTCGACACGGTTGTGGCTGATGCCAAAGGCGATCGTGCCGCCGCGGGCCGATCAATAGCGACGGGTCGCGTTGACACGGGCTCGCAGTTTTCCGAAAAGGAGGAACGGACCATGTTTCGTTCACGGGTGAGGGACAGCGTTATGGATTTTGCAGGCGTTCGATCTGCAGTCCGCTGCGTCAGCGTGTCGCTTCCCGTTCTGGCTTTCCTTTTTCTCGCGGGCACCACGCAGTCGGCCAGAGCCGATTTCCGCGTCTGCAACGCCACGCAGAACCTTGTCGGCGTCGCCATCGGCTATCGCGCCAGTGCGGGCTGGATCACCGAGGGCTGGTGGCACATCGAGGGTTCGACCTGCAAGACGCTGATCGAGGGCCGCCTGTCGTCACGATACTATTATCTTTATGCGGAAGATGCCGAACGGGGCGGACGCTGGGACGGGCCGGTCAATATGTGCATCGCCGACAAGGAATTCAAAATCGTCGGTGTGCGCGACTGCATCCCGCGCGGTTTCCAGCGGGCCGGGTTCCAGGAATATGATACCGGTCAGCAGGCGAGCTGGATGGTCCAGCTCACCGACGAACCGGCAACCGACGGGACTGCCGCCGTCACGGGAACGGGAAATCAATGAAACGCAGCCGCAAGGTTCGGATCCTCGCCACACTCGGACCGGCTTCGTCCGAAGAGGTCATGATCCGCAAACTCTATGAAGCGGGTGCCGACGTCTTCCGCATCAATATGAGCCATGCCGACCATCCGCTGATGCGCACGCTCGTGGAGCGTATCCGGACGGTTGAAAAGGCGGTCGGCCGGCCGATCGGCATTCTGGCGGACCTGCAGGGACCGAAACTGCGGGTCGGCAAGTTCGCCGACGGAGCGGTCGAGCTGGAAGTCGGCCAGACCTTCATCTTCGACGACAATCCCGAGCCGGGCGATTCAAGCCGTGTCGAGCTGCCGCATCCGGAAATCCTGCGTTCCGTCAAGAAGGGCGACCGTCTCCTGATCGATGACGGCCGGTTGCAGCTCAAGGCGGTCGGCACCACGGGGACCACGATCACGGCCGAAGTTGTCGCGGGCACGAAGATATCCGACCGCAAGGGGGTCAGCCTGCCCGACACCGACCTGCCGGTTGGAGCGCTGACAGACAAGGATCGCCGCGACCTCGACGCCGTGCTGCATGCGGGCGTCGACTGGATCGCGCTGTCCTTCATCCAGAGACCGGAGGATCTCGCCGAGGTGCGCAAGGTGGCGCGGGGACGCGCGGCGCTGATGTCGAAGATCGAAAAACCGCAGGCCGTGGCGCGGCTTTCCGAGATCATCGAGCTTTCGGACGCGTTGATGGTGGCGCGCGGCGATCTCGGCGTGGAAATGCCGATTGAGGCCGTTCCGGGCATCCAAAAACAGCTCACCCGCGCCGCGCGGCGCGCCGGCAAGCCGGTGGTGGTCGCCACGCAGATGCTGGAATCGATGATTTCAGCCCCGGCACCGACCCGGGCGGAAGTATCGGACGTTGCCACCGCGGTCTTCGAGGGCGCGGACGCCATCATGCTTTCGGCCGAATCGGCGGCCGGCGACTATCCCGTCGAGGCGGTGGGCATGATGAACGCGATCGCCGAACAGGTTGAGCAGGATCCGACCTATGCCGGCATCGTCCATGCCCAGCGCGCCGAGCCGGAAGCCACCGGCGCGGATGCGATCTCGCTGGCCGCGCGCCAGATTGCCGAAACGCTGAAACTGTCGGCGATCGTGTGCTACACTTCGTCGGGCACGACGGGCCTGCGCGCGGCGCGCGAGCGGCCGCAAGTGCCGATCATCGCATTGTCGCCGGTGGTCGAGACGGCACGCCGCCTGTCGCTCGTGTGGGGGACGCATTGCGTGGTCACGCCGGACGCGACCGATCTCGACGACATGGTCGATCGGGCTTGCCGGATCGCCTTTTCCGAAGGCTTTTGCCGCCCCGGCGACCGTATCATCGTCACCGCGGGCGTGCCGCTCAGGACGCCTGGCGCCACCAATATGCTCAGGATCGCCTATATCGGCTCGGACGGGCTGAGCGGCATCTGATCCGCACGGGCGAGGCGTTTGTCTGTTATCGGGATGCGGCGCTTGTCGACGGCTTTTCATCGGGACAATTCTCGATCGGGCCGAACACGTCGCCGGCGATGCGGGCCTCGACCTGGCTCGCGACCGCGGCGAGGTCGCGGTTGAGGCCGGCGACGGTTTCGATCGCCGCGACGGTGAGATCGGGCGCGGTCCAGTCCGGTTTGTGACCGAGATTGTCGATCCACACCGCCTCCGCACCGGGAATGTCGCGCGCAAGCCCGGTGGAATGGATCTCCTCGAAGACGACCGTGTCGCGTCTGCCGGATATCACCACGGTCGGCGTATCGATCTCGCCGTAGCGGGGGGCCACCCGCGTGACATAGTCGTAAAGGCCGGCGACGTCCTGCGCATTGGCGCGAAAGGTTGCCGGTCGCAAGACAAGACCGATACCGGCCTTTTGGGCATAACCCTCCGGAAGGCGGTTGGGGGCGAAAACGCAGGCGGTCGCGGCCGTCATGCGTAGAGCGCCGCCCGGAAGCGCGAGCGTTTCGGAAAACAATCGTCCGATCAGCGGGGTGGCGGTCAGTTCATAGTACCAGGCGGTGCCGGCGCCCGGCCACGGGTGCGATACGGCCGCCAGGAAAACCAGGCCGGCGGTCTTTTGCGGGTGATCGAGGGCGAAGGTGGCGGCAACCGCGCCGCCGAAGGAATGGCCGACCACGATCGCCCGGCCGATCCCGAGATGGTCCATCAGCGCCGCGATGGTTTTGGCCTGCCCGGCCGGCGTGGCGTTTTCGGCCGGCCCGCGCGCCGACCAGCCGTGACCGGGGCGATCGACGAACAGCATCTCGGCCTGCCCCTCCAGAAGCCCGCGCAGCGGCAGCATTGAATCGCGCAGGTTGCCGCTGGCGCCGTGGATAAGAACCACCGGCGGAAGCGAGGCATCGGCGGCGGGCACGTGGACAAAATGCATACGCGTGCCGTTGACGGTGGCGAAGCTTCCCGACGGCGGGTTGTGTCTTTCCGTCATCCAAACGCCGATACGGGTGACGCCGACGGCGACCAGAATAAGGGCAAGCAGGAAAGCGCAGAACGCGTAGACGAGATTCATCGCTGGCAGAGTTCACCGCTGGTGTGAAGGAATTGCCTTGTCGGCGGGAGCGGGCAGGGCCGGGCGTCGGTCAAATGCCTTCGCCGGCCAGGTCTTCGGTCAAGGTGACGACCTCGTTCTGGGCGTTGCGCATCATGGGGTAGATCGCCAGTACGCGTTCGTAGGCGCGCAAGGCCAGTTCCTTGCGCCCGGTCGCCTTGAGGATCGCGCCCATACCGGAAAGCGCACCGAAATGGCGCGGCTCCAGATTGAGTGTCCGTTCGATGTCGGCCATGGCTTTGGAGTAGCTGTCCATCATGTAATGGACGGTCGCCCGCCTGTTCCAGCCTTCGGCATAGCCGGGCTCGAGCGTGACGATCTGGTCGAGGAAATCGAGTGCGACGGCGAAATCCTGCTTGCGTGTCGCCTCGCTCGACCATTGAAGCAGAAGATCCACCGTGGCACTGCCCGATTTCATCCATTCTTCCCAGATTCGCTGGGCGATGCGTTCGGCGGCCTTTTCGTTGCGTTCGCGCTTCAGGTCAAAAAACAGCGTGTCGAGCCGCGAGGTCTCGACCTCGGCCAGCGGCGCGGGCTCTGTGGCCGCGGCCGGGACGACGAGCAGCAGTGTGGTGCCCAGGAAAAGGGGTCGAAGGAATCGAAAAACGCTCCGCATGGCCAAGAATCTAGCTCTCGGCCGCGGAACGTCAAACTGAAAAAACCGTGATGAAGTGGCGGTGCGTCGCACAAACCGGCGGCCGCGGCGCACTGCGCCGGGTCCGTCGCGACGGGGCATGTGTCCGAAAGTCGGCTTGCGCCTTTCGGTACGATGCCTCAGCCTCAGCCCTGGCGCGCCTTGAAGCGCGGATTGGACTTGTTGATGATGTAAATCCGGCCCTTGCGGCGAACCATCCGGTTGTCGCGGTGACGGGATTTCAACGCTTTGAGCGAATTCTTGATCTTCATTGTTCCGGTCCGTCATGCCGACCCGAATGGGCCCAACGTGAAAGGCGCGCCAGGAAGGCGCGCCGTAAACTCGGGCGGTCCATAAACGATCCGGCGGCGGCGTGTCAACCTTTCGCCGACAGCGGTGCGAGTCGGGTCACATGACCCATCTTGCGGCCGGGCCGCGTTTCGGCCTTGCCGTAAAGCGTCAGCACCGCGTCCGGCTGGCGCATGATGCCGGCCGCGTCGTCGACCTCGGTTCCGATCAGGTTTTCCATCACCGCGTTGGAATGGCGCCGGGGATCGCCGAGCGGCAGGCCGGCCACGGCTCGAATGTGCTGTTCGAACTGGGAGACGGCGCAGGCGGCGTCGGTCCAGTGGCCGGAATTGTGGACCCGCGGCGCGAATTCATTGACGAGGAAGCCGCCGTCGGCGAGCGCGAAAAACTCGACGCCGATGACGCCGACGTAACCGAGAGCCTCCATAAGTGCAAAAGCGCCGGCGCGCGCGCCGGCGAGGGTTGCCGGTTCGATGCCTGCCGGAACCAGGGACCGGCGCAGAATACCGTCGCGGTGTTCGTTGCGGGCGGGGTCGTAGGCCTTCGCGGTTCCGTCGGCACCGCGCGCCGCGATAATGGAGAATTCGAAGCTGAAATCGACGAGTTCCTCCACGATCAGGGGAACGTCGCCCATCGCCGCGACCAGGCCCTGGCACTCCTTGGCGGCGAGGTTGCGGAGCACCCGTTGACCCTTGCCGTCGTAGCCCAGGCGCCGCGTCTTGAGCACGCCGCTTCCGCCAAGCGCGTCGAGCGCGTCTGCGAGATCGGCGTCGCTGTCCACAGCGAAATGGCGGGCTGTGGATATGCCGGCGTCGTTGACGAACGTTTTCTCGGTCAATCGGTCTTGGGCGACCTCCAGCGCCTTGGGCGGCGGCAGCACGGCAAGCCGCTCGGCCAGCGACCTAGCGGCCGCGACGGGCACGTTTTCGAACTCGTAAGTCACGACGTGGACGCTGTCGGCGAGCGCTGCAAGCGCGGCCGGGTCGTCATAGGCGCCGACGATCTGGCGTGATGCAAGTTGCGCGGCCGGGCAGCCGGGCTGCGGGTCGAGGATCACGGTTTCGTAGCCGAGCCGCGCGGCGGCTGCCGCGAGCATGCGACCGAGCTGGCCG
>MRWF01012219.1_pt1 | contig 26913 bp, 34 predicted proteins | sample 1013331 | NCBI WGS metagenome assembly MRWF01 (sample SAMN06117577, study PRJNA244670) | biofilm metagenome | biome: Water; feature: Cathode Biofilm; material: Biofilm; isolation source: microbial consortium enriched at the cathode of a solar microbial fuel cell | place: USA: District of Columbia ... | reverse complement strand
CGATCCGGCGATAGCCGTATCGGCCATACTGACGGGCCAGCTCGATCATGTCCGCCACCAGCCGGGCCTCGTCATCACGTCCACGCGGGAGATGGCGCTGCGTGGAGCGGTGCTGGCCGAGAACCCGGCAGGCCCGGCGCTCCGATATCCGGAGACGCCGGCGGACATGATCGATGCAACGTCGGCGGCGCGAGGGGCTCAGAAGTTTCCCTTCGCAGCTTCACTCAGAATCTGCTTGTCCAGGGTCAGGTCGGAGACCGCCCGGCGCAGCCGCTCGTTCTCCTTCTCGAGCTCCTTCAGACGCCGCAGCTGATCGCCGCTCATCCCGCCATATTCCCTGCGCCATCGGTAGAAGGTGACTTCGCTGATACCCAGCTGCCGGATCGCATCCGCCATCGACATGCCCTGGCTGTGCAGGACGTCCGCCTGGCGGAGCTTGCCCACGATCTCCTCAGGCTTGTGACGCTTCCTTGCCATCTCTGATCCTCCTTGTTCCAAAACATCAGGATGGACCAATTCAATGGGGGAGGCTCATTGTTTGGAGCGCTTGTCGCATTTCTCGGTCCAAATTTGATCGGCGCGCAGACCGGTGCCTGGCTTCTGTTCGGCGTAATCTACCTGATAGTCGGGCTGGCTTTGTTGCTCGGTAAGGGCGGCCTTATCAAACACAAGGTCGACCTTGCGCCCGCATCATGGAGACGCGCCAAGAGTCCATTCGTTCTGGGGTTGGCTTTCGGCTTGAATATACCTGCCTGTGCTGCGCCGATCTTGTTCGGATTGCTCGGATTGGCCGCGACTGTCGGCACAGTAGCAACCGGGTTTGCTATGATGTTTTTCTTTGGCCTCTTCCTTTCATCACCACTGGCTGTGTTCGCAGCCGTACCCCGATTTGCAGTCTGGCTTCAAAATCTGGGTGCACGATTGAAAAGGAATGGTTGGTTTGTTGGGGCCATCTTCGTTTTGCTCGGGGCCTGGTCCATCTGGTTCGGCATTTTTGTGGACCCAGCAAACTGGAGCGGAAAATGAGCACCCGTGGCCGGTTCAGAAGTGTTGCGACGGCAGGCATCACATTTCAGGCAGGGTCAGCCGCAGTTGATTCAGCAACCATCATGTCCGCACTGATCTTTCAACTGACAGGCAATCCCATTCTGGTCGGAGCCGTTACCGCGATCCTGCGATTTGGCTGGTTGTTTCCACAAATTTTTGTTGGCTTCCTGGCACAACGCAGTGGTGCCAGCATGCGCTATTATTTCATCGGCGCATTCGGACGTGCGGGGTGGATGGCGGCGCTGGCAGCGGTCCTTTTTTTTGGAGCCGGACTGCAGACAAATCTGCTGGCCGTTCTTGTAATGTTGATCTGGACTGCATATGCATTCACTAGCGGAATAGTTGCGGTGCCTTACACTGATATTGTCGCGCGATCAGTTCCCTCGGAACTGAGAAGCCGTCTGCTGGCCACGCGCTTTTTCGGCGGCGGCCTCCTCGCATTGGCGGTCGTGGCCATTGCCGACCACGTGGTCGGGACCCTCGCCTTTCCCCTTTCCTATGCAGCAATCATCACAGTTGCCGCGGCTTTGATGTTTCTGTCGTCTGTCGTGTTTTCCGCAATGGGGGAGCCGCAGGCGGCTTCTGATAAGGCGAGCAGATCCACATTCTTCCAGTACCTGAGGGATGGCGTGACCGTGTTCCGAACTGACCTGAATTTTCGAAAATTCGTATACGCGCAATGGTGCGGTGGTGCCGTGCTGATGGCAATGCCTTTCTATGTCGTGCAGGCTGATTCCGTCGGAGTAAGCCTCGAGAACGTCGCGTTGTTGCTGGGCGCTCAAACCGCAGGCAGTCTCGGCTCAAATGTAATATGGGGCTGGTGGGGTGACAGGTTGGGCAAAGTCAGTCTGTTGAGAGTGGTCTCGATCGGGAGGATCCTGCCGCCCGCCGCTATTTTGATTCTTGCACCGGCTCAGTTTTTTGGACCCGACCAGATGCTGTTCCTGTTCGTCGGGACATTTTTTGTCCTCGGCGCGCTCGCCAATGGCCTGACCATCGCGGTTATCGGATTCCTGATGGAAATCTCACCCGACGACAGGCGTCCAGCCTATACCGGCTATTTCAATGCGATCACGGCACCGTCGTTCCTGTTGCCGCTGCTTGCGGGCATTATCATCTCGATGTTCGGACTATCCATCATTTTCATGATCTCCTTGGTGGCCGCGATTCTTCAGCTTTTCTTTCTGTTCAGAATCGCGACCAGGGAAGCCAGATAGACGGGGATGGCAGGCTGTTTAACCGATCTGCCCAAGAACCGGAAACGTGCCCAGTAGCCAGAACGCAAACGCCGAGAGGTATCCGCTCATCATCGCCACACCCACAATCACTACGACTAGGCCCGCTCCCTGATGGAGGCGACGGCCCACACGACCAACGGCACGCAACCGCCCGGCCAGTTTTTCCGTGAACACTGCGGCGACTAGAAACGGGACACCAAGTCCGGCGGAGTAGATAGCAAGCAAGATGATCCCCTCCACGACCGTTGCCGAGGCCGCGCTGGTCATCAGGATCGTCCCGAGTATCGGCCCAATGCATGGTGTCCAGCCAAACGCAAAAGCCAGACCGAGCACGTAAGCAGAGAACGGGCGTCCACCGGGTATCTGAAGGTGCAGGCGAAAGTCCCGTTGCAGGAAGCTACCGGATGCGACACCCAGCATGAACAGGCCAAAGAGAACAACGACCGCTCCGCTGACAATGTTCAGCTCATACTGATAAACAAGCAATGTGCGACCGAGCGCGGTCGCACTGGCTCCGAGTATGATGAATACTGTGGAAAATCCAAGGACGAAGCACAAACTGAGGCCAATCGCAGCAATCGTCTCTCTATTTCTTCCTCGCGTGGAAGCCGGGCCAGAGGATTGACCGGCGATATAGGAGACGTATCCTGGTATGAGTGGCAACACGCAGGGTGACAAAAAGGAAATGGAACCCGCCAGAAAGGCGGCCCCGATACCCAGCAATGTCAGCTCTGCCGTCATCTGGTTTCGTCATTCAGGCTGGCCACAGGCCTGAGTGCCCACCAGAAGGCCATGCCGGGTACCACAAGCCATTGTAGCAGTGGGCTGAGGCCTGTTCCGAACCATGGCATCACGGGCATGATCTCCCGGTAGGCCCAGGCTGACCGAACATCGATATTCAGCCATTCGCTGAAGATGGTGTAGGCGATCCCCATCGTCATTGTGGCGGCGATCACCGGTCTGACACCTTGTTGCGGCCAATCGTGCCGGCCCAAAGCCAGTAGCGACAATATGAGCGTGCTCGACGCGATCAACAGGTCACCGGCGGTGCAATGAACGGCTGCAAACGCATTCTCGCGGAAGGGGGAATCAGTCCAGATTGTGTATAGTGGAAGGTGCAGGAATTCCCACGCAAGATTGCCGATTGCACTGACGATGAAATAACGCCGCAGGCTTACCAGCCAATTTCGTCCGGATATCGGCGCATTCTCTTCGGCACGTGTATCGCTCTTCAAAACATGTTCCTCATTCTCTCCCAGAACCCTGGTTTGGATTGCAATTTCGGCGGCCAAACCCGATGGGAGAGACCGTTGACGTAGAGTAGGAGGTTCACGGGCTCGAAATTCAGCCCATGAAAATTCGCAGCCCATCGACCGCCACGATCGATCACATGAGTAACAACGCCGTGCACTTGCATTCCATCATCCATGACCTTGAATTTGTGCCCATATTGCTGGACGAGGGATCGCGTTTCCGCCTCATCCTGATCTGGCAATTTGGTTAGAAAGGACCAATTGACCTCATTCAATCCATGTAATTCACCAAAATTCATAACATTTTCAGCAATATCCCTTTCTGGATCAGTGGTAATAGTTATAAACTGAACCATATTTTTCATAGGTGTCTGGTTGATCATTTTCTGCACGTCGGCGATTTTCTCCGCGTGAAGCGGACAGATATCGGGACATCGGGCATATACAAAATGCAGGATCAGGATCTTGTCTGCGAGATCCCGTAGCGTCACGGGATTACCTCGCAGGTCAGCGAGTTGGAAGTCCGGCGCTGGTCTGTCGATGATCTGGAAATAATTCGATTTTGCTGTCAATTCAGCATCAAGAGACTCACCGGGATGATTTGCTGTCGCTTGGCCGGCAAATACCAGGAAAACAGCGACTAAGAGAACTGGGAAAAATTTTGATGGCATACGGATGCTCCCATGAAGCGAGCGCGTCTGCCGCCCCGGAAGGCGGCAGACGCTGGTTGGCTAATCAGCCCTTGTCATCAGATGAAGGATTGTCTGCCTTCATGTGATCGCTCATGGCCGACATCATTTTGTGACATTTTTCCATCATTGGTGCCATCTGCTGCATCATTTTCATCATCCCGGCCATTTCGCCTTCCTGCATGTCATTCTGCATCATGGACCCATGCTCCATCGTGCCACCGGGTGATTTTTCGGCGCCGGCAATGGCGGAGACTGAGGCCATTCCTGCCATGGCCACAGTCAATGCGAGTACTTTAACGATCTTGAACATCATATTTTCCTTTCGAAGGGTTGGTGGTGGGTTGGCAGTTCACGAGTGAATGCTGCCTTTCGCCGACGGCTGATTGTCGGCTACGGGTTGATCAGAGCACTTCCTGTCTGAACAACCGGGAACTATCGGACTGACGTACCATAATTGAGGTAGGAGACGTAAGTGCCTGATAGGAAAGAGAAGCACGAAATCGAAGTGACGCCCGAGATGATCGAGGCGGGAGTGGACGCTTTGCTTGAAATCACGTTGAGCGTGGACGATTCTTCGGGCGCGGTACGATCCGTTCTAAACGCGAGCCTTTTGGCATCCGAGGAATGTGCGCCCCGAAATAGAATTTTGGAGTTCCTTCCGGCGGGCTGATTTCGGCTATATGATGAAATACGGTCGAAATAACATGAGTTTGCTCTGCTGCTTTGTTGGCTAAGTCGTGAATGTCTTCGGCAAATATCGGGTTTAACGGATTTTTCGCGTAAAAACATGCCGGTTTCGCCTTTTTAGCATCCTTTCCCGGCAGAAATAGACCCCACATTCCGTGCATGATATGATTTCGCTTTTTTATTAATGAACCCATATCGTCGTGAAAGGTTTTTATCATTGATTTTATATTATCATCTTTTATGCGATGGCGTGATTTATTTAGAAGATTGACTAACGGACCCGTTGTCAAGTCGCCCAACATGGCGATGGCGGCGTTGGGGTCCGGAGTAAGCAGTAACGAGACGGAGTTGAATACAAAATGATCAATCTGTCCCCACACGACAGTTAGCCGGCCAAGCTCTGTGGCTTGATCAGCGGTGAGTGTGATCTGATATTGCGGCCAAATCGTGCTAGATTGAGGATCGGTCATTTGAAGCTCTCAATGCAAAGGTGGAAAAATGAGCCAGGACGATCAAAGCAGCCCGGAGCGCGAGCGCGACGAGATACTGCGCCGCTTGCTGAAAACGCCCCCAAAGCCGCGCGAGAAACCGCCGCGTAAGCGGGATCAGTCCAAAGGGGCTTCCAAATGACATTGCCTGCATCGAAACCAATCGACGCGCGTATTGCTGCTCTCGATAGGGATCATGTCGGCATGGACGCCTCGGAGAATCCAGCAATCGGGGCATTGGACTTTCCCCCCGATCTTGAGGACAAAGCTGTCAAAGCGATCAATCGCCGACTGCGCCAGCTCAAGCGCCGCCTTCTTCTCCGCTATTGCATCCTCAAGTTTGAGTATCTCTGCCTTGAAGCTTACCGCGTCTGCTTGCGCGGACTCTACAGCCTCTTTGGCCCGTTCAGAAAACGGCCTTCGGAACGCCGCCATTCGCAATCCCCTCATCGGACGAAGTGAGCACGTTCCGCAGCCTAGCCCTTTCCGACTGTCTTCCGCCAGCGGATGAACGCCCTAGCGTGCTGCCTAGGCGTTCGCGGCTTCACGAGGCTGTTGGTACATGAGGCGCTTGCCCTTGGCCTGACGAAGCAGGGTTTCGGCGCGCTCGCCATCGTCCATGGTCCGCGTGTTGTAGCGGAAATCGAACTCCGCGAGATAGCGGTGCAAGTGGGCTTCTGAGAGGTTGTGGAAGGTGCCGTAGACGCCACGCTTGAGGATGGCGAAGTAGCTTTCGACCGTGTTCGTGTACCAGAACCCGCCGCGCACATATTCGTCGGCGGAGTGATTGACGGCACCGTGACCGGCAAACTCGCGGCCCATGGTCGGATAGACGGTGCTGTCATCCGTCATGAGGTAGGAGGCGCGGTCTGCGTTCTGCACGAGGATCGGGCGGAGTGTCTTCGCGTTGACCTTGGTCACGCTGAACGAGCGGGCTTCGCCATCGCGCTCCACGAGGGAGAACACGGCCATCTTCTTGGGCACGGGCTTGGACTTGTGGGCATTGCGCGCCTTGCCGCCGATATAGGTTTCATCGGCTTCCACGACCTTGTTCTCGCCGCCGACAGGACCGCGCGACGGATCGAGGGCGCACTCGCGGAGACGGTGAAACAGGAACCATGCGGTTTCGTAGGTGACGCCCAGCATCCGCTCAAGCTGCTTGGCGCTCATGCCCTTCTTGGAGGACGCCATGAGTTGTGCGGCCAGAACCCACTTGTGCAGGGGAACCTTGGACCGCTCCATGACGGTGCCGACAGTGACGGTGAACGGCTTCCGGCAGTTCTTGCACTTGTGGACGCCGGGGCGCGTGGACTTGCCCATGAGCTTGGTGATGCGCTCGCCGCCGATACCGCAACGGGGACAGACGGGACCATTGGGCCAGAGCAACGCTTCGAGGTGATCCCGCGCGGCGTCTTCGTCATGGTAGATGGGCTTGGAAAGATCGACTTTCATGAGTATACTCCTGCCATGGATTTAATATGGCTCTGAACCCGTGGTACGTCAAGCCGATACTTCCCGAACAACCGCGCATACAAAGGCCCATCGCGCACATCAGAACGCAGGGCAACAAGCTGATAAGAATTGGCGCAATGCCAAACGCGATCAGCGAATTCTGGTACAGAAGGGCGATCAGGATAGCACCCGCGACACCAAGCAACGAAAGCCGTCGAGGCGACATTTGAAGCCGCGACCACCCTTTCACGAAATTTCTTCTGAGCCGCTCACTGGATTGATTGAGTTCCATTACTATTTCCTTCCTGCTCGCTCTGCCGCGATGGTTTTTTCGAAGAATGCGATCATTTCGGGTGTGTCCCACTCGGCTGGTCCGATTATTCGTGAGAGTTCCGCGCCGTCGGGGTCTATCAACAAGGTTACCGGTAGCCCGTAGGCCCCTAGATTCCGGGCCGATGCGCCCGTTTCATCGATGAGAAGCCGAAGGTGCTTCACTCCGATCTTGTCGAAAAATGCCCGCACCACCTTCGGGCCTGCCCGGTCTATTGAGAGGGCGAGAACCTCAAAATTCTCTCCTCCAAGTTTGCCCTGGAGTCTGTCCAGCGTAGGCATTTCGTGGCGGCACGGCGGACACCATGTCGCCCAGATGTTGAGCAGGATGACCTTGTCGCGCCAGTCCTCAAGTGTCAGGCGATTGCCCGTTTCGTCTGCAAAGACGATGGCGGGAACGGGACGCTTTGCGTCGTGAAGCGGCATGGTTGTGGGTTCAGCTCCCGCTGAAACGGCGGTGAACAGAAGAAAAAATGATGCAAGAACGGATATTCTCATTGAGCCATTCCCTCCGAGCTTTCTCTCAGTCGTTCGACGAGTGGCAGGATCGTGTTCGTCAGTGCGTCAGGCGTGACAGGTCCGATATGCTTGTAGGCAATGCGACCGTCCCGACCGATCACGAATGTTTCGGGGACGCCGTAGACGCCGAATTCGATCCCCACTCGCCCGTTGATATCCGCGCCTGTACGTGTGTAGGGGTCGCCGAGCTGCTCCAACCATGCTGCGGCGTCCTGAGGCTGGTCCTTGTAATTCAGTCCATGGATCGGAACGATCTGCTCTCGTGCCAGCCGCATGAACAGGGGGTGCTCCGCACGGCATGCGGTGCACCAGGATGCAAACACATTGAGCAGGGCAACGTCCCCCTGAAGGTCACTACTTTGAAGACCCTGTGTGCGTCCGAGAACCGGAGGCAGATCAAAGACAGGCACAGGCTTGCCGATCAATGCTGATGGGATATTTTTCGGATCCAGGGTCAGTCCGACGCCCAATGCAATGCCAATGACGCTGAAGATGAGTAGCGGAACGGCAAACCTCAGGTATTTCCCTGCAGGGGCGCTGTCTTCTTGTGGTTCCTGGAGGGTGGATTCAGTCATCACTGTCGCTCCGGCTTTCTGATCCGGATCGAAGGTACTTGATCAGAGCGGCTACACTGAGGCCCAGCACCAGGATGACTAGAATCCAGACCAGACCCATGCCCCACATCATTCCGCCCATATGTTCCATCATTTCGCCTTCTCCCTGATTGCAGCCTGCCTGCGGGCCGTAATGTGTTTCGGCCAGCGGGACTTGATGTATGCAAGGACAGACCAGATCTCGTCGTCCGAGAGGACGTCTCCAAAACCCGGCATGTCCGTCAGATATCCCGCAGGGGCATGTGCTGCCGTTCCGTCCCGCGTGATCGAGAACAGGATCGCGTCCGGATGATGCCAGGTGTGCCCGGTTTCATCGTGAGGCGGGGCCGGCAGTCGCCCATCCGGCTTGCGAGACCGCCAGTTCGGTTGTCCCTCCAGATTCGTGCCGTGACAGGACGCGCAATGGGCGACATAGACCTCGGCACCACGTGCGACCTGTTGAGGGTTTTCATGATCAGCCTGACCAGCATGGCCCGGCCAGGCGGCCATCATCGAGACGCCGGCCAGCGTAGCGACAAGGGTGACACGCATATGGCCAGTCCCGATCATGGACGGTGGCATCGGCATCATTCGACAGCATAGATCCGCGGGGATTGAGAGCCGATTTCGTAGGTTGTGAAAGGCTCCGTCTTCCGGCCCGACATCCCGGGTGAACCCTGTGGCATGCCCGGCAGCGTGATCCCGACGATCTTCGGCTGCTCGCTGAGCAATCTTTCGACGCTTGCAACCGGCACATGGCCGCTGACGACATAGCCGTCAATCATCGAGAGGTGACAGCCTTCGAAATTCTCGGGAATTCCGGCCATTCGGCTGAGCTGTGCCAGTTCGTGGGTAGGCTTGACGGTGACGGTAAATCCGTTCTCGCGCAGATAGCTGGCATAACTCTCACAGCAGCCGCATTGCGGGTTCTTGTAGAGCGTTACATCGCGCGATGATTCTTCGGCATATGCCGGTGCAGTTGTCCAGATCAGCAGCCCGAACAGTGCAAGTGAAAGGTGTTTGCGCATGATTGATTTCTCCTTTGATGCAGATCAGCTAACGCGTATGACGCCCATCATTCCGGCAGCCTGATGCTCGAGAATGTGGCAATGGAACATCCAGTCGCCCGGATTGTCGGCAACCAGGGCTATGTCGACCCGCTCCCGCGGAGCCATCATCACGGTGTCCTGCCATTCACGATGGCGGGTAGGTTCGCCGCTCCGTGCGATCACCCGGAACGAGTGCCCGTGCAGATGAATCGGATGATGCCAGGCCGTGGCGTTCGTCATGGAGATGATGTGGCTTCGGTCCTGCTCGAGGGTCAGGAACGGCTCCAGCACATGACCTTCAGCAGCAACGCCGTTGACGAACCAGACGCCTGAACCGCGCATCATGTTCATCATGCCGCCGGTCCGGCCTTCACCCATGCTGCCGCCCATATCCGACATGACCATCCGCCCCATCATGCCGCCGTTGAATACGACCTCATGCCTGATGGCGGATTCGATTGAAGGCTCCGGAAGCCCGTTGGACGGCAACTCGATCGGCCAGTCTGGTGGGCTCGATCTGAGCGGCGCAGCCGCATAGGTCAGTTCCGTCAGTTGATACTCGAGCCCTTTGTAGAAGCGGTCGATGACGGCATTGCGGCTGCCGGGCCGGTCCGTCATGTCGAGAATGAGATCGACACGCATGGCCGGGCCAATGACGACCTGCCCGTTCGCCGGAGAATGCGGGCTGACCGGCTGGCCATCAAGCGCGATGACCATTGGCGCATGCCCTTCGAAATCGAGGGCAAATATCCGGGCATTGGCCGCATTGACCAGGCGCAGGCGAATTCGCTCGCCTGAGCGCACCACAAGATCACCGGGAGCGCGACCGTTGATAGTCACGGTGTTTCCCACCCTGCCATTGTGGCTCATGTCGTGTCGGTTGCCGAAGTCACCACGGATCGACCCATCCGGCCCCAGCCGCCAGTCGTCCAGCATCCAGGTCAGATCGCGATCGACCCGAACAGGATCGTGCTCTTCGATGATCAACGGGCCGTACAAGCCGCGCCCGACCTGCTCGAAGCTGCGCTGATGTGGGTGGTACCAATAGGTCCCCGCATCCACGGCATCGAATTCATACATGAACTTGCCACCGGGTTGGATGGAGGCCTGAGTCAGATAGGGCACCCCATCCATTGCATTGGGCACCCGAACTCCGTGCCAATGGACAGTGGTCGGCTCGTCAAGGTCATTGTTCACCGACACGCGAACGCGGTCACCCTGGCGAACGCGGAGTTCCTGACCTGGCACGCTGTTGTTGTAGGCCCAGACAGCTGTCTGGTCAGACGCAGCGGCGGTCAATCGGCTATGCCCCGGCGCAGCGCGCAGATCAAATTCCTTCACCGCAGCCTGCCGGGTAGTGGCCCTGAGGGATGGGGGCATGACCGCCACCCCCATGTTGGCCATGAGCAGCGACAACATGCTGCGGCGCGACAGCACCGCATCGCGAAATTGAGACATTTTCAGAAGAGTTCCCGAAGCGCGGCACCTGCGCGAACTGGGGCAGATTGCCGACATTCATCCGAACACCATCGCTCCTAGGCCAACGGTGCGTGAAAGACAGCCTGGCCGGATCGAAATCCGACTGGTGTCAGTTCAGGATGATTGCCTTCGGAGGGAACGGGTCGGGTGATGCCTGTCGACCGATTGAAAAATCAGGGACATCAAGAAATGCGACGCGGTGCATCGAGGGAATGTCTGATTCAGTCGCGGCAAACGCTATCATGTGGGAAGTGAAGCACATTTCACCGCACGACATCGTTGACGGACCGTCAACATCACAATCACCGCACTCGACCATGCCTGCGTGAACATCGGCGGTCGCCAGCATCTGCATTTTCATGCTGCCTGCAGCCGATACATTGGCAAAGGCAGCTGTGCCGAAGGCGGCAAGCAGGGCAAGAACCAGAATATGCGCCGTGATTTTCATGCGTCGATCTTTACCTGCAACATTGGCAGGTGTCCATTCACAACCCGAGGAACAGCGAGAGCGTTCTGCTTAACCAGCACAGCAGGACAGCCTTGCAATATCCTTGTCGAAGGTCTGTGCGGCCAGCTTCAGCCCTTCTACAGTCGTCAGGTACGGGAATATCGTGTCAGCGAGATCAGCTACCGTCATGCCAAAGCGGATGGCCAGCATTGCCGTCTGGATGCTGTCGCTTCCCTCGGGAGCCAGGATGTGCGCCCCCAGAATCCGGTTCGTTCCGGCTTCGGCAACGAGCTTGATCAGGCCGCGTGTGTCCCGTGCAGCCAGCGCCCTGGGCAAGTATTCAAGAGGCAGCAGCGACGTGCGAACCTTTAGCCCCTTTGACATGGCGGCTTGTTCCGTGAGACCGACGCTCGCTACTTGCGGATCGGTGAACACGACCGAAGGCATCGTTGTCGCATCGTAGCGCCGCGCCGCGCCGTTCACTGCATTCTCTGCGGCCAGCTTTGCACCATAAGCGGCCATGTAGACAAACTGGTCGCGCCCCGTCACATCGCCCGCCGCATAGATGCCCGCAACTGAACTCTGCATCAGATCATCCACGGCTATGCCGCCATTGCTCTCCTGCCTTATCCCGCGTTCCTTCAGTCCAAGCCCGTCGGTATTGGGTCGACGGCCGGTTGCGACAAGCACCCGCTCAGCGTTCAGTTCGACAAGGTCGCCGCCCCTGTCCACGCGCAAGGTCACGCCATCCCTTGATACCGCGATGTTCCTGTAGCTCCCTCCTTGCTGCACGATGATTCCTTCATCCCGGAAATACCCCGACAAGGCTGCGCCGATCTCTGGCTCGGCTTCGGGCAACAGGCGACTTCGGCAGACAATTGTGACGCGCACGCCCGCACGGGCGAACATCTGTGCGATCTCCGCACCGACATAGCCGCCGCCAATGACCAGCAGGGATGCAGGTAGGTCTGGCAGTTCAAGGGCCGTTGTACTGGTGAGGTAGGGAACGTCGCCAAGACCAGAAATCTCCGGGATCAATGGTTGCGATCCCGTCGCAATGATGGTCCGGGCAGCCCGAATGAACCTGCCGCTGACCTCTACCCCGCCTTCGACAATGCGGGCCGGGCCTTCGAGATAGTTGACGCCTTCATAGGCCGGAAGCAGGTCCGCGTATTTGGCCTGCCGCAACTCCTCCACCAGATCGTCTTTCTGTCGGATAACCGCCGACCAGTCCTTGATCACCGCCTTGCCTTCGATCCCGGCAAAGCGGCCGAGGTTTGCGCCGTACAAGCCTTCCATGGCGCGGATCAGGGTCTTTGAGGGAACACAGCCGACATTCACGCATGTGCCGCCAAGGGTTCCGTGCCCAACGAGGGCAACGCGCGCGCCGGCATCCGCCGCAGTGATTGCGGCTGAAAATCCGGCCGACCCCGCCCCGACAACAACCAGATCATAGCCTGCGCCCGCGGCGCGTGACGGGTCCATATTGACGATATTGTTCATCAGCGTTCCTGTCGTCTTTCCTGCGCATTGTCTGTCTCGCAGCACTCATCATTCTGTCGCTTGCTTCTGCGCCAGAGGGCATAGACCGTGATGGCCATAAAGATCGCGAAGGCTGGGAGCAGCACATAGTCCAGCCAGCCCAGCCAGGCCGACAATCCGGTCACACCAAGCAGGATGACCAGCACTGGCGTGAAGCAGCAGAGTGCGGCAACCACTGTCCCGCCAATCCCGGTCCTCAGTATCGTGCGATCATTTATTTCAGCTGCCTTCGGGAACCGCATTTGCCGGATACCCGGCATTGGTCGAAGCCCGGGCAATCTGATCCGGTGTCGTGATCGCCGGATCGAAGACCACCGCTGCGGTCTTTGTGTCGAGATCGATCTGCACTGACTCCACCCCTTCGACAGCTTCCATCGCCGTCCGAACCGTGATCAGGCAGAGCGCACAGGTCATTTTCTGGACCGCAAAGGTCCGCGTCTGCTGCGCAACAGAGGCGCTTTCAGCGGCGTTCGCCGTCATCGCGTTGGACAGAACATGGGATCCCCCCAATCCGACGGCACCTATCGATGCCAATGCAACAAGAACAGCGGCAGTTCGTTTCATCATCATTGCTCCTAATAAAACAGGGGGGCCCAGTAATTGATCGTCGCGGCCAGCAGCACGATGGCTGTTGCCAGCCACAGGAGCGTCCTGGAAATCCGTCCCGAAGCCGGGCTTGCGCAATAGGACCCCGCCGCGCACGCCCGCCTTGGTCGGATGTAGACGTGCCAGAACCCGGCCCCGAGCATCAGGAGGGTTACGGCCACGAAATACGGCTTGTAGGGTTCAAGCGCGGTGAGATTGCTCATCCACGCGCCGCTGATCCCGAGCGTCACAAATGCCAAGGGCACGATGCAGCACGACGAAGCGAGAAGGGCGCCGAGCAACCCCGCACCGGCCAGCAGGCCGCTGCGGCGACTCTCTATATCAGAGACTGTTCCGTCGGCCCCGTCAGACGGGGTATCGTGCGGTGTGGCGGGCATTTCTTGCTCTCTCGTTGTAGAATTCATAGCCGGATGGTAGGGTCTGTAGTCCCTACAGGCTCAAGAGAAATGTTGAACAAACCCGACGACCCTCTCGATCATGTGACCCGGAACGGCCTGGCACAGGCCGCCGGGACAAATATCGAAACCATTCGCTATTATGAGAAGATCGGCCTGATGCCGGAACCGAGGCGTGCCGAAAATGGATATCGTCTGTACGGCCAGGACGCACACAGAAGGCTCAAGTTCATCCTGCGAGGTCGTGAGCTGGGATTTACCATTGAAGAGCTGAAGGGGTTGCTGAGCCTCGTCGACGGCGGCGATTACAGCTGCGGTCAGGTTCACGCAATGACGGTCGAACACCTGGGTAACATTCGTGCCAAGATCGGTGATCTGATGCGACTGGAGCAGACACTCGCGGACATGTCGACTCAGTGTGAGGGTGGCGAAGTCCCTGATTGTCCAATCATCGACAAGCTATTCGCGAATATCGAAATCGGCAGTGGTTGATCCGGATCAGACTGCGTTTTCCTGTCGAAGTTCGCCGGCATCAAAACCGCGACAGGTCCATTTCATGTCAGCCATTGCAATCGCGGAAGCCGCCATATACCGGATATGATCAATGAGTCCTGAGCCTTGGTGGACCGTGACCCAAGACGCTGCTTAGCTGTCCCCGCTATTCACCCACCTCTGGAAGAACGCATCCGCCAGTCTGACCGCCTCGTCTCCTGGCCGCGTTGCCGGTTCCGGCCAGCGCTGCCGCGCTTGCCCGAACTCCGCGTCGATCAGGGCGCCAATCTCCCGTGGCATCCTTCCGTGCCCCATCTCGCGTGTCTCCGCCTTGCGGGCGAGCAGATCGTCGATGATCGCGGTGCTGTCCGCAGAGACATCGCTCTCCGCCACCAGGGTCCGGAACGCCATGGGCACGATCGCCCTGTCCGGATGCAGCCGCATCCAACGCAAGGCAAGGGCCGGGCGCAGGACATAGAACAGCTTCTTCAGCCGGACCTCTGATCCGTCGGCAAAGGCGGTCTCCCGTTGCCGTTCCCCCAGATGCAGGTAATGCATCGCGATGGCAGCTGGTTGTACCACCTGGTCGGCCAGGGCCAGCGCCTCAGCCCGGAAGTCCGCCTCCCCGCGATAGACAAAGGGCGACATCAGCCATTCCAGCACCACGGCATTGCCCTTCAGCAGCAGCTTCAGCATCTTGGCGAGGTCCCAGCCATTCACGTCGTAGATCGCATCCGGCGGATACTCGATGACATCGCGCGGCGGATAGAGGCTCAGATAATCGGATTGCGGGCGGACATGGATGAAGCGGCAGTCGTAGTCACTGTCCGGCGATGGAAAACCCCATCCCCGGCTGCCGCTCTCGATGGCCAGCAGAATGCGGACACCATGGTTCGCCTCGACCTCGTGCAGCTTTGCGTCGATTCCGGCGACGACCACCGGGTCGAAGCCCGGGCCCAGTTGGCGCAGCTGTGCCATCGGAAAGTTCCTTGTCTCTTCTCGTGGATGAATGCCAACTACAACACCGGGAATGACTTGGTCGCCCCCGGAAGTCCAGCCGGGTTCGGATCTCTCAGCATTTCGGCCTGTCAATCTACCCGACCTTTCCTCCAGACCGGGTGCCGTCAGCCCTCCTTCTCCTTTGGCCAGAGTTGTTCACCTAGCCGTTGCGAAGTCCGATCGACCAGGGCCCGTTGGGCTTCACTCAGCGTTGATGGCGGACGTTCGCGTTCGAGCCGCGCCATCTCCCTTTCGATCCGTGCCTTCAACTTTTTGCGGTCCTCGGCCATGAAGCCCATGAACACCGAGACTTCCTCGACCTCGCTCCACTGGAAGCGGCGGGGTAGGAGGTGGTCCATGAGTTGGGCAAACACCATCGCCGTGGGGACATTGCTCTTGTCTCCTGCTTCGGTTCTCGGGCGTTGTTTCTCGCTGAGCGCGGCCTGCATCATGCAGAGATCGCGCAGATCGGCCGTGTACGCGCAGTCGCGGAGATCCTCGCGGGTCTCGGGGCCATGGATCTCCGCATCGCTGGTCCGGTAGTTGAGCACGATATCTTCCGGATGCGGCAGCAGGTCAGGCGGTGGCAGGCCCCGCTTCTGATGTTCGGCTATCTTCGCCTCGCCCTCGGCCTTCAGCTTCTCCAGACGCAAGAACCGTTTCAGGCGTAACTCAAGATACTGCTCCTCCTTCCGGTCCATGAGCTCGATGACAAAGCGCTGAGACAGGCGGTTGCCCTTGAGCGCGGACATGATCGATGAGCGAACCACCGCCTGTGTGGCCGGAAGCTGGACCTCCTGGCCGTTCTCCCGGAACGTCAGCAGACGATAGGCTTCCTGTTCGAGGAAGGTGTCGGCAGGCGCATCCGCCAGATGAATGGGTTCCGGCTTGGGCTTCTTCGGTCGTCCTCGTGGATTGCCGGACTGGCCCTTTTTGAACCGCGTTGACCGTGGCGGCTTGCGGAAGCCTACCTCGTAATCGTCACCGTCGTCGCGATGAGCATCGGTATTCGTGCGGTCGTCGTGATTCGCAGCGCTGGCTCGTCGGCGCGGTTGTCCGCTGCCACCGTCCTGACCGCCGCTCATTTGGCGATCTCCCCGTTGGCAGGGCCGAATGCCCCTGGCTCGACCCCGGCAAGGCGTTCCTCCTCGACATCCTCGAAACGCTCACCCGATGCCGCGAGCGTGGCGTGCTTGCCGGTAAGGCGTTCCCAACGCCGCACGATGGTATCGCAATAAGCCGGATCGAACTCCAGCAGCCGTGCCTGGCGGCCAACCTGCTCCGCTGCGATCAGGGTCGTGCCCGAACCGCCAAAGCCGTCGAGCACGATGTCACCCCGCTTCGAGCAGTCCCGGATCGCATCCGCCACCAGGGCGACCGGCTTGACCGTCGGGTGCATGGCCAGATCCGTGTCCCGGCTGGCACCAAAGCTGTTGATGCCGGCATAGTCCCAGACATTGGTCCGGTAGCGACCCGTCTCGCCGAGACCGAAGCTGTTCACATGCGGACCCGTCCCCACCTTGAAGACAAAGACCAGCTCATGCTTGGAGCGATAGAAGCTCCCCATGCCGCCATTGGTCTTGTTCCAGACGCAGAGGTTCTTCAGTTCCGAGAAGACCGTGCGGCCTGCCGCGAGCAACTCCCCCATGTGCCGCCAGTCCATGCAGACGAAGGCGATGGCGCCGTCGCGACAGCGATCCGCCGCCGCTCCCAGGGTCTCGGTCAGGAAGGTGGTGAAGGCGTCCTCCGACATCTCGCCCGAGGCGAAGGCAAACTCCCGGTGGCGCACCTTGCCAAGTCCGGAGACATGGCCGTCGATCGCTACATTGTAGGGCGGATCGGTGAAGACCAGATCGACCTGCTCCTGTTCCAGCAGCAGATCGTAGTCGGCAGATGAGCGGGCATCACCGCAGAGCAGTCGATGGCGTCCGCAGCGCCAGAGATCGCCCTGCCGGCTGATCGCTGTCTGCGGCAGCGGCGGGATCTCGTCCTCCGGTGCCGCCGGGCCCGGTGTCTCCCGTTCGCTTGCCGCATCGAGGGTAAAATCGATCTCCGCGAGCGAGAAGCCGGTCAGTTCCACATCGAAGTCGAGATCGATCAGTCCCTGCAGTTCGATCGCCAGCAGGTCCTGGTCCCAGCCCGCATTCAGGGCGAGCTTGTTGTCGGCCAGGATGTAGGCCCTGCGTTCGGCTTCGCTCATGTGCGAAAGACGCACGGTCGGCACCTCCGTCATGCCGAGCGATCGTGCCGCCAGCACGCGGCCATGGCCGGCGATGATGGTGTCATCGTCGGCGATCAGCACCGGGTTGGTGAAGCCGAAGCGATCGATGCTGTCAGCGATCTGGCGGATCTGCCGTCTCGAGTGGGTCCGGGCATTGCCCTCATAGGGGCGCAGCGCATCAATGCGGCGCTCGGTGATCGTGGATACGACCCGTTCCGGGCTTCTGCTCCGGGTTCGGTCGGTCTGCTTCGTACCGCCTGCGCGGCGCTGGTTTCTGGAGCTCATTCTCAGATTCTCCGACATGGTGTTGGTTTGCTCAGGGACACGAATGATCACGTTCTGTTCCCATCGCGCCCTTCATCCACGCATTCGCGATCCTTGCGGGAATGTCAAAGCGTTCTGCGGTAAAACCTGTGGGAGAACCCGTCTCGGAAGCCCCGATTTCAAAACGCTCGAAGCCGGCAGCGTTTTAATGGCCCAAAACAGGCGTTCAAAAGGCGTTTTAGAGCGTTCAAGCGTTTTAGGAGCGTTCAGAAAACCTCCACCGATTTCTTGGGCGGTGGGGATGATCGGGGTCGAAATCGGGGCCAATACCGCCAACGAGATGCAGGCATCAGGTGCGGAACCGGCGAATCATCGCGCGAATCAGTCTCTCTCGGGACCATGCAGACGGGGCGGAAGTGATCGGCTGGGTGCCCTATCCGGACCGGATTGCGCTCCTCAACGAACGACACCGCCTTTCGACGGGAGACATCCATCATCTCTCGCGGCAGAGCAAGCATTCGGCGCTTATGTCGATTGCAGCAGGGGCACATGGAGCGTCACGGATGGTCGAGTGCCTGCGGGGATCCTAGGGGGAGGCTCGCAGCACAGAACCGCCATACGCCGGTTGCGGAAGACCTTGCGTGCCGCTCCTGCAGGCCGTCCCGGGTCTGTCCCACAATGCGGCCATTCCGTCCCGCGTCATTCGATTCCCATCCCAGCTTGGCGCCACCCTGTCCCATCATCGTCCCGGTAAGGTGCGAATCCGTCCCGGTTTACTCGCGTTTCGTCCCACTATCGTCCCGCTAACCCGCAATCCCGTCCCGCTTCAGGTGCGTCCCGTCCCGCATTGCGAAGCCCCCGGCGTCTGTTCGACCATGTCTGGTGGCTGCCCACTCCGGTGCGCAGCGTCTGTTGTCCCCATGCAAGGTGCGCCCGGACCTGGCCTGTCGAGTGCGCAGTTGCAATGTCCGCGGAAGCCGGTGTTGCTGCGGGCCAGGCGTGCATGGCGTTGTCCAAGGCAGTGGCCCGAGGCGCCCCTGGAGCCGCGGACTGATGCCAGTTCCCTGGGGGTTCGCTGCTCTTCGTAGCGGGGTTCCCTGCAAGCCAATCCAGATTCCCTGCTGGCGGATTCCAGCACCCTGTTCCGGCAATTGAATTCCCTGTTATTAGTCACAGGGAATTCGGGCGGAAAGAGGCAGGAATTCAGGGGGTTATAGCAGCGGAAAGCGCTTCTCCACGGCCGAAAATGCCGAAAATTCCCTGTTCTTCCCTGTAAACAGGCACACGGCACCCGGAGAACGGTTCGCAATGGACTACATGGACCGCCATTTCTACCCGGTCGAACGTTCTCCGCGCCAGAGATCGCGCGGAACTTCCCGAGGAACCGCGCCATTCGGCGCGTGACCTCTGGACTGCCTTCTGCCGTCGCAGGCCACGTCGGCGTTCTCTCTCCGCTGTTTTCTCTCGACCTCTGGACTGCGGCCTGGTTCGTACAGTCCGGAGAGTTTTGAAATCAAAGGAGAAAATCAACGGGCTTGCGGCCCCGGTTCGAGGCATTGTCGGCAGCCGGAGACCACATCGATCCAACTCCACCAACGGGCTTCAGATCATCGACCTTTCCAAGAGATCCTTGCGGCGCTCCCAGTCGGGCATCAAGCGGTTAAGGAGTCGGAAGAACCGCGGCGAATGGTTCGGCTCGACGACGTGGCAGAGTTCGTGGACGATCACGTAGTCGATGCAGTCGCGCCGCGCCGCGATAAGCATGTCATTCAGTAGGATGCGGCCCGACGACGTATGACTGCCCCAACGCTTCTTCATGGGGCAGATCATCAACGGAGGCGGTTCGATCCCCAGGGCCGCCATGGTGGGGCGGGCTTCGTCGTAGCGCTCCTTGAGCACTTCCCGCGCGCGCTGGCGCATCCAGCGGCGAACTAGCACCCGGGTCCAGTCGCGATCGTCCGGAAACCGCGTCTCGACCACGAGCCGGCCGGACCGGATTAGAACCCGATCCTTTTCGGCGCCATCGATCTTCAGGCGGTATTGCCGGCCCAGATAGCGATGAGTCTCTCCGCCGACGAACTGCCGTGGGGGCGTCCTCGGCCGAAACTCCGCGAACCGCCTCTGCTGGCGCAGGATCCAGCACGCCCGCCGTCTGACACGCTCGTCGATCTCGTCCGGAGACGCCTCTTCCGGGGCAGTGACAGTGACGGCGCCATCTGGCAGTACCGAGATCGAAAGAGACGAGCGCGGACTTCGGGTAAGAGTGTATTCGATGACCGCGCTGCCATAGTTCGTCGACCTGATCATCACGCTGCCTGGCGGCGAGCGACCATCAACAGGCGATCGATGAGGGCGTCGATCGCCTCCGGCGAAATCGGTACGTTGTGCTCGCCCCGGATCACATCAAAGATGTAGTCGTCGATGTCGTTCTTCATGGCGTTCTCGACGTCCGGATCCTGAGCCCAGTCCACACGCCGATGGCTGTTGATGATGCCGACCAGGTGAGCGGCGGCTTCTGCGCTCAATGTTTCGGTGTCGGCCTCGCCGGAGCCCTGGAGGTCAGACAAAGCTTCGCGAAGGCAACCGTAGAAGGCTCGCCCGAGCGGATCGTCCCTGACGGGCTCGGGAATGTCGGTTGTGTCCCGTCGCACCATCTGGTCACGGATCTCGCGGACACGCTTGAGGTACTCGAGGTCGGAGATGCTCTTGGCCCGAAAATCCTCGATCGCTTGCCGGATCAGCTCCGAGAACCGCTTGTAGTACGTCGGATCCTCTTCCCATCGCTCGTCGATGGTCCGCTTCGTGGCATGGGCGATGGAGTCCGCCCGGCTTGCCGCCGATGCGTTGGAGTTCAGAACCTCGGCAAACGCATCTTCATCGAAGATGTTGATGAGGTCGGTCATCGGCCGGACGTCGTCCGCGACGACGTAGGTATCGAGCAGCTTTTCGATCCGCTTGCGGTACTGGCCGTAGTCCACCGCATCCTGATAGCGTGTTCTCACGGCGCGGCGCAGGTTCTCGAAACGGCGAAGGTCGTCACGATAGCCGGCGATGCGACGTTGGTTCGAGGGCTCGTTCGCGAACTCGTGGCTTGACAGCGCGATGGCCAGCGTCCTGGAGAAGGCATTGAGACGGTCGTAGAACTCGTCGCGCCGAGCCTCGTCGGCCAGATGCTGCTCCAGCGCCTCCTCATCTGCCGTGTTTGCGACGCCCCTGAAGACGTCCCACAATTCCGAGTGCCGTTGGCCGAGCTTCTCGATCTCGGTGTTGATCGACGTGACCGTCCCAGCGAGGTCGGCCTCATCGAAGCCTTCGAGCGCCGAGTAGCTCGACAGGGCCTGGTTTAGCTCGCCGAGAACGCTGCAATAGTCGACGATGTAACCGTAGTCCTTGCCTTCCGCGACCCGGTTCACCCGTGCGATCGCCTGCAACAGATTGTGCTCGGTGAGCGGACGCGCCAGGTAGAGGACGGTGTTGCGGGGAGCGTCGAAGCCGGTCAGCAGCTTCGAGACCACGATCAGGATCTCTGGATCCTCCCGTTTCTTGAAAGCCTCGATGATGCGCGAGTTGTAGGTCGCCTCGTCGCCGTAGCGGTCCATCGCGGTCTTCCAGAACCGCTTGACTTCGTCCGACGAGGCCTCGTCGATCCGCTCTTCGCCTTCGCGGTCGTCGGGCGCCGAGATGATGACTTCGGAGGTGACCACGCCCAGCTCGTCCAGTGCGCGCTTGTAGAGGATGGCGGACCGCTTGGAAGGCGTGACCAGCTGTCCCTTGAACCCGGTCCCCTTCCAGGTGCGGCGGAAATGCTCCGACACGTCGAACGCGATAAGCGCGATGGTCTGCTCCGTCTGGAACAGCCGCGCCGTCCTGGCGTATTTCCGCTTGAGGTCCGCCTTCTGGTCCTCGGAGAGGCCGGCGCACACGCGCTCGAACCAGGCGTCGATGGCGGTCTCGTCGACGCGCTGCTCGACATGACGGCCTTCGTACAGGAGCGGCACGACCGCCTTGTCCTTGACCGCCTGGTCGATCGCGTAGACGTCGATGATGCCCCCGAACTTGGCGGCGGTGTTCTTCTCGGTCTTGAGAATCGGCGTGCCGGTGAAGCCCAGATAGCAGGCGTTGGGAAAGATCTTCCGCATCCGGGAATGCAGCCGGCCGTACTGCCCGCGATGGCTCTCGTCGACCAGCAGGAAGACGTCCTCCGACGGGTCGGAGAAGTCGCGGACGTTCAGGGCCGTGTCGAACTTGTTGATGAGGGTGGTGACCACCGCCCGTTTTTCCGTTGCCACGAGATCGAGCAGGTTCCGGCCCGTGGTGGCACGCTTGGGCTCAAGGCCGCATGCCTTGAAGGTGCCTTCGAGCTGTTCGTCCAGATCAATCCGGTCAGTCACCAGGACGATGCGAGGATCGGGGATCGACGGTTCGAGGCCGAGGGCGCGCGCCAGCATGACCATCGTCAGCGATTTGCCCGAGCCCTGGGTGTGCCAGATCACGCCGCCGCGCCGCCGTCCTTCCTCATCGCGTTCGCCGGTCACGCGGCGAAGGATCTTCCGCACGGCGAAAAACTGCTGGTATCGCGCGATCTTCTTCTCGCCGGCATCGGACAGCGTGAAACGGCGCGCCAGATCGAGCAGACGTTCCGGGCGGGCGAGCGCCCACAACACGCGGTCCTGTTCGGTGACGAGCCTATCACCCTGTCCGAAACGCGCGTCGTAGGAGGCACGGTCCTCGCGGAAGCCGTCGGCGAAGGTCTGGCGGTTCTGATCGGCATCGAGCGGCGCGTTGATCGCGGCCAGGACGTCGGCCTCGCGGTCCTCCAACTCGGCCCATTTCGACCAGAAGGATGCCGCAGTTCCGACGGTGCCGTAGCGAACATCGTTCTTACTGGTCGCAACGAGGAGCTGGACCGTCCGGAAGAGGCCCGGAATCTCCCCGTCCTGCTGGTTGCGGATGTGCTGCGAAACCGCCTGATCCACACCTGTCGATGGGCCCTTGCACTCGATCACGGCGAAGGGAATGCCGTTTACGAACAGCACAAGGTCCGGACGCCGCATATCTGTCGTGTGCTCGCGCTCGACATCGAACTCGGCGCAGACATGGAACACGTTTGCCGACGGATCTGCCCAGTCGACGAACTTGACCTGGAACGCCCGCGTGATCCCGTCCACCGTCTGCTCCACCGCCGTGCCCAGGAGCAGCAGGTCCGTCAGCTCCTCGTTGATGCGGAGCAGGCCGGACGGGCGCGGCCGCTTCAGCCGCTCGATCGCCTCGGCAAGCCCGTTCTCCGTAAACGGATAGGACTGGCCGCGGAGTTCCACCCGGTTGATGCGCGCAAGGCTCTCCTTCAGGATGCCGTCGAGGTAGACGTTGGCGCGCTTGCCGCCCCGCTCGCGCTCCGCCTCCTCGCGTGTGAGCAGCCGCCAGCGGGGCTCCATCTTCTGGAGCAGGTGCAGTGCCGGAAGCTGCGACAGGTGCTTTTCGGTATCCTGGATACGGGGGTTCGGTGCCTTGGTCATTGGCAGGCTCCCGATCGGCTCGGATTCGCCAGATGAACCCGATGGCCGGAAAAATGATGTTTCAGTTCAAAGGCTTGAGCCGGTCCGATGGAATGGGTCCTACAGGCCTCGCCCTTGGACCGGGTCACCCGTCCATCAACAAATCCTTGACATTCGGGCGCTAAGCTCGCACGTATATCCGTGAGTTCACTGCCTAGCGGCTTTGAACCAATCGAGGCTTCGGGCGCTGAGCCAGCATGGCAAATCAGCGCCCAATTTCTTTCAGCGCAGCGCATTCAGGCAGGCCTCCCTTGTCCAGAGGGGCGAGGTGCGGATCTTGCCGATGCTGTTGTCCGCCTGGAAACAGGTGATGAAGTTCGCCCTCAGCGCCCCGGCCCGATTCAGGCCCAGCGCCAGAACCACCACGAAATCCTCATAGAGAAGATCGACCCTCCGCGCCGCGTCGTAGCTCCGCGTCCTGGCAACCCATCCCTGGTAACGGACCGCAGCCGGATCGGTCAGCGTGGCGCCGATCCAGTTCATGCGCTCAGCCCGCACCCACGAGAAGGCGTCCTTGGCGCCGTCGCGGCTGGTGCTCTCGTAGAAAGCGTGGTCGAACTGGTTCTGCCGGAAGAAGACGCGAATGCCGTCGTGCGTCTCAATCACTCCACGGCAATAGGTGCCCACGAAATGCTGTCGATAGGCGGCCTCGTCGGGCAGCTGGAGAAGCGGCGGCAACGGCATCACCAGCCCCCGTCCAGCCGGATTCTAAAGACGTTGAACTTCTCCTCGGTTCGGCGCGTGGGTCCGATGCGGCCGTGGATATTAAGCCGCTCTTCCAGCTTCCTGACGACGGCCTCCTTGGCCGTGCCTTGTCCGAGCGTGTCATTCAGCCGACTGCTCGCCGCCCCCAGCAGCACATCGCAAAGCTGAAGGAGGACCACCTCCGGCGACGGCAGAGACTGGATGTCGGCGATCGTGGCGGAGAGGTTCGAGTAGTGCAGGCAGCGTTGCAGGTCATGCAGACGCTTCCGGTCCCGGTTGGTCTTCAGGTCGCAGAAAATGCGGTACTCGTTGAAGTCCAGGATCCAGTGGTGCAGGAGCTGGTAGTAGAACTTGTAGAAGCCCAGTTCGCCGTCGTTGCCGTGCAGGGCGAGATTGACCTGCTCGCGATCGACGGCGATGCAGCGGAAGCGCATGTCCATGCCGAAGGACATGAAGACGTCGACCAGACCCTCGTAGAAGGCCTGCTTCGACGGCGAGATCTTCGTCCACTTCATCTCGCCCCACACCGCATGGTCTGCCCGCAGCGCGGCGATTCTGGCCTTGGCCTCGTCGCGCATCTCAGCGGGCAGCCACAGACTGCCGATCATCAGGTATCGGGCGCGCGGGCGCTGGGAGGTAAAGAGATCCGGAAGAGCCTCGTCGCAGTAGACCTCGAACTTCATGACGCTGCCTCCGCCTGTGGCACCCGGAGGCGCCCTGTCAGCAGCTCGGTCGCGAGCGCGTCGCGCTGCCTGGCGAGCGCTGCCCGCTCGGCCTCGAGGGCGGTGATTTCCCGCTCCGCATCATCGAGCACTTCGACGATGGCGCGCTGTTCATCGAGCGGCGGCAGATGGAATTCGAATTCGGCCAGGCTCGCATAGTAGATGCGGACGCGGACGCTGCCGTTTCCGGCGATGGTCATGAAATCGGCCCATGCCTTCGTCCGACGCAGGTGGTTGAGGAAGCGCGGATGAAGCCGGTTTTCCTTGCAGGCGAACACGACATAGTCGGGACTGACGATGACGTCGCCCTCGTGCTCCGACATGGCGATGGAGCCGATGTTGATGCGCATCGGGTTGTAGGCGAAGCCGTTGGGCGGCAGGACGAGGTAGCGGCTGATATTCTCCGCGACGACATGCTCGCGCATGGGAACGATGCCTTCGGCCTTTGTCACGCCCATGACTAGGTCTCGGCCGTAGCGGTCGCCATTGCGACCGGTCAGCTGCGTGGTCACCTCGGAGAGCGTGGTCATGGGCCAAGAGGAGTTTCTGCTACCAAGCCTATGAGCGCCGTGAATGAGGCGCTCGCGGATCGACGACAGCAGCTTCTCTTTGCGGTCGATCTGTCGGGACAGCCGATCCAACGTTGAATCCCATGTGGATTGGATCGCCGCTATGCGACGCTGAACCTCTATCGGAGGAACCGGCAGTTCAAAATCGAGTATGTCCTGAAAAATTAGACTCGGTTGAACGCCGACTTTCGTGGCGGCTGCTACCTGGCGACGCCCCTCTATAGAGCGGAGGAAAAGTAGAACAAATGCAGGATCGGCCTTGTTTTGATCAATAGCGAGTCGTGCATTCGTCTGGCTAATGTTCGCTCCATCGAGGAAATCCGGAACGATGGCACAAGAGCCTACGTCTCCCTTGATCGTGATTACGATGTCACCCGGGCGCAAACGCGCACGTGCAAAGCGACGCTCGACGTGTGGAGCCACACGACGATATTCGTCGAGCGGACGCCATCCGCTAGCAAAGTCGCCGCCGCGGACCAGAGGAATACCCTCCGGATCGTGTTCACCGGGCTGGACGACGCCATAGGTTATTGGTCGCAGAGTATCGACAACCGAGGCGATGCGCTGAACTCGCCACCCCTTTTCGAGATGCGACGGGACAACTTCGCACTTAGACATTGAGCCCCAGCTCCTTCAGATGCTCCCGCATCTTTGCGCGCAGGCTCGTGAGCTCCTCCTCCAGGGTGTCGATTTCCTTCTGCACCTCCGCGATATCGACTTCCTCTGCCGGCTCGAACGTGTCGACGTAACGGGGAATGTTGAGGTTGAAGCCGTTCTCCTTCACCTCGTCGACCGGAACGGCGCGGGCATAGCGCTCCACGTCCTCCCGCGTGGCCAGCGCCGAGATGATGCGGTCGACATGGCTGTCTAGAAGCTGGTTCTGGTTCTTGCCTTGCTGGAAATCCCGGCTCGCGTCGATGAAGTAGATGTCGTGCCGGTCCGCCAGTGCGCCGCCCTTCTCGCGCCGCCGGTCGAACAACAGCACCGCGACGGGGATGGTGGTGGTCTGGAAAAGGTTCGCCGGCAGGCCGATGACGGCGTCGAGCAGGTTCTCCTCGATCACCGCCTTGCGGATGATGCCTTCCTTGCCGGCCCGGAACAGCACCCCGTGCGGGACGACCACCGCGACGCGACCCTCCTGCGTTTTCGCGGCCTCGATCATGTGGGTGATGAAGGCCCAGTCGCCCTTGGACTTCGGCGGCACGCCGCGCCAGAAGCGGCCGAATCGATCGTTCTCGGCATTCTCGGCGCCCCACTTGTCCAGGCTGAACGGCGGGTTGGCGACGACGACGTCGAACTTCGTGAGACTGGCGCCGTCGACGAGTTTCGGGTCGTTGAGCGTATCGCCCCATTCCAGCCGGGCGCCATCGATGCCGTGCAGGAACATGTTGAGGCGCGCCAGACCCCAGGTGCCGCGGTTCACCTCCTGCCCGAACAGGGCGAAGTCCCGCGAGCCGACCTCTTCCGCGGCCTTGATCAGCAGGGAGCCCGAGCCGCAGGCGGGGTCGCAGATGCGGTCGCCCGGCTGCGGCTCGGGCTCCCTGCTGATCAAGGCCGCGGAAGAGGTC
>MRWF01007099.1_pt1 | contig 26998 bp, 19 predicted proteins | sample 1013331 | NCBI WGS metagenome assembly MRWF01 (sample SAMN06117577, study PRJNA244670) | biofilm metagenome | biome: Water; feature: Cathode Biofilm; material: Biofilm; isolation source: microbial consortium enriched at the cathode of a solar microbial fuel cell | place: USA: District of Columbia ... | reverse complement strand
TTGCCCTACAACCACAAGCGGGTGTACCGGATTTACCGGGAACTGGAACTGAATCTACGTATTAAACCGAAACGGCGGCTGAAGCGGGACAAGCCGGAGGAATTGGCGTTACCGCGCCAGGTGAACGAGATGTGGTCGATGGACTTCATGCACGATGCCCTGAAGGATGGCCGCAGTTTCCGTACCTTCAACGTCATTGATGATTACAACCGGGAAGGTCTTGGCATTGAAGTCGATTTATCGCTGCCGTCCTTGCGGGTGATCCGGGCTCTGGACCGGATCATTGAGTGGCGAGGGAAGCCAAAAGCGATCCGCTGCGATAACGGTCCGGAATACCTGAGCGGTCAACTGGTTGAATGGGCGGCCAGGCAACAGATCCAGTTACACTACATTCAACCCGGCAAGCCGCAACAGAATGCCTACGTGGAACGCTTTAACCGGACGGTACGACATGAATGGCTTGATTTGCATCTGTTCGATTCCATCCGTCATGCCCAGGACACCGCAACCCGCTGGTTATGGAGTTACAATAATGAACGCCCCAATATGGCATTGGGAGGATTGACCCCGCGTCAGGCCATACAGGAAGCAGCATGATTTCTACCGGAAAGCACCATTAAAAATGGGGGGATTACCGATCCGGTCGATACCGGCCAGGACCACCGTATCAAACTCAAGACCTTTACTGCTGTGAACCGTCAGTACGGTGACAATCTCTTGGCCCGGGTCGTAAGCCGCCTTGTTTTCCTTACTGGCCATGCACAGGTTTTCGACCCCCGCCTTGTGTAGATTCACGGAGATGGATATTTATCAGGGTACATCCCTAATAATTCCATTCAGGAATGCCCTGAATAAAATAATCTCTATCGAATGGAACAACTCAAACGGCGAGGATTGAAAAACATCTACAACTGACTTCGGAAACCCCTGCGCTTCTTCCCAGCAATAAACCAGAGATCTTGCGGAATAACCAGATTTCCATTGCTTATCCGGCTCCGCAAAAAACTCTTTCCATGATTCCGGGCCTTTTGATGGAATATATAATTTTGCCATTATTAAATTTGAAACGATTCACGCAGATAATTTTCTTTCTCCACCTTATCCATAATCAAAATGACTAAATCTTAAGGTCATCCAGAAACTCGGAAGCCGGCTCGACGCCGGTAACGATCAAGCGATCCCGGGCGCGTGTGCAGGCCACGTAGAGCAGATGGCGTTCGGTGTTATAGACCTCTTCGAGATCCGAGTCGTCCGTGACGGTTTCTATCCGTGACTGCAGGGGCAGCACCTCATCATCACAGGCCATCACCACCACAGCTCGAAATTCCAGTCCCTTTGCCAGATGCATGGTACCGATGGAAACACAACCACTGGCGGTTTCCACGTGTTTATCCAGCACTTTGTATTGCAGACCGGCCTGCTCGACGGCACTCCGGGCCCGCTTCAGTTCCGCTTCCGAGCGCACGAACAGCCCGATTTCATGGGGTTTCATCTCTTCATTAACCAGGCCGGCCAACCAATCGGCAATAATTCTGCCTTCCTCTTCCGGATTATCCAGAATCCGGACGGTCGGGTTCGGCCCGTTAAAGACCGAAACCGTGCCGCGTCGGTCCTCGACGTTTCCGTCAACATCCGCCAATTCCGGGCCGAGGAGATGATCGGCCTGGCGCCGGATTTGATGGCTGGTGCGGTAATTGATGCGCAGTATATGAGAGCGTCCACGTACGTCCACGCCCAATGATTTCCAGGAAAATGGTTGTTGAAAGATACGCTGCCCCAGGTCGCCGGCAAAGAACAGGCTGTTATCACGATTTCTGCCCAACGCGGCAAGGAATCTCAGTTGAGGTACATCAATATCCTGTGCCTCATCCACAACGGCATAATCAAATGGAAGATGGCTGCTTGATTGATAATGTTCGGCCAGCCGACAGAACATGCCGGCATGGGTCAGAAGCTTTCGTGACTCCAGTTCCAGGCGTACCTGCTCGAATATGCTCCAGAGTACCTTGCGACGTTCTTCCGGCAGCCGGGTCTTGCGCCCCAGCCGGACCACATCCCGGTAGGCCTCCCAAGTAATCAATTGCCAGGCATCGACTACCTGCTCCCATTCACTCAACAGGAAATGTGAACTGAATTTGTTGGATTCGATTTTACCGGCCGCTTCCTCCAGGATTTCACGCAATGTTTCCCTGCTGACAAGACTGAATCGACCGAAATTAGCCCGATACAGTCGCTCGCCGAGAGAATTCATACCATAAATTTCCAGACGCTCTCCCAGGCGTGGTTCTTCTCCAATGAGAGATATCAATTTATTTCGCAGTGCATTGGCCAACGGATCAGAAAACGTCGCCAATAAGACTCGGGTATCGGGATTAGAACGGACCAGAAACACTGCCCGGTGCAATGCAACAACGGTCTTACCCGTCCCGGCTGATCCCGCCACACGCGCTGGGCCCTTATAGTCCCTTTCAACCAGTTCCCGCTGGGCGGGATGCAGAAATACCGTCCACTTTTCCCAGGGATAATCCAGGGCCCGGGCCAGTTCGTCCCCGTCGCGCATGACCCGGAAACGGCGCTGGGCGTCGGGATGGGCAAAAGGATCGGCCATCTCCGCAGCCGCATGGGCAATCTGCGGCTTGACACCAGTGGCCAGATCCAGCACGGCCTCGGCGGCTTCCGCCGGCAGGTGATCGGCGATCTCCAGAATGGAATCCTCGTTGGCCTGACTGACATCCCTGAGCCATTCCTCCGGTACGCCATACTTCAAAAGTTCGTCATCGCTAATATCGGCAAAGACGGGTTTTTTGTCAGCGGCCTGCTCTTCCACTTCCACGTATTTGCGTACCGGGATTTCCTCCACCCGCTCCCGGATTTCCACCAGTTGTGCCGCGCCGGTTCGGGGATGCGTTTCCAGCTTGCGCCGTTCGGCCCAGTGATAAGCGTCATCGTGATGATCCACGTAGCACAACAACAGGCTGGACTCCGTCCTGTGGACAATGAGGCGGATATCCCGGGTCACGCGAACCGACCAGAAATGCTTGTCCCGAGCCTTGTCGAGTTTGTGAAACTGCATGCCCGGATTGGCCGGATTCATCTGCAGATCAAAGGCCGTGGTTTTCACGGCCTTCTGCTCATCATTGGTCAGCCGGGCAAGGCTGTCGGTGAAAGTGTCGGCGATGCGGAATTCCATGATGTTCGGCTGACTGAAACCTGATGCTTGATTAGCAGTTCCCTGAACTGCCCTTGAGTGTTCCCGCATTCATAACGGCTCCGCGCCCTCGTTCAACACATCCAGATACTTCCCATAAGCATAGACACGGCCGCGGCGGCGCCCGGTGATCTCGCGAACGATGCCGAGTTTCTGCAGTGCTTCCACCGCCCGCGCAGCGGTGGGATAGGCGATCCCGGCACGGTCGGCCAGATCGTTGACGGTCGCCACCGGGCGTGCGCGCAGGGCGTCGAACACGCGCAAGGTGTTCGCGGCGGCACGGCCGAGCGTGCGGACCTGTTCGGCATCATCCTGAAACAGATCCAGCAGCCGGTGCGCTGTTTCCACCGCGCCTCCCGCGGTTTCCAGCACGCCTTCGAGGAAAAAGTCGAGCCAGGCTTCCCAGTCGCCGTCGCCGCGCACGGCGTCAAGCAGCCGATAGTATTCGGATCGGTTACGCTTGAAATAAAGACTCAGGTACAGCAGCGGCTGGCGCAACACGTTATCGTTGTGCAGCAACAGCGCAATGAGCAGACGTCCGACGCGGCCGTTCCCGTCCAGGAAGGGATGGATGGTCTCGAACTGCACGTGCGCCAATGCCGCCCTGACCAGCGTGCCTTGATCGGTACCACCTTCATTCAGATAGCGTTCGAGCGCGGCCATGCAGGGCTCCACCTGTTGCGGCGGCGGCGGAACGTACTGGGCGTTGCCGGGACGCGTACCGCCAAGCCAGTTCTGGCTGCGGCGAAACTCCCCGGGTAGCTTGTCGGCCCCGCGGCCATGGGCCAGAAGTCGGGCATGGATCTCGCGTAACAGACGGTTGCTGAGCGGGAAATCTTCGCGCAGGCGGCTTAAGCCGTGCTCAAGCGCGGCGACGTAATTCGAGACCTCGACCACGTCATCTACGGGAACGCCGGGCGCCTCGTCCAGTTCGAACAACAGCAGGTCGGAAAGTGAGGACTGGGTGCCCTCGATCTGGCTGGAAAGCACCGCCTCCCGGCGTACGTAGGCATAGAGAAACAGATCGGGTTCGGGCAGCAGCGCGGTGATGGCGTCCAGCCGGCCGCAGGCGATCAGGGCCTGCTCATGGAGCTGCCGTCGCCGGCCGGTCAGATCCGGCGCCGGATCCGGCGGCAGGGGCGCCGGCACAAAGGCGCGTACCTGTTCGCCGCTGGTAGTAGTAGTCTCGTAGCTGCCGGTCGGGCCGCGTTTCACGGGTTTTCCCTGTTCTCACAAGTGTTAATAAGGCGGACCATTATTAACACAAACCGGGCTTAATGTTAATAATGAAACCGATGCGACGACACAATGAGGGGCTGTCTGCGCTGCCCCTAGGCCCTGTATGAGCCTGCCCAGACAGCCCCACAGGCCTCAAACCCTGTGGGAACTGCCGTTAGCCGATTTCAATCTTTGCGTAAATTCGGAATGCGTATGAAAAGTGAGGATCAGGTAGTCTCCATGGCTCGGGCCACGACGATATACAGCGACATTGCTTTTTCCTCGGCGGGATAGTTCACCAGCATATGAGAGCAATGAAGATTGATTCTTATTTGTTACAGACCTGCTAGATTGAACTATTTCAAATAGATAATGTGTCGATTTTATATTACCAATTTATCGATAAAGAAGACTGTTCACTAGGTAGACGAGTCCATTTCGGTGCTATTAATAGTTCATTCCCTTGTCTTCTATCTGATGCGACATATCGAAGCTTGAAAGGCTTAACCATCGCCCAGTCTTGGTAAAGCTGACGGATTTCAGGACAATCATCATAAGTTAGAATCCACGCTGATTTCTTCATAGACTTTAGTTTTTTTGAAAGTGCCACATGATAAGATTCATTTAATGAATTTAAGTAGAGCGTTTTTCCCTTATTATAATAAGGCGGATCAATAAAAAAATGTGTAGAATTCTTATTTAATCCATCTATAAATTCGATACCATCTTGTCCAGATACTTCGATTCGACTCCGATATTCAGCCACCCTCTCACAACGTCTTAGAAGATCATTTTTATTAAATCGCGCATCGATTTTCCATTCTCCATCTTGTCTGAAGCCACCGATAGGGCCGGCATTCATAATGATGCCTGAACGATTGCAACGGTTAAGATAGAACGCAGAAAATCCTAATCTAAGTCTGGATACATTCCTGTATAATGAATACACTTGTTTTTGTCGTTTCCATTCCTCTATAGTAATACTAGCTTCATGCAATAATTCCAAGAATTTTTTCGGGCGGTTAGTGAGGGTCCACCATAAGCTATATATGGCCGGATCTGCATCGTTAATGAATATTTTATTTGTTTCTTCTCGATATAATAGTTGTAGTGATGCACCTGCTCCTCCAGCAAACGGTTCCGCAAGAGCATGGCCGCCCAAATTATTTAGCTTTCTAATATCTGCGAGTAATTTCGCCATAGAAGACTTGCCACCTGGATATCGTAAGGGACTTGCTTCATGCATATAATTAGCTCTCAGGATCACTCTCAAGCATCAGGCGAAATAGTGGTTCTGTCCTTATCCAAAACTGGTAAATATCTCTTTCCCCAGGAATATCTGACGGGTTGTGAACAAAAGAATGAAGATCATTTAAAGTAAATGGTGCTGCTGGATCATAGCGAATTGCTTTTTCCACTTTTGCGGCTTCTGAATTTGATAGCTTATTTTTTGCAATTCGTTTTAATGTTGGAAATAGATCTCTTAATGTTGGAACACCATGTCTGAGTTTATTTTTCTTTCTTAATTCATCCACCACTCTATCCAAATCTCCAGTTCTTTTTAGATAATCGTGCACGGAGAGTTCAAAGAATACACGGAGGAGAACAGCACCAGCGTTTGGATAATCTTTTCTCTTAATTTTGATTAACTCTCTACGAATATCAACCAATCGATCTGTGCCATATCTGACTTTCAAGCTGCTAGGTATAACTGTGCTAAATTCACTTTTCGATTTTTTCTTATTTACTTTCTCCTCTTTTGGATAATATTCTATTTTCTTTTCTTTAATCACATCAGAAGGAACGAATCTGCCCCGTTTTTTCTTCGGCTTCTCCTCCGAGCTCCATTTTTTAAAATAATTATTTATATCTTCATTAGTATTAAGCGTTCTTGAAGATTCTTTGCCTAATGCCAGATCAGTTACTAATTTACTGAATCCTTTTAAGAATTCTTTTTTAGTAGTTGAGCCTACAATTCCATAATCTGGATCTGGTTGCACGAACAGATTCTTGCGACCTTCAGAGGAATCAAAAACACGCTTTATTGTAGTAAACAACTGTGCTTTAGGGCTTTCTACTTTTGCTTTAACCTCATCAGTCAGATCAATACTCCGTGCCATATCAGTAATAGCTCTAGTTAGTCTGGCATCCTGTATATCAGCTAGGGTAAATCCGAGCTCATCGCGTAAATCGTCATTACTGTACCCTTCTTCGAGTTTTTCAAGTATAAAACTTGCTCTATTCTCTGGCCTCCAAGCTAATACTGGTGTCCCTAAATGGCGTCCTGCAATCTGTTTGTCGGTAGATTTTCTATCAGGTGCTATTGTTACTGGCACTCTAACAATGCTGTTTATATCAGCTATCTTCCGAGACAATCGTTCAATTTTTCCGCGATTATTACCTTCAATTAAAGCTGGTTCCCGTAATGCCTTAAGTGCTGCTAATCTACGATTACCTTCAACAACAATGTGCTGGCCATCTTCTACTATCGCAAGTAAAGGTTCATTAACGAAATATCCTCGGAATACTATGCTTTGTGCAATCTCAAGCGCTTTATCATGATCAAAGAGATGTTGAATTATATCTCTAGGTGCATGCCCTCTGACATCCTGACCCAGTCTTGGATTTTTAGCATCCAAATGAAGCTTGGCTACTAATAGCCTCTTAGTAGGCCATAATGTTGAAACCATTTTCTTTACCCCCGTAACCTACTACATTTTCTATTTAATCATTTGGGAAATAAAAATCCCAGCAAGCTATATAGTCAACCAATGTCCTTATAAGACACGCTACAAGAACAGAAAATGACATCTTTGTAGCATCTACATCAGATTGGAATGTTATATTTAGAATAATGAGCATTACAGCTGATAAAAGAACGAATATAAAATTGATTAACGCCCATTTTCCCTCTGCCCCACCGGGTCCTTGAGTAGAGGCCCCAAAATAAACAAAAGCTCCCCAAATGACATCTATAGCAATCAATCCAAGCAATATCCACGCAAACTCACTTGGTTTATCTAACAAGAGCGCCAGTACAACAAAAACCATTCCATGAGCTATTAGGAGCAGTATATCTACTATCAATGCTCCATTACGGATTTGAGGATTTGGATTTTCAAGATATGCGTCATCTAAATGACGAAGTGCTCCATGATAAAATGGAACTAAGGTTATAATAAATGCAAAAAATAAAAGATATTCAGACAATGGTATTGCTTGTATTCCACTTTCTCTATTAACCATCTGAACTGCGGAAAGAGAAATGGCCACACCAATAATCACAGTATAAAGATTCGACAAGCTTCTAACTGAATTTGTCCGCCGGTTGCTCATTGTTGTTCACCATCGACCCATTTATATAATTCATCGACTGAATAAAAAACCGGACGCCCTAACTGCTGAAATGTATCTACTTCGGCATCAGCGCCAGTTGATTCACTCTCATAATAATCAGCCGATGTTATTTCCGCATCTAACCGGAGGCAAGCATCATAAAGATGGAGCAGAGATTGATCGTACTCGATCCAGTCAGTATATGGTCTAGGAAATACAGTATGTTGAAAATGGCTCCATAAAGGAGCAATAGGTATTACCTTACCATCGCCTAATAACTTATCGAATATTTTGCATTGGAAGTGTGTATTCATAGCTACATCACCTCCTGTATAAGGTGAAGCAATATAAACAATTGGTTTTCTTGGTTTCATATCTATACCCTGAATACTTTCATAACTTCGTCGCCAAGGTGATTGATTACTTTAACTGCAATGCGGCCGGATTCGGGTTTGGGAAACGAGCGCGAGGTGTCGCTGTGCAGTGATTCCCAGGCTTCTTCGTTGATCTCGGCCTTGAGGGTGGTTTTCAGGGATTTATAGGGATCGCTGGCGCCGAGGAAATACGCCTGACGGACGAAGAAGCTTTCTTCGTTGTAGTCGGTGTCGATGAACCAGCAGGCAATGCCTTCGGCGCCGTCGGAGCGGACTTCGCCGGTATTGGGGTGGAAGACATCAACGCCGTTGACCTTGACCTGAACTTGGTCGTTGTCCACTTCGATGATATCGATATCTGGCTCGCCGAAGATGACGAACAGGTTACCCTTGCCGGTGTTCTTGAGGTCGTCGGCCATATGCAGGTCGGCGTTCATGCGGGCCTTGAGCACGGGAATGCGGCCCAACTTATTGAATTCCGAGGCATGGGCCTCGTAGTTGAAGGCGCAGGCAATGAGCACATCAAAGCCAGCGTCGCCCGCTTCACGGGCCGCCTGGACAAGATCGGGGCGGGAGACGGTGCCGAATTCTGGACCGATGAAGATGGCGGCCCGTTTTTCGTTGCCGGAATCTTCCTCCCCTTCCATATAGCGGCCCTCGGCACAGACGAGATCACCCGGCCAGGGTGTCAGTGAGGTGAAGTTTATCCGGTCTTCCTTGTGGGCCTGCTGGACGCCGGCGGTCTTGAGGTTTTCTAGGATCATCTGTACGAAATCCCGTTCTCCTCCGTATTCGTCATGGGGTTCGGCAACGGGATCGATAAGTTCGTCGTTCTCGTCCACGCCGAGGACCCGGTGGGGCGATAGGCTCTCTACTGTGAACGGCCCGGCCACACGAACCTTGCTGTTATCCGTATAGGGTTTGTCGTAAAGATATTCATGGTCCGCCTTGGCGGCGATGGAGGCATCGATTTCCCGCTGCCGGGTGATTCGCAGATCCCACCATTGCTTGTGCAGGTCCCTGGCTTCTTTTGACCATTTCTCGCCGGCTTCGCGAGGAATCTGCCACTCCTCCCATTTTTCACTGACGGCCTTATTCAGTTTTTCCCGCAACGGTTCCATCTTCTCCTGATACTTGTCCCAGATAACATCGATTTCGGTATTATTGGCAATGGATTTCAGGGTGATATGCGGCACTCGTTCGTAAACGAAACCGTGGCGGATATTGTAGTTGGTGAGCTGACTGGAGGGCGCGGTACGGGTGACTTCCGCCTCCTTCTGTTGTCCTTCCGGGCTATCGACAAGCAGATAATAGGGATAACGGGCGCCCATGATTCGGGCACGTGCCAATGCTAGAGCTACGCGGGAGGTATCAACAGTGATCCAGCGGCGACCCCATTGTTCAGCGACATAGGCTGTAGTTCCAGAGCCACAAGTTGGATCTATAATAAGATCACCTGGGTCCGTTGACATCAAAATTAGGCGTTTTAGAACTGTGGATGCTGTTTGAACTACATAAATTTTATCTGAAGTGCCTCCAGTATCTGTCCATATATTGCTGTAACGCTGTATCGGAAAATCATCAAGGAATCTTTTATATCGCATTGATTTCCCAGAAAGGAGAACACGATCAGAATGAATTAAGCGAGAAAAACCTATTTCTCCTGTTTTCCAATAACCTCTTGAAGGTCGATATATATTTCCTTTAAATTTAACAGGGAAATCACCAGGTGGACGTGGCGATGTAAGGCTTGTTGCCTGATAATTACGACCTAATTCATCAACTTTCTTATAATCCCTATCCGCCGTCTCTTTCTCCTTTTTATCGTAAAATAGCTGTCTAAATTTTAGATGATTTATGTCTTTGGCATACCACAAAACTATATCGCTAACATTAGGCAAAAATGACGAAGGCTGATCGCCTGTTTTTGTGAATATTATTTCGCTAACATAATTAGCTGTACCAAAAACTTCATCTATCAATGCTCTCACACGATGAACATTCTCATCACCAATTTGAATAAAGATTGAACCTGATTCGTGTAACAAGTCACGCGCAATAGTAAGTCGATCACGTAAATAAGTTAGATAAGAATTAACACCATCCCGCCAGGTATCTCTGAATGCCTTAACCATTTCAGGCTCTCTAGTAATATGATCGGCCTGATCTTTCACATCGCGCGTAGTGGTGGACCACTGAAAGTTGGAATTGAATTTGATGCCGTAAGGCGGATCGATATAAATGCACTGCACCTGCCCGCGCAGTCCTTCCCGCTCGGCCAGTGACGCCATGACCTGCAGGCTGTCGCCCAGAATCATCCGGTTGGACCAGTTGGCGTCGTGCTGGTAGAACTCGGTCGTGGCACCTTCGTCCGGCAGGCCGTTGAAGTCCGCGAACAGATCGGGCTGGTCCTCCTCCTGCGGCTCGCTGGCTCTGGTGCGCTGCAGGAGGTCATCGATCAGGACCTTGGGATGGACCTTTTCCTGGATATATAGCGGCGGGGCATGGACTACGAGATCCGACCAGTCCTGCTCGTCCTTGCCGCGCCAGACCAGTTGCGGGTCCAGGTCCCGATTGCGATTTTTCTTTTCCTCTTCCAGGCCGTTCGCCTCGCGCGGATAGGCGACCTTGACGGCGGCCTGTTCGTCGTCGCGCATGACCGACTGGTATTCGGCGGTAGGGATGTTCTTGCGCGAGGCCTCCTCGTGCTTGAGAGTGGCAACGGTCTTTTTGCTTTTTTTCTTGGTCTTCTTTTTCGCCATGTCAGTTGTCCTGCAGCGCAGTTTCCTTATCCCTAGTGACTGAATCGATCATCTTGTTGAATTCCTCCTCTACGCGCGCCTCGAAGTCGTCCTGCATTTCATAGACATCGGTGAACTCGGCGAAGGCCCAGCGGCCGTAGTTACCCAGGTGGTTGACGCCGGGCACCCAGTAGGTCTCCATGGTGGCCTTCTTCTCCTTGGCGTCCTCGCGACGGTAGCCCTTGATCTCGACGATGAGATGCAGCGGGTCGTCCTCGCCCTGTCCGTCATCAACCAGGACGATGAAATCCGGCCGGTATTTGCGCACTTCGGAGCCGTAGCGATAAGGCACTTCCAGGCCGAGATTGTGGTTCTTGACGTAGGCCTTCACTCTCGGATGCGACTCGGCCACCCGGCAGAATTCGGCCTCCCATTCACTGTCCAGGACTATCCAGTTGATATGGCAACGGCGGGCGTCGGTTTCATAGCGGCTGGTCTTGGAGGTATTGAAATTGACGTGGGCCGTGCTGCCGACGGGATTGTAGGAATCCAGTATGGCCTTGATGGGCGCCTTGCCCTGCTCCGCCCGAGTGATGGCATGGGTAATGCGTTCGCAGGCCATGTCCGCCAGTTCCAGGTACATCAACTGGGCGGGATAGGTCTTGCCCTTGCAGACCAGGCAATTATCCAGCCACTGTTTGGTGATGCGCTTGAGTTGGCCGAACAGGTAGAGCTTGGGTTCCTCGCCCGGATCGCGCCACTTGGTATAGAGCAGCCGCTGGGTGAGGTGGAATAATAATGTCGAGCGGCGCAGGTCATTGGTGTGGATCAAGTTCAGGTCCACGGTCTCGCCGATGATGCCGGCATTGCGGGTGATCGACGGACCCACCAGTTCCGGCGTCAGCTCCAATACCGAATCCTCAGTGAACTCGGCGGTGAGGCGTTCCTGGGGCAATTCGACGCGGTAGCCTTCGACGCGGGGAAAACGGATTTCCAGGTGATCCCGTTCCGGTCGGATAGCCTTGACCTGGACCGTCTCGCGCGGCGGCTGCGGCGGGGCCACCACCGGCTTGGCGGTGAAGTCGAAGGGAATGCCGAGGACATCGGCATATTCCGGATTGAATAACTCCTCCTCGTTGAGTTCATAGGACTGGCGGCGCAGGGCCCGGCCGATGACCTGTTCGCACAGGAGCTGGGTGCCGAAGGCGCGCACACCGAGTACATGGGTAACGGTATCGGCATCCCAGCCCTCGGTGAGCATGGAAACGGAAACGACGCAGCGAATGGACTCACCCAGCCGGCCCGGTTTGCCTACCGTATTCATAACCTCGCGCAACAGATCCTGGTCGGTGAGGTTTTCCGCCTGTTTGCGATCGCCGGTGCGTTCGATGATCTCGCGGCGGAAGCGTTCGATTTCATCCTCGGCCATACTGCGAAAATTCTTGTCCAGGGCCTCGCCGGATTCCAGTTGTTCGCTATCGATCAGTAACGTCTTCGGGCGCGGCAGCGGATTGCCGTGTTCGTCGAAATTGCGGAATAACGGCAGGCGGCCGTGCTCGAACGATGTCGAACCGTCTTCGTTCTCCCGGTGGAAGCCGGAGATGAAATCGTATACCAGCTTCGAGGTGGAGGTGTTGTTACAAACGATGATGAAGCACGGGGGCACTTTCACGCCTTCCTTCTGCCAGAGTTCATAGGTCTCCTGGTAGTGGCCGTAAAGTGCATCCAGGGCGGTCTGCAGCTTGGTGGGCAACTTGAGCGGGTCCAACTCGCCCAGCTTGCTGGCTTTGCCCCGGCCCTTTTTGGGCATGTCCTCGCGGATATTCTCCCAGAGGTTCCGGAACATGGGCATTTCGTTCCGGCTGATGTAATTGTCCGAGACCGGGACCCGGGGCAGCTTGACGATGCCGCACTCGATGGCGTCCATGAGGGAGAAATCGCTCATGGTCCAGGGGAACAGGGTACCCTCGGCATAACCCGAGCCGCGCAGGAAGAAGGGCGTGGCGGACAGGTCCACGACACGGCTGATGCCCAGCTTGCGGTTCACCGCTTCCAGTCCGGAAATCCAGAGGCGGGCGGCTTCGTTATTCTTTTCCGCTTCTTTCCTGTCATCCCCTTTCAGCTTGGTATCTTCCTCCTTGTCCGGTTTTTCCCGGTAGCAGTGGTGGGCCTCGTCGTTCAGGACCAGGATGTTCTTCATGCCCATGAGATCCGGCATGACGCGCTGAAACATCTGGCCTTCCGTTTCCAGAGTGTCGAGTTCCTCACCGCGGCCCTGCAGCAGGGAGCGGCCACCCCTGGACAATTCCATACGCTCACGGAGTTTGAAGGCATGGTAATTGGTGATGACGATCTTGGCGCGTTCCAGATCGGGCTGCATGTCGTTGGGCACCAGTTCCCGGCTCTTGTAATAGCTGTAGGGATCATTGGGCTTGAGCACCTGCAGGCGATCGCGGATGGTCAGGCCGGGACACACCACCAGGAAACCGCGGGTAAATTTCCTGCTGTTGGGGCGGCGCACCGCGTTGATGGTTTGCCAGGCGATGATCATGGCCATAACCGTGGTCTTGCCCGCGCCGGTGGCCAGCTTCAGGGCCAGCCGCATCAGTTCCGGGTTGGCCTCGTTGTTGGCGCCATCCAGATGCTCGAGGACAGTCTTGCCCGCCCGGGTCTTGGGCGCCACTTCGGTGAGCCAGATGAGGGTTTCCGCCGCTTCAACCTGGCAGAAGAACGGTCGGAAACTGCTGAATTCGTGGTGTCGCCAATGCTGAAGCAGGCGCATGGTCTCCGGCGTGACCTGCCAGTTATGGGGATTACTCAGGCTGCGCCATTGATCGATATGCGTTCGCAGTTCATTGATGATTGGGGTTGGATCGTATTGTTGATCGGCCGTGGAGATGCCTTTCCCTTCATCGAAAACCAGATCCTCCTGCTCGGCCCTGCTCCTGCGCTTTTTTGGCTTAGGAATGGGCGTAATGAATTCCGCCTTGCGCCGGTTCCCGATGATTCTCTGGGTCGGCTGGCCGTTATCATCCAGTTCCCAATGCCGAGCCGGATACTCGTAGGGATTGTTCAGGATCGGTTTATCGAAGAAGTCTGCTGGCATGTAGTAATGGAATTCAAATCATAATTCAGATTATTTAAGCAGTTATACAATACCCGTCCACACTACGACTGATGTCAGGCATTTCATCCCAGGTTCGACCATCCAGCAGACGGCCGCCTTTCCTTTTCCAGACACCGCCCCATTGCTTGAAAAAGAATGGAACATCCGCTCTGCGGCATTGTGCCCGAATATTACGTGCCCAGCTTGCCTTCATGGGTCTTGCGCCCGGACCTGATTCCCCACCGACTATAACCCAGTCAATCCTTCTCAAATCCAGATCCTGCAATGGGCCGAGCAAAGGTTCCAGTGAAAGGAATTTGATCCTGGCGTTGGTTTTTCTCAAAAGATCAATGCGCCACAGGTAATCCTCGTTCTCTACACTGACACCCATCCAGATGTTGCTTTGCCAGGGTAATTGCTCATTTAATTCCAGCAAGCGTTCCGGACGTTTTGTTAATACCTGAAAACAATGCCAGTCTGCTCTATTCATAATATTGAAGACCCGCAGAATGAAATCATCCGGTACTTTGTTGTGGAACAGATCGCTCATGGAATTGACAAAAATGACCTGTGGTTTTTTCCATTTCAGCGGGGTTTCCAGCGCCTGTTCCTGCAAGGTGACTTCAAACCCGTTGAGGTAATTTGACTGGCCCATGGCCTTGAGCCGCTTTGCCATGCGTTCCGCATAGCAATGCTTGCAGCCGGGACTGATCTTCGTGCAGCCGGTAACCGGGTTCCAGGTTGATTCAGTCCATTCAATGTGGGAGTTGATTGCCATATTCTTAAATTTTTAGAAACCAAAATCTGTTTGTGGGTTAGTGTATTTTACGCATTGACTCCAGAATTTATCAGCAAGTTTGTTCTTGCTATACAATGCTAAACGATAAATTACGCGATTTTTTGAGTTTTTAATCCCCACTGTTTTTTCTATTTTTGGTACGTTAAAGCCTAGATTGCCCATAGATTTTCCGAGCTCATCAACAATAAATTGACCAAAAGATCGCGGGTCATCCCCACTCGATATCCATGTCTTTCGCCAAATCGTATTGCCAAGGAATTCATCTATTATCTTATTCTCTGAATTTAAATAATTTCTTTCATTACGGTTAGCATCCATGTCTGATGGTATTAATACTAGAAAATCCATAAATCGATTGCTAAGAGAAGACAACGTGGAAAATTTCAAATTATCCATTTTAAATATATCTATAAAACAGAATGAAAGCACCTTAAAATTTTTATGAGCCTGAGGTATTGCGCAGAGTATTTTTTCTATCCCAAGATTCGCATCTTCACAAAAAATATTAACATCTAAACCAGGAAACTCCCTTTTTATCCTCTTGTAGAGTGCTTCACAATTATCGGGATTTTCATCGTTAAAGATATACTTCGAGAATTTATTCTCTTGCCCTAAAACCAGTAAAGGTGAAGAGTTTATAATAATATTATTTTCCTTTATCCGTGCACGACCAGAGCCAGAAAATAAGTCTAAATAGACAATACAATCCCATTTATTCGCCATAGTTTTAGAGAACATTGACGCATAACAAGAAATCAGTCGATATTTCTCTATCCCCCAAATACCAATTGAGGGTGTCGTTAGTCCATCATCAAGCAACTTTTCAAACTGTTCCAATGTAATCCAGGCTCAGACTCGAAATATGACGGTAGTGATCGGTAAAACTTACAGAACCATTATTTACCCCATGTCCCCTCTCCTATTTATCATTTCGTAGAGCATTTACATTTGCTGCTACTATTGTCCAAATCTTCTTAGCTGCTTTTCCACTTCATCCCACGGCAGCCGACTGCCATCATCCTGCATTCTCTGATAGGCCACTTCCGCTTGCCTGACTGAAATGAAATTCTCTGTGAACATTCTTTCTATTAACCAAAGCGTTCCCCTCACTTCTATCTCTTCTATCATGCAGACTTGCCGCAATTTTCTGTCCCCGGTAAGTAATGGTACTTGCTCTGTCCTGGCCAGCATTAATGCCATTAAATCAAACCTGCTGATGCCTTTGTATTTATTGCCCAGTTCATCCAGTTGCCCGATGCTGCTTGTTTCCAGATCCAGCAACCTGAGTCCTTTAGCAATCAAGTCTGCGTGGTTCTGCTTTAATTCCTGCTCAAATAATAATCCAGGGACAGCATATTCATATTGCAACCTGAACATTTCATTGATGAGCCCGGCCACCTTGATATCAATAAGAATATTGGCATCACTGATTAACAACTGTTTTGACATGATCCACTTTCCTTATGGCCCGAAAATCAGTGATTGATAAACCCAACAATTCTGCTGATTTTGATTCGCTGATCAGGTCTTCCGCCAGCGCATGAAAAACCAGTTGCATGAATACCTGCGGTTCTTCGCGTGAATATTTATCGCAGGGTTCCTGCTTGTGCCAGCCCAGTTTGCGGAAATATTTAATGAGTTCGAGATGGGTTGCATCATTGATAATGCCCAGTTCATGGGCGCGATGCAGCCAGGCATTCATGCTTAATCCATAGGCTTTTTTCAAAACACACAATTCGCGCGGTTCGAACCAGGTGCGTTTCCGGCCGAGTTCTTTATATGCTTCCGCTGCCGGTACCAGAAAGGCGCCCGCAAAACGATTGGCCGCGGTTTCCTCCTCAAGCTTTCTGTTGAGCCGTTCCTTTAATATTAAATGACCCAGTTCATGCGCCAGTGTAAAACGCTGCCTGTCACCCGGCCATTCACTGCCAACCACAATGACCGGGTTTCCATTTACCATGGCTGCCAGGCCATCAAACTGCATATCATGCACGGCATTGGTCTGGATAATTTTTATGCCGCGTTCTTCCAGTGTACCGGTGAGGTCTTGAATTGGATTACGGCCCAGATCCCAGGCATCACGGATGTGGTTGGTAATGTGTTCGATTTCATCGTAGCTGTTTACCCTGGCTGGTAAACCTTTTGGAACAACGAATGGACTGATCGGGCTGACCGGCAAAATTTCTTCAAGCTCCATATAACGCTCAACCTGCTCAATGACATCTCCTTCAATTTGCCGGAGGATTTTTTTGGGCAGTTTGGCGTGCTTGCGGTATTCCACTTCATGCAGGCTGACCTGGATGGTGCGGAAAAAGTATTCCACGCGAACATTCAGCGCCCTGGCCAGAGCAAGCAGGATGCTTGAATTCGGGGTGACTTGCCCGTTTTCATATTTGGATATGGACATGGCGCTGATCCCGACCTTGTCCGCCAGTTCCCGCAGGGACAGGCCAGAGGCCCTACGCGCTTGCTTGATACGACTTCCTATCATGGTGATTCTCCAGTTTACAAAACTCAATAAAATACTATAATTTGTAAACTATATGCATTAGCCAAACTAATGTCAAACTTGATTATATTTATTGATCAAGGAGTTATTCCCGGCCTGATCAATAATTTAAGCTGGAAATATACGCCTGATAACTCTATATTTCATATCCAGACGGGTAAATCCTGTTGCGTACCTTGGGTGTTCCCTTCCATCGGTTGGCCAGACAGAGCCCAGGGAAGTTCGGCGTAACAGGGGCCGTCTTCTTTATTTCTCCCCTCTTAAATATTCTGTCTCAAAAGTGGAGCACCTGCATTCGTCGGCTCAGTTAACCCGGAATAGGCGTGTTATACGACTGCAACGCGTTTCCAGTTCTTCAACAAGCCTGGTCAATACCGGCGTATCAATTCCGTCTTTCCGCAGACGTGCCAGGATATTCTGTGCATGTTCAGGCAATATTTCCCCCCACTTGTGGATTTGTGCCAACAGTTCATTTGCCGGATAGCCACAACGACGGGCCATCCGTTCGAAATGCCGGGGTTGTAACCCATAGTCACGGTAGTGAGTGTCGATGCGCATTGCAAATCGCTCATGTCTCCGGTGGCGGTCATAAGGCAACAGACTGGCGATATCATAGAATGGTGCCAGACGAACCTGACCACCAACACCCAACAACAAACTGTAGTTCTTGGCGTGCGCATCTGTTCCGAGAATGAGGTAATTGAATGCAATCGCAGCCATGAAACGCCGCCGATCTTCTACGGGGCGTGAAGATTGATTCAACAGATCCATGATCCGGTTGATTCCAGGACCACCCTCATTCTCATACTTATTGGCCGGGTGAATAGCAAGTGCCTGGCAGGCATCTTCCTGATGAATACGTATCAGGTCTTCAGTGCCTGGTTGTCGATCGTAACGTTCAACAACAATGGCCAATTCATCATTGAAGCGCTGGATGCTTGTTGCTGGAACTCGTAATCCCACTGCATCGGCAAGTCGCAAGCAAAAATGTTCGTTTTCAACGTGACCGTCCAGATCCGGACGCGGAGGTTTAAGGATATGTGTAGTCGGTTCACTACCGGACGGGATATACCAATGACCGCCGCTATATTGAAGTGCGGTTTTTGCCTGGGCGCCTGCAAGAGAAAACTGGCCAATATCGTCCGCTCGTCGCGTCAATCCGGGATCCCGGCGCAAGTCCCGCAATATGTCAGAGATATCTTTTTCTGAGATACGACTACGATTCCCTTCCAATGCCCCGTTAACCCGCTCTTCCGGCACAAACTGCACCGCTCCGGCGCAGTCTTGTCCTACATGACTCAACAAACCGAAAACACTGTTGGGACTGACATGGAACCTGGCGGCCCAGCGCTGTAATACCCGCTCGTTATCCGGCAGCAACCCCCAAAGGAATGAATTGATTGTATCGTGACCATGTTCTTCCCGAAGCAAGGGCATGGACAAAGACAACGGGATCTCAAGATCTGAATCCAGGTAATCGGCATCATATCGAAACCGTAACCTTCCCCGGCTTTCCTTATAGACACGACCCATGATCCCGCCATTCAGCAACACCAGCAGTTCCTCTGCTTTTTTCGTACTTTTCCTTGCCACTGCGCCTGACTCAGTCCACCAGATCGTCAATATTCGGTTGGGCCCCGGCATCACGGGCCGGCATTGATGCCTCGGACTTATCCTGAATTGTGCCTTCCAGAACGATCCCCAGGTAAGCCATTAGCCGCAGCACCTGGCCTACCCACGCACGTTGTTTACCCTGCTCCACTTCCGCAACCCATGGCTGGGAAACACCCAATTCACAGGCAACCTGGCGCTGGGTCAATCCACGGCGCTGCCGTGCGGCGGCGATAAGCTGACCGAGGTCCCGGCTGCTTCGAACACGGTGGTATTTTTTACCCATGATTTTGATATCCGAGCGACTATAAGATACGATTATAGTTGATCGGATATCAAATGCAATCATAGCCGAGCGGCTATCAAATAAGATTTTAGGATGCTACTAAAAATGAGGATTTTTTCGTGAGAGTAAGGAAGCACCGCGCGCAGAACTGCAGTTTACATGGAGTAAATGAGGATTCGAGCACGGCGCTGACGCTGCTATCGCGAAAAAAGACCATTTTTAGAAGTGCCCTATAGTCGATCGGGTATCAACTATCGCCCGTACCGCGGCTTGCACGCAGTTGTACGCAATCCGCTCCTGTTCCAGGCGGACCCGTTGACCGAACCGCTCATCGCGCAAGGCGTTGAACAATTCCGTTTCACCGGGATTGAGGTGTGTTAGTTCACCGCTGAACCGGCTCCCGGCCGGCTCTTCCACCCAGAGTTCCCGATGCGCCTCCAGGGTGGCGCGGTCCATCAGAAAAGAGCGGGCCCGGGGCAACACCGTGCGCAGGCGATTGAGAATGGCGAAGCCGTGGGTGTCGATGTCGCCCCAGTAATGGATCTCGGTTCGTTGCAGCCACGGGATCTCGGCCAGCCGATCCAGACCGTACCCCAGACCGAATATCACCAGGCTGCCGGGGCATTCCGGAAAGGCGAGGCCGTTAATATCGTTTTCAGTGATAAAAACCCGCTGCACATTAAGTGACAACCCCGCGAACTGTTCCCCCGGTACCGATATATCCGTCAACCCGTTGATGGCCAACGCCGGATCGAGAATGCGAAAGCGGATCAAGGACGGCTTGTTCCGCAATCCATAGCGGTGTTCGAATTGCCGCGCCCCTGTCGCCGTTTTATCTATGTCTTCATCCGGTAAAACGTTATCGAGCAACTGCATAAATAATTTTCGGCGTGTCTCGATGAACTTGGTGTCCACCCCCGGTATGTCAAGCTGGCGCAGGTAAATACCGCTGCGCGGATGTTCGCGGAACCAGTTGAGTACCGCCAATACACGGGTCCAGTGTTCGGCCTGTTCAAGCAAAGTCAGCGGATGGGCTTCCAACCAGGTTCTCAAGGACGGGAAAGACACCAGCGTAACTTCGGCAAGCCGGCTGAAGCGATCCGCGTCCTGCACCCGTTGAATAAGACGCAGGGCATCCGCCTCGGAAGGCACGACGGCGGTCCCAGGCAGATCGTTGGCGCCGTGTACCCGGTGGTTTATACGCTGCCAGGTAATATCATAACCGTACCCGCGTTGTGGGCGTGATGCGTTGACAAGGGCAGTCACCCATTGACGTACTTCATCGTAATTCTCCGCCAGATCCCGCGACGAGGGGCGGCGCAGTCGAAGCTCCAGGGGAAAGAGGGATGAATCATTAAGACGCGCGGCCAGCAATGAGCCATTATCCCAGAGTCGCTGGACCTGCCGGCGCAGATCATCCGGGGTGTTCCATTTCATTGCACGGCAATTCGGCCGACGGCCGCCTTTTCGGTCCGGTATTCCTCAATGGTCAGGTTACGCAACAGGGACTGATGTCCATCGGGGCTGTGTACGAAACCAACCCCGGATACGTACGGCTCGATGATATGGATCTTCTGCAGCGGGGTAACAACGAGCAACTGAAGGTTGAGCCGCTTGAACAGTTCCAGACCGTAGCGGGCCGATTCGTCCGACCCCCGGCCAAAGGCCTCGTCGATAACCACGAAACGGAATGAGCGCGAGCGGGTCTCCCCCCATTCCAGCCCGAACTGATACGCCAGACTGGCGGCCAGTACGGTATAAGCGAGCTTTTCCTTTTGACCGCCGGACTTGCCGCCGGAATCGGAATAGTGTTCGTGCTCCTTGTCGTCCTCGCGCCAACGTTCCGATGCGGAAAAGACAAACCAGTTGCGTACATCGGTGACCTTGCGCGTCCAGCGGCGATCCAGATCGGTGGTTCCTTCCCGGCCGCGGAAGCGTTCGATGATGGCCTTGACTTGCAGGAACTTGGCCTCTGAATACTGCTCGTCACCGGAACCGGTCAACGTGCCTTCGGTGCAGGCGCGCAGGTTTTGTTGAAATTCGCGAATATCGGGGTCCGGGGAGGATTCCGCCAGCAGCTTGATATAACGGCCCGGGTTGTAATCGATAGCATGCAGGGAATGATTGATAGTCTCAATACGCTCTCGAATCTCCTGGCGCTCACGATTCAATTGTGCCTGAAACCCGGCCACCTCCCGGATCGTATTTTCATTCAACAGTTCCTTGAACCGGGCCTCGAAGCGCGGCAGGTCGTCGGCAGTCAGTTGCTCCAGCATGCCGCGGTATTCATCAGCGGCGTCTATGCCGGCATCCACTTCCCGCGTATCCAGGGGCCAGTCATTTTTGTAGGACTGCATGGCCTTGATAATACGATCGCGCAGGATGTTGATCTGCTTGTCCTCGACATCGATGCGCTTCTGCAGCCATTCGCGCATATCCCGTTCACATTTATCGCAGGAATTCAGTGTTAAGGCCTGTTCGCCGATGGCTTCGGGCCGCATCGCTTCAAGTTCCGAATATCGCTCGCGATCCTCTTGCGAAGCGGCCTGCACCAACGATCGGCATTCATCAAGATGCTGAACAGCATCAGTATGCTTTTGCCGGTTCCGGCTCATATCATCTCTGGCGCCGTCCCGGGCATGCTCCGTATCCTTGATCGTGTTTTCCAATTCAGCGAGTTGCTCCTGCAGCGTCTTCAAGACGTCCGATGCGGCTTTAAGTTCGCGGTATTCAATTTCCAGTCGTTCGATCTCGCCGGCCAGTGGCCGCCAGTCCTGAAACCTGAAGTCGGTGAACATCTCAAGCTGACTCAGGCGCTCCAGGCGCGTATTCACTTCCTTTTGTTGTGTTTGCAGGTCGGTGATTTCACCTCCGAGTTTCTGCATGCGCCTTTCCAGCCCTTCCGCCTGCTGTCTGAGAGCCGCGATCTTGGCTTCATTATTCCAGCCCAGCACATAGCGGGATGGATCATCGATGCGGTGCCGATCATCCTTTTCATGGCGCTCACCGGATGCCTTGATCTGACCGTAACGGGTAAGCGCCTTTTGCCGGCGCCGAAACTCATCCATATTCTCACAACAGACATAATCAAACCGTTTTATGAGTTCATGCTCCAGCCAGTGAAACATGCCCGACCCGGGTTTGATCACCAGTTTTCGCACCAGCGATTGCGGGTCGGATTCCCGTAATGTGCCCTCATCGCGCTCGCGCACCCGGAAATACACCAGGCGGCCGCGCAGATCGGTGCCGTCCACCCAATCGGCGACCGTTGCATAATGACTGTCTGGAACCAGTAGCGATAGTCCGAAATTGTGCAGTACGCGCTCAATCGCGCCTTCCCAGTCGCGTTCCGTATCACGCACCTGGATAAGTTCACCTACGAAAGGCAATGTATCTTCAGTCAGATCTAACGCTTCACAGAGGAGTTCACGCATACGCAATACCGCAGCTGGAATGTTACTGCGACGATTACGCAGCGATGTAATTTCGGCATCGAGACTTTCGTGTTCCCGGCGTAAACCCTGTAATTCCACGCCGGCTTCGTTAAGCCGGTTTTGCAGTTCGGCTTTTCGATTCTCCGCTGCTTCGCGTTCTCCGGCGATTGCCTGCTGGTTGGCATGAAAAGTTCCGGCGTCAACAGCATCCGGCATGTTGAGAAATTCGGCCAGTTCACGATACTTGTCGGCGTTGTTTTGGTACGTCTGTTTCTGTTCCTTCCGCTCCTTAATCTCCTTTTTTATCCGTTCCAATCGATCGCCACCTTCCTCCGCAATGGCCTGTTTCAGATCGTCGCGATTGGCCTGTAACCCTCCCAGTTCTTTGGTCAGGCTGTCCACACGATGGTTGATTCGGGCATACTCCGCATCCAGCTTCTCCAGGCGGTGATTCAACAGTTTCTCCTTCAGTCCGGCAAACCAGGAACGTAACGCCTCCCGGCAGGCGCGCAACGATTCGGCTTTGGCACTGCGTTCTGCGTATTGATCGATATCCGCAATCATCGGTTCCAGCGCCTGGATCTGTTCTCTGGCCTTGAGCACGGCTTCATGTGCCCTGTTCAGGTCGTCGAAATGTCCAATCAACGCCTGGATACGATTTTCCACCGGGAATGCTTCCAACATGTGATCACGTACGAAGTCAGTCAGATTGCCGACTGATTTCATCGAGACGGTTTGATTGAAAAGTTCCAGGGCCTGTTCGTTTTCGATGCCGAAGTAACGCCGGAAGGCATTGCCATAAGCCGGAAACCGATCGAAGACTTCCACGTGCTGCTGTTGTCGCAGCCGTTTGCGCAGGTTGGCCAGGTCCTTCCCGAAATCGGCGAAATCCCCGGCAATGGTTAATGGGCGTTGCGCCACTACATAAAACCGTTCCGGTTGTCCCTGACTGACCTTCATCCAGAATACCTGTGCCAGGGTAACGTGCCGGTCATAGCCGAGGTTGTAGAAATGCCCGAGGATAACCGTATAGTTGTTGTAATCGCGCAGGGATACAGCGCGCGAACTCAGCCCGGTTTCGCTGCGTTCGGATTTATAATATCCCAGGACATAGGATTTCAGAGTGCGCTCACGGGCTTCCGCGCCGGCGGCCTTGTTGTAGGTAATACGTTGAGCCGGGACCAACAGCGTGGTGACGGCATCGACCAGCGTGGATTTCCCCGATCCGATATCCCCGGTCAACAGGCTGTTCTCTCCGCCCGGCGTCATCACCCAGATCCGATCATGAAAGGTGCCCCAGTTAAACAATTCCAGGCGTTGAAGGCGAAACCCGGTTCGGGTATCAGATTCAGCAAAATCCAGTTGGCTGTCCATTATTCCCCGCCGGCATCGGCCATATGGTTCCTGTATTCCGACAATCGTTGCTCAAACTCCGACAACCACTGCCCGTCCACGAATGCCTTCAATATCCTGTGCACCTCATATTGTTTTTCCTGGCCCCGGAGATGGCGCAGAAAACCAAGGTCAATGGCTTTATTGATATCGCGGTCAATACGATCCATCAACCTGGCCTCGTTAGCGGAGTCCGGTACGAACAGTCGCACCATTTCCACAATTTGCTCCCGCGACAAAACCAGCCGGGTATCGCCGCCGGAAGCATCATTTTCGGCCAGTTTCTTGCGCAGTAATGCCAGTAACAGGCTGACCGGGTAACCAAGCTGTCGACGGGACACCAGGCGGGGTATTTCCGCTTCACCTTCCTCAAACGGCCTGTGCCGCAAACAGGCATATCCTTCCGCCTCGTCCAGCATCAATTCCAGCCCCAACAGCTTGACATAGTCCCTTACCCGGTTCTGAAGCTGCAGCAAGTTCTGCCATATCTGAGGGTCCCTGTCCTGATACAGCACGCCCTTGAATAATACAATCAATACCGGTGAAAGCAGCAATTGTGTTTCGGTGTCCGTCATAAATTATCAAGGATATGTGTAAAACGGCATTATCGTGAAAATATCACCAGAGGTAAAAAAGCACGCCGGCGATCCCCGGCACTATCTGTCCATTGGATTGATTGTTCCACGGTATCGTCAATAACGGCATGATCGTCGTCAGCAGCCAGACTCAGATAAGCCACGAGTTCCGCAAGACCGAGTTGCAGCGGGTATTCATTCACCAGGTCAGTCAGGCTGATTTGTTCCCGCATTTGCAGCGCCTGTCGGATACGCATCTCCAGTTTGTTACGATCCACGTAAATCTGCTCGAACAACACCTGTGCATCGATATCATCATCACCCACTGACAGTTGCTGCTGGTCAATCCGGGGTTTGATTGGCGGACTGAACAAGGTTCGCTCCATAGGTAACTCGATATTTGGTGCAAGTTCATCGATTTCCATTTCCGGAGCATCAGTTATTACATCTCGAATAGAAAGAGCGTGCTGTTCAATTTCACGTAACAGGTTCATGATTCGGCGATTTTCCAGCAATGCCTTGTCATCCAGATAGCGCCTGAGCTGTTCTGACAACCTGGCCACTGTTCGTTGTGCGACTTCGCCCGCTTCCAACCAATCATAATGAACGCGGGTCAGCCGTTTATCAGGTGAAAGAGTTTGAATCGATTCGAGCGCCATGACCCGTTCCAATAATTGCGACAGCTCCTCCTGTCTGGCCGGTGACATAAGGAAATCCCAAAAAGCACGGAAGCTATGGCCCTGGTCGGTATCAGTAATCGCATCACGCTCCCCGAAGAAGTCTTCAAGCATTTCTCCTTTGCTGCCGTCCCATGCGGTCACTTTTTCACGGACTTGTCGGTCCAGATCACGAAAATTCTGCTCGACCTGGCGGAAATCCGCCAGTAGCTCGCGTGCCGTATCCGCAACCTGAAAGAAACGCTCCCGCAACGGTGTTTCACCCATGAATGACATTTTTCCGTCACGGATATCCTGAATTTCCGATTCTATGGCTGATTTACGCCGTTCCAGTTCGAAAATCCTGACCTCGGGATCAGTTTCGGTGCCCTGCATGATCTGGCGCAGCAGATCAATAATCGTCATTAATCGTGACTCGGCACCGATAAAATGCGGCTGCTGCAATCCGGCCAACCAACGAATGGCGTTTTCAGTTGCCGGAGTCAGGTCATAATGCGGTTCATCACTGTCCCGCGGATAGTATTTGCGCAACCATGCACGCTCGTCCGCTGACCAGTCATTGAGATACTCGCTTGCGGATTTGGGATAAGCCGCTGCTTCATGGGTTTCATTCAGTCTATATAAATAATCATCAAGCGAGGAAACCAGATCAGTCTCCTGCAGTGTGCGTACATTGGGCTCAATAAAACACCGGTACAAAAAAGACACAATCATCGGCGCATTATCCGCGGTCAGCAGCCGCCAGCCGGGATGTATGCGTTTCAGTGTTTTTAGACTGTCATAGTCCATGACAAAAGCTATGTATTTTGCTAAAGAGGAAAAACATCTCCATTATTTTCTCCGAACACTTCCCATGAAAAAACTAGGAAGCAACTTGAACCGAACAATATAATCGCTACCATACCTCAATTATTTGATACATCATGCGTATATGTATTGTCTCCCTGTCACTTTTCCTTGTAATTTAATATTTCCTTCAATTTCTCAAACGGCTTGCCCTTCGATACATCGCGTTCCAGTTCGTTACTCGCAGTTATACCAGTGCTTCCACCCAGGTATTTCTGGTGCTCGTGGTCGTGGCAATACAGGCAGAGCAGTTCCCAGTTGCTGCCGTCTGCCGGGTTGTTGTCATGGTTGTGGTCCTTGTGGTGGACGGTGAGTTCGCTGAGATTTTTACGGTTGAATTCGCGGTTGCAGCGTGCACAGACCCAGGGGAACAGTTTTAACGCCTGTTCGCGGTAGGAGTGTCCCCGGGCTTCGGCGTTGCGGCGGGTTTCGGCAGCGATTTTTTCGAACTTGTCCATTCTTTAGTCTGTGCCGCTAACGCGGTATCTCTTTTCACTGGATTCCCGCATTCGCCTGTCTCTTGATCACATTTATTGTTCATTTTGAGCCAGTTCATAACCTTCCACCAACATATCCAGTTTGAACCAGCCGTCCCACAATGCATTCCAACCAACGCGCCCGGTTCGTTTACTGTCTTTCCAGCCACCCAACCGGGCCAACGCATAGTAGGCCCACTCTGTGGTGGGTGGCGTCTTCTTACGATAGGCGCGTTTCTCCTGCTTGCGCCACAGCACACGCCACTGTGTCTCGGTCAGGATAGACGAGCAATCCTGTTTCCCCGGTGGCTTGTCCACCAGCACAACTTCTCGCAATTGCAATAACCTCACCGCGATAAACGCCAGGATCACCGCCAGTCGTTCCAGGTTGTCCGCCGTTTGCATACGGC
>MRWF01007105.1_pt1 | contig 27609 bp, 38 predicted proteins | sample 1013331 | NCBI WGS metagenome assembly MRWF01 (sample SAMN06117577, study PRJNA244670) | biofilm metagenome | biome: Water; feature: Cathode Biofilm; material: Biofilm; isolation source: microbial consortium enriched at the cathode of a solar microbial fuel cell | place: USA: District of Columbia ... | reverse complement strand
CCCGGACAATTTGGGCTATGCTGACAAGGGAAGAGGATTATCGGAATCCGGAACAGAGTGCAGCGGCATGAGCGTCATGCAGAGCTACGCAATCTGAAACCGGATCAGCGGGAGGTGTGAGAAGCCGATGACCTGAATGGGCAAAATGATCGAAAAGATCTGGATCGGGAAAACCAGGCTGCCCCTTTGAGCGCAATAGCTCGTCCGGTAGATTTGGAACCGCTCCGCAGATCACCATACCGGCCAGCGGCCTCCTCAGTGCCGCAAACAAAGGCCTGATAGAAGACTGCACTCGATCACTGTCTAAGAAGGTCAGAAACCTCTTGCACCAAGGGCGGCAACCATAGAAGGGGCAGGATCGTATCAAAAGGGATTGCTGACCTTCGCCGCATCCAGCACGAACAGGAAAAGAGCGGGACAGAACGGACTTATGCCGCCACGGCGAATGCACGTGCAGAACGTCGAAATCTAAGTTCGCACGCGCGGCAGCAGCCTTTCGGCGACGCAGCGATTTCCACCGGAGCGGTCGTTCAACCGGCCTTCGATGGACAGAAACCAAACTGACCGTTCGCAGCGGCCAACCTGCCAATCGGCGTCCAACTTCAACTCCCTATCGGCACCCAAAAGTGAGCCCCTGTATTTGCCCGCTGATCCGACAGCGCCTTGTGCGCCAGGCGTGCATCAATGCAGATGATTGGAAGGCCACGTTTCTCAAGTTCTCGGATGAGCCAGATGGCCAGAATGCCGCTCTCATGCACAATCCGCTCGGGCTCAGCGGCGTGCTCCGAAATGAATGATGCGATTGGGTCCGGATCCGAACTGGTTTCGCCGCGGGCAAGCACCTCACCCTCTCTATCAACAACACAGATCGACACGGATTTGACGGACACGTCTAGACCAACACAATGCGTCATAGTCGTACTCCTTCACGGCCGGTTTTGCTGAGGCGGATCTCATCGAATCGCGTTCGCCCTGGGAGAGCGGCCGCTGCAAACACACCATGTCATTCATTTCTCACGCAGCATTTTCCGGAGATTGTTCGCATTGTGTCCCGGCCAAAAAGGTTATGTCATCCCGTGCAGCGAAGGCAGGCTAATCAATGTAGCCGATCCAGCCGCCTTTACCACTGATGCGTTGATCGCGCTGTCACCAGCGCCGGAACAAGCCTGATATAGGCAAGCTCAGCCAGAAGTTCGACGCAGGTCTGCGTTACCACGATAGCGGCGGCGATCCCGCCGTCGAAGGGCGCCGCGAGTGCCAATGGCAGCACGACCAATGAATTTCGGGTACTTATGCTGAATATCAACGCCCGGCTGGCACCGTATTCAAGACGGGCAAGGCGATTGATCGCCCAGCCGATGATAGGTGCTGCCAAGACATAGGCGAAATAGACCGGCACGACGCCCAGCACATCAGCCAAGGCCGTTTCGATCCGGGGCAGTTCGGCCGCAATGACCAAAAACAGGGTCAGCGCCATCAGCGGCACCGGTGCCCAGGCCATGGCCGCGGTGAAACGCTCGCCCGACGCGTGCCGGCCTGCCCAAAATTCGGTCAGCCAAGCCAGTATCAGAGGCGTTGCGATAAGCCAGAGGAAGGCTGCGAGGAACGGGCCGGGGCGCAGCAGATCCGCTATGCCCGGCCCAAGGAACAGCCAGAGGTAGAATGGCAGCAGGAGAAACTGAACGACGAGGAGCAGCGGTGTGGCGGCGAGCACGAGGCGCGCATTCCCGCGGCCCATATGGGTGAACACTACGACATAGTCGATGCAGGGGGTGAGCAAAACGAGGAGCACACCCAGTTGCACCGCCGGGCGGGACGGCACCATTTGGAACAGAAGCCACACCAGCAGCGGCACGGCGATGAAATTCGCCACCAGGAGCGCGCCGAGAAAACGCCGGTTGCGCATCGCGCCTCTGAGATCGGCGAGCGGGACCTGTAGGAACGTGGTGTAGATGAGCGCCGCCAGCACGGGGGTGACCGCGAATTCCAGAGGACCGGCAGCATCCGGCGCTGTCGAGCCGACAGCGATACCGAGTCCAATCGCGCCAAGGTAGACAGTGATCTGGCGCCTCTCTAGCCGATCCCGCATCGCCGCAGCCTCTCCTTATCGCACCTGCGTTTAATCCGTCACAAAGGGCAGGCCAGCCTCAACCCAGTCCGCCTTGCCCTCATGGTAGTCGCGGACGCAGGTATACCCTAAGCGCTCAAGTCGCTCGGCAGCAAAGGACGACCGCTTGCACGTCCCGCTGCTGCAATAGACGACGATATAGGTGTCGCGGTCGGGAATGCGCTCCGGCGCGACGTCGATGATGTCATCGGACACGATGCTGATGGCGCCTGGCAGGTGCCCCTTGCGGTATGCAGTTTCTGGCAGAGTGTCGACAAGAACGAATTCATCGTTGCGGTCGATCTTTGCCTTGAGGTCCTCGCGTGAAATCTTCGCTGTCATTCTCTGCTCCTAAAGGGCCCAGCTGGACCGAACGTGCATATTTGGGCTGGAGGCTCAAGGGTCGTTGTGACGTTTCCTGCTATCTCAGCTTAATGTGTTCGTCCCTGAAGGCTTCAGCCGGTGTGCGCCATCCGAGGCATTTTCTGGGTGTGCCGGCCAAGCGGTCAGCATGAATTGTCGACAAGCCGGACAAATCCAGCTTTTCCCAATCTGCTCGCACGTCCGGTTTTGGCCCAGTGCGCCGAGCGTCCTCCTCCAAGGACGGGAACAACCTACGTTGAATTCGGGCAAAGTTCATGGAGCGATACGGGGCTGGCAATGCCTTTCAACTTGCGCGTCCCGATGGGGGAGGAATTCTCTGGAGAAAATCGCGTTACGAATGCCTCCGTGGCAAGGTATTCGATGCCGAATGCGTGGGTTTCCTCAAGACATCGGGCGGCTACATTCACCGCATCGCCGATAATGGTGAAATCCAGACGTTCACTCGACCCAATATTGCCGTACAGAACTTCGCCGAAATGCAAGCAGAGTCCGTGTTTCAGGGCTTTCTCACCTGCTTCCCTCCTTGCGGAATTCAGCATGTTGAGCCGCTGACTGATGGCGGCGATTGCTTCCTGCGGCCGCGGTTCAGGCGTTCCGGCTAAGTTAACAGGAAAGAAGGCCAGAACAGCGTCGCCGACAAATTTCAGTATATGGCCGCCATTCTCTTCAATTGGAGCGACAAGACAGTCGAAATAGCTGTTCAGCAGGCTGACCGTCTCTGCCGGCTTCAATTGCGCGGAAAGGCTGCTGAAGTCATGAAGATCCGCAAACAACACGACAGCCTCGACCAGCTGGCCTTCGCCAAGGCGGATCTCACCGCGCATGACCTGGCTGCCGGCGTGCCGGCCCAGGTAGGTCCGCAGTGCGGTGTCGAGGTTTTCGATGGCGACAAACCGCTCCAGCAGCGCGGCCAGGAGATCGGCCAGCCGGCGGAAGGCAACAAGGCTGCCTTTCGAAAATCCGCCTGATTGGCGCGTTGCGATCGAAAGCGTGTTGATTGTGCCGCCGCTGAAGCGCAACGGGATAATGAGATAGTCGGTGAAACCGTCAAGCCGAAGCTCATCGTAGAGATTGCAACGTGACGGTGGGGTGTTTTGGAGGTCTGGAACATGCAACTCTGTACCCGTGGTATGAACGTGATGATCCGGAGAGGAACGGTATCCTTGCCTGTTCTTAAGCCCATGCGGCCATTCGATAACGCGCACCCGGCCGTCCTTGGCGAGCCACAGGTAAGTACGTGCCCGAAAATCCGGATGCAGCGGCTGCACGCTCACAAACAGGCGTTCTACCCGCAATGGCGCCGCTGACAGAATCTGCCCGAACTTTCGGATAGCTGCCTGGGCGTCCTCTGAACTGGCGCCATGTTCTGCTAGACACAGTGCAAGTTGGCCCGTGACACACTCGATATCATCGAGTCGGTTTGGGGTATGTCGGCGGTGCAGGTCAGTCATTGTCCTATCTCAGGAAGCCCGTTAGCTCGTTCAGATTGTCTCCAGGATTCAAGCGAGCGGCCTATTTGCGATACGCAGCGCGTATGCGAGCAATCCACACCCACAAGGCAAGCACGGTGGCGCCCGACAGCAGTATGAGTAAACCCGTTCTGGACGACAGAAACATGCTTGCCCTCGATGCGTATCCTTCGACTGAATACGCGATTTCGTCAGCCCATGACGCGTTATCGAAGAAAAGCCTTCCCCAATAGAGGGCGATGTAGAGACCGGCCAGCAATGTCAGAGTGCCGGCTGTCCGTCGCAGGAACACGGTGCGATCTTGAACTAGCTTCAGCAATCCCGAACCAGCGAGCCTTCCGCCCACTGCGACCAAAGTTAACACAGTGGCCGCCCCGGCCAAGTATGCCAGAAAACCGGACAGGGAGATCTCGCTCTCCAGAAGAAAGGACAGACCCGCGACAGACATAAACACCGGCAGGGTGCAGGAGATAGACGCAAGCCCATAGGAGAGGCCAAATCCGAACGCGCCATAGCGGGTGCTAATTCGGCGGCATTTTTCAATGACTGGAATTCCCGGAAATCGGATCGACGCAATCCAGCTGATGCCGATCAATGCCAGTGTAAATCCCAGTGCCATGCCGATCCATGGCAGCGCCGGCCCGAGCCATTCGGAGCCGGCGGCAAGCAGGACCCCGGCAACCAGGAATATGGAAATGAAGCCGAGTGAAACCAGCCCGCCTGAACCGAACGCCCGGATCAGGCGTTCGGCCGCGGGGCGGTCTTCGTGTGCCGCCATTTCACGGGCGAACCACGCCGGCAAAAGGGCAAAGCCGCAGGGGTTGACCGTTGCAACCGCGCCTGCAGTGAACCCATAAAGGACGAGTGAACTCACGGCGCAGCCCCCTCGGCCGGGGCTTGAAGGAATGGCCGGAAGATCGCGGCGCCGAGGCGCACTCCTTGGGTCAGCGAAAGGTCGAACCCCCGCGCGGAGGGCGGTTGGGAGCGTTTCCAGGCATCGAGGTGATCGGGGCCGCAGAACAGCAGCATCGACTTGCACTGGCTGTCGGCCGCACAGGCCCCGACGTCCTTGACGCCGGTCCAGACCCGAGGATCGGGCTCGGAGGCATGGCCGAGCGTGAGACCATCAGCTAAAACACTCAAGCTGACACCAGCCCGGCAAGTTGGGCATAGACAGGTGACTTCGGCTGGTTCGCGGGCCATGGCCGCGGTGCCCAGTGCATCGACCGCACAAATCGCATGGACCTTCACCCCGCCCACGCGCACCAGGAAATCGGTTGGACGGGTTGAAAACGGATAAGCCAAGGCAATCTCTCCGCGGCGCACATGCACGAGATCGCGCCGTCCCAGATCGGCAAGCGATTCAGCGGAAAATTGGGAAATTGGAGGCGGTACGCCATCAGCCAGAAACGCCTGCAGGATCGCTTGATGAGCCTGCCGAGCCGCAGGCGAGAGCCCACCCCAGCGCGCGGCCAGCCGCGCGTTGCTCATGAGTGCAGACAGAGCTTCTAAGACTTTTGGGTCCGAAAGGGTCGAAGTGTCCGGAAAATAGGTTTCAGCGGTCTTTTCCATCAATCTCACTTTCCTTTGGGTGAACTGCATGGGCCTGGCCCCACTTCCGTTCCGGCAGTGCTAACGGCATGGTTCGGCGAGTAAGACAAGCTTGTCATCGATTGCTGGCTGGCTTTAGAAGATAGGATAGCATCGCCACTGCGGAGTTCATGTCGGCGCGCGCCGGTATTCTGCGATGGTGAAGTGGCTCTGCTCGAAAGCACTTGCCACAACAGCCAGCCTGTTGCCAAAACCAGGAGGAGTACGCCTCCAAGTTTGACCGCAGGGTGGGTCATCAGTGACAAGAACCCGCCAAGCGAAAATGCGCCGGTGGCCAGCAGGAGCCCGCCACAGCAGACGAGTTTGAGCGCGACCAGCGCAGCTAGCGGGCCTTTTCTGCCATCATCCTTCATCATCGCTCCTTTTGGTTGCTCAGAGATACTTGCCCCCGCGCTCCGTGACAGCGATGACGCCCAAGGCGCCAATTCCGATCATTGCACCAAGCCATTTCCACCCCTGGCTTCCGAGGTCCACAACCCCATACCCGTGTGTCAGCACCACCAGAGCCATCGCCAGAAAGAATGGCCCGGTCCAGAAGCAATGGCGCCGCCCGCAGCGGCGCGCGTTCCAGAGACAGGCCGCCCCCATCCAGACGAGAGCCCCGGCCCAGACCCATGTCTTGACCGGATGCGCAATGCCGAACACGGCGAACATTGCCGCCGCCGGAGCCGCCCAACCTAACAACACACCATGGCAACTGGAGAGAAGATCCGTGGTGTGCCCGCGTCTCACGTCGTCACCCCGCACAGCAGCTGAGTTTTGCCACATCCTTGTCGAAGGTCTGTGCCGCCAGTTTCAGCCCCTCGACCGTGGTCAGATAGGGAAAGAGCGTCTCGCCAAGCGCCTTGGTGGTCATGCCGAACTTGAGCGCCATGGCCAGCGTCTGGATCGTGTCGGAACCCTCGGGTGCTGCGATCTGACCACCCAGCAGACGGTCGGTCTTGGCATCCGCCACCAGCTTGATCACGCCGCGGGTATCGCGCGCCGCCGCCGCGCGCGGCACGTTGTCGAGCGTAATCACGCTGGTCTTGACCTCGTGCCCGGCTGCTTTTGCCTCGTCCTCCGAGAGGCCAACACCAGCCACTTGCGGGTCGGTGAACACCACCCAGGGCATCGCGGCATTGTCATAGCGCATTGGCTCCAGTCCCAGAGCGTTGTTGATCGCTACCTTGGCGCCATAGGCCGCCATATAGACGAATTGGTCGCGGTCAGTGACATCGCCCGCCGCCCAGACGCCCGCCCGTGTGGTCGCCATGTCGGGGCTCACAATGACCGACCCGCGCGCATCGGTTTCGATGCCCAGTTTGGCTAGTCCAAGACCGTCAGAGTTGGCCACCCGGCCGGTGGTCCCAACGATCCGTTCCGCCGTCAACGCCTCGGTCTGGCCATCGCGTTCGATGGTCAGGGTGACACCGCCCGCACCTTGCGCGACCGAGGTGTAAGCCAGGCCGGTTTCGACCGCGATGCCTTCCGCCTTCAGCGCCTCGGTCAGCGCCTCGGCCACCTCCGGTTCTGCGCCGGGCAAGAGGCGCGAACGGGTGACAAGCGTGACCTTCACCCCGAGCCTTGACGCCATCTGCGCCAGCTCGCAGCCGATATAGCCGCCGCCTAGCACCATGATGCTCTCGGGGGGCGCGGGCAGGGTCAGAAGATCGGTAGAATCCAGCACGTCCACTTCAGCGATGCCCTCGATATCTGGGAGCTGAGGGCGGGACCCGGTGGCGATCAGGATACGGGGAGCGGAAAGCAAACGGCTGCCAGCTTGAACCCCGCCCTCGACGAGACGTGCGGCCCCTTCTTCAATGTAGGTCACATTGTCATAGGCAGGCAGCAAATCGAGGTACTTCTTCTGCCGCATCTCGACGACCAGATCGGTCGTGCCATTTACCACCGCGCCCCAGTCGACTGCGTGGGTGCAGGGCTCGACACCTGGGAACCGTGCCGCCGAAGTGCCGCCATGTACCGCCTCGGCGGCGCGGATCATCGCCTTCGACGGCACGCAGCCCACGTTTACGCAGGTACCGCCGATCGTACCGTGTCCTACAAGGGCCACTCGCTTGCCGGCCTCGGCCGCGGTGATCGAGGCGGAGAAACCTGCCGAGCCCGCACCCACCACGATCAGGTCAAATGCGTTGCCATCAGTACCTGCCGGACCGCAACAATCATGGGTTTCAACCTTTTGCTCCATCATCATCTTCCTCTGTTTCCTAATAGGGCCGTCACTTCCATGCGGCCGCGGGTATTACATTTTTAGCCATCAATCCGATGCCGGTGGCGTGGCTGGGATAGGCGGTGATCATCGCCGGGTTCTGTTTGCCAGTTGGTCCGACGCCGATGGCCGCGGCATACAGATCGATCTGCTCCTTGGCTTCCTGTCCGACCAAGATGATGACACAACTCACTTTCATTCTCGCTGCGTCGTTCCGAATTCTACGGTTGGGAGAAGTCCTGACTGCTCCCTTTCTCGGGTCGCTTGGTCAGGAGGTAGACGATTGCGCCAATTGCGATCAGCGGTGTGGTGATTGAAATCATCCAGGACACCGCGCCGAAAAAGTTGAAGTAACAACAGCCCATCATTTGCGGTGCCATCGGCATCATATCTTCTATAGGGGCCATCATCTCCTAGTTCCTTTGCGATTGGGTATTGCGAGGGTTCTTTCGCCACAGTGAGTAGATCGTCAGTAGGATGAAAATCCCGAGCGCGGGAAGCAGCACAAAATCTAAGTACCCGACGACGGCGGCAAGACCGACGGTGCTGAAGAGAACGACAAGAACAGGTGTAAAGCAGCAAAGCGCCGCGATGACCGTGCCGATGAGGCCGACCTTCAGGAGGCCATTTGAGGTTTTTTCTTCAGTATTCATGTATCTTCTGTTTCCAAGCGTGCGGAAAACCTGCCCGGCGAAGGGGCCGTTTTCCTGTTGAAATGGACACGGCCACTGCCGCAAAGGCCTACGAAGTCCGTCCGCTTCGCTGCCGGTTCGCGGTTTCGGCAGAGTCTAGGCTGACTTTCGTGTCGTGCCGGCAGCATGAGTCTTCTGGCGCGCTGTCGGCATGTGCTGGGCGTCTCCGTTTGATCTCTCGAAAGACCAGCATGGCACCAACGGCAGCGATCACAGTCGCGATGCCGCCAAGCCCGGACAACCACCCGCCTATCCCGCCAAGAATAGCGGCGAGGATTACGCCACCGCCACCGCAACAGATCAGCATGATCGGAGCGGCAACAACGAAGGCCAGAAGCCCCCCCTTGTGTCTGTCATCCATGACCCTTGCCCTCCTTCTGCCCTCAGGAATCGCCGGGCTGAAGAACTTCCGCCGGATAACCATTGGCCAGGACTGCGTTGATGATCATGTCAGGGTTGGCCTCCTGATCGTCATAATTGACCACGTAGATGCCTTCGCCCCACGACTGCCCCTCAAGAAAGTCGACAATCTCGACGGAGGGTACGCCGCGCATGGCTGCCGCCACAGTAAAGGAACAGGAGGGACAAGTCAGTTCGCCAACCCCGACATTGATGCGCTGTTCGCCGGCACTGGCGGGAGCAGCTGCGAGCACTCCCAGAGCTGATAGGATAAGAAGGATGTTTTTCATGATGCGGGCCCTTCAGTAAGATAGGAGGTAGGGGGTGAGATAGGGAAAAATCATCGCGACAGCGACGATGACAGTCGCAATCCAAAGAATGAATCGCATGAGCTTCCGGTTCATGGGGCGCGCGCAGGTTCCATCGGCGCAGGCCCCGGCCGGTATTGGGCGGTAGGCCTTGTAAAAGCCGTAGCCAATGAACGCAGCGCTCAGCGCAAAGGTGATCCACTTGTACTGATAAAGCGCGCCCAACTGGGCGATGAACACGCCAGTGACGCCGAAGCTGACCAGCACCAGTGGCAGAATGCAGCATGAGGTCATGGCCAACGCACCGAGTACCCCCAGCCCGGTAGTTGCCCAAGCCTTTCGGTCGGCATCCGGTTGATCGTCGAGTGCCGTTGACCGGCCTGCGGATGTTGTTTCAGTCATGTTTCGAGTCGTCCTTGCCTCGTTGATGACTTCAACCTAAGGTCTGTAGTCAGTACAGGCTCAAGGGGGTCCAACGTGAAAACCCATCACAGAATGGTGAAGGTCATCCGGCGCGGGGTTCTAGCGCAAATGACAGGATGCAACTTGGAGACCATCCGGTATTACGAAAAAATCGGCGTCATGCCGGAACCGCCCCGCACATCCAAGAATTACCGCGCCTATGACGAAAGCCATGTCGGGCGCTTGCGCTTCATCATGCGTGCGCGCGAATTGGGCTTCACGCTCGAAGAGATCCGCGATCTGCTCGCGCTCGTCGATGGCGGGGCACAGACCTGCGGGGAGGTGCAGGTTCTTGCGAATACTCATCTCGACTCTGTCCGCGCCAAGATTGCCGATCTCAAACGCATCGAGCACGTTCTGTCCTCCACAGTGGCGCAATGCACCGGTGACGATGTGCCGGAGTGCCCTGTGATCGACGCGCTTACAGAGGTAACCTAACCGATCGCCAATTGATGATGGTCGCACCCGTCACCCAAACGGGCAGTGGAACCGGAGCGATCGCAAGGATCAAGGTGACGACGGTGGCTGGCAGTGAAAACAAGTGGCTCCGTCCAGCAACCAGCAATATGCCGCCGCCGCTGCCGATCAGGGTGGCAACGCCAAGCCAGGCATTCGCAGACAAGCCCGCACACATCAGGCTCGACAAGATCCGGGTACCCTTCCTGCCAAAAGGGTGATCAGAAAGATCGCGGCCACAGGCAGCTCAGGCCGGAGCCGTGATATTTCGCAGCTTCCTGCCATGCTGAATGACCGCATCCGGCATTCGTTTTTACCAGGCAGCGCTTCGCGTCATTAGCCTTTTTACATAAGGGTTATGAGGAAGTCGTTGATCTGAGCTTCATTCACAACAACGATCCATGATATTGCGATCAGTACTGTGCTGCCCGTCAACCACCACTTTAGGTGGGAAATCGAGCCCCTTCGGTACGAAACAGCCCATGCCGAAAGTAAGACTGCGGTTGAGATACCAAGGACGTAGTAGCTTGCGGCGGCGATTTTCCCAAATATTGCAAGCCAGCTTCCACCGAGTCCGAACAAAATCATCGTCATCGGCAAGACGCAGCACGCCGCAACACCAAGTGATGAGAGCGATCCAACGTAGCTGGCCCAGATTGATTTTCTCATGAATTCACCTCACGCCAAAGAGCGACCATATCCTGGGAACGCTTATGCACCCTGTAGCAACCACAGGATCAAGAAGAGATTCTTCACGTGATCGCGATTGAAGAAACGCTACTCTGGCGGCCTCAGTCGAGATTATTGGAAGCGTCAGCATGGTCACGTCCGTCAAGGTGGTGTAATTTCCCGGATGGCCTGAGGTCATGATCAGGCGGCCTGTGTAGTGATGCTGAGAATTGGGTCTGTCTCCTCGTTGTCGATCTGGGCGAACTCTCGATCCAAGCCAAAATTCGCCAATGCTGCGGTTCGCATGAAGGTACGCGACCTGCCAAAATCTACCGTTCAATACTGCTGCCAGAAACCGTTCCATGATGGATTTGGTCAATTTTCCACTACCCTTGATGCCTTGCCAATTTGAGACAATAAGCGGAAATGGTTCGGACCAGAATTCTACGCGTGGCCTCAGAAACCCCTTGACCCTCTAGTTGCTGTAGATCTTATCGGAGTAGGGAAATTCGGCATACGCAAACGGCACAAGAGGAAATCTCAAATATGTTCACGAGACGCCATTTTGTCACAAGTTCGACAGCACTGTTCTCTACCGCAATTGCGGGACCGGTGTGGGCCGGATCTTGGCCAACCGCCACACAGAAGGCAAACTGGGACGCTCAAATTACGCCGCCAAGCTATGATCCGGAAACGTCTAACCCATGGGGGCTGCATCAACGTTTCCTTCCGGCCCGGGTCGTTGCAAACGACGGGTTGGTACCGGGGGACATCCATGTCGATGCCATCGCGAGATACCTTTACCACATTGAAGAAGGCGGAACCGCCATGCGCTATGGTGTGGCCATAGCCCGTGGCAATTTGTACGAGCCTGGCACTTACACCATCCGGCGCAAAGTTGAGTGGCCGCATTGGACGCCTACGCAATCCATGATCGAACGCGACCCGGAGGCCTATTCCCAGTACGCAGACGGCCAGGAACCAGGCCCGAAGAACGCGCTAGGTTCCCGCGCACTCTACTTGTACGTCGGAAACCGGGATACCTACCTGCGTATTCATGGAACGCCATGGCCGCGTTCGATCGGGGGCAGGGCAAGTTCAGGATGCGTCCGCATGGTGATGGCGCATATCAACGATCTCTACCCAAACGTGGAAGCCGGCTCGACCGCCTATCTGTATGAGGCCGAAGACGGCATCACTTCGCGGAGTTGAGGGGGATGTTGCTGACCTAGCCTATGCGTTTGGTTTCGAACAGATCGGGTTTCCCGCCGTTGTTCTAAGCGGCAGCAATGTGGTTTCAACTGGCCCGCTATGCTCATACCAATAGCAACCATCTTCAGGCAGAAGCCGCGCAGACGCAAGATCTTGTCCGGGAGCGGCGAGATCGACGACTGCGTCCGGCACGTTTCCGACCCGCGTTGCGGTGTTTCCGGAGACGATGGTAGAGGATGAGCATCCAGCCAAAAAAAGTACTGTGGCCACAATAGCCGCATTTCGTTTCTGCATCTGAACCTCTGCCGTTTGTTTTTCTGTTTCCCGCCGGCAATCTGGCATACGGCATGTTTCGCCACAAGCCAGAGGTCAGACCCTCGCATTTACGGCGCATTTGCGCGTGTAGCTAATGAAACGCGCTTAACCTCTTGAAGCTCTAGTTGCTGTAGGGACTAAGCTCGAAGGATCTCCTCGAATCTGAAGGTCCGTCCATGCCGCTCGAAACTCGCCAGAACGATCACAATATTACCTGCACGCAGGATCATGAAGCGGCCTGCTGCGGCGGTGCCTCGACCTGCGGGGACATCGCTCCGGCCGGCCCGCCCCCCGCCAACGGGCGCAGTTTCCAGGTCTCCGGACTCGACTGCGCCGAAGAGGTGGCAATCCTGAACCGGGTCGTAGGCCCGAATGTGGGCGGAACTGAACATCTTGCGTTCGATGTGATCAACGGACGCATGACGGTTCTTGATACCGCAAGAGCATTATCCGACTCCGAGGTTGCCAAGTTGGTCGCCAGCACCGGGATGAGCGCAAAGCCCTGGGACGCCGAGAACGCAGCGGAGGATCAGGTGGCGCATTTGGCACGTCAAAGGCGCTTCACCGCGTTGAGCGGCGGTTTCTGGGCGGCAGGGTTCTTCTACCACGTCGTCGGGACCGGTATGGGTGGGGCTATCGGGCTGTTCTCGGGCCATGGGGAGGCGCCGATGCCGCTGGCCGAAGCCGGGCTCTTCGCGGTTGCGATCCTCTTTGGCGTCTGGCTCGTCGCACCCAAGGCATGGTCTTCAGCTAGGCGATTTTCGCCCGACATGAACCTCCTGATGGTCGTCGCCGTCGCTGGCGCCATCGGCCTTGGCGAATTTTTCGAGGCCGCGACGGTTGCCTTCTTCTTCTCGCTTTCGCTTTATCTTGAAAGCTGGAGCGTCGGCCGGGCGAGGAATGCAGTTTCGGCGCTGCTGGACCTCGCGCCACCCACGGCGCGGGTGCTGTACGACGATGGGTCGGAAGCGGACGTTCCGGCGTCCGCGGTGGCGGTTAATGCAAAATTCATCGTGCGAGGCGGCGACCGCATCCCGCTTGACGGTGAAGTCGTTGACGGAGCAGGCGCTGTTGATCAGGCCCCCATCACCGGCGAAAGCGCTCTGGTGCCAAAGGAGCCGGGCGACGAAGTCTATGCCGGCACCATCAACGGCGAAGGCACGCTCACTGTGCGCGCAACGAAGGCGGCGTCGGACACCGTGCTCGCGAAAATCACCCGCATGGTCGGCGACGCCCACGCCCGCCGCGCACCGGTGGAACAGTGGGTGGCAAAATTCGCGCGGATTTACACGCCGGTTGTCATGACGCTGGCCATTGCCATCGCGGTTCTGCCGCCACTTATTGGCGGTGCCTGGGGCTTCTGGTTCTACAACGCTCTGGTGCTTCTGGTCATCGCCTGCCCCTGTGCGCTGGTGATTTCGACACCCGTCTCGATCGTTGCGGCGCTGGCCTCTTCGGCGCGGGCGGGCGTGCTGATCAAGGGCGGCGCATATGTCGAGGCACCTGGCCGCACGACTGCGCTGGCCATGGACAAGACCGGGACGATCACCGAGGGTCGGCCGGAGGTGGCAGCAATCCATTCGCTTGGAAAGGCGGAGGCGCGGGATCTGCTTGCGCTGGCGTCGTCGCTGGAGGCGCGCTCCTCGCATCCGCTGGCGCGCGCGATCCTCGAGCGCGCCGGGCGGGACGCCGTTTCAATAGCCGCCGCGGAGGATACCCGCACAGTGCCGGGGCGCGGGCTTGAAGGGCGCGCGGGTGACCGGGCCGTCTGGCTTGGTTCTGACCGGTTCGCCGCAGAGAAGGGTTTTGGCGATGCCATTCCTGGTGAGTTGCGGGACCGGATCGAAGGTGCCGGGGCGACGCTGGTCGCGGTGGGCGACGAGACAGGCGTATTGGGCGTTCTCGAATTGCGCGACCGGATCAGGCCCGACGCCAAAGGCATTGTCTCAAAATTGCACGCACAGGGTGTTAACACCATTGTCATGCTGACTGGCGACAACGAGCGTACGGCGCGCGCCGTAGCAGCCGAAGTCGGTATCGACGAGGTGCGTGCCGAACTGCTGCCCGAAGACAAGGTAGCTGCCATCGAGAACCTGGTGGACAGTCATTCGGTTGTTGCCATGATCGGAGACGGCGTGAACGACGCCCCTGCCATGGCGCGGGCACATTACGGCATCGCCATGGGCGCCGTGGGCTCGGACGCAGCCATCGAGACGGCGGACATCGCGCTGATGACCGACGACATCGCCAAAGTGCCGTGGCTGATTGCCCATTCACGCCGCACAATGAGCATCATCCGCCAGAACATCGGCCTTTCGCTAGCGACGAAAACCGCCTTTGTCGTGGCGACCGCCTTTGGTATGGCCTCGATGTGGGGGGCCATTGCGGCGGACGTGGGCGTCTCGTTGCTGGTGGTGGCCAATGCGCTGCGGCTGCTGAACGCAGGCGGCCGCCACAAGTCGCCGCCGAAAGGCGGCGAGCCGGTGGGCGAACAAATGGCGCACGGCGCTTTGGCACACGGTCATTGATTTGGTGCCGGCCCTTCAACTAGGCTTGTGGCAACAAGCCGTCAAATATTGCATCGGGCAGCGATGATCTACAGAATTCCGAGACGCATAATTCTACTGGGCGGCATTGCTGCGCTCCTATCCGGCTGTGCAAGCAAGTTCCGCAAGTATACCGGGCCCGAGGTTACCCGTTTGCGGCTCTACAAATCAGAACGTTTGCTTTTTTTGGATGGCGCTGAGGGTGTTTTGCGCACCTATCCGGTCGGGCTGGGGTTTGCACCGGAAGGCCATAAGCAATTTGAGGGTGATGGACGAACGCCCGAAGGAGCCTATCTCATTGACCGGCGCAATCCTGACAGTCTGTTCCATCTCTCCATCGGCATCTCTTATCCAAACGAGGCGGATATCGCATTTGCAGCGGCACAGGACAAATCTCCAGGCGGTGACATCTTCATCCATGGCGGGCCGCGGCGGGGCATTGATCCAATGAACAAACGCGACTGGACCGCAGGCTGCATCTCCGTTTCCGACCGTCAGATCGAAGAGGTCTATGCAATGGTGCGGGACGGGACGCCCATCGAAATATATGCCTAGATCTCGCGCCTATGCGGGCAGTCAAGAAAATGGTGCTTGAGTGCGGCATTGAAGGCCGCGATTGCAAACACCATCACGATCACTTCAAAGCCATCGGTATACTCGGCCCGTAAATACGAAACCGATCTGAGATCATCAAGTGAACTGGTTGCGAGATTGCCGGGAAGGCCAAGCGAACAGGGGTAATCGGTTCCGATCTCCGGCCCCGTGCAGCCGTGCTGATCAGTTGCCGGTGTAACTGGCGTAGACTTCGGTCGAGCCGTCATTGTTGATCAGGAACACATCGTAGGCCTCGCGCCAACTGCCCTGATCCATGCCAGGTGAGCCGAGCGGCATGCCGGGCACGGCAAGACCCACAGCGTCGGGACGTTCGGCAAGGAGCCGGCGAATGTCGGCCGCGGGCACATGCCCCTCAATTACGTAACCTTCGGTGAGACCTGTGTGGCAAGAGACCATGCGCTGCGGCACGCCGTTGTCGAGTTTGAAACGCACGAGCAGCCCTGCGAACATGTTTTCTCCGCTTGGAGCAAACCCGTTTTCCTCCAGGTGTTTCATCCAGGCGAGGCAGCAACCGCAGCCATTGGTTTTTTTTACATCGATGGGCGTCGCTTGGGCCAGCGCCTGTGCGGCGGGCAGCAGAGCAAGAGCACATGCCAGGGCGGCGATCGGTCGTTTCATGGTCAAAGGCTTTCGTTAGAGTTCGTGGCGATCACGCTGGCGAGCTGCTCCTCGAGCCTGGCGCGTGCCGCTTTCAGGCGTGTAAGCGCGGCAGTGTCCGGAATTGCGCGCCCGGCGGCCTCGGCGAGCCGGTCATCGGAGAGCGGGTCAGTGGGGCGGCCGTCTACGCGCACCTCGTAATGCAGATTGGGGCCGGTCGCAGTTCCCGTCGCGCCGATCCGGCCGATGGTATCCCCGGCCGACACGCGCTGGCCCTCGGTAAAGCCTTCGGGCACGGCGCTGAGATGAGCGTAACGGGTCAGTGTGTCTGCGCCATGGGCGATCTCGATAACCTGGCCATAGCCACCGCGCCATCCAATAAACGCAACACGACCGGGCGCCGTGGCGCGGACAGGCGTTCCGAGCGCTGCAGCAAAGTCGACGCCAGTGTGCATTCGGACATTGCCATAGACTGGGTGTTTGCGGCGGCCGAAGACAGAAGTGAGCCGCGCGCCCTCCACGGGCTGGGAAAAGACACGCAGCACCTCGCCATCGAGATAGATTGTGGCCTTGCCGGTCCCATCCTCTGGCCAGGCTATTTCATAGAGAGCGTCTCCAAGGTCCAGTGCAGCAAACGAGATTTCGGGTTGGCGGATAGCCTTGTTCGCGATCCGCGCCTCGCGCCAGAGAAGGCGCAGAGTCTCGCCACCGCTTAGTTCGCGCCGTAAATCTACTGTGCCGCCGAGCATTTGCGCCAGATCGACGGCGAAACGCGCAGGCATCCCCGCATTGTCCAGAGCAGCGAAGATCGAGGAGTCGATCCTGGCCTCGCCAGCAAGGGTCACGATTTCAGGTTCAGGAGCCACAACCCGGGTTGCAGGCTGTTCGCCGAAAACTGCCTCGATCCGTATGCCCTCTTCGACAGCGAGGGTCACGTTGCGAGGGCGTCCATCTGCCGTGGATAGGACAGTGATTGTGTGACCAGGGCGCAGCCGGCGGAGATCGTATTCTGCACCAAGCGCAAGAGCGATCTCAGCGCGGTCGGTGGCGGCAAGCCCGGCCTCGGCCAAAACCGCATCAAGTGTCTCACCCGGAGCTATTTTGCGTGACCATGTGGTGAGTGACGGCTCAATGGCAGCCAGCGGAGCATCATTCCTTACCACGACCGGGAGGAACGGCGGACGAAAGTCCGGCGCAATTTTAGGCTGCGCGCGAGCAAGTATGTAAGAGGGTCTTTCCACAAACCTGGGCGACGTGAGGGGCGCAGGTTCCCAAACGCCAGCATCGGCAAGGGTCGGCTGCACAGGCTCCGTTGAGTAGGAGGTCGCGACCACTGCGACCGCCGCCGAAACCCCGCCCGTAACTGCCAGCTTGGCCATCAGGCACCTCATTCTCATGTCGCTCCCTCCGGTTTCTCATTCATTGCGCGCCGGATTTTCGGAACTGCGAATTCCCTCGGTTCGTGGTAGTCGATAGTGCTGACGAAGCGCCCCTCGGCGTCGAACAGGAAGACGCTCGCCGTATGGTTCATCGTGTATCGCCCATCCTCGCCCTCAACCTTCTCATAGGTCGCGCGGAAGCCTTCGATTGCACGCTTGATCTGCGCTTCCGGACCGGTCCAGCCGCGGATCGCCGGATGGAAGTAGCCGACATACTCCGCCATAGCGTCGACGGTGTCGCGCTCGGGATCGACCGTGATGAAGATGATGTTCAGCTGCTCGGCGTCTTCGCCCATCACGTCCAGCCAGCTGGAGATGTCCGAGAGCGTCGTGGGGCAGACGTCAGGACAGTAGGTAAAGCCGAAAAATACCATCGACGGGCGCCCGGCCAGCGTATCAGGGCCGACAGGCTGCCCTGTGTGGTCAGTCAGGCGGAAGTCCATCTCCGTAAGCGGCGAGGGCCGCTGGCCCATGGGCTCTGGTGCGCCGGGGCCGTCCACACGCCACCAGCCCAGGAAAAGTGCCAGGCCGACCGCACCAAATGCCGCCGCGCCATATCCGAGAGCCGAACGCCGCCGCATCAGTTTTCCGGGCCGCGCGCTGCGATGCCAAGAACCGGCACTTCGACTGATACCCCGCCACCGTCCGAAAAGATGAGCGACAGCGGAAAAGTCTCCCCTTCCTTCATCGGACGCTGAAGCTTCATCAGCATGGCGTGCAGACCGCCGGGCTCCAGCGCGACTGTCTCACCTGGTGCAATGGAAACGTCACCCGCGGGAGCCATTGAACTGACGCCTTGTTCGTTTGTCGAACTCCGGTGGATTTCGGGCATCATGGCAATATCAGTCTTGAGTCCCGTCAGGATGACCGTCTCATCGCCCGTGTTCAAAATCTCCATGTAGGCAGCTCCGGGACGGCTGGTGCCGATTGATGCCCGCGACCAGGCATTTTCGATGCTCACTTGGCCGGAACCGGCCAGCGCGGCAGAGGCGGTGCCGAGTGGCAGGGCAAGTACTGCAAGAGCAGCATGAAGTACCGGTTTCATCTCGCTATCTTTCCTTTCAGATTTTCCGTCAGCTTTTGGCTGCCGCGACTTCCTCTGCGACCAGCGCGCGCAATTCTGCCTCGCCGAAAGGGGAGAGCGGCTTGCCGTTCACGAAAAAGGTCGGCGTCTGGCTCACGCCCACGGCTTCAACATCGGCGCGGTCCTGATTGAGAATGCCCACGATATCCGGCGCGCGCATTTGCGTCTGCGCGGCCTCTGCGTCAAGGCCGGCGCCCGCAGCGATCTGGAGGATGAGGCCGGGCTCGGGCGCTCCGTGGGACGCCCAGAGGGGCTGATCCCGCAGTACCGCTTCCAGAACCTGCTCGAAGACCCCCTGCATACGTGCTGTTTCGAGGACCTGGATCGCTTCTTCCGAAGCTTCCCCGTGAAACGGTGTGTAGCGGATCACCACACGCACGGCGTCGCCATGTTCGGACATAATGCCCTTCACGACCGGGTAGAAAGCGCGGCAGGCTTCGCACGCAGGATCGAAGAACTCCACGATCGTCACGGGAGCGTTCTCAGGGCCGAGAATCGGGGAGTAGGGCCGGATCAAAGCGTCGGCAATTTCTGGGGTGACCGAGGTGGCCTCCCCTACGGGCTCTGACCGCGTTGCATACCAAGCGGCACCCGCAAAGGCCGCGACTGCGAATACGGGAACGGAAAGGATCATAGAGCGGCGGTTCATTCGGTATTTTCCTTTAAAGAAGCGGCTGACAGGGTGGCGATGAGAGCAAAGGCCAGGAACGAGAGCAGCGGGATTGGTACGCCGAGGGCAAGCTGGCCTTCGTCGGTGCAGGACGGTCCTGCAGCTGTACAGGGCTGGATACGTTCGGGAATGAGTCCCCAGAAGAGGCCGAGATGCCACAGTGCGATGGCACCGCCGGCCAGAGAAAGCGCGATGCCGTAGCGGCCGGCCAGCCCGTCTTGCCACCAGAGCCCGAGACCCAGCACAACCGCCAGCGGGAACATGAAGGCGCGTTGAAACCAGCAGAGGATACAGGGCGTCTGTCCCAAGACCTCGCCAATAAACAGAACGGCAAGTGACGAAACTAGTGCGACGATCCATGCGGCTGCGAGCGCCGCATCGGATGAGAGCCTGAATGTCATGAGGAAATCTGCTCCCTCAGATCGGATACGATTTCCTCTGCCGGCGTGCCATAGGGCCACGCCGTGACATAGCCAGCTTCAGGATCGAAGAGGAACAGCTGCGAGGAATGCCCCATCGTGTAACCGTCGGGGGCCGCGGCCTCCTCGATTCTCTCGTAAAAGATATGAAAACTCTTCGCAGTCCGGTCGATCTGGTCCGGGGTCCCCGTGAGACCGATGATGCCGGCCTCAAAGCGCGGGACAAAATCTGCGAGCGCCATAGGTGTATCGCGCTCGGGATCAATCGAGATGAAGAGCGGCTGGACCTGCCCGGCGTCCGGACCGAGCCCTTCCATAACGGCGGCGACCTCAGCGAGTGTCGTCGGGCAGACATCAGGGCAGTTTGCGAAGCCAAAAAAGACCAGCATCCACCGCCCGGCGAAGTCTTCCTGCGTTCGGGGCATCCCTTGATGGTCCGTGAGTTCGAAGGCCGCGCGGAAGGCAGCCTGGCTCTCACGGGCCTGATCGGCGCGATAGTCCGCCCATAGCATAAGCCAAATTAATGCAACTGCCGCGACAGCCGCCAGTGCCCAGAGGATTTTCCGAAGGAGTTTAAGTCTCAATGCAAGCAGCCCGTTTCTGATTCCACGTATTTTTGCGCGTCTACACCCTGCAGCCACTAGAGGTTCAACTGGTATTTTCTATAGGAAAGGGACTTTTTTGCGCGTCTGTGAATAGAGTTGTGGCCCGCACCAAACCCACTTAAATCTACTAGGACTGTAGCTTCCTGGGGGTACACATGCTCACGATTGGCAGTTTGGGAAAGAAAACTGGCACCAAAGTCCAGACGATCCGCTATTATGAACAGATAGGCCTGATGCCTGAGCCAGGGAGGACAGAAGGCGGTCAGCGGCGCTATGGCGAGGCCGAACTTGACCGGCTGTCCTTCATCCGTCACGCACGCCAGCTCGGCTTTTCTCTGGATGCAATCCGGGAACTTCTCGATCTGAGCGACCATCCGGACCGGTCCTGCGACGAAGCCGATGCTATAGCCCGGCGGCAGTTGAAGCAGGTGTATCAGCGGATTGCCCGCCTGGAGGCACTGCGCACAGAACTCGAACGCATGGTGCATGAATGCAGCGGCGGCAAGACATCGGATTGCCGGGTACTAGAGGTGCTCCGCGATCATGCCGAATGTCTGACCGAGCACGACGAGATCGGGGCATGAGTGCAGCTCTCACTTATGCGAGGCGGCGCGCGTTTCGGCACTGACATGCCTGCTTTCGAAGGCGAACTCAGCGAGCAAGGAATCTGGATGATCATCGCCTACATGAGGTCCGGGTTCCCTGACACTGCCAAATCTGAGTAGGCCTGCGGACTGCGGGGGGGGATCGACGAAAAGTGCTTGAAGCTACAGTCACTGTAGCAGTTACACTTCTTCTCACACGATTCGAGGAGAGATGCAGTGTATCCCGAAGATCCGCTTCTTCAGCCTACGAGGCTATTGGACTTTGAACATACGGCTATCGCCGGGCTCATCACGGATCGCGGGTGGAAGGATCTGGCGCAGCATGAGCAGATTGGCGAGGTCTACGACTTCGTACGCAATGAGATTGCCTTTGGTTACAATCGCGCGGACGACATCCCTGCCTCCAGGGTTCTCGCCGACGGCTACGGCCAGTGCAACACCAAGGGCACACTGCTCATGGCGCTTTTGCGCGGAGTGGGTGTGCGGTGCCGTCTGCATGGTTTCACAATCCACAAGGAGCTGCAGCGGGGCGTGGTGCCAGAGATCGTCTATCCAATTGCGCCAGACGAGATCCTGCATTCCTGGGTGGAGGCCGAGACAGAGGAAGGCTGGGTCAATCTCGAGGGTTTTATCCTTGACGAGTCATTCTTAGGGACGCTCCAGGTCACCTTTGCCGGTTCCGAAAGCCTATGCGGCTATGGCGCCGGAACCAGTTGTTTAAGCGCACCGCCAGTCGCTTGGACAGGCGGCGACACCTACATTCAGAAAATCGGTATCGCCCGGGATTTTGGAACATTCGACGCGCCGGACGATTTCTACCGGGATCACCGGCAGGCGTTCGGAATTTTGCGTGACTGGCTCTTTCGCAAGGTCATCCGCCACTGGATGAATGCTCGTGTCCGCGCAATACGGTCCGGGCGCGTCCCGCGTATTCCTGGTCTGGATTTGGCCAATCACCGCCACGGGGAAAATCAGGATGCCGCATGATGACGGTACCGCTCAAATCGACTTCGAATCCGTGTCTTCTTTGCGATCTGAGCAAACCCGCTCATTACCTCTGCGCCAGCGACTTCGTCCTAATGCAGGAAGCTGCCCTAACAACCTCGGATTGCGGACACCTTGAAGAATTACAGGGGCACTTCTGAGTATCTTATGAACCTGCTGGCCGGCGCTTTCCGAGCAAGCGAGCAACAAGTTACTTCTTATCCCGTTCCTGGGTGAAGGCACGGAACACAGCCAAGGTTTCTTCGCTGACGTGGTGCTCGATCCCTTCGGCATCAAATTCAGCCACCTCTTGCGATACGCCGATAGCCACGAGGAATTCCACCACGATCCTATGACGCTTACGGCAGGCTTCGGCCAGCTGGCGGCCATCTTCCGTCAGGCGTATTGAGCGGTAGGGCTCTTGCAGGATCAGCCCTTCCCGTTTCAGGCGGTTCAGGTTCTTGGAGACCGTGGGCTGGGTGACGCCAAGCCGCTCGGCGATTTCAACAGGCCGCGCCGCGCCGTTCAGGTGTATTAGCTCAGCAATCAGTTCGACATAATCCTCGACCATCTCGCTTTGATGAGCCGAGCGTACAGCCTCAAAACTGCTTGCCTGTTCATCAGGGCTTCGGCTGAGGCCGTTTTCATCTGTTTTGGTCATGTCGCTCATAAAGTCGCAAGTCGGTCTGGCCTCCCTGTATGCCTGCAACAAAGCGGGTTGACAACGGCATAGAAGAAGCCACACAATTTAGCCAAAGCTAACATTTGTAGGCTCAGCCATGAAAAACCTCATCACAACGGCACTGGTCGGCCTATTGCCGGTGGCCGCGGGGGCCACAGCGATCGAGCAGGCCCCTTGGGCGCCGCGCTCTGCCGCTTATCGCCTGACACTGTTCATGGGGAACCTGACCCCGGTTCCCTGGGAAAAAATCGAAAACAGCTGGACCGCGCCGGCGCCAGGCAGCGCATTGCCTGAAGATGCCATGTCGCGGGTGACCCCGGATGAGGCCGGCGCGATCAGCGCGGCGCTTGCTGCACAAGACCGCCAGGCGCTGTTCGAGGCGGCCACGGCTGCCGTGGCTCAGGGTATCCTGCGTCACCTGGCGGCGGCAGAGACTGCGCTTGGACAGCCCAACGCAGCGCATGAGATTGCTAGGGCCGAAGCGCTGTTCCGGGCGTTCGAGGACGGCATCAAGGCAGCGGATGCCAAAGCCGCGCGCGATCTGGGGCGGGCATGGCTCGTCCTGAACTCCTCGCTCGGCACCGCTGGCGTGCTTGGCCATGGGTCACAAGAGACCGATGCAGAGCGCTTTGCCGCAGCACGTGCAACGCTCGAAACCTATCTGACAGAGAATTATTTGCCTGCTGCTTATGCGGAACGCCAAAAGCTAACCCCGGTCCCCGAAAGCGCGGTGCGCTCAGGAACGCCGGTGACACTGCCTGCAACGTTGCCGCCGGGGTCGAATATCGCCGATCAGCGGGAACTGCCCCGGCTGGTGCTGCAATTCGAAGAGGCGGGTGAGGATGAGGCCAACCTGCCGCTCGTTGCCTATGGGGACATGCTGTTCGACAGCCCGGAAATCTTTGGCGGCCCTGCCCGCGAACTGGGTATTGCCTGCTCCACCTGCCACAACCGCTCAGATGTGAACCGGGAATTTTTTATTCCTGGATTATCGAAGTACGCGGGCGGCATGGATGTGGACGGGTCCTTCTTCAACCCGATGTTCAATGACCGGGTGGACGATCATCTGGATACGCCTTCGATGCGGGGTATCCGCTTTACCGCGCCTTATGGGCGCGACGGACGCGAGCCCAGCTTGCGGCGGTTCATCCGCAATGTGATTGTGACCGAGTTTGCCGGGGAGGAACCGACCCCCTTCCAGCTGGACGCGCTGGAGGCCTATGTCAAGCAATTCGACTTTCTTCCGAATCCGAAAATCGACAGGGCGGGCAGGCTGACGGATCTGGCCTCGGACGCGGCCAAGCGCGGGGAAGAGCTGTTCAACACAGAATTTGCCGGACTGGGTGACCGCTCCTGCGCCTCGTGCCACACGCCCGAGCGTAACTTCCGCGACGGTCTTACCTACGACATCGGCACCGCCGAGCCCCCCTTCCCGGGCGGCACGCCAATCCACTTTGAAACGCCCACCCTGCGCAATATCAACTTCACCGCGCCCTATATGCACGACGGGTCGCTGCAAACGCTGGCCAGCGTGGTGGACTGGTTCGATGACAGCAAGGATCTGGGATTGGATGCGGCGCAGCGTGCCGATCTGACCGCCTATCTCGAGGCTGTTGGAGATGGCGAGGAGCCATATCAGGCGTTTGAAGGCCGCGACAGCGTGTTCCGCCTGTCCTGGGAAGAACTGACCACTTTCGCAAGTACCCTGGATACGTTGCTGCCGATGCGCGATGCCGAAAACATCGCGCTGCTGGTGGATACGGTCGCCCCCGATCTGGCGGCGGATGCAAGCGTCATGGTCAATCAGAGCTCCAAGCCGGAGATCTATGAGTTCTCCGCTATTCTGCGGGCTGTCGGTGATGCCAGTGCCGCAGGCGATTGGGAAGAGGCAGGCCGCCAGTGGGATCTGTTCAAGGCGATGCAAGCCGATATTGACGAGAGGATGTTCTGATGCTGTCGCGCCGCAATTTTCTAGCCGTATCTGCCGCAACCCTCGCCATGCCTGCGCTGGCATCGGGCGAGGCGCTGAAACTGGCCTTCATCCCGCAAGAGAACCCCGAAAAGCTGCTGGGTGACATCGAGACTGTCACGAGCTGGCTGTCCGAAAGGATGGGAGTGCCGGTTACGGGGTTTGTGACCTTCGACCATGCCGCCGCCGTAGAGGCGCTGCGCAATGGCGATGCTGACATATCTTTCATGGGCGCCCTGCCTTTTGTTCTGGCTGAGGATCAGATTGGCGCCGTGCCGTTGCTGTCCGAAGTTTACCGCGGGCAGCCGAGCTATGCGGGCCGGGTCTTCGTGCGCAAAGACAGCGGGATCGAAACACTGGCCGACCTCAAAGGGCACGACATTGCCTTTGCCGATCCGGTGTCGGAGTCCGGCTATCTCTACCCGCTTGACCTGTTCGTGCGCGAGGGGCTCATTGCCGATGCCGCCGATGCGGATAATTTCTTTGGCCGGAAGTTCTTTGCCGGGGGCTATCAGCAGGCGATGCAGGCCATGGCGAACGGCCTCGTGGATGCCGCCGGCGCCAGCCAGTATGCCGATCTTCTGCTGACACCGGAGCAGCAAGCAGAGGTCAAAGTCCTGGCCGAAAGCGAACAGATCCCAAGCCATGCGGTTGTCGCCCGGCCCGGCCTGGACAAGGGCGTGCAGGCCAAATTCGTCGAAACCATGCTCCTGCTCAATGAGCCAGGCAACCGTTACCTGCTGGCGTATCTCTATGGGCCGGACGGCTACATTGCGGCGGACCGGGGCGTCTATGAGGGCGTGCGTGAGACCGCACGGCGCTACGGGTATCTGAAATGACAGCAGCCTTCACCCTGAATGCAGTGTCCCATCACTTCGACGGCGCCGCGGCGCTGCGTGACGTGTCGCTCAGCGCTGCAGCAGGTGAACGGGTGGCGCTGCTTGGCCCGTCGGGCGCGGGGAAGTCCACCCTGCTCGCACTGCTCGACGGCCGCCTGCGCGGCTGGAGCGGTGAAGCCGAAGTGCTCGGGGTGCCGCTTTCGGCAACGCACGCGTCGGCGCGTGAGCAGCGCACCGGCGTTGGGTTTATCTTTCAGGAATTTGCGCTGGTTGACCGGTTGACCGTCTATCAGAATGTGATGAACGGGCGGCTTTCCCGGATGCGCATCTGGCCTTCCCTTTGGGGTCGGTTCGGCGAGCAGGATCACCTCAAAGTCGCTGCAGCACTCGAAGATACCGGGCTCTCCGATCTGGCCCGGCGCAGGGCGGACCAGCTTTCGGGCGGTCAGCGGCAGCGGGTGGCAATAGCCCGATGCCTTGCGCAGGAGCCCAGGCTGATCCTTGCCGACGAACCGGTGAGCAACCTTGATCCGGCCCATGCGGAACGGATCCTCGGGCTGATCACAGGCGCGGCTGACAAACGCGGCATCGGAGTTGTCTTCAGTTCGCACCAGCCAGACTTGTCGCGCCGCTTTGCTGACCGGATCGTCGGGTTGCACGCGGGCGGTGTGCAGTTCGACAAGGCCTCAGGTCAGGTGACCAGCGACGACATCGCCGAACTTTACCATGGCACGGCTCCCGGCGCCGGGCTGCGTGTGGTCAGCTGATGAACCGGGCACTGATCTGGTTCGTGCTTGCCCTGGCCATTCTTTGGTCCGTCGCAAGCGCAGAAATGGGCCTGGAAAAGCTGCCTGGCGCAGGCGCGCGCCTGGGCGAATTCCTCGGGCGGATGATCCCGCCTGACCTGTCGGTTTGGCGCGAAGTTATGCGAGGCCTGGCGGAGACCCTACGAATTGCCATCCTCGGCACATTCTTTGCGGTCATCCTGTCAGCCGGGCTGGCAGTTCTTGCGGCCGAGACCCTGGTGCCCGCAGCCGTCTGGCGCCCGGTGCGCGGGCTTCTGGCAATGATCCGCTCCATTCCGCTGATCCTGGTGGCGATGCTTATGGTCGGTGCGGTGGGGCTTGGGCCATTGCCCGGAATCCTCGCCATCACCTTTCATGCGACTGGGATGCTGGCGAAATTCTATGCCGAAGCGATCGACAATGTGGCCGCCGCTCCGGTGGCGGCGCTGGAAAGCGCGGGTGCCAGCCGGGCACAGCAGCTTCGGTGGGCGATCTGGCCGCAGATGGCACCGGTTATCCTGCGGGACACTGTGTTCCGCTTCGAACTGAACCTGCGCGAGAGCCTGATCCTCGGCATTGTCGGTGCGGGCGGGATCGGGCTCTATGTCCAGACCTACGTGCGCTCGTTTCAATACGACAAGGCGGCGACGGTGACCCTGGCCATCGTCGTGCTTGTGCTCGCGTCGGAAGCGGTTAACTCCGCCTTGCACAAGCGGTATTCCTGAACGGAGTTTTTCAAGATTCCACGACGGCTGCAATGCCGAACGGCGAGCGGCTCCCCCGCCCTAGTCCACTCGGCGGCGCTTCATGAACTTTCCCCGAAATTAATGTGGGTTCTACCCCTCATGTGAGAACGATGAACGGTGCAACAGGCAAAAACCGGACGTACGAGCAGCTTGGGTAAAAGACAGGTTGCACCGCCCCAGTTGGTTCCAGCATTGATCTCGCTGCAGGATACGTAGACGCCTGCTGTTTTCGCTGCTCAGCACCAACAGGTTTTTCGCCGTTGCGGCGACGGCAGTGCCGTGAGCGCACGCAGCATGAATCTAGCACTTCTCTTTTGGGCTTCAGTAGCATTCGCTGTGCGTTTCACGAACGGCCGGTTTCTCTAACCTACGATTCCGCCCCTTCTATGGTTGCCGCCCTTGGTGCAAGAGGTTTCTGACCTTCTTAGACAGTGATCGAGTGCAGTCTTCTATCAGGCCTTTGTTTGCGGCACTGAGGAGGCCGCTGGCCGGTATGGTGATCTGCGGAGCGGTTCCAAATCTACCGGACGAGCTATTGCGCTCAAAGGGGCAGCCTGGTTTTCCCGATCCAGATCTTTTCGATCATTTTGCCCATTCAGGTCATCGGCTTCTCACACCTCCCGCTGATCCGGTTTCAGATTGCGTAGCTCTGCATGACGCTCATGCCGCTGCACTCTGTTCCGGATTCCGATAATCCTCTTCCCTTGTCAGCATAGCCCAAATTGTCCGGG
>MRWF01006058.1_pt1 | contig 28171 bp, 24 predicted proteins | sample 1013331 | NCBI WGS metagenome assembly MRWF01 (sample SAMN06117577, study PRJNA244670) | biofilm metagenome | biome: Water; feature: Cathode Biofilm; material: Biofilm; isolation source: microbial consortium enriched at the cathode of a solar microbial fuel cell | place: USA: District of Columbia ... | reverse complement strand
CGACAGAGAAAAATCCCACGAAGAACCAGTCCCGACACCCTTTCCGGATGGGCCTGGGCGTATACCAGGCTGAGAGTCGATCCCCAACTGCCACCAAACAGAAGCCACTTGTCGATACCGAGAAACGAACGCACCACTTCCATGTCTTCAACCAGCTTGTCCGTGCTGTTGCCTTCGAGCTCTGCCAGGGGGCTGGACCGCCCGGCACCGCGCTGATCCATCAGAATGATCCGGAATCTCTCGGCGTCGAAAAAGCGCCGATGGTAGTCTTCACAGCCGCCACCGGGGCCGCCGTGGACCACCAGAACAGGTATCCCGTCCGGGTTCCCGCTTTCCTCAACGTAGAGTTCATGGGGAGGATCAACGGCTATGCGATGCTGGGCATTGGGCTTGATTTCCGGGTAGAGGGTGAGCATGAAACGCTCCGCGTGAAGGATTTAACCGGAGTTTAGCTTAACACCACAAAAAAAGGGCCAGATGAAACATTCATCCAGCCCTTGTTACCCATGCTCGATAAGAGCCGGGGGATTACTTCTTGTTGGCGCGCTTGCGCTCGTTTTCGGTCAGAAGCTTCTTGCGCAGCCGGATGGACTTCGGGGTTACCTCAACCAGCTCGTCGTCATCGATAAACTCAAGCGCCTGCTCGAGGGTAAATTTGATCGGCGGCACGAGCCCGATCACTTCATCCTTGCCAGAGGCACGCATGTTATCCAGCTTTTTGCCCTTGGTGGGGTTAACCACCAGGTCGTTGTCACGGCTGTGGATGCCACACAACTGTCCCTCATAGATTTCCTGCCCCGGATCGAGGAAGAGCTTGCCCCGGCTCTGCAGGGTTTCCAGCGAGTAGGTCAGTGCGGTACCTGTGGCCATAGACACGATGACACCGTTCTGGCGGCTGGTGACATCGCCCACCTTGATCGGGCCGTAATGGCTGAAGGTAGAGGTCAGGATGCCAGTACCCGAGGTCATGGTCAGGAAAGTGTTCCGGAAACCGATGAGGCCTCGGGCGGGAATGGTGTACTCAAGGCGCATACGCCCCTTTCCATCCGGCACCATATTGGTCAGATCGCCCCGGCGCAGGCCCATCTGCTCCATGATCGGCCCCTGGTGCTGCTCCTCAATATCAACGATAACGCTCTCGTACGGCTCCTGCTTGACACCGTCAACCTCGCGGATCACAACTTCAGGCCGCCCTACGGCCAGCTCGAAATTCTCGCGGCGCATGTTTTCGATCAGCACTGACAGGTGCAGCTCCCCACGACCGGACACCTTGAACTTGTCAGCCGAATCGCCTTCTTCAACGCGCAGCGCAACGTTGTGCAGCAACTCCTTTTCCAGACGTTCCTTGATGTTCCGGCTGGTAACGTATTTGCCTTCCTTTCCGGCGAAGGGCGAATCGTTCACCTGGAACGTCATGGATACCGTCGGCTGATCCACGGTCAGCGGCGGAAGCGCTTCAACGTTGGCCTGGTCACAGAGGGTGTCGGAGATGAACAGCTCGTCCATGCCGCTGACACAGACAATATCGCCAGCCTGGGCTTCGTCGACTTCAACACGCTGAAGACCGGAGTGGCCCATAATCTTCAGAATACGACCGTTACGCTTCTTGCCGTTGGCGCCGATGGCGGTCACCGGCGAATTGGTCTTCACCTTGCCGCGCATGATGCGGCCAATGCCGATGACACCCAGAAAGCTGTTGTAGTCCAACTGGGAGATCTGCATCTGGAACGGGCCGTCCGGATCAACATTCGGAGCTGGTACGTGATCAACGATCGCCTGGAACACGGCATCCATGTTGTCATCCAGATTCTCGTGATCCATTCCGGCAATGCCGTTCAACGCACTGGCAAACACAATCGGGAAGTCCAGCTGCTCATCGGTGGCACCGAGGTTGTCGAACAGGTCGAACACCTGATCCACCACCCAATCAGGGCGCGCACCCGGGCGGTCAATCTTGTTTACCACCACAATCGGGCGAAGCCCTGCGGCAAATGCTTTCTGGGTAACGAAACGGGTCTGAGGCATGGGGCCGTCGATGGAGTCGACCACCAGCAGCACACAGTCCACCATGCTCATGACACGCTCAACCTCACCACCAAAATCAGCGTGGCCCGGGGTGTCGACAATGTTAATGTCGTAGCCATTCCATTTCAGGGCGGTGTTTTTCGCCAGAATGGTAATGCCCCGTTCCTTTTCCTGATCGTTGGAATCCATGACCCGCTCGCTATCGAGCTCCTTCCGATCCAGGGTGCCGGATTGGCGCAAGAGCTGGTCTACAAGGGTAGTCTTACCATGGTCAACGTGGGCGATGATGGCGATATTACGAAGTTTTTCAATCACAAAAATATTCCTGCGGCATGCACTCAATGACCTGAGAAGGTCGATCGCAGGGGGAATCCCAGCACATGCCGTCTCAAATCCGTAAAATGAACTCATTCACCGGAGCTGGCTGCCCGGCACCCTGCATGGTGCTTTCCGATCCATGATCAGGAAATGACAGGGTAAAAAATGAAGCGGCGCGCAGTATAGCGAAAAGTCGGTGTCGTTAATATGAAGAAAAACGCCTATTCTATATTCGGAACGGATGCACCTGATCAGGGCAAAAACCCGATAAACGCACCAACAAGGTGCACCATTTGAGTGCAGGTTTTCGCCATAGGGCGAGCATTTTCCTCCCAATATGCCCCAAACCCTTGCAGTTGCGCTGTTCTGGAGCATGCCCTAAAAATTGGCAAGCGCCTTGCTTTATCGAAATCAGCCGAAATTTACAGGTAAGACGCAACAGCATTTGCTAAGCTGCGCGAACCTGAGAAACAGATCGGAACCCGTTAGCCCGGGCGATCCGGCGCCACGAACATGAATACAGCCGCCTGTGCGGTATAACTTACGGAGCATGCACAATGTCCAAGACAGTTGATTTGATCAAAGAACACGAAGTCAAATGGGTTGACCTGCGCTTCACTGACAGCCGCGGTAAAGAGCAGCACGTAACACTGCCTGCCACCGAAGTAGATGAAGACTTTTTCGCAGACGGCAAAATGTTTGACGGCTCCTCCATCGCGGGCTGGAAAGGCATCAACGAATCCGACATGATCCTGATGCCGGACGACGAGACCTCTGTACTCGATCCGTTCACCGAAGAAACCACCGTGAACATCACCTGCAACATCGTAGAGCCTTCTACCATGCAGGGTTACGAGCGTGATCCGCGCTCTGTTGCCCGTCGTGCAGAAGAATACCTCAAGTCCACCGGCATCGCCGACGGCGCCCTGTTCGGCCCGGAGCCGGAATTCTTCGTGTTTGACTCCGTAAAGTGGAACGTAGACATGCAGGGCGCGATGTACCACATCCACTCTGAAGAAGCTGCCTGGGTTTCCGGCGAAGATTTCGACCGCAACAACATCGGTCACCGCCCTGGCGTAAAAGGCGGCTACTTCCCGGTTCCCCCGGTTGATAGCCTGCACGACCTGCGTGGCGCCATGTGTGCCGCCATGGAATCCATGGGCCTGGACATCGAAGTACATCACCACGAAGTCGGCACCGCCGGCCAGTGTGAAATCGGTGTTGGCGCCAACACGCTGACCAAGAAGGCCGACGAAGTTCAGATCCTCAAGTACTGCGTGCACAACGTTGCCCATGCCTATGGCAAGACTGCCACCTTCATGCCCAAGCCGGTTGTCGGTGACAACGGTTCCGGCATGCATGTTCACATGTCCCTGAGCAAAGACGGCAAGAACCTGTTCGCCGGTGACAGCTACGCTGGCCTGAGCGAAGCCGCTCTGTACTACATTGGTGGTGTTATCAAGCACGCCAAGGCCATCAACGCCTTCACCAACAGCTCCACCAACTCATACAAGCGTCTGGTTCCGGGCTTCGAAGCGCCGGTTATGCTGGCCTACTCTGCCCGTAACCGCTCAGCGTCTATCCGGATCCCGTACGTGAACAGCCCGAAGGCGCGTCGTATCGAAGTTCGCTTCCCAGACCCGTCTGCCAACCCGTACCTGGCCTTCGCAGCACTGATGATGGCCGGCCTGGACGGCATCCAGAACAAGATCCACCCTGGCGATGCCATGGACAAGGATCTGTACGACCTGCCGAAGGAAGAGGCCCTGAGCATCCCGACGGTTGCCGAGACTCTGTCCGAAGCTCTGGACTGCCTGGAAGCAGACCACGAGTTCCTGACTCGCGGCGGCGTATTCACCGAAGACATGATCGCAGGCTACGTTGGCCTGAAGCGTGGTGAAGTCGAGAAGCTGAACATGACGACCCACCCGATCGAGTTCGATCTGTACTACTCCTGCTAATAACCTCTTCCCAGAGGTTCAGCAGACAAGCCCCGCCCCGTGCGGGGCTTTTTTGTGAGCGAAAGCACAGTGCCTGCAGCCCTTAACGATATGTAACCAACATCCTGGCGACAGGCGTTGAAAACACCCCGGGCCCCGCCGATAATCGGGGAAACCCAATAACAGGTGAGCTTATGAATCCAAAGTCTGGATTGTGTGCCGGCCTTCTGTTTTTTCTGGTAACTCCGGTCTTTGCCGAGGTTTACCGCAATGTCGATTCCTACGGCAACGTGACCTACTCTGACGAGCCCAGCGAAGGCTCTGAAACGGTAGAGGTCAAGCCGGTCACCACAATCACCCTGCCCAAGCCAGAGGTGGTCCAGGAAACCGACAAACTCAGAGAAGAAGTTCAGCGAGAAGGCGCTGCCTACGAAAGCGTTTCTTTCGCCTATCCGGATAACAACCAGGCGTTCCACAGTGGCAGCGGCGATGTTCAGTTTGAGGTTCGCAGCACCCCTGGCCTGCAACCTGGGCACAAATACGAGGTGACCCTCGACGGCCAGCCTGTGGGTCAGAGCTCCTCCGGCTCGATTACCGTCAAAAACGTGTTCCGTGGAACCCATGAAGCTCGCGCACATATCGTGGATGAAAACGGGGTTCAGGTGAAAACCGGCTCTCCGATCACATTTACTGTTCACCGCCCTTCCGCTTTGAACTGACCCTGCCAATCCGGCTGCGCGCACTATCATGGTGCGCGCGCACCAGAAAAAAGCCATACTCTGATCAGCAACGGGGCGAATATACCGGGCTGTTCAGAGGCATGTTCCCGATTTGCACCAGCTTACGGCACTTTTCAGCGCCAATAGGCCCCTCTGCCCGCACTTTGCCCACTCATTTGTGAACCTGGCTCAAAGTGGTTCGCTTTTTGCAAAACTCCGGAAGTCACTTTATGTCGAACCAACGGGATTCACGCATGGCACTGCCCTCGGCCCATCCAACGGGATACAAGAGCATTCTCGACAGCCTCACCACGGCTGTTCTCGTGCTCGAGGATAGCCTGGCTATCCAGTACCTCAACCCGGCCGCAGAAAGCCTGTTCGAAACCAGCATGACCCGCAGCCAGGGCCAACCTTTCCAGGATATTCTGGTCGAATCCGAAGACGCCCTGAAAACCCTTTTCGCCGCCGTTCGGAACGGGCAATCCTACACTCGCAGAGAGGCTGAGTTTCTGCTTACGAGCGGTTCACGACTTACGGTGGATTATTCCGTAACGCCTATCAGCCTGGAGCCGACGGAACTGCTGATCGAAATCCAGCCCAGGGACAGGCTGATGCGGATCAGCCGTGAGGAAGACATCATCTCCCAGCAGGAGACCACCCGTATCCTGGTGCGGGGCATGGCCCACGAGATCAAGAATCCGCTGGGCGGCATCCGGGGCGCAGCCCAGCTGCTTGACCGGGAACTCAGCAGTGAAGACCAGCGGGAATACACGCGGGTCATCATTGACGAGGCGGACCGCCTCAGAAGCCTTGTTGACCGGATGCTGGGCCCCAACAAGGCACTGAAGCTGGCGCCGACCAACATCCATGAAATCCTGGAAAGAGTGGGCACCCTGCTCGAGGCGGAAAGCAAAGGGCGACTGAATTTCGAACGGGATTACGACCCCAGCATTCCCGAGTTCAAGGGCGACAAGGAACAACTCATTCAGGCGTTCCTGAATATTGCCCGGAACGCCATGGAGGCGGCTTTTGAAAACCAGGGCGGTCACAGCTCTGAAGAGCCTCCGACCATTACCTTCCGCACCCGCACCCTGCGTCAGTTCACCATTGGCAACCGCCGCCACAAACTGGTGTGTCGGGTCGACGTGATCGACAACGGACCCGGAATTCCGCCGGAGCTGGTGCAGAACATTTTCTATCCGATGATCAGTGGCCGTGCCAGTGGCACCGGTCTGGGGCTCTCCATCACCCAGAGCATCATCGGTCAACACCGCGGACTGGTTGAATGCGAAAGCGAACCAGGCCGAACCGACTTCATCATCTTCCTGCCTCTGGAGGACACCCCATGAGCCAACCGGCGAACGTCTGGATCATAGACGACGACCGCAGTATTCGCTGGGTGCTGGAGCGCGCCCTTAACCAGGCCGGTATGCAGCCCCGAGTTTTTGACAGTGGTGAAAGCATCATGATGCGGCTGGAGCACGAACAGCCGGATGCCATCGTCAGCGATATCCGCATGCCCGGCGTTGACGGCATCACCCTGCTTTCCCAGATTGTGGACGTTCACCCGGACGTGCCCGTGATCATAATGACCGCCCACTCGGACCTCGAGAGTGCGGTAACCAGCTACCAGACCGGCGCGTTTGAATACCTTCCCAAGCCCTTCGATGTGGATGACGCCGTGGCGCTGGTCAAACGCGCTGTGGCCCATAGCCACGAGAAGCGGGCCAGTGGTGAGCCTCAGGCCGAGATGGCCCAGCGAAACGCCGAAATTATTGGTGAAGCACCGGCCATGCAGGAAGTTTTCCGCGCCATTGGCAGGCTGTCCCACTCCAATATTACCGTGCTGATCAACGGCGAGAGCGGCACAGGCAAGGAGCTGGTGGCTCAGGCACTGCATAACCACAGCCCCAGGGCCAACCACCCGTTCATTGCCCTGAACATGGCCGCCATCCCCAAAGATCTGATTGAATCCGAACTGTTTGGCCACGAAAAAGGTGCCTTTACCGGTGCCGGCGCCGCCCGCCAGGGTCGTTTTGAACAGGCGAACGGCGGCACCCTTTTCCTCGATGAAATCGGCGACATGCCCGCGGACACCCAGACCCGACTATTGCGGGTTCTGGCCGATGGCGAGTTCTACCGCGTAGGTGGCACCACCCCGATAAAGGTGGATGTGCGCATCATCGCGGCAACGCACCAGGATCTGGAGAAGCTGGTCCAGGCGGGCACCTTCCGTGAAGACCTCTTCCACCGCCTGAACGTTATTCGCGTGCACCTGCCTAAGCTGGCCGAGCGTCGGGAAGACATCCCCCGCCTGATGCAGCACTTTCTGAAACGGGCCGCAAAAGAGCTGGCCGTTGAGCCGAAGATCCTGCGCGAAGAAGCGGAAGAATACCTGACCACCCTGCCCTGGCCGGGCAACGTCCGCCAGCTGGAGAACACCTGCCGCTGGCTGACCGTCATGGCCAGCGGTCGCGAGATCCACATTGATGACCTGCCCCCGGAATTGCTGCACCAGGCAGAAACACCGACCACCGGGACAACCTGGCAGGAAGGCCTTAAAAACTGGGCCGAACAGGAACTCAAGCGGGGCAAGAAGGGCATTCTCGATACGGCCGTGCCCGAGTTCGAGAAAATCATGATCGAGACTGCCCTGAAACACACCGGCGGCAGACGCCGTGATGCGTCAATACTGCTGGGCTGGGGACGGAATACTTTGACCCGGAAGATCAACGAACTGGGGATGGATCATCCGGAACACGAAGACGACTGACGATTGGCGAACCGCCGGGGTTCGTTGATGTTTTGGGGCAGGACTCAGGTCCTGCCCTTTTTTTATCGTTCCTGCCAGTAGATCACTCTGTCGTGGCCCCGATAGACGCCGAAGGTTGCCAGCCCAACCGGATCTTCGAGAGTGCCATCATCATTCCAATCAAACTCCAACCAGGCATCGACATTCCAGACCAACGAATCGGTTCCACGGGTTCCGTTCGGCACGAGTTCCAGCGGCGGAGCCTCGCCCATTGAGAAGGTGTCACTCGGAGGCGCACCGGCACTGAGCGAATGATGGTTTGCCGAATTGGTCAAATCAGCCGTATTCCAGGTTGTGCAGCTATCATTCATGTGGGTCATGAAACGGGATCCGTCCCAGTATTCAAGTCTGAACGGCATTGGGAGTGATCCAATGTTTTCAGGACCGTAGACATTGTCCAGGGAGAACCGGCCATAACGGATATCGAACGCGGCCACCGGCGTGAACGGGTAGGGAGCAGCGGCGGCCGCGACACCATCGGAGTCAACCAGGCTGGTCACAGAAAATTCAAGCTGGGGAGCGAATGGCGCAATCTGGGCATCGGTAGTTTTGTTATACGCGAAGCTGTCAGACGCAGAGAAATCATAACGCATCAACCCCGAGCCCAAAGATGACACCGGAGCTGTGAGGCTGCCGCCAAACTCGGTTGGAGAGAGCGCCATAAAAGCGCCAACCCTGTCGACGGCTGCAGAGTCGGAGCTTGGATACAAGCGGTTGATATCAGATGCCACAAGCTTCTGAAAGCCAGTGAATGTGTAGTTCAGGGTGCGAGTTCCCTGCACAGATAGCGGCTCAATGGTCAACGACGGCGTGACCAGCCAGTCAAAGGCTTCTCCGGTGTAAGCAAGAGGAGAGCCGGTCGAGCACTGCGCTTCAAACTCGCCGGGGTCGACGGATACCTGAAAACGATCAGGATAAAAGCGTCCGATCGGCAGACTACTCCCACTGGGGACATCTCGCCCCAGATAGCTTCCTGGCAGGGGAGAAGCCTCAAAACGGAAAACACCGACCTCCGAGACCTCAGCTCCCACAATTTCTTCCGCCGATGAAGACCTTGTATGGGAATAGCTGACCGGCGAAACGGAGCCGGATGCTCCGCCAGCTGGTTGAACCAGCGTAGTGGACAACGGAATATCGAGTAATCGGAAGTTCGGCGTGATCGGATTACCCTGGCACAGGTCACCATCACCATTCTGCTCCCAGCCTACAGCGGTAATCGAGAGATCAAACGACTGTCCGGCTTTCCTGAATGCAGGACAGGTCGAGTCTCCGGCCGGACAATCACCCGCCGATGTCACACAGAAGCCAGCTGGAACACTGACAAAACTGTCAGCTCCCGGCATTTGCAAACCGTCATCGTTGGTTGCTGCTGAACCGAGATAGAGGGCGTCGAGATTTATCAGGCCTGCATCGGGGTAGAGAATATCCACCTCTGCAATACCGCCAGCACCGAACTGAAGGCTGATCGGCGTGGCGTTCGACTGGCCGGAGCCAACCGCCGTATTGTCAACGAACACCGGGCGGCTCTCGGGGCGACCGGTCGGTCCCGGATCAACATAGGTCGACCAGAAATTCACCTCCCGCTGCACATTTTCAAAAGCCGGAACGCAGGCGCCAGTCTGGTTATCCCGGCGCACGGCGCTTATCTGGATTGAGGTCGCTGGTTGGTGAGAAATCAGGTCTGGTATATCGAAGGCCAGCCCCGCATCGAGGAAAGGGAGATCGCAAGCGGCGGCGGAAACGCTGCCGACTCCATTATCACAGAGCGTCTGGGTAAAGGCCTTCGTTGAAGGACTTGAGGATGCAATGGCCAGCCTCGCCGTTCCCGCCGTCGTGATCTGCAGTTGGCGGCTAGCCTGGCCGCCACTGAATGCAAAACTGTCACCACCAACCCATCCCGAAGGGCTCAATGTCACGTCCACCGGGTCCGTGAAAAGCACACTGCAATCGGCATTTTCACAGGCCCTGACCGTTACTGTTTCCGGCTGACAGGTCAGTGCTGTGCCATCATGCACAAACTCGAAGTGATCAACCAACTTCCCGACTGGATTCAGCTTTTCTGCGCAAAGCTGTAAATTGTCGAGCTCGTGGATGTTGGTCGAACCACCCGTTGAGCCAGTCAACGAGAGATAGAAATTCTGAGGAGTCGCCGGTTGATTCGGAAAACTGCTCAGGTCCAGTTGAACAAGTTGTTGGAAGTTGTTGCCTGCTCCGGACACATCCCTCTCGACGGAGACGATCGGACCGATCCCCCCTCTTGAGTCCACAATAATTCGGTACCGGTGGGGCGTCGGATTGTTTCCAGGCTGGTCGATCCCCGGGTTCAGTGAGCCGGTTCCCCCGAGGTATTGGTAGTTGCTCTGGGCGGCACCACGGATGGCGACGGCGTCCCGAACAAATCCGGTACCGCCAACGCGCCCTTCAGTAGCGTTGGAAAAGTTGCCGAATTCGTCCAGACCAATCCCGAGCCAACCGCCCGCGAAACCGGGATCGCCGTTGTTGCGCTGTGCGTATCCAAGGGAGCCCCCGAAACTGCCAGGCTGAGGGGTAACCGAGGCATCCGAAAGCACAACTGTCAGACCATCAGCACCATTGCCACCGTATGCAAAATAGTCGAACTCAAGTCTCACATAGTTGTCCGCTCCCGGAATCAGGTTCTGGAACGTTGCCGCTGTCGCCTGGTTCCCTGAGGCCTCTGTCATACGGAGGCGGCCGTTTACAATACCTGGTGTAAAGCTGCCGCTTGAAACATTGGTGATCCAGTCATCCGGTGACAGGGTGGCCGTACCAAAGGTGTCGCCTGCGCAAGTCAGTGGAGAGGAGTTGCCGTCAATCACAACATCATCGATGTGCCAGAAATCGAAGTTACCACTATTGCCCGATTCCTGAACGAACCGCATCTGGAAATCACCGTGAAATGCATCGGGCGGCAGTGTGAAGACGACGTCGCCGGATTCACCGTTGGTCCCGTTACCGGGGTATCGATCAATCAGATCCCAGTTGCCTGCGTCATCAAGGTACTCGACTCGAAGGTCTTCCCCGCCATCAGGGTCTTCACTGAACGCATCATCGCCTCGCCTCCACCAGTAGGCAACGGTGCCCGATGTCAGCCCTGAAAGATCAAGAGGCGCAAGTGTGACCCCGGCGAAGCCGCTTGAGGTATAAAGAGAACGCGTGGGGCTCTTGCTGGTTTGCGAACTGATACCGGCATCGCCGCCGGACGCTGTCACAACAGACCAATCCGGCCCAAGCGAATTGCGTTCGAAATCGTCGCAGAAAAGCGCCGTCAATGTGCTGCAGAACCCGCCGGTTTCCTCATTACCAATTACGAAGAAGGCCGCGGGATCAGAGAGGTTGTTGTAGTGGGTTCTCAGCCAGCCACCAGAGCGGGCAAGGGAAGAGATTCGGACTTCATCAACGTCACCATTCAAGATGGTTTCACCATTGCCCTGCACGATGCCATAGCCTGATCTGAAGGGTTGTGAGGTTAAGTTGAGCGTTCTACCTGCACAGTCATTATCGGATGCAACCTGTTGCCCGTTAATGTAAGCGCGGGTAGTGGTGCCGTCGAAACTGATGGCGTAGTGGGCCCACCCGGAACTGGCACTGCCGCCATCGAACCATGCCTCCGTGTTGCCGCAGGTTACCCCCCAGGTGATGCCGTTGTTCTGCCTGACGGCAATTCGAAAAAAGTAGTTGGCTCCCCAGCCAATAACATTGCCTTTCCAGAGAATCGGGTGATGATCGCTTCCTGACTGGTTGCCGGATACCCTTGCCCAGGCTTCGGCAGTGAAGCTCGTTGACAGCCCCGGGTCACCGAAATCGAAAAATCGCACCGCCGGATCTTCAGATTGTCCGTTAGCGAACTGCCCCGGATGCGCTCTTGCACCGGCGACAATGCCATTGTTGAGATACGTCGGGTAATTGTTGTTCTGCCCTACAAGGTCGCCATTGTTCAGGTTGGCGGTCGAATCTTCCAACGTGGTTTGCCGGTCCCCTGACTCTTCCAGGTGGTGAACCATCTGAAAGTCGTTGTCCCAGGTGCCTGCCGGACTCTCCTGGTTTCCCGCCGATGGGTTGCCGTAATAAAGGTAGAGACTGGAATTGGCGGATGCTGGCAGGGTTGGAATCCGGATCCACGCCACCAGCTCACCGGTATTTCCATCATAGCGCTCCAGCTCATGGTCAAGCTGGGTTCCATCCTCAAGGGCGAAAACAATGTCATCGCCGTCTGCTTGTGCGGAGCTGGCCAGATCTGAGTCTATTGCCCTGAACATAACAGTGAAATCTGACTGATCACCCACCACCTGGCTGGCCTGGATCTGGATCGCCTTGCGGTAATTCCAGTCAGGATCAAACCATGCGGCCTCAGAAAACCCGGCCCAGGCCATTAAAACCAGTACAGATAGCAAACCGGATATCGGGCGGTTGGTTTTGGTCCACTTCATCTGACACGCACCTCGATTGTCCGGACAGCCCGATCAGGTCCGCTGCCACACTGCCCCGTACTGGCGATCGAAAAAACCGTGTTACCACCGGGGCCACTGATGTTTTCTGTAACGGATTCACAGGTCAGCGCAGCGCTGCAACCGCTGAGCGCTGATGCGGAGAAGGACAAAGGCGTTGTCAAAGCGCTGCAATTACCCGCCTCAAGCACATCCCTCACGGCCACCTGCGCGCCACTCTCAGCTGCATAGAACGCCCTCTGGGACTGAATCTGCAGGCTGACAGAGTCACCGCTGGCCTGCTGCAGTTGAGCCATGCCAGTCACCAGGAGAGCCAGGACGGTGATAATGAATAACGCAACGGGCAGACCTGCGCCGCCCTGATTAACCAGATTACGAGGTTCAGGGTACATTGCGAATCTGAACCTCCTGGCTGATATCGGTAGTCTCACCGGAATCCGGATCCGCCAGCACAAAGCCGAACGAAACCACCGCGCCTCGCTGCAGGCTTGGAGGTGTTACCTGGAAATTCAGCGAGTTGTTGGCCAGTGTCGCGGCCATGACTTCCCGATCCGGATAGCTCGACGGCAGGCCCGATGCGGGTGAGGCGTTGATGCCGTAGTTCCGGTACCGATATAGATACACCCCTACCTGACACACAGAAACCGGCTCGCCCACAATATAAAATCGGCGCTCCGGCGACTGCGCCGAAAAACGGTGTGTTGCCCCTGAATCGAAGGTAACGGTCACTGGCGAAGCACCGGAGGGCATCGTCGCCGGTGGCGAGATCGGACCGGGACTGCCCGGGCTGTAAACGTCTGAGCCATAGCCATACACCACCACTCGTCCAGAGGCGGATGCGCCGCCTGGCAGTGGCACAGCCTGAAATGAATCCGGATTTGCACCCCGGGGAAGATCGAGATAGTTGGAGGCGGCCAGGATTGGCATCCACTCAAGGCAGTTGCCACTTGCATTGGTTCTGATTGATGTTGGCAGTGCCTCCCGAACCTCGCGACTTATCTGCTCGCTGATCACCACACCCGCCAGGGAACGCTGTTGCCGGGAGCTGACATCCAGTGCACCCTGCGTGGACAGACTGACAAAGCGGACCGAAATCGTGGCGACGATGGCCAACAAGACGATCACAATGACAAGTTCAACGAGGGTAAAACCGCGATACCGATGCATCAGAAGTTGGCCCGGTATGCGGTGAATGAAAAGGTCTGGTTGCCGGGGGCGGTAATATCGAGATCAATCCGTTTGGCTTCTTCCGCGGGCAAGCCAACTTCCGTTCCGGCGCAGGTAACAGCGATCGAAATGGCGAAGCCGGAATAGCCAGTCAACGCGGATCCGGTGGCTGTCGACGGTGCCCCGCTGAGACCGTCATAGTCATCGACATCGTCAAACGTCGTTCGTCCTTCACCGTCTGGGCCAATTGAACAGGGCCCCGAAAACTTGGGGAACCCGCCCTGGGGCGTTTGATCATCGTATTTCTGGGTAAGAATCTCATCCATGTAGAGCTGAGCAAGCTTTACAGCGCGGGTCTGATTCAACGGGTCCGCACTTCGACCTGCGATCAGCGAAAACGCACCGACAACGCCGGCAATGGCCACACTGATAATCACGATCGTAATCACCAGCTCCACCAGGGTTGCGCCAGTTTGACTAGACCTCATGACTGGCAACTCCCGGCATATACTGCACCCAGAGAGCTGAGGCAGGTCTGGAAGGTACTGTCACCTGAAAAGGTAAATTGCAGGTTGGTGCCGGCTGAAGGCGCCCCTTTGTTGTCGAAGGTCAGAGTCAATGGCAACCCGCCCGGAGCTGAGAGGCTGGTGCCCTCCCGGGCTATTTCGAAGGTACGCGCATTGCCGGAACCAGCCCCCACAATGAATCGAAAAGTATCCCCACCCTGCTCGATGGTCAGGGTGTTGGCGGGATTCCCCGCCAACGCTGCCTGCTGGGCAAGCAGCGTGGCGGAGGCAAGTTGCTGGGTGGCCAGCAGGGGTGAGAAGGCCGAGCGGCTGGCAAACAGGCCAATGCCCAGAGCGGAGAGGACTCCGATCAGGATGAGGACCGTTACCAGCTCAACTAGAGTAAAGCCCGAATTGGATGGGCGCCTAGACAAAGGCACCTTCACTGCCGACTCCTACCCAATCAGCCAATCTCCCAGATAGTGACGAGCCCGCTTAGGGCGTCGCCAGTGTTTCGCAATCATCTTCCACGGAAGTAACCGTTCCATTTGTCTCGGAATACTGAAAGTCGCAATCGGTATACAACGTACCCTCAGGGTTTGTGAGGGAAATCAAGCCAGATGTCGCTAAATTGAACTCATCGCTAAGCTGGGCCGCAGCTCCAATCCCTGCGGCACTTGCAGCTGGGTACCCATTAGTTGCATCCATCGTAATGTCGACGCCATCCAGTGTTACTTGAGTTGAACTAGCGTCACCATCGGCGACCCAGCGGGCGTGCGCAATGGACGCCGCAGAGCGCACACTCCCAGCAGCACCGTTAATGGTTGCGGTCTTGGCCTCGGTTCCAAAATCCGCAAACCGCGGCAGAGCAAACGCCGCTAAAATGCCTAAGATGACAATTACCATAACCAGTTCAATCAGGGTGAAACCCTTCTGATTTCTCGCAGGAATCATATTCTTCATTGTCGTTACCTCTTACGTTTGTCGTGAAGTTCTAAGTGAAACTGCCGTGTTCGTCTTAATTAATATTGGTGACCACAGAGCCATCTGCGGTGTCATAGGTAATGGTGCTGCCCTGACCATCCAATTGGTATTCGTATTCGCAAGCAGTGCCAACCACAGCCGCCCAATAGTCGGCGTCCGCATTGGCGGCGGTAGCGGTTGAGATCGTCGGGGCGTTAGCCTGCAGCAATCCCTGCCACACCTGTATACAACGGTTTTCATTCGGGGCACCGGTATTTCCGTTGGTCGAGGTCGCCCAACCTTCGTCGTTGACCGCCACGTCGTCATCGCCAAAACCATCAACTGTTGCCGCGGCTGCGGTTTGGCCATTCGACACCCACTGAGCTTTAACGAGTGCAACTCCCGCACTCAGCGCTCCGGCGGTTCCCTTAATACTTGACTGATGCGCCTGCTCCGAAAGCTGAGCAAATCGTGGCAATGCAAACGCTGCCAAAATCCCCAAGATGGCAATCACTACCACCAGCTCAATCAAAGTAAAACCTTTCTGTTTTCGCTTCCTGTCGTACTGCATCATTCGTCGACCTCTTTCAGATTGTGTCTGTGCGTCTGGTCAGCGTTGCGCATCCTGCGTTTGCGCTGCTTCTTCTGTCAACGACACCGGGGCCAGTTTTAACCCCGTCAGCCGTTCTTCCTGCTCCCGCGCACCATTCCCGTTGCGGTCTGCAAATTCCGTTGTCACTGCCCAGGCCAGAGGCTGTTCTTCATTGGCTTGCCGACCATCTATGGTTATTGGCTGCCCTGGTTTATAAATTAACCAGCCTTTGGGCGCGTTTTCTGTTTCTTTTTGTTCTCTGGCCCGGAAGCACCAGGTGGCCGGCGCCAGTTGTTCGGCCTGGCACTGCCCTTTGTAATTGCCCCACTGGTGTTCCACCAGCTCAAACGGGTTGATGCCCCGGTGCTCCGCAAGCCGCCCGCCGCGGCTCAGCATCACTTCTGCACCCTTGATGACCAGCGCCGATCTCAGCTGGCTGATCACCATATTGGCGGCCCGTTCCTCGGCGTTTCGTGCTTCCCGTTCGAGCACACCGAGCAGAAACCACCACAGAACGCCCAGCACGATGACCACGACTGCCAGACGAAACTTGCGGGAAAGCGCGTACCCGCTGGCGTCCGCCTGCTTTGCCGCTGGCACTCAGCCCCGCCCCATGGCGGCGGCCCCCAGGTCCCAGATCGGGAGAAACACACCCAGTGCCAGAATCAAAACCAGAATGCCCATGGCCACAATCAATATTGGCTCAATCGACTCCGCCAGCCGCTTGAGGCCGTAGTCGACATCCTCATCGTAAAAATCCGCCACGTTATTGAGCATGTCGTCCACAGAACCGGTTTCCTCACCCACGGCAATCATCTGAAGAATCAGCGGCGTGAACATTTCACTGTGCCGGGCGGTTCGGAGCAGGCTTTCGCCTCGCTCGATGCCGGCCCGCATATCCTTGATGTGGCTCGAGATCCACGCGTTATCGGTTGTGTCTGCCACCACAGTTAATGCGGTTGTCACGGGCATACCCGCGGACAGCATGGTGGCAAAGTTCCTCGAAAATCGGCTGAGTGTTATCAGTTCCAGCAGCGGTCCGATAATCGGTAACTTGAGTTTGTAACGATCCCAGGTCAGCCGCCCCTGTTCCGTTTGTTTCCACTGCCGCAGCAACAGCCCGCCAGCGGCGACCGCAAACAGCATCACGTACCAGTAGGCCAGGAGGAAATTGGAGGTGCCAACCAATACCTGGGTCAGAAACGGCAAGTCTGCCCCCAGCTTGTTGAACACTGACGCGAATTTCGGGATAACCAGAAAGTTCACGATCATCAGAGCCGATAACAGGGCAATGATGACAAACATCGGATAACGCATGGCCTGCTTCAGGCGCCGCTTGGTATCCCGCTCCAGCTCGAGAATTTCCGACAGGCGCCGGAAGGCGTCGTCCAGCATCCCGGTGTTCTCGCCTACGTGGATCATGGCAATGAACAGCTCCGAGAAGACTTTGGGATGCGCCTGCATGGCCGTCGCCATGGTGGTGCCGCCTTCAAGCCGTGTGGTCACATCCTCAAGCACTTCCGCCAACACCGGCGAGCGCGTTGTCTCTGCCAGGCCACGCATGGTTCGGATCAGGGGGATGCCAGCCTTGGTCAGCGCATGCATCTGGCGGCAGAACACAATCAGCTCATCGAGGGTGACCTTCTTCCGGAAGATCGGCAGACGATTCAATCGATCAATGACCGATTCCGTTTCCTGCACCTCCCGGATAGCGAGCGGAGTAATACCCCGGCGCATCAGTTCGGTGGCAGCGGCATCGGCATTCGGAGCGCCCAGCAAACCCTGCTGGACACCGCCACGATCATCCTTGCCCCGGTAGCTGAACTGCATCAGGCGCCTCCCCCGATCGGTTCATCCGGCAGGGGAATGTCATCCTCGGGCGAGAACTCGCCCTCGGATGTGGCGGCCACCCGCGCCACCTCTTCCAGTGTCGTCGTGCCCTGCAGCGCAAAGTCCATGGCGCACTGCCCCAGCGGCCGATACAGGGGACTCAGACGGGCCGCTTTGGTGAACTCCGAGACATCCTGGCGTCGAAGAGCATCCAGCATCGCCTCGTTCATTTCCAGCATCTCGTAAACGCCGATCCGGCCCTTATAGCCGGTGTTGCTGCACTGGTAACAACCACGACCATGGACGAAACCTGCCTCCAGATCCAGAGGTTCCAGATCAAAGCTGCGCAGCCAGACCAGCTCCTGTTCGCTGGGCGTGTAGGCCTCGGCACAGTTGTCACAGACTCGCCGCACCAAGCGCTGGGCGACAACACCAAGCAGGGAGCTGGCCACCAGAAAGGGTTCCGCGCCCATATCGATCAGCCGCATGGCACTGCTGATGGAGTCGTTGGTGTGCAGGGTGGAGAGCACCAGGTGGCCGGTCATGGCCGCCCGCAGGCCGATTTCCACGGTTTCGCGATCCCGCATCTCGCCCACAAGGATCACGTCGGGATCCTGACGCAAGGCGGCCCGGAGAACATTGGCGAATTCCAGGCCGATCTTCGGGTTCACCTGCACTTGGGTAATCCGGGGCAGACGGTATTCCACCGGATCCTCGGCAGTGATGATTTTTACTTCCGGGCGGTTGAGCTCGGTCAAAGCGCCATAGAGCGTCGTCGTTTTACCGCTACCGGTGGGACCGGTCACCAGGATCATGCCATGGGGTTTTTTGATCATCCGGCGGAACCGTTCCAGCAACTGAGCTGGCATCCCCGTTCCGTCGAGGTTCAACATGCCCTGGCTCTGGTCCAGCAAACGCATCACCACGGATTCGCCGTACTGAACAGGCATGGTGGAGACCCGCACGTCGATACTGCGGCCCTTCACCCGCACGTTGAAGCGCCCGTCCTGGGGCATCCGCTTCTCGGAGATGTTCAGGCCTGCCATCAGTTTCAGGCGCAATACCAGCGCGGCATTAACCCGCTTTTCCTTCATCACCTGTTCCTGCAGCACACCGTCCACCCGCTGCCGGATGCGTACCACAGTCTCGTCCGGCTCGATGTGGATGTCCGAACTGCGCGCTTGAACAGCATCCTCGAATAGCGTTTGCAGCAGTTTGACCACCGGCGCTTCAGCGCTTTCGGATTCGGCGGAAAGGTCCGCCAGGTCGAAGGCATCGTCGCCCAGTTCGTCTTCCAGCTCTTCCGCCAGCGACGCAATCTCATCGGTACGCCGGTACACCAGGTCCAGAGTGTTCAGCAGCTCGCTTTCCCGCACCACGGCCTGTTTGATGGGCTGCTTCAGAATGCGGACCAGCTCATCGTAGGCAAAGATGTCCAGAGGGTCCGCCATGCCCACGAGCAGTTCGCCACTATGCTCCGCCAGCACGATACTGCGGAACCGACGGGCCATGGCTTCCGGGAGTTTCTTTACCAGCTCGTTGTTGAACTGGTAGTGACGCAGCTGAACAAAAGGTACATCGAGCTGACGGGACAGGATATTGAGCAGGCTGTCTTCGTCCACATAGCCAAGATCCGTCAGCGTCTTGCCAAGCTTGCGACCGGTACTCTTCTGCTCGCGCAGGGCCGTCATCAGCTGCTGCTCAGTGATCACGTCATTCTGAACCAGCAGGTCGCCTAACCGGACTTTCTTTTTTGGCTCTGTCGTCATCATCCCGCCTGCAAAGATTTCAGTCGTTCACGAACATAATCCGCCAGGGAAGGCGAAAGCCCGGGTAACTGGGCGGCCTGGCTGTAGGCCCGAACCGCACTATTGACTTCGCCGCCCGTCTCCAGGGCAATCGCCAGGCCCACCCACCAGGCCGCGCGGCTGTCGTCCTCGGCAATCAGGGCCGACCAGTGTCGGGCGGCCTCGGTATTGCGGCCTGCCTGCTGCAGCAAGGTTGCCAGGGTTACCCGATACTCCACGTTCTGGCGCACAGCGGGCACACTGAGCTCAAGGGCAGCGATTGCGTCAGGCAACCTGCCCTTGGCGTGCAGCGCCCGGGCCCTGAGAAGCCGCAGACCGGCATCACCGTTCGTCACCGATTCCGGAAGCCATGCCAGTGCCCTGTCCGGCATTTCCTGAACCAACATCTGACGCGCGAATACTTCCCGGCTGGCAATCGCCGCCTGAGTCGCGGCCAGTTCCTGCAATTTTTGCTCGGCTTCCCGGGTATCCCCTCTTCTGAGTAAAGACGCCAGTTCGCGGCTAACCCGGCGATCGATAGCTTCGGGCGTCTCACGGACCTGCTTCACCGACGGCGTTGGTGCCTCTGTCTCCTGGGCAGGTTTGCTCTCTGCCACCACGGGCTCACTGACAGCGCCTTCAGGCTCGGAAGCCTGACGTCTGACCGGTTCGGGCGTTGGCTCTGACACGACCGTCTCGGCTGCTTCCCTGGCTTTGGGTTCAGGCTGTACCACGGCAGGGGGCTCAGGAGCTGGTGGCAGCTGGCTGACCGGCTCATTCTCGATCCCGGACACAACTTGCTCGATGGTATCTTGCCCACCACCCACAGACTGAGAATCAATTGAACTCTTTTCGGTTCCGGCATCCTGATCAATTGGCGGTGCCATGGTGGTTTTCGGCGCTGGCGAGGCGATCACCTCAACAGGCATCTCTTCACTGCCGGTCCGAGTCATGAACCAGAAGACAGACGCGCCAACCAAGCCCGCGGCGAAGAGCAATACGACCGGCCAGAATACGGAACGCGGGCGGCCCAGCGATTGCGACTGCCCGGCATAGGCCGCGGCCACCTCCGGTCGGTTCTGACGTTGTTCTGCAGCACGCAGGGCATCGTTCAGGAGGCTCATAACCACCTCCCGATAAGGCCCGGCACCCGTACGCTTTCGGTGTCGCGAATGGCCTGCATGGCATGGCCCCGCTCGATGAGGCGGTCGCCCCGGCCCCAGGCCGCCAACATGGACTTGTGGGCAAGAATATTAACCAGCCTCGGAATACCACCGGAAGCCCGGGTAATCAGACGAAGCGCACCCGGCGCAAAAAGATCAGCGCCGTTATAGCCGGCCTGCGCCAGGCGATGCCGCAGATACTGGGCAACCGAATTCCGGTCCAGGGGCGTCAGGCGGTAATGAAAGGTGATGCGTTGATTCAGTTGGCGCAGGCTCTGCTTTTTTAGCAGTACATCAAGTTCCGGCTGGCCAAACAGAACCACCTGAAGCAGCCGGACACTCTCGGTTTCCAGGTTCGTTAACAGACGCAACGCCTCGATGGTTTCCTCCGGCATGGCCTGGGCCTCGTCAATCACCAACACGACCGGCTTCTGCGCCATGGCATGGCTGATCAACTTTTCGTTGATGGCCTTGAGGACCTGGTGGGCATTGGCGCATCCGGACATATCCACACCCAGTTCTTCGGCTACCGCCTCGTAAAGGGTATCCGGGGTAAGCTGCGGGTTGGGGATATACGCAGTCTCGGCAATAGGCTCCAGTTCGCTAAGCAGCAGCCGACACAGCAGGGTTTTGCCAGTACCGACTTCTCCGGAGATCTTGATGAAGCCCTCACGCTCTTTCAGAGCCACCAACAACAGTTCCAGCGCATCGCCATGGCTGGGCGCCCGCAGAAAATAGCGGGTATTGGGCGTCAATGCGAACGGTGCTTCCTGCAGTCCGAAATGGGATTCGTACATGCTATCGAACGGCTTTCTCCGGTTCCGGTGTGACGGATTCAGATGACTGCAGCAACTCGCGCAGCACATTCATGCGCTCCCGGCTGGCGGACACGTCCGCGTTCATCTCCGGCGTTCCGGCCACAACCGGTCGCAGAAGGATGACCAGCTCACTCTTGCGCGACTGGAATCTCCGCTGCTTGAACAATTCGCCCACCAGCGGGATCTCGCTGAAGAAGGGAACCGCGGAATTGTTGTCCTCACTGGAGTTCTGGATCAGACCACCGATCACAACGATCTGGCCACTCTCGGCGCGGATCACGCTGTCGGTTTCACGAACGGTGCTGCTGGCCAGGGGCAGCGTGACGTCCCGCTCGCCAATGGTGATCACCTTTTCCTGATCGGTCACCTCACTGACGGAGGGGTGTACATGCAGGGTGATCACACCGCTTTCAGAAATCTGGGGAGTGACATCCAGCGAAATGCCCGAGAAGAACGGGGTCAACTCCACGGAGGTTGATGTTGAATCTGTGGCTGTAACGGCGGAGTTGTTGTCATCAAAATCAATATCGGTGACAAAAAACTCGTCGGTACCGACTTTGATGACCGCCTTCTGGTTATTCACCGTTGAAATCCGTGGGCTGGAGAGAATCTGCACATTGCCCTGCTTCCCGAGCAGCTCGATCAGGCCGGTAAAATCGCCGGCGCGCACGCTGGCAGAAAACAGGCCTCCGATATCGGATGTCTGAATAACCTGGCCCGCCAAAGCCTGCGCGGTGAAATCCTCCGGCAAACCATCCGAGGCGGTAATGCTGGACGCGCTCTGGATATCCGACCAGTTGATGCCCTGCTGGTAGCCCTCGTTAAGCGCGATCTCCAGAATCTTGGCTTCCAGGATCACCTGACGCTGCATAATCAGCTCAGTGCGGCGAAGGTACTCCTCAACCATGCGCAAATCTTCGGAACCGGCCCGGACCATAACCAGGCCGGCACCCGGATTGACAATCACCTGTTGGCCATCACCGCCACCGACAATCATGCTCAGGGCGCTTTGAATGTCTTTCCAGAAATCCGACGCCGTTTCCGTGGAAATGGTGGTTCCCACCAGGTTGCGGGTCTCGCCGGAACCAGTGCTGTCGCCATTGCTATTGGAGTTACCGGAACTGCCACTGCGCGCGCCCGTCACCTGCCCGGAACTTACGCGGGTCTCGGAGCCGCCCTTGCGTTTGAAATGCAGGTAATCAATGGGGAACATCCGCGTCTGGACCTGATCCGCCTGAACACGGAACAGCCGGCCATTGCGGCGGATATCCAGGCCATACAGGTCACCGGCTATATCCATAACTTCCGGTACGGTGACATCACCCAACCGGAGATCGATGCTGGTAGTGACATCGGGATGGACCACCACGTTGTAACGGGTCCCCTCGACCAGCGATTCAAAAAAGCTTGCAGCAGGCACTCCCCGGGCATTGACGTCAAAACGTTCGTCCAGATCCGCGCCGCCGGACAGTGACGGCAGCAATGCTGCGCTTACGTCCGCAGGTAAAGGTGCTGAAGCCTCGGTGGATGCTGGCGCCGCCGGTTTTGGTTGCGTGGCCTCTTCAAGGCTTTGGTCAATAGCGTCCGCAGCATCGGTTGAGGTAGCCGTTGCCGACCGCATCAACGGATTGTTGCTGCACGCCGTCAACACCAGGCTCAACGCCAGTGCACCTGTGATTTTAATGGTTGTCATGAGTATCCGATTGTCTGTCATTGAGTTCCCCGAACCTGCGGAAGTCTCTCCAGGTACAACACCCGTTCGCGGCCGTTATCCGTGACCAGAACCCGATTGGCGTAGATCCGGATAACCCGCACGTTGTCAAAACCCTGGCCTTCCCTGAGGGCCTCACCTTCGATTACGGCGACTCGCCTGTCCTTGCTGAAAAGAATGGAATCCAGAGCCAGTGACCGCTCTGGCGCCGGCTTGGCAGCTGTGGCCTGCGGGCCGGGCGGCGGCCGGGTCGGATCCTGCAGTGCATGGGCCGGGCCCGCACAAAAAAACACAGAGCCGAGCGCCATGCCAAACCACCAACTTGCTTTCTTATTCAGGCGTCTGCTCATCTCATACCCCCAGCCAGGCCTGATCCAGGCTCAGTGTTTGCACCCTGATGACCGCCTCTCCCGAGGGCCAGTCTCCCGCGCTGTATTCCAGCCTGATCCAGCCGAGGCGCTCATCCATTGCCTCCAGCCGCTGCAGGTAATTCAGTACATCGAGGTAGCTCCCTTTGATCCGGAGCTCGACATCGTGGGCATACAGCAGTGGCTCAGGCGCAGCCTGCGACTCCTGAGACGACTGCTCCGGTGCATCCGGTGCGAAAACCGGGGTTGGAGTCTGTAACTCGAGTGCCTGCAACTCCAGCGATTCCTGGGCCGCCAGAATATTCCTGAGCAGTGCCACCATCGCTGTGGGCGCGATCAGTTGCCCCGTGGTATCCGCGATCTGCTGATTGAGCCGTTCCAGTCTCTGTTGCCGGGCGTTTAGCTGATTGCGCAACTCCCGGGAGGGATCGGTCGCGAGCTGTGCGTTAAGCGTCTGTTGCTGCGCAAGCAGGTCATCCCGACTGCTGGACAGCATCTGGAGGCGATTCTCCAGGTTCTGATGCCGTTGCTGCAACGGCGTAACCGCAAGCTCCCAGACGACAACCAGGACAAGCACCAGCGCCGTCAGCAGAATCAGTGCCCGCTCGCGAATCGGGCGCAGGTTATACCACTGCGCCGCTCGTGCCAGGGAGGTGTTGGACGCATCCGCCATCAGTTGGTCTCCCCGTCGCGTTTACTGGACACATGAAAATCAATCCACCGGCCCTCGTCCGACCGTGACAACCGGAACGCACCAAAAGTTTTTCCGGCAAAAGCCGCCTCGTCGCCCAGATTTTCAAGGTATCGAGGCACCAGAGCGCCATCACGGCTACGCCCCTCAATGGTGACTTTGTCCGGGGCCGACTCGAGAATAACGTCAGTTAGCCAGACGTCTTTCGGGATCTGCCGGGCCAGAGCTGACAATTGCGGCGAAAAATTGCGGCCTTCCGAGAGCACGAGACTCTCTACCCGTTCCAGCAAACGCTGGCGACGAGCGAGGGTCTGGGTTACACGGTTCAGAGCCTCCTCCACTTCCGCATCCGGCTGGCGAGCTTGAACCGCCGCTGAAAGCTCCGCCACGGCTTGCTCAAGCTGCTGATTCTGCCGGTCCAGGCGCGAGGCCTTGTTGGCCATCACGGAGTTCTCGTAAATCAGGAAACCGGCCACGAACGCCACCAGCAGCAACCCCACTAGCAGAACACCAACCGCCGTCCCCGCCTGTAGCCTCTCCTTATGCGGGCGAAGCTCGTCTGTATACAGATTGACCTGCTGGATCATGGGCGACCGTCCTCCGGCATTGGCAAGCATGCGCTCCAGGCAGGCAGGCAACGACTGTCCAGATCGGCCTGAAGGCCCAGGGCGTTCCAGTCGAGGGTTTCGATACCAGCGGCTACATAGGAGGACAACATGGAGGCAAGTGGCAGGACACTGTCGCGGGCGACAAGACGGATCATCGCCGGCGGAACCTGGCCCAGCTGGCTTTCGTAGTAGTCGAGGGAACGCTGCATTTCCAGAGCCAACGACTGAACGGCCGATTCCTGACGGGCCGCATCACGCAGGTCTTCGGAGGTCACATCCAGTTTGCGCGACAGATACAGGGTATTGTCTCTGCAGATCACCATCTGGCCGTAATTGTCTTTCAGATGAACCAGTGCTGCCCCGCGTCGATTCTCATCCAGCCGGCACACCAGGTTTCGCAATGCCAGCTCGGCGATATCAATGCGCTCAAGCTCCAGGCCCGCCTCCTGAACCAGCCGAACCAGTTCCGAGACCAGAACTTTCCTGGCCGCGACTACATTAACCAGCTCACCTCGCCCACGGGATGCGTCCCGGGGAAAGGGAAACACATCGGAAACGGCTTCGGACGGACTGAAGTCCAGAAAATCTTTCAACTTCCACTTGAGAGCATCGCCCAGTTCCGATTCCTCGATGCCTTCCGGGCGATCCATCTGGAACACCTGATACTGGTCCAGAGGGAGCACAAGCGTCGTCGCTGCGCCGGACCAACCTTCACTTTCCACCAAGGCGGCGAGGGTTTCCAGACGCCTCGCAGGCAGACAATCACTGAAGCCCGATCGCCCTGCTTCAGACCCGGCTGATTCCGCCCAGGCAATGCCGTCCGGACGAATCTCAAGACATACCCGCAGACGTGCCCCGGAGTGCCTGAATAGGCCGGTCAATTTTCGTAATATCGGTGTCTTTGTCATGGGGTCCGCAAAAAGGATCCGAAGGCCACTCGCCAGCCTCGCGTGACTATTGTATTGCCCAAAAAACCGGCATTTTTCGCAATGGATTACATAATAGATGAGAAAGCGAACGTAACTCCACGTTTTTTTGGCTGATTTCACACCGTTTTTGCAAGTCAGTAACAATAAAGCCCCCGCGATGCGGAGGCTTTATAGAGTTCGGATGCTCAAATCCCGTTTGTCTCGTGGGGAGAGTCAGAACGGAATGTCATCATCAAAGTCGTCAACCGGTTCGGGCATGCTGCCCTGCGAGGGCTGGTTACTGTAGCCACCGGATTGCGGTGGCGGATTGTTCTGCTGTCCAGCCGGCGCGTTGTAGCCGGACTGCTGAGGCCGCCCTGCCGGCGCGCCCTGGCTCATTCCGCCTTCGCCGCCACGGCTGTCCAGCATCTGCATCTGGCCATTGATATCCACCACAACCTCGGTGGTATAGACATCCTGCCCTTCCTTGTTCTGCCATTTGCGGGTCTGAAGCTTGCCCTCAATATAAACCTTCGAGCCCTTTCGCAGGTACTGTCCCGCAACTTCGGCGATCTTACCGAACATGACAACCCGGTGCCATTCGGTTTTCGGCACCAGCTGACCGGTCTGACGATCCTTGTAGCTTTCGTCTGTTGCAAGGTTCAGGTTTACTACGGCATTGCCGTTGGGGGTGTAGCGGGTATCCGGGTCCTGCCCCAGATTACCGATTAGGATTACCTTGTTTACGCCTCGTGCCATGTTCTGCTCCTGACTCTGTTTTCAGGGACGCCCGCGTTCCGTGCGAGCCTCCGGATTTCAAGAATGGTTAGCCTGCCGGACAAAGGAAAAGTCCGCAAGTAACGCTTCATCAAATTGCTGACGATCCACCTTAAGATAGGCGGTGGCAGCGTCTTCCACAATCACCACATCCTGAACACCCGGAAGGCGGCGGAGATTGTTATCGATGTCGTCGTACTGGTCGTTCATTACCTGCTGCAACTGTACCACGAAACTTGTGGTGTGACCGGGCGCGGGCATGGTGAGCGCTATCAGCAGCCAGAGGCCCAGCACTACCACCATGAACCAGAGCACGCCCTGCAGCCCGGCTACCTCCAGGAGGTAGCCGCCGAATGCGCCCCCCAGAAACGCACCCATGAACTGGGAGGTGGAGTAAACCCCCATTGCCGTGCCTTTGCTTGCAGCCGGCGCCTCCTTACTGATCAATGACGGCAGGCTGGCCTCGAGCAAGTTGAAGGCCATGAAGAAGAAAAACAGCACAGCCCAGGCCGCAACCAGGCTGCTCGAAACACCGGTAAACCCGGCAGTAGCCAACGTCAGCAAGGCAATTGCCCCACAAAGCACGGGTTTCATCCTGCGTTTTTTCTCGCCAATGATGATGAACGGCACCATGGCGAAGAAAGACGTGACCATCACGCTCAGGTAAAACCACCAGTGTGAACTGCTGGCAAGGCCAAACTGCTCCTGAAGCATGGAGGGAAACACCAGAAACAGGGCGGTCAGCACTAGATGCAGTGCGAAGATACCGAAATCCAACCGGAGAAGACGACCGTCTGAAAGCACGCGCCCCAGCATCTCCCGGGCAGGATGCGTGTCGGGGCTGGTCTTGTGCTGATGGGGCGTCGGAACCACGCGGTTGACGATCACCAGCGCCACCACGGCCAGTGCTGCCGTGGTGTAGAAGATCCCGGACAGTCCCCACCAGGCTCCGAGAAGGGGCCCAAGAACCAGCGATACCGAAAACGACAGGCCGATGGTAATCCCTACCGTTGCCATGGCCTTGGTCCGCTCTTCTTCGCGGGTCAGGTCACTGAGCAGCGCCATCAGCACACTGGCGATCGCACCGGCGCCCTGAAGAATCCGACCGGCAATTACAACGTATATGGAGTCCGTGGCTCCGGCCAGCAAACTGCCTGCGGCAAAAAGTACCAGCCCGATATAGATCATGCGCTTTCGGCCAACCCGATCAGACAGCATGCCGAAGGGAATCTGCAACAGGGCCTGACTGAGTCCATAGGCGCCTATAGCGAGACCCAGCAGTGCGGGCGTTGCATCCTTGAGATCTTCGCCCAGCAACATGAATACCGGCAGCACCATGAACAGCCCGAGCATGCGCATGGCGTAAACAGACGCCAGGGCGAATACGGAGCGTTTTTCCAGCGCATTCATGGCAATTACGTACCTCAGCCGGGGTTGAAAGCGGTCAGATTGAGGGCAGATACCCATCGCAGGCGGCGCATTGTAACAGAAGGGGCGCTGACGGGGGACAACCCGCGTGATGCTGGCCCCGGTATCATTTTCGCCGCAGCGGGCCCAACGCGGTATAATTTTCGTTTTTATCCGAGCGAGGTGTTATGGACCATATCCAGATCAAAGGGGCACGAACCCACAACCTGAAGAACATCGACCTGGATATGCCAAGGGACAAACTGATCGTGATTACCGGCCTCTCCGGTTCCGGTAAATCGTCCCTTGCGTTCGATACGCTCTATGCTGAAGGGCAGCGACGTTATGTGGAGTCGCTGTCTACCTATGCCCGCCAGTTTCTCTCGATGATGGAGAAGCCGGATGTGGACCATATCGAAGGGCTGTCGCCAGCGATATCCATTGAGCAGAAGTCCACTTCCCACAACCCTCGCTCCACCGTTGGCACCATCACGGAAATCTACGATTACCTGCGCCTGCTCTTCGCCCGCGCCGGGGAGCCCCGGTGCCCCGACCACGGCCAACCCCTGGAAGCGCAGACCATCAGCCAGATGGT
>MRWF01026620.1_pt1 | contig 28537 bp, 28 predicted proteins | sample 1013331 | NCBI WGS metagenome assembly MRWF01 (sample SAMN06117577, study PRJNA244670) | biofilm metagenome | biome: Water; feature: Cathode Biofilm; material: Biofilm; isolation source: microbial consortium enriched at the cathode of a solar microbial fuel cell | place: USA: District of Columbia ... | reverse complement strand
CAGGAGCGGTATCCGGACATCCAGTTCCACAAGACCCGGGAGCATTAACGGTTCCGGGCGGAGGTGACTGTGCAGCTGATCGACGCCCATTGCCATTTCGATTTTCCCCAGTTCGATGGCCGCCGCGATAAAGAGCTTGAGCAGGGCCGATCGCGCGGACTCCGGGGGCTGGTGATACCCGGTGTCCGGCGACCGGACTGGGACCGCGTCCGCGAGACAGCGCTGGCTCATGATGGTCTGTTTTACTGTCTCGGCATTCACCCCTGGTTTGTGGAAGAGCACTCGGAGGCAGACTTGGTCGAGCTTAGGCGGCGGCTGGAGGGTCGTCCCGACCGCTGTGTGGCAATCGGTGAATGCGGACTCGATCGAATCCGGGGAAGTCTCGAAGCGCAGTGGCCCTGGTTTGAAGCCCAGGTGGCGCTGGCTGACGAACTGAATCTGCCGCTGGTGATCCACTCCGTCAAGACCCATGACGAAGTTCACGGTGTGCTCAATCGTCGCCAGTGGCAGGGTCGAGCCCTGATTCACGGATTTAGCGGAAGCTTTCAGCAGGCCGCAAAGCTGGTCGATCTTGGGTGCTTTATCGGGGTAGGGGGCGTGATCACCCATCCCAGGGCCCGAAAGGCCCGCGACGCAGTCGCAAAATTGCCACTGGAGGCGCTGGTGCTTGAGACCGACGCCCCGGACATGGCGCCGGAAGGCGTGCCACAGGGAGAGAACTCCCCACGCTATCTGCCGGATATTCTGGACGCGCTCGCGGAGCTCCGTGGCACGTCGCCGGAGCATCTGGCGCCGGCGCTTCTGGATAACGTGTCGCGGCTGTACGGTTGGGCAACCGCCGGTATAGGGGAATAACGAAACGAATCCACACAGGGTTGGCTTTCCTGGGTGGTTCGAGTATACTTCGCGCCCTGGCTTTTCAAGGCGATGTCATTATCTCAGCCCCGAATGATGGCAACGCAACACAGGTATGGAACCCCCTCCGGATGCCTTGCATTTACCGGCGGTGGTTTTTAACGTTTCTTATATAGCGTTCAAGGCGGAATCAATGAAGACTCTGAGTGCGAAACCAGAAACAGTAAAACGTGACTGGTACGTTGTAGACGCAGCCGGCAAGACGCTGGGTCGTCTGTCAACCGAAATCGCCCTTCGTCTGCGGGGCAAGCATAAGCCTGAGTACACCCCCCACGTAGACACTGGCGATTACATTGTAGTGATCAACGCCAGCCAGGTGCGGGTTACCGGCAAGAAAGCATCTGACAAGATGTACTACAGTCATACCGGCTTTCCGGGTGGAATCAAATCCATCAACTTCGAGAAGCTGGTCGACAAGGCACCCGAGCAAATCATCCAGAAGTCTGTCAAAGGCATGCTTCCGAAGGGACCGCTCGGTCGCGCCATGTTCAAGAAGCTGAAAATCTATGCCGGCGCTGAGCACCCTCACGCAGCCCAGCAGCCCAAAGAACTCGACATTTAACGGAAGGCGGATATGTCTGTAGCACAAAATTACGGTACTGGTCGCCGCAAGACATCCACGGCTCGGGTTTTTATCAAGCCGGGAAGCGGTAACATCTCCATCAACGGTCGCACCATCGAAGATTTCTTCGGTCGCGAGACCCTGCGCATGATCGTTCGTCAGCCCCTGGTGGTTGCCGAGTCTACCGATCGTTTTGATATCAACATTACCGTTAAGGGTGGTGGTATCAGTGGCCAGGCCGGCGCAATTCGCCACGGTCTGACCCGCGCTCTGATGGATTACGACGAAACTCTGCGCCCGGCGCTGCGTAAAGCGGGTTATGTTACCCGTGATGCACGTGAAGTTGAGCGTAAGAAAGTGGGTCTGCGCAAGGCGCGTAAGCGTCCTCAGTACTCCAAGCGTTAATTCCGCTGGAGCAGATCCTGGAAAACCCGGCCCTTTTCGGTCGGGTTTTTTTATGTTCCAGTGATTTGTCAGCAAATTGATCTGGAACAGGGATGGAGCGCCAGTGGCGGCTTTCCGACTTGTAAGCCCTTGGTAATTTCATTACCATTTGGGCGCTTATATTTTTGGGTTGTGAAGTCCTTTTAGATGCACATTGCCGGCTGCGTTGCGGGCTGTGACATCGCCTGATGGGAGAAAACCATAATGAGTAATGGCGACGTGAGCCAAGGCAGGCGCCGGTTTCTGATCGGTGCTACGTCTGTGGTGGGTGGAGTCGGCGTCGTCGGTGCGGCGGTTCCGTTCCTGGGGTCATGGAATCCCAGTGCAAAAGCGGAAGCGGCCGGTGCACCGGTAACCGTCAATATCAGCAAGATCGAGCCGGGCCAGCAGATTACTGTTGAATGGCGAGGCAAGCCGGTCTGGATCATCCGCCGTACCGAAGAAATGCGCGCAAATATCGAGAAGCTGAACGACCGGGTGAAAGATCCCCAGTCCGAAGCGCCGCAGCAGCCGCCGTATATCGATGGCATCCTGCGCTCGCTGAAACCGGAATTTGCCGTGCTTGTAGGTCTGTGTACCCACCTTGGCTGTGTTCCATCCTATCGCCCGGAAGTTGCTCCGGCAGACCTGGGTGACGAGTGGCTGGGCGGCCTGTTCTGTCCCTGTCACGGTTCACGATACGATATGGCCGGCCGGGTTTTCGAAGCGCAGCCTGCTCCCCTGAACCTGGAGGTGCCGCCCTATCGTTACGACGATGATGTGACCCTCACGATTGGTCTTGATCCGGAGGCAGCGTAATGAGCAAGTTACTCAACTGGGTAGATGAACGGCTTCCGGTCATTGATGCCTGGAACAAGCACCTTGGCAAGTACTACGCGCCGAAAAACTTCAACCTGTGGTACTTCTTTGGTTCCCTCGCGATGCTGGTTCTCGTGAACCAGTTGGTCACGGGAATCTGGCTGACCATGAGCTACAACCCTTCGGCGGAAGGCGCATTCGCATCCGTTGAATACATCATGCGTGATGTCGAGTGGGGTTGGCTGCTGCGTTACCTGCATTCTACCGGTGCCTCGGCCTTCTTCATTGTGGTCTATCTCCACATGTTCCGGGGGTTGATGTACGGCTCCTATCAGAAGCCGCGTGAGCTGATCTGGATCTTCGGTATGCTGATCTACCTGATCCTGATGGCTGAAGCGTTCATGGGCTACCTCCTGCCGTGGGGCCAGATGTCCTACTGGGGTGCGCAGGTTATCGTTAACCTGTTCGGGGCTATCCCCGTGATCGGTGAGGACCTCTCTCTCTGGATTCGTGGTGACTACCTGATTTCCGGTATTACCCTCAACCGATTCTTCGCGTTGCACGTAGTGGCACTGCCGATCGTTCTGCTGGGCCTGGTAGTGCTTCACATCCTGGCACTGCACGAAGTGGGCTCCAACAACCCCGACGGTATCGATATCAAGAAGAACAAGGACGAAAACGGCATCCCCAAAGACGGAATTCCGTTCCATCCTTACTACACCGTGCACGATCTGCTCGGCGTGGGCGTTTTCTTCTTCATCTTCTTTATTGTTGTGTTCTTCTTCCCGGAAGGTGGCGGGTTGTTCATCGAGAAGCCGAACTTCGAGCCGGCAAACCCGTTGAAAACACCAAATCACATTGCGCCCGTTTGGTACTTCACTCCGTTCTACGCAATGCTGCGTGCGGTGACGATCGACCTGTTCGGTCTTGACGCCAAGTTCTGGGGTGTTGTTGTAATGGGTGCGGCAATTGCCATCCTGTTCGTACTGCCCTGGCTGGACAAGAGCCCGGTACGGTCCATGCGTTACAAAGGCTGGCTGAGCCGTATTGCACTGGCCATCTTCGTGGTGAGCTTTGTGATCCTCGGCTACCTCGGTCTTGTACCCGCTACCGAAGGCCGCACAATGGTTGCCCAGGTTCTGACGGTGCTGTACTTCCTCTACTTTATCCTCATGCCGTTCTACACGCGCATGGAGAAAACCAAGCCAGTTCCAGAGAGGGTGACAGGATAATGAGAAAGCTGATTTTTGGTCTTTTCATCGCGGTCCTGCCAGCTCTCGGGCTGGCAGCGGGTTCAACCGTGCCGCTGGACAGCTTCGAGTCAGATCACTCTGACAAGGCATCTCTCCAGCGCGGAGCGGCAACCTTTACCAACTATTGCATGGGTTGTCATTCCATGGAGTACGCGCGCTACAAGCGTGTGGCTGAGGATCTCGAAATTCCCGATGAGCTGTATGAGGAAAACCTGATCTTCACCGGCGCCAAAATTGGCGAGCTGATGAAAAACTCCATGAACAAAGACATGGCGGCTGACTGGTTCGGTGCTCCGCCACCGGATCTTACGCTCGAAACCCGTCTGCGTGGCGAAGCGTGGGTATATTCCTACCTCCGCGGTTTCTACAAGGACGAGTCCCGTCCGCTGGGCGTCAATAACGTGGTATTCCCGAATGTCGGTATGCCCCATGTTCTGGTTGGTTTGCAGGGCCTCTGTGCCGTTGAACCGAAAATCGGAACGCCGGCCAGCGTTGAGCCGTTGAGTGGGAATATCAACAACGCGGATGCTTGCCCGGAGTACGCAATCGAAGGCAGCATGTCTGGAGCCGACTTCGACCAGGCGATGTACGACCTGACCAACTTCATGTCGTACATGGCGGATCCGGTCAAACTCGAGCGTGAGCGTCTGGGGATCTTTGTTCTGATCTTTGTGGCCATCTTCTTCGTGTTCGCTTACCTGCTCAATCGTGAGTACTGGAAGGACGTACACTGAGAAATAGGGTATAATCCCGTCCCCTGAGTTCCAGCGGGCATAACCGGCCCGCTGGATTTTTGCGTTTTTTCAGGATCATTTCGGTTTGTTTACTCGTGAGGTAGTTCTATGGGCGTTGTGACCAAGCGGTCATCAATGACGTTTTTCTCGGATCCGGCCAGCCATTACAGCCACAGGGTGCGTATTGTTCTGGCAGAGAAGGGTGTTACCGTCGATATCGTTGATGTGGATCCGGATAACCCGCCGGCTGAACTGGCGGACCTGAACCCATACAACGCCCTGCCGACGCTGGTAGATCGTGATCTTGTGCTCTATGAGCCCAACATCATGATGGAATACCTCGACGAGCGTTTCCCGCATCCGCCTTTATTGCCGGTGTATCCTGTGGCGCGAGCCAACAGCCGTCTGATGATCCATCGGATCCAGAAAGACTGGTGTGGCCTGGTCGACCAGATTCTGGCTCAGCCGAACGCCAAGGCGTCCGACACAGCTCGCAAAGAGCTGAAGGAAAGTCTGTTGGCAACGGCGCCGCTGTTTGGTGAGATGCCATTTTTCCTGTCTGAAGAGTTCACCATTGTGGACTGTTGCATTGCTCCCATCCTGTGGCGTCTTCCGTCGCTGGGTATTGAGCTGAATGAGAAGCAGGCCAAGCCGCTGCAGAAGTACATGGAGAGCATCTTCAGTCGGGATGGCTTCAAGGCAAGCCTGTCAGATCTGGAAGAAGACATTCGCAGCTGATTTGGTAACGTTCCGCTTGCCGGAGCAGGAGAGTGGCAGTGGCTGAGAGTAAAAACACCATGACGTCCAGCCGTCCGTACCTGGTACGAGCATTCAATGAGTGGATTCTGGACAATGACTGTACCCCCTACATTGTGGTGGACGCAGGCATTCAGGGTGTGCAGGTGCCGACAGAGCATGTCGCGAACGGGCAGATTGTGCTGAATATCAGCCCGGGCGCCGTGCGCGGCCTGGTCATCGGGAATGGAGCGCTGGAATTCAGTGCCCGTTTCGGTGGAGTGCCCATGCAGGTGTTTATTCCGTTGCAGGCGGTGATGGCAATCTACGCCAAGGAAAACGGCGAGGGCATGGTCTTCGGCAGTGAGCCGGGCTCTCCCGATCCTGACGGTACCTCGAAGGAGCGCGATGGTGAGCAGGCGTCACCTGGTCAGGAGGATCGCCCCTCTGGCAGGCCTACCCTCAAGGTTGTGAAATAACGCCAGCGCACTCGTTTTGAAAAAGCCAGCTTACGCTGGCTTTTTTTATCCCCCGAAGATTTTTGCGTCGATAAGCCCGCAAAGGGCATTGATGATGAGCAGTAGCAGAGGTGTAGCCTCCGTGGGACTGAGATCGTTCAGGGCGATTTCGTGGTCCTCCGGATGCAACAAAGAGGTTATGTCCGATTTCTCCCTGGCACTGAGAACCACAACACTCATTTCCCGATCATGGGCAACCTGGATAGCCTGGATAAGATTTGCCTTGTGGCCATCGTCGACGATCACGAACAACAGGTCCCCGGGTTTGCCAATCGCCCGGACCTGACGCGAGAAGGTATCGTTGAAACGGTTATCCCGGCAGATGGCCGAATAGGTCGTTGCGTCGGCGCCGAGATTGATGGCGGGCAGTGCCGGCCTGTCCTGTTCGAAACGGTTCAGAAGCGCGGTACAGAAGTACTGGGCCAGAATGTTGGCATTACCGTTGGCGCAGGTAACTATTTTCCCGTCCTGGAGCAGAGTTTCCACGAAGGCGTTGGCAACCTCCTCGATAGCAGGGCCGGCCGTACTCGCGGCCTGCGCGGTATGCTCCATATGGCTTGCGAACCACTGGTTGATCTGGTGTTCGGTGTCGGTCATTTTCGGTATCACTATCCTGCCAGAATTGCATTCCTGATCCATTGTACCCGGTATTTTTTGACGGTACCCGGGCTGATGGCAACCACATCTATCCGTGAGAGGCTGTTCCAGAGCCCGTGCCTGTGCAGGTAAAACGAGACTGCACGAATCAGGCGTTTCTGTTTGGGGTAATTGATGGAGCTTGCAGGATCTACAAGGCTGCCAGCGCCCCGATAGCGGACCTCGAAGAATACGAGAGTCTCACCTTCCTGTCCGACGAGATCAATCTCGCCGCCGCGATTGTAGACGTTGCGCTCAATAATCCGGACGCCCCGACTGGCGAGGTAGCGGGCTGCAACGCCCTCAAAGTGGTTACCCAGGGTTTTGGTGCCATCCATGGCTACTGCCTTTCTCCTTCGGTGTTATTCGCTGAGAGGTGGGGCTTCCTCTTGAGCGCCTTCCATCTCTCCCTCTTCGGTTACCGGTTCAGGGATGAGTTCAGGAGCGCCGTTGCGGAACTGGGCCCAGAGTTGTTCCCGATGGATGCTGCCCTCGGGTGTCATGGTCAGCACACCTGTTTGGCCTGATATCGAGGCGCTTTCCACCTGTTTCAGCAACGGCAGGCGTTTGCTCAGGTGCCACGCATCGGCGCCCATGGCGAAAAGGCGCCCGGGCTGGCCACGGGTTCCGGACAGATTTTCGGTAGCTCGCGTACGCAGCTCATTGTCGTCGCCCAGGACCCAGGGAATATCAGTGAAAATAACGCCGTTCAGGTCACGGTCCCGTGAAGGTGCGGGTGTGCCCTCATAGATAATGGAAGGCGAGTACACAGGCAGGTCCCCGCCGAAATAGAAGGCGAAAAGAGGTTTGAACTGTCGGGCAACAGTGGGCTCTGCCACCATGACGATGGCGTCGGCATCCTGCCGGCGACGCGGCTCGAATTCGACATTCATGCCAATGGTGCGTTCAACCTGGATGGCCCGGTCGCGGGAAACGGTAATGCCCAGCAGGTCAGCCGTTACCGCCCTTAGGTTGTCTTCCCGATAGAAGCGCTCGATGTCCAGGGCAACGCCTTCATGGGAGGCCATGCGTTTCAGCAACGCAGCCTCAACGCGATCGCCCCATTCGCCGCCGGGGATAAGCACCAGAACCTGGCGCAGCTGTTCTGCGGCAAGTCGGTCGGCAATTTGCCGGGCCTCGTCCTCTGCCGAGAGACCGAACTGGTAGAGTCCGTCAGCGGGCTTGGTATCCGCCGGCAGGTAATTCAGCCCGAGAGCGGGTACGGGCAGCGTATTCATTGAACCCAGTCCGGCCAGTGCCTCTTTTTCCAGGGGGCCAACAATCAGGTCGATATCCTGTTCCGATAGCTGCTTGTAAAGTTCGCTGAAAGACGTGCCGGCGGTATCAAAGATCCGAATGTCGGTTTTGCCCCGGTCAGCAGTGTCATCCAGGTAGTACGCTGCCAGAAAGCCATCCCGGATGGCCTTGCCCGCCGTTGCCAGCGGGCCCTGGAGAGGCAGGGCAAGAGCGATTTTTTCCGGACGGCTGTCTGCCAGTGTGGCGATCAGTTGGAGTTCCGAGGGCAGAGCCTGGGCTGCGGGATGGCCGGGCCAGTTGTTTTGCCAACCCCGGATGAGTCGGCCCTGCTCGTCTATGCCGGTTTCTGCAGTGCGCACCAGGTTTGCCAGCTCCAGCCAGCCCTGGGCCTCATAGCCAATCGCTTCGGCAGAGGCCGAGCTCAGCTCGGTGCCCGGTACCTTCTCCAGCAGGGACCAGATGCGGTTATGAATCTGTTGCGCATCCGCGGTGTTATCCGTCTGGGCCAGCAGGATAAGGGTCATGGCCGCAGGCATCGGCTTGCCCGCCAGGTCATAAGTGTCCGCCTGCAGGCTGGCGGCCCGGGCCATCAGGTCGGCCGGGTACTCTATAAAGGTCGACGGCGTGAGTTCGGCGGAAAGCGCCTCTGCCCAGGATTCGTCCTCAAGGGCCTTGGCGCTTGCCATGGCTAGCAGGAGTTTCTGGTTGCCAAGGTCCGCAGCCGGTTGCGCCAGCTGCGAACTTTGAAGTAGCGTTCGTGCTGCCACGTGGTTGCCCTGGTCCTGGAACCTGCTGGCGATCCGGAGGAGGTAGGCCTGGGCGGTCTCGATATTATCTTCGTTGCCGGCAAGCTCGAGGGCCTGGTCGGCCGTTTGCGCGACGTGGGTTTCGAGATTGACGGTGGCGCAGCCCGCCGACAAAAGGGCGGCAGTAAATACGCTGGCCAGGGCTCGTTGATGAATACGGATATTTAACATGGCAGGCTCGACATACTCCGGATGATTGGGCTTGTAGCGCCAGACTAACGCTGGCAAGTTTAACAGCTCCGGGGTTAATTCACATGACGTAACTGTCACGCTCCCGGATACCCCATCACAGAGGCACACGCTTTGAAAAACGAGGTCAGCGATTACCCGTCATCCGATAGCCGCAGGGATGAACCGGGCGGCACTCTTTATGTTGTTGCCACCCCGATTGGCAACCTTGATGATCTATCTCCAAGAGCAACCCGGACCCTCGCCCACGTGGACGTGGTCGCGGCAGAGGATACGCGCCACAGTGGCCGGCTATTGAGCCATCTGGGCATTCAGAAGCGAATGATCGCATTGCATGACCATAACGAAAAAGATCGCGCAGCCGGGATCCTCGCTGAGCTTAAGGCCGGGCGCGATGTGGCGCTGATCTCCGACGCCGGTACACCGCTTATCTCCGATCCCGGATACGTGCTGGTGCGAGACGCCAGGGCTGCGGGGTATCGGGTGAGCCCGATTCCGGGGCCCTGTGCACTGGTAGTGGCTCTGAGCGCGGCCGGCCTGCCGACGGACCGCTTTCTGTACGTGGGGTTTCTGCCTGCCAAGCGCTCGGGTCGCAGGGCCAGTCTTGAGCCGCTGGCCAGTGAGCCGGCCACTCTGGTGTTCTATGAATCGCCGCACAGGATTCTAGAGTCGGTACGGGATATTGCCGAGGTGCTGGGCGAGGATCGTGAGATGGTTCTGGGGCGGGAAATCACCAAGACCTTCGAAACCTTCTATTCCGGTTCGGTTGCGGAGGTTCTGGCAGAGTTGGAGCAGGATCCCCACGGAACCCGTGGGGAGTTCGTGGTCATGGTTCGAGGTGCGATGGCGCAACCTGGTAATGATGACGCGGCTACCATGGATGTGGACCGTGTGCTTCGGGTTTTGCTGGCAGAGCTTCCGGTGAAGAAGGTCGCCAAAATGGCCTCAGAACTGACCGGTCTGTCGAAAAATGAGCTGTACCAGCGCGCACTGGCGCTAAAAGACAACTGAGTACAGTGGCGTTTTCCCTTGCAAGGCTTTGGGCGCAGGAGTATTGTCTCGCCCGAGCTCGCCAGACAGTCGCCGCCGGTTTTCCGGGGGAGGAAAGTCCGGGCTCCATAGGGCAAGGTGCCAGGTAACGCCTGGGCGGCGCGAGCCGACGGAAAGTGCAACAGAAAGTATACCGCCTAAGCGCCCTCGGGCGCCGGTAAGGGTGAAACGGTGCGGTAAGAGCGCACCGCGTGGCTGGCAACAGTCCACGGCGATGGTAAACCCCACCTGGAGCAAGACCAAATAGGAATCCAATGGCGTGGCCCGCGCTGGATTCGGGTAGGTTGCTTGAGGTCTGTGGTGACGCAGACCCTAGATGAATGACTGTCCAAGACAGAACCCGGCTTATCGGCGAGCTCGCTCTTTTCCCTTCCTGTGACATTCGTCATTCTCAACAGATGTCCTTTATAGCCAAAAAATCTTAAACCTCACTTGCAGTCTTCAGACTTTTTTGCAGGTATTTGATTTTACTTCTTTTCTTTTCCGTAATCTCACCATTTCATCGAATCCGCCTCCGTAACCTCTTGTCATAAAAGGAACTTTTGCAAGTGTGGCGCTGTTTGCGGCGCTTGCATTGTGTATTGCGTGTTTCTATAGTGTGCAGAAGTGGGAAAAAGTGGTTTCTAGTGGTTTTTTGTGGATATTGGGCACCCAGAGACAGCGTAAATGAGTAATTTTCTCGGCAGTCATGCCATCAATATGGATGCGAAGGGTCGCCTGGCGATCCCCTCCAAGGTGCGCGAAGAGCTCGCGCAGGCCTGTGGTGGGCGCATTGTATTGACAGCAAACGCTGACGAGGAGCGGTGTCTGCTGGTCTATCCGGAGCCCGAGTGGGAAGTTCTACGGCCCAAAATCGAGGCGCTTCCCAACATGAATAAGGCGGCCCGGCGGCTGCAGCGTCTGATCCTGGGTAATGCTGCGCCCATGGAGCTGGATTCGGCCGGTCGTATTCTGATTCCGCCAACCCTTAGAAGCTATGCCCATCTGGAGAAAAAGCTGATGTTGATCGGGCAAGGCAAGAAGCTAGAGCTCTGGAGCGAAGAGCGCTGGTTTGCCTGGCTGGATGAATCCTCTGATGACGAAGACATGCCGCCCGAGATGGAGGCGCTGTCCTTATGACCACCGATCGCAACCAGGAGGCCGGGGCGGCGTACTCGCATCGCTCGGTGCTCCTGGATTCGGCGGTCGACTATCTGGTCAACGACCCCGACGGTTATTACGTGGATGGCACCTTTGGGCGGGGTGGTCACAGCCGCCTGATTCTCGGTCGCCTCGGCCCGTCGGCGCGGTTGCTGGGTATCGACAAGGATCCCGAGGCGATACGCGCGGCGAAGGAATTGGAAGCCCAGGATAACCGGTTCCACAGTTTCCACGGTTCGTTTGCGGAGCTGGGCGCTGCGGTGGTCGGTCAGGGTTGGCAGACAGTGAATGGTGTGTTGCTGGATCTCGGCGTGTCATCGCCGCAGCTTGATGATGCCTCCCGTGGATTCAGTTTCATGCGTGATGGTCCACTGGACATGCGCATGAATACCGAACAATCGCCCAGCGCCGCCGAATGGCTTGCAACAGCGGACGAGTCGGATATCGCAAACGTGATTTTCCGTTACGGCGAAGAGAAATTCTCGCGGCGCATTGCCCGGCTACTGGTCGCGCGTCGGCAGGAAGCGCCCGTCGAAACCACTCGCCAGTTGGCAGAGTTGGTCAGCGAGGCGGTCCCGAAAAAGGAAAAGCACAAGCATCCGGCTACCCGGACCTTCCAGGCAATCCGGATTTTTATCAACCGGGAGCTGGAAGATCTCGAAGTGGGTCTTCAGTCTGCTGTTGACCACCTCGCTCCCGGAGGGCGTCTGGTGGTCATCAGCTTTCATTCGCTGGAAGACCGGTTGGTCAAGCGGTTCATGAGGGATCTGGCGCGCGGGCCACAGCTGCCCAAAGGGGTGCCCGTAACCGCGGAACAGGAAGCCTCGGATTTCCGGCTCGTTGGCAAAGCCAGCAAGGCCGGCGCTGAAGAAGTAAGTGACAACGTACGTGCCCGCAGCGCAGTCATGCGGGTGCTCGAACGCACCGATATCAGGAAAAACTCGCAGGGGAGCGCGTAACCATGGGCGCTGTTGCCATTGAAGAGCCGGTAAAAACGGCGAAGCTCAACAAGCAGAAGGTCCGGGACGGTGTTGCAACCGCGGTCCGTATCTCAAGGCAGGTTTTCGCTGCCACGAAGCAGGGCAAGGTGCTTGTCTCGCTCGGTCTGGTCGCCGTGTTGCTGGCTTCCTCTATTGGCGTGGTGGTCAGTGCCCACGAGAACCGGGAGCTTTTCAACACGCTGTCGCAACTTCAGTCCGAGCGCGACCGTTATCAGAGCGAATGGAGCCAGCTTCTGCTCGAGCAGAGTGCGTTAAGCGCTCATGGCCGGGTCGAAAAGCTGGCGGCTGAGCGTTTCGGCATGGTGGTGCCGGGACGTCAGGATATTGTGCTGGTGCCACTGATGTCGCCGGTTACCAGCCGGTAATCAACGAGAACAACAACGATTCAGGGTGATCGACGTGTCCGATCAGGGAAAGAAGACAACATGGGGGCAGCGTTTGGCGTCCGGGCTGGCAGCCTGGCGTTTTGGCTCCGTCGTGGGCGTCTTCCTCCTGGTGGTGGGTGTGCTTGGCTGGCGCCTGGTCGACCTCCACGTCGTGGATAATGATTTCCTGCGCAAGCAGGGTGATGTTCGTACGATCCGGGTTGAGAGTATTGATGCTCATCGTGGTGTTGTCACCGATCGTTATGACGAGCCTCTGGCCGTCAGCACGCCAGTGCAGACCATCTGGGCGAATCCTTCTGAAGCCAATCCCTCCGAGGCGCGACTCACCAACCTTGCGCGGCTGCTCGATATCAATGAAGCCTCTCTCCGGCAGCGTCTCGAAGAATACTCCGGGCGGGAATTCATCTATCTGCGCCGCAAGGTTCAGCCGGATCTGGCCAGAAAGGTTCTCGAATTGGAGATTGACGGGATATACACCCGTCAGGAGTACCGTCGCTATTACCCCGCCGGCGAAGTGACTGCTCACGTTGTGGGCTTCACCGACATCGACGAACGCGGGCAGGAAGGGATCGAGCTCGCCTACAACCAGTGGCTGTCCGGTGAAACCGGCCGGAAGCGGGTCCTGAAAGACAACCGCGGCCGGGTTATCAAGGATCTGACCCTGATTCGCGATGCCAGCCCCGGCCAGAACCTCGCCCTCAGCATCGACCTGCGCCTCCAGTACCTGGCCTATCGGGAACTCAAGGCTGTGGTGGCGGCTCATAATGCCAGAGGGGGTACGCTGGTCATGCTCGACGTGGATACCGGTGAGGTCCTGGCGATGGTCAACCAGGGGTCCTATAACCCCAATGACCGCAGTCAGCTCGCAGCGGAAAATCTTCGAAACAAGGCTATCACCGACCTGTTCGAGCCAGGCTCAACCATGAAGCCGATCACCATGGCGGCGGCTCTGGAATCCGGCAGCTACTCGGTTAACAGCACCATTGATACCAACCCGGGTTTTCGCCGTTTCGGTCGTTTCACCATCCGGGATCATCGCAACTATGGCGTCATGGATATGACCGAGATCATCGTCAAGTCCAGCAACGTCGGAATCAGCCGGATTGCTACCGACCTTGGCGGCGATGTGATTCGTGATCTCTACGCCCGTCTGGGACTTGGCCAGCCAACGGGGATCGGTTTTCCCGGCGAAGCCGTGGGCGTATTGCCATCGCCGCCCAAGTGGCGCCCCGTGGAAGAGGCGACACTGTCCTACGGATACGGTATGAGCGTGAACGCTCTTCAACTGGCCCAGGCCTATATGGTGATCGCCAATGGTGGCGTGCGCTATCCCCTGAGCCTGGTCCGGCAGGACAAGAAGCCGGAGGGGCAGCGAGTGCTCTCGGAGCAGGTCACCCTCCAGGTTCGCAATATGCTGCGCGAGGCCGTTTCAAGGGGTACCGGTAAGCGGGCCCAGCCTGGATTTTACTCGGCTGGCGGCAAGACCGGGACTGTTCATCTTGTTGGGGCCCAGGGTTACGAGGATAGCCAGTACAAGGCGATTTTTGCCGGTATGGCGCCTATTGATAACCCGAGGCTGGTTACGGTTGTGGCCGTTGATGCGCCGCAGTCCGGAGAATACTACGGTGGTGAAGTGGCCGCGCCAGTATTCTCACGGGTAATGAGTGACGCACTGCGACTGTTGAATGTGAAGCCTGAACTGGAAGTGGGAGAGGCCGAAATGGCTGCTTCTGCATCCGGAGAGCGAGGGTAGGCCTATGTGCATCACATCTCTCAGCACGTTATTGCAGGGTATCGTAGCGGTTCCGTCGGTGTTCGACGTGACCATCCACGGACTGAAAACCGACAGTCGGGAAGTCGCCTCCGGCGATGCCTTTATCGCCCTCTCGGGCGCCCGAACGCCGGCTGACTTCTATGTCGATAAGGCCATTGCAGCGGGCGCAACGGTCATCCTCCTGGAAGCGCAGCAGGCGGGAGAGTGCACCGAACACCACGGTGCCTTGATCGTACCTGTCCCTGGCCTGCGCAGTCTGGTGGGGCGAATCGCAGACCGCTTTTTCGAGCATCCGTCGCAACGGCTTCGCCTGATTGGCGTGACCGGAACCAATGGCAAGACGTCGGTCTGCCAGTATGTCGCACAGCTGCTCAAGGAAACGGGAACGCCCTGCGGTATCCTCGGCACTCTGGGCTATGGCATGCCTGGCGCCCTGCAACCCGCGACGCATACGACACCGGATGCGGTTCAGGTAAACCGGGTGCTGTCCCGGATCGTGAAACAGGAAGGTCGGGCAGCCGTGATGGAGGTGTCCTCCCATGCCCTTGATCAGGGCCGCGTGGATAACCTCTCGATGACCGGCGCTGTATTCACGAATCTGACCCGGGATCATCTGGATTATCACGGTTCCATGGAAGCCTATGGTGCCGCCAAGGCGCAGCTTTTCCAGCGTGAAGAGCTGCATTTTTCGGTAATCAACTTTGACGATCCATTTGGTCGACAGCTCTTCGAACAGCTGGACGGCAAATGTGATCGCGTGCGCTACAGCCTGCACGAGGCCCAGACCGAGCTCTGGTTACGGGAATTCCGACCAACCGACGAAGGCTTTGAAGCTGAGGTCGATGGCGAGTGGGGCCGGTTTGTTGTCTCGGTTCCGCTGATGGGAAGTTTCAACGCGAGCAATGTGTTGGCGGCTATGGCAACGGTTCTGACGCTTGGCGTGCCGATCGAGCGCGTGCAGCAGGCTGTGGGTCGGCTCACACCGCCACCGGGCAGGCTGGAGCGGTTTGTGGGTGCTAATGGTGTCAGGGTGGTGGTCGATTACGCCCACACCCCGGATGCCCTCGCCAATGCTCTGACAGCACTGCGTCCGCACGTTACCGGTGAACTGGTGTGCGTGTTTGGTTGCGGCGGTGACCGTGATGCCGGTAAACGTCCGGAAATGGCCCGGGAAGCCGAGAGGCTTGCAGATCGGGTGGTCGTTACTGATGACAATCCCCGCAGTGAGGACCCCGAAACAATTGCGCGACACATCCTCGCCGGTTTCACGGACGCTGCCCGGGTATCTGTTATCCATGACCGGGCCGAGGCCATTCAGTCGACGATCCGCTCGGCCACGCCAAACGACGTAGTTCTGATCGCAGGGAAAGGCCACGAGGCTTATCAGGAAATCGCCGGCCAGAAATACCCGTTCAGTGATGCGGAGCAGGTTCGCCACGTCTTGAAACTCAATGGGGGTGTGGCATGATGCGCGCCTTTTCGCTGGCGGAAGCCAAGGGTTGGCTGGGCGCCCAGTGCGCTTCGGGCGACCTTGCGTCGGTGAGCTTCGCCGGAGTTTCCACTGATACCCGCACCCTCGAGCCTGGCCAGCTGTTTGTGGCCCTGCGCGGCGAAAATTTCGATGGCCATCGTTTCCTGCAACAGGCCATGGATAAAGGCGCAGTTGGCCTGGTGGTCGATACGCCTGATACCAACCTGGCTCTGCCTCAGTTGGTAGTGAATGACACACTGGAGGCCCTTGCCCGGCTAGCGGCCGCCAACCGTGAAGAAAGCACAGCGGCCATCCTCGCGATCACTGGCAGCAGCGGCAAGACCACCGTCAAGGAAATGTGCGCCGCCATTCTGTCGCAGATGGGCAAGACGCTTTCAACGAAAGGCAACCTGAACAATCACATCGGCGTCCCGCTTACGCTGTTCGGCCTTTCTCCGGAACACCAGTACGGCGTGATTGAACTGGGTGCCAGTGGGTTGGGTGAAATTGCCCATACCGTCGCCCTGGCAAAGCCCCGCGTTGCCATTCTCACGAATGCTGGCGAGGCTCATCTGGAAGGGTTTGGCAGCTACGAGAACATTGTCCTGGCCAAGGGCGAAATCATTGACGGCGTCGCGTCAGACGGTCTGATGGTGCTCAACGGTGACGATCCGGCCTTCGCGCAGTGGCGCACCCGAGCCGGGGCCCGCCGCGTCGCAGGTGTCAGCCGTCTCGGCGCCGAGGCGGATTATCACGCAGTCATTGAGGGCCAGGACGCCGGAACCAGAACCTTTCAGGTCAGCGGCCCGAACGGCTGGCTATCCAGGGTCACGCTGGGTCTGGAGGGCGATCACAACATCACCAACATGCTGCTTGCCATCGCGGCAACCCGTGAGTTGGGTGCCAGTGATCAGGCGATTGTTGCAGGGCTGGCAAGTGTTGCGCCGGTGAAAGGGCGGCTTCAGGTCTTGGAGTTGTCGCCGGAAATGACGCTGATTGACGACAGTTACAACGCCAACCCGTCGTCCATGAAAGCTGCGCTCGGGGTGCTGGCCGGCCGTGCAGGTCAGAAGATTGCTGTACTCGGTGCCATGGCAGAGCTTGGCGCCAAGGCAAATGCGTTGCACAGGGAAGTTGGAGTGTGCGCCCGGGAGCATGGTATCGATCGACTGATTACCGTGGGGCCGGGTTGTGAAGGTTATGCCGACGGGTTTGGCGAGTCCACGGAACTCGGACTGAGCCATGAGCAGGCCGTTGAATCGGCGATTGGGGACAAAAACACACCATTGACAGTGCTGGTCAAGGGTTCTCGCAGTTCCGCCATGGAGCGTGTGGTGGAGGGAATTAAAGAAAAGGTGAATAACTCATGCTGCTCTGGCTGACAGAGGTCCTATCACAGTATTTCTCCGCACTGACGGTGTTTCAGTACCTGACCCTGCGTGGAATTCTGGGCACACTCACCGCGCTGCTGATTTCGCTGATCATCGGCCCCGTGATGATCCGCAAGCTGAGCCAGTACCAGATTGGTCAGGCGGTGAGAGATGACGGTCCGCAAACCCATCTCAGCAAAGCTGGCACCCCGACTATGGGTGGCGCACTGATCCTGGTAGCCATTGGCATCAGTACGCTTCTCTGGGCGGATCTTGGTAACCGCTACGTCTGGGTCACCCTGCTGGTGACGCTCCTGTTCGGCGCAATCGGTTGGGTTGATGACTATCGCAAAGTGGTGGAACGTAACCCGCGGGGCCTGCCGGCTCGCTGGAAGTATTTTTGGCAGTCGGTTATCGGCGCTACGGCGGCCGTTGTGTTGTTCTTCAGTTCCGCCTTGCCCCAGGAGACGTCTCTGTATGTGCCCTTTGTAAAGCAGGTATCCCTCACCCTTGGCCCGGTGCTGTTCATTCTGCTCACCTATTTCGTGATCGTTGGCAGCAGCAATGCCGTCAACCTGACGGACGGCCTTGATGGCCTGGCAATCATGCCGACGGTGATGGTCGCCGGAGCGCTTGGTATCTTCGCTTACCTGTCCGGGCACGCCCAGTTCGCCAATTACCTGTTGATCCCGCATCTCCCGGGCACCGGGGAGCTTATCGTATTCTGCGGCGCACTCGTTGGCGCCGGGCTTGGTTTCCTCTGGTTCAACACCTACCCGGCCCAGGTCTTCATGGGGGATGTGGGCGCCTTGGCCCTCGGTGCCGCCCTGGGTGTGGTCGCGGTGATTGTTCGCCAGGAAATTGTGCTGTTCATCATGGGCGGTGTGTTCGTGATGGAAACCGTGTCAGTGATCTTGCAGGTAGCGTCCTTCCGTCTGACCGGGCGGCGGATATTCCGCATGGCGCCGCTGCATCACCACTTTGAACTGAAAGGCTGGCCGGAGCCACGAGTGATTGTCCGGTTCTGGGTTATCACGGTCGTTCTGGTCCTGATTGGCATTGCCAGTCTGAAACTGAGATAGGAAAGCGCTGCAACTATGAGTGTCATTGTTTCGGATCGTCGCACACTGGTCGTAGGGCTCGGTAAAACCGGGCTTTCCTGCGTGCGCTATCTGTCCGAACAGGGGCGGGACGTTGCTGTGGCCGATAGCCGCAAGGCTCCTCCGGGTCTTGATCAGCTGAAGGTCGGTTGGCCGGATATTCCGGTACACCTCGGGACCTTTGACGCAGAGCTGTTTTCCGGTTTCAACGAACTGGTGGTCAGCCCGGGAATCAGCATTGCCGAACCAGCCATTGCAGCTGCCGCCCGCCAGGGAGCAAGAATCCGGGGTGACATTGATCTGTTCGCCGAGGCTGCCGATGCGCCGATCGTCGCGATCACTGGCTCCAATGGCAAAACCACCGTCACCACACTTGTGGGTGAGATGGCCAAAGCGGCGGGCCGGAAAGTCGCCGTTGGCGGCAATATCGGTACCCCGGCCCTTGATCTTCTTGGCCAGGGCGCAGACCTGTATGTGCTCGAGCTTTCGAGTTTCCAGCTTGAGACCACGGAAGAGCTGAACGCCCTTGCGGCAACGGTCCTCAACCTCAGTGACGACCACATGGACCGTTACCCCAACAAGATGGCGTATTTCCAGGCCAAGCAGCGGATATTCCGGGGTTGCAAGAACGCCATTGTTAATCTGGACGATGCCCTGAGCACCCCCATGGCAAGGGACAACCTGAGGTTCCTGTGTTTCGGCTTCCATCGGGTGAATCCCGAGACGTTCAGCACCCGAGACGATGACCAGGGCACCTGGATTACCTTCGGGTTCGATAACCTCTTGCTGGCCAGCGAGTTGAAGCTGATGGGGCATCACAACATCAGCAACGTGATGGCTGCTCTGGCACTGGGCCATGCCGCCGGGCTGCCCATGGATGTGATGCTCAGGGTCGCGCGGGAATTTCCGGGGCTGCCGCATCGCTGTGAATTCGTGCGCCGGCTGAAGGATGTGGACTTCATCAACGATTCCAAGGGAACCAACGTTGGCGCCACGGTAGCCGCTATTGAAAGCCTCGCTCCGGACAAAGGCAAAGTGGTGCTGATTGCCGGTGGTGATGGCAAAGGGGCTGATTTTACCGCCCTGGAAGCCCCCATCGCCCTGCATTGCCGGGCCGTGCTGCTGATCGGGCGTGATGCGCCGGCCATCGCCGATGTGCTGGGCAGCGGTATTCCAGTACACCGGGTAGGTAGCCTTGCCGAGGCGGTTTCCCGCTCTGCCGAACTGGCCATGCCCGGAGACCGGGTGTTGCTCTCGCCGGCATGCGCCAGCTTTGACATGTTCCGCGACTATCTTGATCGCGGTGACCAGTTCCGTTCTCTGGTGGAGGCCCTGTGATGCACGCAGATCTTCCACTCCAGAACCGGAACCCGTGGCTGGGCGAGATACAACCCCTGCCGATGTTGGTGATCAGCTCCGTGGCATTGCTGGTGATGGGCGTGGTCATGATTTCCTCGGCGTCCATGGATATGGCTGCCGAAACCATGGGTAACAGCTACCACTATGTGATCCGTCAGCTGATGTTTGCCGGTCTTGGTTGCCTGTTGGCCCTGGTAGCGGTGAACGTGCCAGTGGCCTGGTGGGAGCGCAGCGGCTGGCTGCTGCTGGGCATCGGTCTGTTGGTCCTGGTTCTGGTGTTGACGCCCCTGGGCCGTACCGTGAACGGCTCCACCCGCTGGATTCCGTTCGGCCTGTTCAACGTCCAGGTCTCGGAAGTGGCGAAACTCTGCCTGATTGCCTACTTGGCCGGCTACGTGGTCCGTCGCCGGGATGAACTGCTCAATACCTGGCTTGGTTTCCTGAAGCCGTTGGTCGTTCTCGGTTTGGCATCGGTTCTGCTGGTGATTCAGCCGGACTTCGGTGCCACCGTGGTGTTGGTGACGGCAGCGGCGGGGATGATTTTTCTGAGCGGTGTCCGGCTGAGCCGGTTCGTGCCCCTGATCGGCACGCTGGTGGTTCTGGGTGCCATTCTGATCGTTACCCAGCCTTACCGTCTGAAACGGGTTGTCAGCTATCTCGATCCCTGGAAAGACCAGTTCGACAGCGGTTACCAGTTGACCCAGTCCCTGATTGCCTTCGGTCGCGGAGACTGGGGTGGTGTCGGCCTGGGTAACTCCATCCAGAAGCTGTTCTACCTGCCGGAGGCCCACACCGACTTTATCTTCGCCATTATCGCCGAGGAATTCGGTCTCCTGGGATCCTTGCTGGTACTTAGTCTGTTCACCCTGCTGGTGGTGACCGGATTCGTCATTGCCCGCCGGGCCGAGAAGGCGGACATGCCGTTCGGCGCCTGTTTTGCCTATGGGCTTACCCTGCTGATTGGCCTGCAGGCAGGCATCAACATGGCGGTTAGCACCGGGCTTCTGCCAACCAAGGGGCTGACTCTGCCGCTGGTGAGCTACGGTGGATCCAGTCTGATGATTACCTGTATCTGCATTGGCGTTCTTGCCCGTGTGGAAATGGAGCGCCTGGATCAGGAAAAGCTGGCCCGAGAGAAAACCGGTCCGAAAACGCGGGGAGGTGCGGTGTATGACTGAACAGCGTCGCTTCCTGATGATGGCCGGCGGTACCGGCGGGCACGTGTTCCCGGCCCTGGCAACGGCTCGGGCGCTTGAGGCTCGTGGTCACCAGGTGTACTGGCTCGGAGCCAGTGGCGGAATGGAACAGAGGCTGATCGGCGAAACCGATATCCCGCTGTCACTGATTCATATTTCCGGTTTGCGGGGCAAGGGTAAGCTCGCTCTCTTGCTGGCGCCGTTCCGGCTGATGCGGGCGCTGGGTGAAGCCTTCACCATCCTGCGCCGGATTCGCCCGGATTGCGTTGTAGGCATGGGCGGATTTGTTACCGGGCCCGGTGGTGTTGCCGCCTGGCTGAACCGTACGCCGCTGGTGATTCATGAACAGAACGCCATCGCCGGCATGACCAACCGCATCCTGGTCAGGTTTGCAGAAACCGTGCTGGAGGCGTTTCCGGGTAGCTTCGGGCCGAAAGTGGTTACCCGCTGTACCGGCAATCCGGTGCGGGAAGACCTCGCGGCCTTGCCCGTTCCGGAAAAGCGCCTGGCGGACCGTGAAGGTGCTCTCAGGTTGCTGGTGATCGGCGGCAGTCTCGGCGCCCAGGTCTTCAACGAACAGCTCCCCGAGGCGCTGGCCATGTTGCCGGAAGGTGACCGGCCCGTGGTCCGCCACCAGTGTGGTGAGCGGCATGCCGAGGCGGCGAAGCAGGCCTATGAGGAGCATGGCGTGGAGGCGGCCGTTGAGCCGTTCATCAAGGACATGGCCGAGGCCTATCAGTGGGCCGATCTGGTGCTGTGCCGGGCAGGCGCACTGACGGTTTCGGAATTGTGCGCCGCGGGTATCGGCGCTGTGCTGGTGCCTTTTCCCCACGCCGTGGATGACCACCAGACGAAAAACGGGCAACAAATGGTGTCGGCGAAGGCAGCCATTCTGATTCCACAGGCAAAAATGACCCCGGCGGTGCTTGCGGAAACCCTGGGTGATCTGGCCCGGAATCGTGACCGGGTAAACGAAATGGCGAAGGCCGCCCGAACGTTGGCCCGCCCTGATGCAACGGAGAGAGTCGTGAATTACTGTCTGGAGGCCGCCAATGGCTGATGCAAATAATCCGCCCCTGGTCTATCAGGTGCCTGAAATGCGCCGGATCCGTCACATCCACTTTGTGGGGATTGGTGGTGCGGGGATGAGCGGCATCGCCGAGGTTCTCAAGAATCAGGGCTACGACGTTTCCGGATCGGATCTGAAAGAAGGGGCGGTTACCGATCGTCTCAAGGGTATGGGCGTAGAAGTGCAGATCGGTCACCGGGAAGAGAACAGCGCCAGTGCCGATGTGGTTGTGGTGTCTTCAGCGGTGTCCGCGGAAAACCCGGAAGTCGTGGCGGCCCGCAGTCGTCGGGTGCCGATTGTACCCAGGGCAGAAATGCTGGCGGAAATCATGCGCTATCGCCACGGCATCGCCGTTGCTGGAACCCATGGCAAGACCACAACCACCAGCCTGATTGCATCCATTCTGGGTGAGGCGGGCCTGGACCCGACTTTCGTGATTGGCGGCAAGCTGAACAGCGCCGGCACTAACGCTCAGTTGGGCGGTTCCCGCTATCTGGTGGCGGAGGCCGACGAGAGTGATGCGTCCTTCCTGCATCTGACGCCGGTGATTTCAGTGGTGACCAACATCGAAGCGGACCATATGGATACCTATGGAGGCGATGTCGAGAAGCTGAAGCAGACCTTTGTGGACTTTCTGCACAACCTGCCGTTTTACGGTGTTGCGGTGATGTGCGTCGATGACGGTTACGTTCAGGAGATCATCCCCCGGATATCCCGAGCCATCATCACCTACGGAATTGACAACCCGGAGGCGGATTACCGGGCGGAAAGCATCAATTCCGACGGTTTGCGGACCCACTTTGTGGTGAAGCGTCCGGCCGGGCGCAGCGACCTCGCGGTCGAGCTGAAAATGCCGGGCCGTCATAACGTGCTGAACGCGCTGGCGGCCATAGCCGTGGCCACAGACGAAGGCGTCGCCGATGATGCAATCTGCCGCGGGCTGGCCGGATTTGCCGGTGTCGGTCGCCGGTTCCAGGTCTACGGCGATTACCAGACCCCCAAGGGCACGGTCACCCTGGTGGACGATTACGGTCACCACCCGACGGAGGTAGAGGCTGTTATCCGGGCTGCACATGATGCCTGGCCCGACCGGCGTCTGGTCATGCTTTACCAGCCGCACCGCTTTACGCGGACCCGCGACCTTTATGAAGACTTTGTCCGGGTGCTTTCGGAAGTGGACGGCCTGCTTTTAATGGACGTGTATTCCGCCGGCGAACCGGCGATTCCGGGGGCCGATGGTCGGGCCCTGTGTCGCAGTATTCGCCAGCGCGGGCAGGTGGAACCGGTATTTGTTGAAGACAATCTGGAAATCGAGTCCCTGCTGGCCAATGTGCTGCAGGACGGTGATCTGCTGATAACCCAGGGCGCCGGCGATATTGGCGGCGTGGCAGCGCGGCTGGCAGCCGCGGGAGTGATAGCTGGTGAGTGACATGCATCATGGGGAACCACAGGCTTATCAGGCCGACCCGGAGCTCGTTCGGTCGCTCGGTCGGGTGGCCGTGTTCATGGGTGGAGATTCCGCTGAAAGGGAAGTGTCCCTGAAAAGCGGCAAGGCGGTACTGGCGGCGCTGGTGTCAGCCGGCGTGGATGCGTTTGCAGTGGACGTCCGCGGCTGCCTGCTGAGAACCGTCGACAACCCTGATTTTGACCGGGTGTTCATCGCGCTGCATGGTCGTGGAGGCGAGGACGGTACCTTGCAGGCCATCCTCTCGCAGGCCGGTATTCCCTACACCGGCAGCGATGTGCTGGCCTCGGCACTGGCCATGGACAAGCTGAGAACCAAGTATGTGTTCGAAGGCTGTGGCCTGCCAACGCCGAAGTTCCGCACCATGTCCGGAGCAGATCAGGCCGAACAGATCATTGGTGAACTGCGGGCGCCCTTGAGTGTGAAACCTTCCCGGGAAGGCTCCAGCATCGGCATCCGCAAGGTACACACGGTGGCCGAACTGGCTGACGCCTACGAAGCCGCCGCCGCGCTGGACAATCTGGTGCTGGTGGAGGAGTGGATCGAAGGGCCGGAGTTCACCGTCAGCCTGTTGCAGGATCGGGCGCTTCCGGCCATTGGCCTGAGCGCAAGCACCGAGCACGTTTTTTACGATTACGAGGCCAAGTACCTGGCAGACGATACCCGGTATCGCATTCCCTGTGGTCTGGCGCCTGAAGACGAAGTCCGTCTTCAGCACCTGGCACTGGAGGCCTTCCGGGTTGTTGGCTGTCGGACCTGGGGCCGGGTCGACATCATGCAGGACAGCGACGGCAAGTTCTGGCTGCTGGAGGTCAATACCGTGCCCGGTATGACGGACCACAGTCTTGTGCCCATGGCTGCGAAGGCCGCAGGCATCAGCTTCGAAGAGCTGGTGGTCCGGATACTGAAAGACAGTCTGGAGGACGCCCATGCTTGAAACACTGCTGATCCGGAGCCGGGCGACTCCGTCCGAGCCCCCGCGACGCCGGGGGGCAACGTCCCTCGGTCCCGAGCGGGACCGGTTTGGCGTGTTGAAGGGTGTGCTGGCAGCTGTACCCTGGCTCCAGGTGGGCATGGGCGCGGTGATTGTGCTGTTGGCTGCACTGGTGCCCTGGGGCACTGGCAAGGTGCTGGGTGCCATGGATCAGCAGATCCTTGCCGTCGATGTGAAAGGAGAACTTGTGGGCGATAGCCGGGTCGCCATTGAGCGCGCCGCTGGCGACTGGATTGGCAAGAGCTATTTCGCCACGGATCTTTCGGAAATCAAAGACAGCCTGGAGCGTCGGCCCTGGGTTGAGTCCGCGGCGGTGCGTCGGGTATGGCCGGATCGCCTGGTGATCGATATCAGGGAGAAGAAACCCCTGGCTTACTGGACCGATGGACGTCTCGTAAGCCGCACCGGTGAGCTGTTCGCGCCGGCGAATCCCGAAGTTGCGGGGCGGTTGCCGCGACTCGCAGGGCCGGATGAAAGGGTGCGGGATGTGATCGATATGGCGCGGGACATGAGCGACAAGCTGGTCGCCCGGGGGCTTGGATTTTCAGGCCTGACGCTGGAACACCGGGGTGCGTGGACCCTGCAGCTGGCCAACGGCATCGAGGTGGTGCTTGGCCGCGATCAGGTGGCGCAACGGTTTGATCGGTTTATCACGGTTTATGAAAACCGACTGGCAGCAAGGTCGGACGAAGTCAGTCGGGTAGATGCCCGCTACACCAACGGTGTGGCGGTCAAGTGGAAGGCTGTCGAGACAGCCTCCAGCCCAAAATCATAGCAACGGTTAATTCAGACCTACGGTTTGGTGGAACACATGTCATCGGTTGAAACGGAAAACATGATTGTCGGCCTCGATATCGGAACCTCGAAGGTGGTTGCGATTGTCGGCAAGCGCAAGATGGACGGCACCATCGAAGTGGTGGGCATTGGTTCCCATCCTTCCCGGGGCCTAAAGCGTGGAGTGGTGGTGAATATTGAAACCACGGTCCAGGCAATTCAGCGCGCGGTGGAAGAGGCGGAATTGATGGCGGGGTGCCGCATTCACTCGGTGTATGCGGGTATTGCCGGCAGCCACATCAAGAGCCTGAATTCCCACGGCATTGTTGCAATCCGTGACCGTGAGGTCACCCAGGCCGACATAGACCGGGTCATTGACGCCGCCCAGGCGGTTGCGATTCCTGCAGACCAGAAGATTCTCCATATTCTGCCCCAGGAGTTCGTGATCGACAGCCAGGAAGGCATCAAGGAACCCATGGGCATGTCCGGTGTGCGCCTGGAAGCAAAGGTGCATCTGGTGACCTGCGCGGTCAATGCTGCCCAGAACATAGAGAAATGCGTGAAGCGCTGCGGGCTTGAGGTGGATGACATCATCCTGGAGCAGCTGGCATCCAGCCACGCCATTCTCACCGAGGATGAGAAAGAGCTGGGTGTCTGCGTGGTGGATATCGGTGGTGGCACTACCGACATTGCCGTGTTCACCGGCGGCGCTATTCGCCACACGGCGGTGATTCCGATTGCCGGCGACCAGGTGACCAACGACATCGCGATGGCGTTGCGCACACCGACCCAGAATGCTGAAGAAATCAAGATCAAGTATGCCTGTGCGCTGACCCAGCTGGCCGGTGCGGATGAAACCATCAAGGTGCCCAGTGTTGGCGATCGCGCGCCGCGGGATCTGTCCAGGCAGGCCCTGGCTGAGGTGGTGGAGCCGCGCTATGAGGAGCTGTTCACTCTGGTTCAGTCAGAATTGCGCCGGTCCGGGTTCGAGGATCTGATTCCGGCAGGCATCGTGATAACCGGCGGTTCCTCCACCATGGAAGGTGTGGTGGAACTGGCCGAAGAGATCTTCCACATGCCGGTAAGGCTGGCCTGTCCGCAGGCAGTCTCCGGTATGACGGAGGTGGTCAACAATCCGATCTACGCCACTGGCGTTGGTTTGTTGATTCATGGTTTCCGCCAGATGGATCTGGGGCGGGCACCGGTGCTCAAGGGTGAAGATGCACCCTCGCTGTTTGAGCGCATGAAAGCCTGGTTTACCGGTCATTTCTGACGGAACCGGGTAGTTAGTACACGAAGGTATCTCGAAAACACAATCTCGAACAAACAGCCCGGAACAAGGGCTGAAAACAGCACGAAGGAGTAGGGGAAATGTTTGAACTCGTCGATAATGTCCAGCAAAACGCTGTCATTAAAGTCGTCGGTGTAGGCGGTGGTGGCGGCAACGCCGTTCGCCATATGCTTAACAGCGACATCGAAGGTGTGGAATTCATCTGCGCCAACACGGACGCCCAGGCGCTGACCGATATGGACGCGCGTCAGATCATCCAGCTCGGTGGCAACATCACCAAGGGGCTGGGTGCCGGCGCCAATCCGGAAGTCGGTCGCCAGTCTGCCCTGGAAGACCGCGATCGTATCGCCGAAGCCATCAAGGGCGCGGATATGGTCTTCATTACCGCGGGCATGGGCGGTGGTACCGGTACCGGTGCCGCGCCGATCGTAGCGGAAGTAGCCCGCGAACTGGGCATCCTGACCGTTGCCGTGGTAACCAAGCCTTTCATGTTCGAAGGCGGCAAGCGCATGAGCGTTGCTGAATCCGGTCTGAAAGAGCTGGAAGAAAGCGTCGACTCCCTGATTACCATTCCCAATGAAAAGCTGCTGGCGGTCATGGGCAAGAAAACCAGCCTGCTGGACGCATTTGCCGCAGCTAACGATGTGCTTCTGGGCGCAGTTCAGGGCATCGCTGATCTGATTACCCGCAACGGTATGATCAACGTCGACTTCGCCGACGTGAAGACGGTCATGTCCGAAATGGGTATGGCGATGATGGGCACCGCCCGTGCCACGGGTGAAAATCGTGCGCGGGAAGCCGCCGAAGCGGCTGTTCGCAGCCCGCTGCTCGAAGACATCAACCTGCAGGGTGCCAAGGGTATTCTGGTCAACATTACCGCGGGCATGGATCTCAACCTGGGCGAATTCTCCGAGGTTGGCGACATTGTGCGTGAGTTTGCTTCTGACTCTGCCACCGTTGTTGTCGGTACCGTTATTGATCCGGAAATGACCGACGAACTGAAGGTAACGGTTGTTGCGACCGGCCTGGGTGGTGATCGTGAGAAGCCGACCAAGGTGGTGGACAATACCCGCACTCTGGATGGAAAAACCGATTACAACCAGCTGGATCGTCCCGCTGTTCTGCGTCGCCGGGCCGTTTCCCATGGAAACGTGGCTATCGACCAGAGCAAGGATAGCGAGGAGCAGGGTGTCGACTATCTCGATATTCCCGCATTCCTCCGTCGCCAGGCTGACTGATAATCTGATGCAATTGTGATCCGGTTGTGGTTCTTGTGCGAAACATGGAACCCGGTATCCGGTAAATACGTGCACTGATTGCCATGGGTTGGATGCTGGATGAACATTCAGCAACAACGGATTGGTTAAATGGTATTCAGTCTTATTTTCTGATATTCTCCGGGCAGATTTTTGCCTAGAATATCGCCTTTTTGTGACGGAATTATGTACCGATGATCAGACAACGGACACTTAAAAACACCATCCGTGCCACCGGTGTTGGCTTGCACTCGGGTGAGAAGGTCTACCTGACCCTCAAGCCTGCCCCGGTGGACTCCGGTATCATCTTCCGCCGTACCGATCTTGACCCGATGGTTGAGATTCGTGCCTGCGCGGAGAATGTAGGTGAGACCATGCTGTCCACGACGCTGGTAAAAAACGGTGTCCGTGTGGCGACTGTGGAGCATTTGCTCTCGGCCATGGCTGGTCTCGGGATTGATAACTGTTTCGTCGAACTAAGTGCCGCGGAAGTGCCCATCATGGACGGCTCTGCCGGTCCTTTTGTGTTCCTTCTGCAGTCCGCCGGCATTGCCGAGCAGGATGCAGCCAAGCGTTTCATCCGCATCAAGCGTGAGGTAACGGTTGAGGAAGGCGACAAGAAGGCCACCCTGCTGCCTTTCGAAGGCTTCAAGGTGAGCTTCGGTATCGACTTTGATCACCCCGTGTTCAAGGGCCGCGCCCAGACAGCAACCGTCGATTTTTCCAGCACCTCCTTTGTCAAGGAAGTGAGTCGCGCTCGGACTTTCGGGTTCATGCGTGACATCGAAAAATTGCGTGCCATGAACCTTGCTCTCGGCGGCAGTGTGGACAACGCCATCGTTGTTGATGACTACAAGATCCTCAACGAAGACGGTCTGCGCTATGACGACGAATTTGTGAAGCACAAGCTGCTTGATGCCATCGGCGATCTCTATCAGTTGGGCAACAGCCTGATTGGTGAGTTCCGGGGGATCAAATCCGGCCACGATCTGAA
>MRWF01021837.1_pt1 | contig 28896 bp, 22 predicted proteins | sample 1013331 | NCBI WGS metagenome assembly MRWF01 (sample SAMN06117577, study PRJNA244670) | biofilm metagenome | biome: Water; feature: Cathode Biofilm; material: Biofilm; isolation source: microbial consortium enriched at the cathode of a solar microbial fuel cell | place: USA: District of Columbia ... | reverse complement strand
CCCGGCACCTTCTTGAGCCGCTCTTCGTAAACGGTGCACTGGCAGGTCTCTTCGTTCATATAACGACACACCAGATCGGTGTGGTAGACCTCGCCGGTGTCTTCGTCTTCCAGTTTGTTCAGGCAACACTTCCCGCAACCGTCGCAAAGAGACTCCCATTCTTCAGGCGTCATTTCATGCAGGCGCTTACGTTGCCAGAACGGCACCTGGGCAATCATGGATTGCGCTGATCCAGTCTGCGCTTGAAGTCCACCACGTACCCTTCCTGCTCTTCCGGCATTTGCAGAAAAAAGTCTTTCTCGCCAATGGCTTCCAGAACCTGCTTTCCGGTAGTTCTCGCAAGCTTGCGGTCGGGCGTCAGGACCAGATCCATGGAATGAACCGGCTGACCGAAAATACCCCGGAGGCTCTCGGGAAGCTCCTCCCACTTCTGTCCGCGCCGAACAAAAAGGTAGGTATCCTTCTTTTTGCTGCTCCGGAAAACAGAGACAAATTCCCGCTCTTTCATGACTTCAGTAATTCCTCGATATCAGCGCGAACCGGAGCAAGAATCTGCGCCCGCCAGCCCTGGAAAAAATCGTGTTGCGCGAGGTCCGGTTGCTGTACAACTTTTTCCAAACGCTTTCTCGGCGCTAACAATTCCATTGGAATATCAGCATCTTCTGCCGCATTCCTGAAAAGACGCTTTAACTGTTTAAAGAATCCCTGCTGATCCCGGGACAACGGTGGCGCAATCCTCTCAAGGGACGAATTATCCGCGGTCGATCCCCGGCTAACAAGTTCAATCAGGGTATCGCCGTACCGACGGACTGCGCCGGATGGTACTCCCTGAATGTTGGAAAGTTCCTTCACGGACGCCGGCAGCCTTTCCGCGATGGCAATCAACAGTGCATCTGCCAGCACACGGTTCCTTGGCCGGTCCCGCCGCTGGCACTCCCGCTCACGCCAGCGCACCAGTTCCTTGAGAACACCCTGTTGCTGAGCCGAGAGGGTCCATCCGGCCCGCAGTTTCAGGTAATGGTTGTCGGGATCCTCCTGCCCTGCCAGTTCATTGGCAAAGCGCGCCGATTCCTCAACCAGAGCCGCTTCCAGACCGCGATCGCGAAGTAATGCACTGACCCAATGGTACATCGGCTCCAGAAAACGGATATCGTCAATCGCGTAGCGTTGCTGAGCATCGCTCAGCGGTCTCGCCAGCCAGTCAGAGCGGGTGGCGGACTTGTCCAGAGTCTCACCGAACAGGGTTTCCACCAGCCTCGCGTAACCCAGGGAGAACCCTGCTCCGGCCATTGCGGCCCCGATTTGAAGATCAATGACACCGGCAGGTTGAAGATTCAGCCACTGGCGAAAAAGTTCCAGATCTTCGCTCATGGCGTAAAGAAGCTTTGGAGTGTCCGGGTCCGCCAGGACTTCCCGAAATCGTCCGGACTGCTCGGCAACGGAAGGGTCCACCAGGCAAAACTCGCCGTCGAGGCCCAACTGAACCAACCCCGGTATCGGGTAAAAGGTGTTTACCCGCTCAAATTCGGTGTCCAGCGCCAGGGGCTTGCCCGGTGCCCGATCCAGCCATTTGTCCAGTGCTTGTGGTTCCCGGATCCAGTCAATCCTGGTCGGAGCCGGGGGAACGTCAACTGCCACAGCGGCCTGGGCGGAAATATCCATAAACGTGCCTGGTAGGTTTATTCGGTCAGATTCAATCGGACAGCGGTTTGCGACCGCGGAATGCGTGAGTCAGGGTAAAGCCATCGACGTAACCGAGCTCTCCACCCACCGGTATGCCATGGGCCAGACGGGTTATCAGGATGCCCTGGCCATCAAGGCGATCGGCGATGTAGTGAGCCGTAGCCTCACCTTCCACCGTCGGGTTGGTCGCCAGAATCAGCTCAGTCACGCCTTCGTCGCGGATCCGCTTCAGCAGACGTTCAATGCCGATTTCCTCCGGTCCAACGCCATCAATCGGTGAAAGATGACCCATCAGGACGAAATAGCCGCCGCGATAGTCACCCGCCTGCTCAATGGCCAGAAGATCTGAAGGGCTTTCCACTACGCACAGGGTGCCCGTGCGCCGCTGGGGATTTTCACAGATCCCGCAGATCTCGGTGTCAGCAAAGTTCTGGCAGCTTTCACACCGCCGGACACCGCTCATGGCCTGGCTCAGCGCCTCAGAAAGTCGGGTGCCGCCGGAACGACCACGCTCCAGCAGATGGAAAGCCATGCGCTGGGCCGTTTTCTGGCCGACTCCGGGAAGACAACGAAGGGATTCTACAAGCTCATCAACCAGCGGGCTGAATGCCATGAAAGGTCCTCGAACGGCTGCAGGATGGAATTCAGAACGGCATCTTGAAACCGGGCGGCAGGCCCATGCCGGACATCATACCGGACATTTTCTCTTTCTGGTTTTCCTCGACGCGCCGCACGGCATCGTTCACCGCAGCGGCCAGAAGGTCTTCCAGAATATCTTTTTCCTCAGTCATCAGGGACGAGTCTATGTCCACTTTACGAACGTCGTGACGGCCGTTCATGGTGACTTTGACAAGGCCGGCTCCGGCTTCGCCAGTCACTTCGGCCTTGGCGATTTCTTCCTGAGCCTTCTGCATCTCTTCCTGCATTTTCTGGGCTTTTTTCATCATGTCGCCCATATTATTCATCATAGCTTATCTCCTGCTTGTCTCTGCCGGCCGGATACTGTCTTCCACTACCCGCGCCTCGAATCGTTCAACAATAGACTTTACGACCGGATCCCTGTGAATGGACGCCTCTGCGGCTTCCTGGCGCGCCTTTCTCTGGCGTTCCTCATAAGCCGCAGGGGTGTCTGGCCCGGGATTGCCCTGCTCTGTACGTAACTGAATGGAGTCGCCAAAGCGGTTTCTCAAGGCAGCCAGAATCTTTTCCTCGTGCCTGCTGTTCAACAGCCGGGCGTGCCCCGCATCAATGGTCAGCGTAATCACATCGCCATCGCGGGACATGGCGCCGTGACTGGCAAGATTACCGGGCATGCCCACAATGCCAAGACTTCGAAAATCCCGGTGCCAGACGAATTCGCCCTCAGGCTCAGGCGCCTGCTCAACTGCAGGTTCCATCGCTGGATCGGGCTCCACAAACGCGGGTTCCGGAGCCGGGGCCGCCTGCTCAACTGGCTCCGCGCTAACTGCAGGTGCTGGCTCTTCGGTAACAGGAGCTTCGTCGTTTAAAGGATAGCTTTCTTCATACTCTCCAGCCGCCTCGGCCTGGGCATCCAGACTGGCTAGCCAGGATGCATCCTCATCCGCAACGGGTGGAGCGGCCGGCATCTCGGGTTCAGGCTCAGGCGTGGATTCGGGTTCCGGCTCCGGCTGTCCAGGGAGTTCGCTGGCCTCTTGAGCCGGCTCTGCGGCCACTTCCGTTACCGGCTCAGAAATTTGCGGCTGCGGTTCCGGCTGTTTTTGCTCTACCTGTGGGGTCGGCGCCGGGTCGGGCTCATCCCGTGGCTCGGAAGCGGCAGACTGACCACCGGAGCTTATGGCCGGCGGCTCTCGCCGGTCAGCCCCGGGGCGGAAGGCAAGCATCCGGAGCAGGGTCATTTCGAACCCCATCCGGGCATCCGGCGTAATGGTAAGGTCTTTCCTCCCAATCAGCGCAGACTGGTAAAAAAGCTGGGCATCCTCGGCACTGAGCTTGCGAGCCAGCGCCTGGACCTGCTCGGCATCGCCGAGGGCGTTATCGGCACTGCCCGGAACCACCTGTTCCATGGTCACCCGGTGAAAGAGCGATAGCAGATCGGCGAGGATCACACTGTAATCCGGTGCAAAGTCCGAAATCCGGCTGATTTCCGCCAGCAAGGCCGGGCCGTCGCCTTCAACGAGTGCATTCACAATGCGTTCAATATCCCGCTGATCAATGGTCCCCAGCATATTACTGACATCACTGGCGGACAGCTTCTGGTTGCCAAAGGCGATAGCCTGATCGGTGAGGCTCAAGGCATCGCGCATACTGCCGTCCGCAGCCCGGGCCAGGAGCCACAGGGCCGGTTCCTCAAATGGAATTTCCTCGGCACCCAGTACATGACGCAGATGGCCTGCGATGTGCTCCGGCGTCATGCGTTTGAGATTAAACTGCAGGCACCGGGACAGCACTGTGACCGGTAGTTTCTGGGGATCGGTCGTTGCCAGCAGGAACTTGACGTGTTCCGGCGGTTCTTCAAGGGTCTTAAGGAAAGCGTTGAACGATTGGTTCGTCAGCATGTGCACCTCGTCAATGAGGTACACCTTGTAGCGCCCACGCGTGGGCGCATACTGGACGTTATCCGTCAGCTCACGCATATCATCAACGCCGGTCCGGGACGCGGCGTCTATTTCAATCAGATCCACAAACCGGCCTTCCTGAATCTCCTGGCAGCTCGAGCATTCACCACAGGGGTTCGGGGTTACGCCGGTTTCGCAGTTGAGGCAGCGTGCAAGCAGGCGCCCAATGGTGGTCTTGCCTACCCCACGGGTCCCCGTGAATAGATAAGCATGATGAAGACGCTGGCTTTCCAGGGCGTGAATTAACGCCTGGAGCACGTGTTCCTGGCCCACCATATCCTCGAAAGTGCGTGGGCGCCATTTACGGGCAAGTACCTGGTAGCTCATGTTCCGCCAACTGCAGTGAAAAACGGCTTTAACCTTAGCACGGACAAAGATCCAGAAGAAGCAGACTTGATTCCGGAAGCGCGCTCACAAGTTCATGGCTATCAAGGATAATCAGAAGAAAAAACAGGAGAGGAGAGAAAACTGGGGGTGACTCCATCAGCGACACCCCGGCACACAATTCCACCGCTGCGGCTGCTCCCTTCCGGGCCTGACCGGGTTCACGGTTTCATGTTGCGGAGGCACCAATGGAGCCACCATAACGGCGTTCCGGGACAATTCCCCGAAAGCGGCGCGCATATTAGCAAAAGGGTTTGCACACTACAATGACAAATCAGCACGCCCGTCAGCATCATCCTTGTAAAGGCAGCGGCACTTCATCCTGGCGGAACCAGCAGGCCAGACTGTAGCGAGTGCGGTTTGCCGGTAACACCTCGTGAGGAATTTCCTCGCTCATGAACAAGGCCATTCGTCCTGCCTCGGGCAACACGGTTCCGCACACTTCCTGATCATTGTCCCGGTTGAAAACCTGAAGCGCGCCACCGTCGGCTGCCTGCCAATCTTCGTTCAGGTAGAGCACCAGACTCACCACCCGGGATGCCCTGCCCTTAAAGCTGTCCAGATGCTGTTTATAGAAATCACCTGAATGGTACGTAGCATAATGAGTCTCGAATCGCTTCAGCCCGAGAAACAACCTTTGATTCAGACCCTGGCGAATGGACTCGAAAAACTCGAACAGCGCGGCCTGAGGAGCTGTAATGCCTTGCAGCCAGGCAATCTTGTCGCGCCGCACCGACCGGTCTCGCACCAGATCACTCCCGCGCCCGATGCCGGCTTTTTTCATGGCATCGGTACGATCCAGAATCTGCACTTCCTGTTTCAGCGCCGCCAACAGGTTGGCGCCCAGCCGCGACCTCACATCCAGCGACATCCAGCCGTGCTCGCTCAGCCCTGAAGCCAGTTCATCCAGCCAGTCCTCAGACACCGGCTCCTGTTGCTCCGGCGTGAGATCCATCGACTGGACATCACTGCCCGCCACCGCATCCTGGGCGCTGTGCAAAGGTGTGATAAGGGGATCATGGATCGGAATGATTACCGGCGTTTCCATCGGCAGGCCTCGTACTGAATTTGAGCGTATTTTAGGCGCAATTCTCGCCGCAGCGGCAGTTTTAATTTACTCTCTGTGTAGGCAAATACACTTAACCGGTTTCACTCAGTAGCTAACCATGTCAGAAAGCAGTAACAGGCCACCGCTCTCACTTTCGCCGGGCCAGTGGTCCTTCACGCGCTGGAAAACAATCGGGCAACTGGAAGCTCTTGAGGTCCACCATCCTTTGTTCCAGGCCACTGTGTTTATTCAGGGCGCTCATCTGGCAAGCTTCAAACCTCAGGACGAATCTGACTGGCTCTGGATGAGCCCAGCGGCCCGGTACGAACCCGGTCGAGCCATCCGCGGTGGCATTCCCGTGTGCTGGCCCTGGTTCGGCGATCCGGCCCGCAACGCGCCGGAAGTGCGGAAACGCATCCAGACAGACCAAGCCCACGGGTTTGCCCGTACCGCGCTCTGGAAACTGGAAGATGTCCGGGAGAACGCCCACGAAGTGGAAATCAGCCTGTCCCTGGATGCCAATGAAGATTTCAGTGATGTCTGGATCGGGCATGCGCTCGCCCTGCTCACCTTCAGTTTCTCCATCCGCGGATGCCAACTGGCTTTGACGACCACGAATCTGGGGAACGATCCGCTGGCCTTTACCCAGGCGCTCCATACTTATTTGCCGACCAGCGACATAACCCGGACTCGTGTGCTGGGTCTCGGAAACAGCCAGTACATCGACACCCTGGATAACTGGGAGTACCGCAACCAGGAAGGCCCTGTGTATTTCGACGGCGAAACGGACCGCATCTACGAGAGCGGCGAAACCCTGACGATCGTGACACCCCGAACTGGCCGCAAGCTCTCGGCCGTAGGCAGTGACTCAACTGTGGTCTGGAACCCCGGTCCGGCCAAGGCGGCCAAGCTATCGGACTTTCCCGATACGGCCTGGCAGTCCATGCTGTGCGTCGAAACCGCCAATGCCGCCAGCGATTATCGGGTGCTAAATAACGGGCAAAGCCACACATTAGGCGTATTCATCGGAAGGAAATCATGAGCCTGGCATCGTTTCTCAAAAACCGACTGGTTCCCGCGGAACTGGACGAGCATATCAACCGCATCCGCAAACCCATTGGGAGCCTGGGCTACGATCCGTGGGGCTACAATAACGAAGCCATGAAATACGGGCTCTCGCTCACCAAACAGATTTACGAGAAGTATTTCCGGGTAAAGGCCCAGGGCGTCGAAAACATTCCCGCGGATGGACCCGTGCTGATTATCGCCAACCACAGCGGGCAGCTGCCTATCGACGGCCTGCTGATTGGCTACGCCCTCGCCTCCCGGGAAAAAGATGCCCGTATTCCAAGGGCGATGATTGAACGCTTTTTTCCGACCGTGCCCTGGCTGGGCAACTTGTTGAATGAAGTGGGCGCCGTGCTCGGAGACCCGGTCAACTGCGCCAAGATGCTCGCCAATAACGAAGCCGTCATCGTGTTCCCGGAGGGCATTCGCGGTTCCGGAAAACTCTACCACGACCGTTACCAGCTCAAACGGTTTGGCAACGGCTTCATGCACCTGGCCATGAAGTACAAGGCGCCGATCGTGCCTGTCGGGGTAGTGGGCTGCGAGGAAACCATCCCGGCCATCGCCAACATCAAGCCCCTGGCAAAAGCCCTGGGCATTCCCTATGCCCCGGTCGCCATGCCCGTGGTGCTGCCGGCAAAAGTTCACCTGAACTTCGGAGCCCCGATGTACTTCGACGACCTTGAAATTCCCGAAGAACAGGTCACAGAACGCGTAGAGAAGGTCAAGGCGGAAATCAGCCGGCTGATCGACAAGGGACTGAGCGAAAGGAAAAGGCTTTTCTGATGAGCGAACAACGCAGACCGCACATTCTGATCACCGGTGCCGCCGGCGCCCTCGCCCAGAAAGTTATCGAACAGCTCCGGGATACCTGCGACCTGGTCGCCGTGGATTTCCGCGACCAGGTCTACCTGGGCGACGACATCCCCAGCTACTGCATCGATTTCAACAAGCGGGTGTTCGAGGATCTGTTCCGGCGCTATGAGTTTGATGGCGTGATCCACATGGGCCGGATTATGTCCAGCCAGCTCACCCGCATGCGGCGCTACAACGCCAACGTGCTCGGCACCCAGAAGCTTCTGGACCTGAGCCACAAGTACGGCATCAAACGAGTGGTCGTGCTTTCAACGTTCCATGTTTACGGAGCGGTGGCCTACAACCCAGCACTTATCGACGAAGCGGCACCGCTCAAGAGCGCAGGGCTCAGCGCCGACCTGATTGACTCCGTGGAACTGGAGAACCTGGCCAACATCTATCTGTGGCGCTACCCGGAACTGAACATCACCATCCTGCGCCCCTGTAACATCGTGGGCCCGGGCGTGCGCAACACCATCAGTACTCTGCTGGCCAGCGAACGCGCGCCGGTGCTGGCGGGCTTTTCGCCGATGATGCAGTTTATCCATATCGACGACATGGCCGATGCCATTGTACTGGCGTATAAAAAACCGACACGTGGCGTGTACAACGTGGCGCCGCAGGACTGGGTGGCCTACCAGCACGCGCTCAAGCTCTGTGGCTGCAAACGGATTCAGGTGCCCTCCATCCCACCGATGGTTCCGAAGATGATACTCGGCACACTGAAGTTGAAGAGTTTTCCGTCCTACCTGATGGCATTCTTCAAGTACCCGGTGGTAATTGACGGGCGGGCCTTTGTTAACGAGTTCGGGTTTGAGCCGAAGCGGCCGCTGAAGGAGATTTTCCGGTTTTACCGGGAGAATAAGAGGCCGGTTTAGCCCCGGATAACAAGAAGCCCCGCTATTGGAGTGCGGGGCTTCTTATAGAAGGTTTAAGAAGCTGACAACATCAGTCCTTTGAGCGCTTGGATGCCTTTCTCAAAACAAGGCCGCAGATGCCAAGGGCCAAAAGCGCCAGAGTACCCGGCTCGGGAACTTTTACCGGAGGCGCGGGCGAGAACACGAGCAAATCCTGAGAGAGCTTGTTCCCGTCGGCATCTGAATCCGATTCTAAGACAAACAAATTAAATCCACTTGCAATATCGCCCAGCCCAGTGAACCACCCGTTAGCAGTTTCCTTTGCGTCAGTGAAATCAGTAGATGTGAAGGAGCCGTCGTCCAAGTTTAATTCATCGTTGTTCTCATTGATTATTTCCCAAAGCGCCAATTGAAACGCTGCAGAAGTTCGCGAATCCTTAACTTCGTCTCCACCAAACCCGGTATATAGGCTACTCATAAGATTAACCTTACGGGAATTCTGGAAGTAATCGGTCGCACTTAGCAATGAATAACTTACGGTATTGTATTGATCCAAAAGGGTATCAATGTCGACACAGAATGCATCGAGCACGTCATTCGAAGAAAGAGCGAACGGCGTGTCACCCTGAATATTGCTTACAGAGAAACGAAACATACCAGCAGCAACCCGACTCTGATTGGTACCGTCGTTTGTTACGTTGGTGATAGTTCCCGCCCTATAGCCTTCAGGAAATTTGATGCCATCCGAACCAAACTTAAGGTCCATCGTTGCAATCGGGCCCGCACTCGCGAAAGAGGTCGCAACCGAAAAAATCAGGCCGGCAGACCAAGCTTTTACTTTTTTCCCGTAGTTCATAACTGCTTCCCTTTTCTGGATACGACTATAAACAAATCACCTGACTGTTCCCCACATAGCAGAGAACGGACCAGGACAATAGAAAGAGAGAAAATTCAGCAAACTAGAAAGAGGAACTTTTAGAAAGCACACGGCGAGGAGCCGTACATGTAAAAGATATCGACACCACTAGAAATAAGTGTTCATTTTTCGTTACAGTCAGACTGCTTGATCACCCTCAATAATCCGCTCAATATAAAAGTGGATTAACTACGGGAAGCACGAGATGTTCAGGGATTTGGGCGTTATAAGCCACGGAGCAGCAGCAATCTGCTTTCTGTTGCTGGCAATTATCGTTGGTACTCGCTATCTGCGGCGAAACGTCGACCGCGCGCTCTTTCTTGCGGCCATTATTTCCTTCTTATGGGCCGCCGCGCTTGTCACACAGAGCCTTTTTGGCCAGCCAGACTTTCTGATCCGTTACCTCCTTGAGCTTCTCAGGGATGCTTCCTGGTTACTGCTCCTCTTCGCGATCCTGAGGGATTCCTTTAAATCATCTGGTCTTAATAACCGCGTGCGCTCCATGATGGCGCTGGGCGGTGGCATTCTAATTGCCATTTTGATGGTCGTCGGTGTACTGGAGTATTTTCTGGCGTTGGAACTGCTCAGCGGCAAAGCAAAGATTCTTGGCCAAATCGGGCTTTCCCTTCTCGGACTCTCTGTTGTTGAACAGATCTGGCGAAACTCCACCGGTCTCGGCCGCTCCAGCATGAAATATCTGGGCATCGGGGTCATCACCATCTTTGCATTCGATTTCTTCATGTATACCGATGCACTGCTCTTCGGCCAGGTTTCGGACTCCTTCTGGAACGCGCGCGGTTTTATAAATGCCACCATGGTGCCCCTGTTTGCGGTCAACGTTATCAACACCCGAAAACAACCGATCGAGTTCCAGCTTTCCCGAACAGCGGTTTTCCATGCCAGTACGCTTGTCTTTGCGGGCGGTTACCTGCTCTTCCTGGCTATGGGTGGTTATTACGTTCGGGCTTTGGGGGGCAACTGGGGCGAAGCACTGCAGGTTCTTTTCCTGACCATTTCCCTGGTATTCCTTGCAACGCTGCTTCTCTCACGCCGCATCAGGGCCAGACTCATGGTTCTGATCAGCAAGAATTTCTTCGACTATAAATACGATTACCGGGAAGAATGGCTGAAAATGACCCGGGAACTGGCGGATCTGAGCAACGACCCGCCCCTACCAGAGCGGGTTATCCGAATTCTCGCCGGACTGGTGGAAAGTAACGGAGGGGCGATTTGGCTGAAAGGCGAACGGGAGTCATACGTTCTAAAGGCTGCCATCAACCTGTCCACACCAAAACACACGATCATCGACCATGATTCCGAGCTGGTACGCTTCTTCTCAGACCGGGAATGGATTGTCGACCTACACGAATACGGAGCAGACCCGGTCAGCTACAACCTACTTGAAATACCGGACGCAATCGCGAAAACCCCGGATGCCTGGCTGATTATCCCGCTATACCTGGGCAACGATCTGTATGGCATGGCGCTGGTTGGCAATCCCTACGCACGTGTTGAGCTTAATTGGGAAAACTTTGACCTGATCAAAGTCGTTGCCCGGCAAACCTGCAACCTGCTGGCCCAGGCGGATGCTCAGAACCGGCTCTCCCGAGCAATGCAATTCGAGGCAGTGAGCAAAGCCTCCGCGTTTATGGTTCACGATCTCAAAACCGTAATTGCACAGCTCTCTCTTCTGGTAAAGAACGCTCCGAAACATAGGAATAATCCCGCGTTCATCGATGACATGATTAACACCACGGACCATGCCGTTCGAAAAATGTCGGGGCTGGTGGATCATATTAGGAAACCGAGCAGCGATGATGAGAGCCAACTCAAGCTGCTGAACCTGACGGATCTCGTGACAGATCTCATCGAACACCATCAGCACCAAACCCCCGCTCCTCATTTAGAAGGCGATGCTCCGGATATCATGATCAAAGCCGACGCAGAGCAACTTCGGAGTGTACTCGGCCACCTCATCCAGAATGCTCAGGACGCAACCCCAAATGATGGTGAAATATCGATCACTTTGAAAATCGCCAGAGGCAACGTGGTGCTGTTTATCCAGGATTCTGGAACAGGAATGACCAAAGAATTCATTTCCAGCCAGCTGTTCAGACCGTTTGAGAGCACAAAGGGCCTAACGGGTATGGGTATTGGCGCCTACCAGGCACGAGAATATATCCGGAAGATCGGAGGCAACATTGACGTAACCAGTGAGCCAGGTCTTGGCTCCTGTTTCTCGGTGAGAATCCCTTTGGCTACCGAAAAGCCCAAAGTGGAAGACCTTAGAGACCTACAGCCGGTTTCTGTTCCGGAAGACCCGCTGCAAAGCGCCAATTAAATGCCGGCGTGGAGCTGAATTTCAAATCGACATTGCAAAGTGTCAATGTTCGGTTGAGAATCAGGTGGGTGGAAGTATCACTACAAAGGACTTGTTGCTGTTGTGACCAGACGACTCTTAATAATAGAAGATGACCCGGGCCTGCAGAGCCAGATGCGGTGGTGTTTCAGTGAAGACCTCGATGTATCCGTAGCGTCGGATAGAGAGTCTGCCCTGACGTGCTTGCGGCGAGAAGAGCCGGAGGTGGTAACACTTGATCTAGGCCTGCCTCCGGATCCAGGTGGAGCTTCTGAAGGGTTCCGTCTCCTTGAAGACATTCTTCAGCTGGCGCCCATGACAAAGGTTATCGTAGTCACCGGCCGTGAAGACAAAGAAAACGCAGTGAAAGCTGTCGGCATGGGCGCTTCGGATTTTTACCAGAAACCGCTTGATGCCGACATTCTTACATTTGTAGTTAACCGAGCCTTCCGGCTTGCAGAGCTGGAAAAGGAGAACAGACAGCTCGGGATGCGGGGCAATGATGCCAATATCAAGGGAATCGTTGGCTCCAGCCCCCAAATGCTGTCAATCTGCCGCACTCTGGAAAAGGTAGCGCCTACCGATGTGACTACCTTGATCACGGGTGAGACGGGCACCGGCAAAGAACTCCTCGCCAGGGCCCTTCATGATCTTAGCCACCGCTCAGAGAAACCCTTTGCGGCCATTAACTGCGCAGCCATTCCCGAAAACTTGCTCGAAAGCGAGCTCTTCGGCTTCGAGAAAGGGGCCTTCACAGGGGCGACTCAAGCCAAGAAAGGTAAAATTGAAAGCGCCAACGGCGGAACCCTCTTCCTGGACGAAATTGGCGACATGCCCATGGCGCTACAAGCGAAGCTTCTACGATTTCTCCAGGAACGGGTCGTTGATCGCGTTGGCTCGGTCAACCCTGTACCAGTGGACGTCCGCGTTGTATGCGCGACCCATCGCGATGTCAGGCAGTTGATTGATGGCGGTGAATTCCGGGAAGACCTTTACTACCGAATCAGTGAAATCACGCTGGACGTTCCCGCCGTCAGGGACCGCGAGGGTGATGCACTTGTTATTGCCCAATCGTTGCTCAAATCGCTTGGCAAACAGATGGACCGACCGAATCTGTCCTTCAGTGAAGATGCCGTTAACGCCATCAGCAATCACTCATGGCCCGGTAATGTCAGAGAAATGATCAACAAAGTAAAGCGAGCCATCATTATGGCTGAAGGCAAGAGAGTGACAGCTACTGATCTCGAACTCGCCTGTGAGACCAATCAACCTGACCAGCATCTGAACTTGCGTCAGGTTCGGGAAAATGCAGAGCGTCATGCGATTTTGAAGGCACTCAATAGCTGCAACTTCAACATGGCTCAGGCTTCGAGACTGCTCGGAATAACTCGTCCAACGCTTTACAACCTAACGGACAAATATCGAATTCCAACATCACAGCCTGCAACCGAACGCTAAACTCACGAAGGGAAAATAAAAAGACCCGTCATCAGGAAGGAACAGGGCATGAAAGTATCCAAGGCAATCTGCATTACCCTTTTCAGCTTGTTCGCCATTAGTAGCCTTTCAGGCTGCAGCGATGAAACCGAAATGACGCAGGAAGAGATCCAGTACATCGGCCACATTGACCAGGCCCGCTTCTTCCAACGCCAGGGTGAACTAAAAGCAAGTACACTGGAAGCTCGAAGCGCCATTGAGCTCCAGCCAGACAACGCCGAGCCCTACTTCATTATTATTGATAACTTGCTGACAGCCGGCGATGCCACGAACGCCGAGCGACAAGTGAACCTGCTGGCGGATCGAATAGTTCCCGAGGCCCTCAATGATACAACCCACAACAGAATCAAACTAATCCGCGCTAAATCCAGGCAGCTGAAAGGCGAAGGTGACGAAGCTCTGGACATTCTCTCGGATCTCCAGAACCCAGATCGGCCCCAAGAACTACAAGCCGCACTTCTTAAAGCTGACATTCTTCTGAGCCAGCGACAGCTAACGAAAGCTGAACAAGCCTATAAAAACGCAGCAGGGTTGGAGGCTTCCTCAGCAAAACCGCTAATTGGCCTTTCCAAAGTTGCCTATGCCAGAGACAACCAGGACCAAGTGGCCGCGTACATTGCAGAGGCCGAAGCCATTGATGCAAATTCAACCGAACTCTGGCTTTGGAAAGCCAGAGTAGCTCAGGCAAAAAGCGATTGGCAGGTTGCCGAAGAGGCCTACATTCGAGCACTTGAGGACATAGGTCAGTACGACATCATGACCTACAGAAAGTACGAGACCATTTCCTCTCTCATTCGAGTGCTGCGAGAACAGGGCAAAGCCTCGGAAGCCTTTGTTTACGAGGAAATGCTGGCCAAATCGGCGCCCGGAACTATTCGCAGCAATTTGGAAGCTGCCCAGGCTGCCTATCAGGACGGAAATCTGGAAGAATCGGCACGGTATCTGGAAGAAATTCTAAAGCAGTCGCCCGGCCACGAACAAAGCGCTCTGCTGCTGGGGATGATTCGTTTCCGTCAAGGCAGGATGGAAGAGGCGGATAGACTTCTCACTCCAATCGCGGCCAATGAGGATGCGGAAGAAGCTGCCAAACTCCTTGCCGCCACCAAGATTCAGCTTAGGAACATAGATGACGCCCGCGCGATCCTCGATTCCCTTGACGATAAAGAGACCGATCCTGGGGTTTTGGCGATGGTTGGTATTACAACCCTGGCTGGCGGAGAGAATGCTGCTGGAGAAGAACTAATAGAAAAATCGCTGGAGCTCCGTCCTGATAACAGTGAGCTTAGACTGCGCTATTCACGATACCTGATTGAACAGAACAAAATTGATCGAGCTCTCGATCAGCTTGAAAACGTTATAGAACAGGACCCAAGCTCTTCTAATGCCAAGCGCCTAAAAATAGAAGCCTACCTAAAAGCGGAAAACAACGACGCAGCTGTCTCCTATGCAGACGAATGGCTTAAAGAAGATCCAGAGAGCCTTGACGCGAAACTTGTGAGAGGCCAGTTAGCTCTAGCGCTCGGCAACCAGGAGCAGGCGGAGAAATTCTATACCGCAGCTTCACAGGATGCACCAGAAGACCCCACTCCCTTACTAGCTTTAGGTGCGCTTGAACGGTCCCGGGAAAACTTGGAGTCCGCGGGTGAGTATTTCAAAAGAGCTGTGAGCCTTGCTCCTAATAATCGCCAGGCCCTTCAGGGATTGACCAGCTCCCTACCGGGTACCGAAGTAGCCGATTTTCTCGGCGAGCTTTCCGAGAAAAAACCGGAAGCCGCAGGGCCACGACTCATTCTACTTGAATACGCTCTTTTCAACGGTGATACCGAGAAGAGCACAGATCATCTGGCAGTATTGATGGAGCCGGTTGATGAGAATACGCCATCGAGGCTGTCGCCGCTCGTCGCAGCGATTTTCGGTAATGTAGCATCGCAAAAATCATCCGCCGGTGATCTGGCCGACGCCCGAGCAATTCTCGAGAGGGCGCTTGCCCTGTTTCCTGAGAATGAAAATATCATCCTGCAAGCGGCGAACCTCGCCTACCAGACAGACCGCCAGCAAGACGCGAAAGAGTTATTACAGGATGCAAAACTCACTCACCCGGAGTCCGCCAGGCCATTCATATTGGAGGCTGGCTGGATGACCCAGGAACAGCGGCATCAGGAGGCCGCTGAGCTCTATCAACTGGCTCTTGAAAAACGAAGATCAGCGGAAACCGAGCTACGTTACGCCCAAGCACTGCAACGATCCAACCAGACTACCAAGGCTATTGAGGTGATGGAGTCCGCCCGTTCGACCTATCCAAACAATCTTCAAATAACCTTCGCGCTGGCACTGGCTTATCAACAGGCTGACCGACAGGAAGAAGCAAGATCAACTTATGAGTTAGTGCTAGAAGATCAGCCCGATAACGTCATCGCCCTCAATAACCTGGCGTGGCTGTATCAACAAGCGGGTGATCCGCGGGCGCTTGAGATTGCAAAGCGGGCCTATGAACTAAGACCAGACTCCGGTGCTGTTGCAGACACGTACGGGTGGATACTTTTTAATGCCGGCCAGGAAAAAGAAAGCGTGGCAATTCTTGAGAAGGCACACCAGGCGCAACCGGAGTCCAATGAGATTGCTTTGCACCTGGCAGAGGCCTACAAAGCCGTTGGTGAGCAAGAAAAAGCCAAGGAGATTCTGGAAAAATTTAAATAAAGCTCAATTCATATGGCTGGCAGTTTCAATGAAAACTGGAATTGTCAGCTATTTTTACACCTCACCATTGCGCATTCCCCACCCCTTTGAATTTTGTCTCTTTTTGGTCGTTGGCCCTACTTTTGCTAGGTTTCTTCCGCACAGCCATAATTGTCTCGGAGAAATACACCATGAAGTTTAAAACAGCAACCATCTCAGTTTTTTTGGGAACAGCGCTCTTTTGTGGGACCGCTTCAGCCGGTCTCGTAGAAGCCACCGATGTGAATACTACAACGGGAATTGGGGGCGATCTTACGTTCACTCCGACCGGTGGAGATCTTGGTCTCAAGAACGTCAATGGAGTTGACGCCCTTGGCGTAAAAGGCGGGCCATCTGGTGCGGAGATTGATATTCAAGGAGATCAGGCTATCGCGGTGCAGAAAACCTCTCGAGAAGCCTTCCAACTGGCTTCCACAACATTGGCATTTCTGTACGATGGTCCGGAATTTAATGACTTTCAGGAAAGAGCATCCATCGAAGCCTTTTTTGCGAACGGCGGCTCCAGCACAGCCGTTATAGAAAATATCTACAACAGCCCTTCTGATCTCGATTTCAACATTTATATTGATAACGTTTTGCTCGACTCAACCCAAACCAACGCACTGATTCTTTCAGACACAACAGCCTCGACCAATGGAACACCCGGACTAGTTCAGTTGGGTGCGCTCTTTGGTAGCCAACTGATTCAAAGTCTATCTTTTACGGCACTAGAGGGATCCTGTGGCGTTGATTCCTGCAATAACCAGAGCGATTACTCTATCAAGAACATTGCCACCGTGCCTGAACCAGGCACCCTCGCCCTTTTTGCGCTGGGTTTAACCGGTCTGGTAGTGGCCAAACGTAAATCCGCCTGATCATTGAACTGCAGTTCAAACAAAACCGCAGCGGTGCTGCGGTTTTTTCGTCTCAACAAGCATAAAGATCGGTTATCAGCAGGCTCTTTAAAGACTAAAAGATTCCATCGCTACTGCTAGTAAGGCCCCCTGTGACAGCTATTCTTTAATCAACGCAAAGGAATTTCTGCTCAGGAGTGTGCTATGTCTATTATCCAACGGAGTCTGCTGTTTTGTGCGCCTCTTTTGATAAGCGGCTGCCAAAGTTGGCAATTTCCAGACGTTGGATCTCTACCGCCGACGGCCGCACTGCCGGAAACCAGCCAACAAGGCGTAGTCCATGCGTTTTACTGGGATAATGTGCAAGGCAACACTATCGAAAGCCTGACATCGCTTGAAGCATTTCCTAACGCCCCCGATGACATTGTTGAGCTTACCTCTCTGAGCGGACCGACGGAGAGAGGAGATAACTACGGAACACTCGTCAGAGGCTTTATAGAAGCTCCTGTGAGCGGTGAATACCGATTTTTCGTGAGTGGCGACGACGAAACCGAGTTTTGGCTAAGTCCCTCGAGGAGCACAGCAGAAGCTACCCTTCTTGCAACGGTACCTGGCTGGACTTACCTAAACGAATTCGACAAATACAGCTCTCAGGCCTCCCCGGTTCAGGTCCTCTCGGCTGGTCAGCAATACTACTTTGAAATACGGCATAAGGAGGCCTCTGGAGGTGATCGGTACAGTGTTGCATGGGAGGGGCCCGGCCTAGCCAGGGAAGTAATCGCCGGCCAATACCTTTACTCTCTAGCCACCGGTCCAGACCTCGGTGTACAAGAGGCCTACTCTTTAGGTTATCGCGTGGGCTTCCTCGACGCGAGTGAAGGCCTTGCTTTCAACACAGAATTCCCTCCACTCGACCGGGATGCTGACGGCCTCTACGACAACTGGGAGGTGGTTCATGGCCTGAACCCCGGCAATCCGGATGACGCAGTCACAGATCCTGATAACGACCTCCTATCAGCCGCTGATGAGTTTCTGCTTGGCACATCGGAAAACAATCAAGACACTGACAATGACGGCATCCCGGACGGTACAGAGTTTGCGCTTGGCCTCAACCCTCTTGACCCCAGCGATGCTGCGGACGATTTAGACGGTGATGGATTTACGAATCTTGAAGAATACACAGCAGATACAGCCATTAACGATCCGGAGGATAAACCCGAACAACAAGCGAAGTATTTAGCTGGATTCAGTGGGCAGTACTTCAAAGGGAACTCTTTTAATCAATTCCTCTCCACTCGAGTAGACCGGGATATTAACTTCGATTGGGGCAACAATGCTCCGATGTCCGAGGTACCAGCCGATTACTTCAGCATTCGGTGGATCGGGTGGTTTACTGCTCCCCATCAAAGTGGTTCTCGCGATTATAGATTCATTGCCACAACTGACGATGGCGTGAGACTTTATCTGAACAACCAACTAGTCATTGACGACTGGACACCTCACGCTCCAACGGCTTTTTCAGCCGACATTACCGTTGAAGCTGGGCAAACAATTCCCGTCATAATGGAATTCTTTGAGAAAGCTTATGGTGCAGTAGCTAAACTTGAAATAAACGACTTATCAAATAATACCTCCATTTCAACCAGTTCAAACGTTCAAACCATTGACCCCAGTACCAATCATTCGACCGACACAGACAGTGATGGAATCCCCGATACCTGGGAGCTGCAATATGGCCTAAACCCGCTGAGCGCCGACGCCGCGTCAGTCGTTAATACTGCCAACATCTCTAATTTGGAAGCTTACGAAGCTGGTCTTAACCCTTGGACTCTGGAACCCTTAGCAAACGGAGAATCTAGTGCTGATGCGCCAGAAACAGGAGTGACAGATGGCGATGAACCGATCACCTTGTCGTGGACAGCTCCATCAACAAGGGTAGATGGCACTTCTATCGCGCTAAGTGAGATTGATTATTACGTGATAAACTACGGTCAAGACTCGGAGAATCTCACAGAATCTCAGCAGGTGGGAGGAGAGGAAAGCAGTTTTACATTTGACGGGCTCGGTGCTGGGACCTGGTATTTCACTATTCGGGTGGTTGATATTGATGGCCTTTCGAGTCCTGCCTCGGAGCCGGTCTCGGCCGTCGTCAACTAACCAGAAGATTTGGGCATATGTTCTTCCAATAGAAATCGTGATCAGATATTTTAGGATCATTGGACTTCCGTGACCGTTAAAAGGAACTTATGCCTTCATCGCCTTCGGCAATTCTCTTACGAATTCCTATGATCGCTGTTGTTTTCCTGACGCTAGCGCTGTGGAAAGAGTGGGAAACATTTTTTTCGTTGTGGATAGACTCTCTAATCTACAATCATGGCTTTATTGTTTTTGCCGGAACCCTTTTTCTGCTTTTTAAGAGAAAAGAATCGCTCAGCCAACTCCAGCCTGTTGGCTCCGCGCTCGGGCTGTTTTTTCTATTGGGAAGCATTCCTGCTCTGGTTCTCGCCCAAACTGCCGATATTCGGGTCATTCAGCTATTCCTGATCCCGTTCATCATACTTTTCTGGGGCTGGTCAATCTGGGGCATTCAGTTTGCGAAAACAGCAGGTGGGCCTATAATGCTTCTGCTTTTTGCAACGCCGTTCTGGGACGACTTCTCGCCAGCGCTTCAACATATAACTGTTTTCTTCAACGGACTTCTGCTCTCTTTAACTAACATTCCTGCTGAAATTAAAGAGTTTTATATAATTCTTGAGGTGGGAACATTTCTCGTAGAAGGCGGTTGCAGCGGTGTCCGATACTTGATCGTCGGCATATTTCTTGCGACTTTTTATGGCCAGCTCTTTTACAACTCACATCGTAGAACAGTTTTCCTGGTAGTCATTGCCGCCCTTCTCTCAATGTTGGCGAACTGGTTAAGAGTTTTTGGCATCATCGCGGCAGGCCATTACACCGAGATGCAAACCTCACTAGTGGAGGACCATGAGCTGTTTGGCTGGGGCGTGTTCATCGTCATAGCCCTCATCCCAACGCTTTTGATAGCCGCCAAGCTCGAGGGAAAAGCTCTGGCGCACAGATACATAACTCCCGGCAACAACATTTCAGCTCGCAATAGCCGAAATTACCTTTATCTCACACTAGCTTCCGCACTGCTACTTATGCCCGCCATCATTCCTTTGGCTCTGTCGGGCCCCATGAAAGATACCGGATCCGACTGGCGTCCCTCGCTGTTCGCACTAAGCGATGGATGGAAAGGCCCCCTTAAGCATGCAGAGTTCTGGCACCCGGCTTTTAAAAGACCAGATATTGAGCTAAGCGGAGTTTACGTTTCCGAGGACCTCCAAAGAATTCAAGCTCAGCTGGTGGGCTATAGACAACAAGATCAGGGGAAAGAACTGATCTACTATGCAAACTCCTTATTTGACCCGACGGAATGGCACCTCCTCTCTCAGTCAAATACTCCGGTACAAGAGAACCTTATTCCAGGATTGAATGCAGTGACCGAAACAGTTATTCAGAATAGGCTGAGCGGTCTTCCAGTCATTATATGGTCCTGGTATCAACTCGGGGATTTTCGGGGTGTTTCGCCGTCAATGGTAAAATTGGTAGGAGCCTTGAAACAAATCACGGGGGACGGGCGAGGTGCGTTATGGGCGGTTGCAGCGCAATGCGATGCCTCTGGCGGAGGCGACGTAGACTGCGGGCCTCAAAGAAACCATCTAATCCATTTTCTTGGCGATATCGAGCGTTATCCGTAGCGTGAGAGCAGGTTGACGATCAATCCGATATCGTGCGAAGTGACGTCTTGGTGGGTAGGCAAAGTCAGCAATCGTGACGCGAAGCCGGAAGCATTTTGGAATCGCCCTTCTTCCACATTAGCAATTCCTCTCACACCCTCAATCCAGGGCAGCCCGCGACCATAAAATACGCTGGCACCAATTCCTGAACGATTCAACGCATCGAGCGCCCTATCGCGTACAGACTGCGACGGTGCTAAAAGCGGGAACCGCAACAAACGTCGGGATCTTGGCCGGCCAGCATTGGCAGAACTCATGCCAACATAATGATCCTCCAGAGGAAAGCCCCATCCGCGCTCAAGTAAAAACTGCAAAACCTCTGTATACCTTGAATCAATTAAAGGTCTGGCCCAGTATTCCTTTAGACCGCAACTCAAAAGCTCATCGAGATTGGTAATTCGATACATCTGAGTTAGAGGCTTGAACACGGTCTTTCCAATTCCAAGTTGCGGCACCCGCTCAAGCACTCCATAAAGGTACCGTTTCAACAACGCGTTAAATAACTGCCTTCTTATGCGCCAGCCGACCCCGAGCTTCAAATCAACGCGGTCCAACTCGTCAACCTCTGGCCAGGAAGCCGACAGATGATCACGGCGAATCAGCAGTGCGCCGCCCCCCATCAGATTAACTGGCTTCCCACGTCCGAAACTGAGTACACAGAAATCAGAAATAGAGCCACCTGCCGAGCCGGGGGGCATAACTTGGGCTGAATCCTCAATCAATGGCAGGCCGGCCTTGGCTGCAATACCTTGAAGCTCCGATAGCCTATCAGGCACACCAAGAAAACCAACCGCAAGAATGGCAACCGTGCTTTCGTTAATTGCAGCTTCAGTAAGAGATAGATCCATCCAGGGCCGCTCTGGAGAAACGTCCACCAGCACCGGTTCGATGTCAGAAGCAATAAGGGCAGCAATCAAATCGGGACAACCATAGGCAGGAAGAATTATCTGGGGTGCAGCTGAATCCGGCTTCCATATGCTTTTACAGAGCCGCGCAGCCAACGCTAAAGCAGCTGTGCCATTATTCAGGTAAACCGTTTCATAATACGCCGACCACGGGAACTGGGCAGGCGACGGATGCTTTGCCAATTCCGGAACCAGGCTGCCCACTGGCCGTAATTTTCCAATACCCAATGGCGCCTCCGTTAACGCTGCGACGGCGACCAAACGGTCATTCTGCGTCCAGCCAAAAACTGCAAGGTAGCATGTGCAATCGCTACATTCACCTGCACAAAAAAGTAGGGAATTCTCGCCAACGTCTTACATCGAAAGGCTGGCGAAAAATGCGCCAGAATCACCATACAATAAAAAATAATCTGCACGACCAGAGCAAAAGTATAGATAACGTTCTTGCCGGCCAACATCACGCTGGCAATAAGCAACAAAAGCAAAAACCAGGGTACCAACCAACGCATCAGCTTGTGGCTCAAAAGCTGAAATGCGAATAGACCATAGCGAAAAGGGTTGAGGCTCTCAGGGTGCCGGGCAAGCGCAGTGATGCCACGAATTACAGTACGTACCTTTCTTTGATATTCCCTCGAAGGATCTGCAACATCCCGATAATAGCCTTGAACGTCTGGGGCGGATACCGCGACAAAACCTTGAGATGCGCAATTCAACGCGGTATTGAAGTCGCTCGGCGATCGAATATCCCACTCATTACAAACGCTCTTGCGGGCTGCAAAAAAAGATCCGCTTAACCCGACAACCCCTCCTCTCAACGATTCGAGCTTGCGTAACCACATTTCATATTTTACGTACGCACCCTCGCCCACCACGTCACCATCACGACTGATAAAAACATCCTCACTCGACACCGCACCAATTTCCGGGTCGTTAAAACAATCAACAAGCTTTGATACTGCATGGTCAGGAATCTTCGTTGCGACATCGGAGAAAACGAGAATATTACCGCTCGCTTTGGCAATCGCATTTTTCTGCGCATTTTCTTTACCCAAACGTTGCTCGGTACGAGCCAGAACAATGCCTTGCTCCTCAAAACTGCGCACGATATCGTCGGTCGCATCCGTTGAAGCATCCGACGCGACAATTAACTCAAGTTTTGGGTAGTCAATCTCGAGGCTATTCTCAATTTTTTCGCCAATCCGGTGAGCCTCATTGTGTGCTGTGACAATTAATGAAACCCAAGGCAAAGGTTCGGATCCATCATGACTCTCAAGCGAACGACGCACCGGTACAAAACGCAGAATAATCGGGTATATAAAATAGCTGTATACCGCGCCGAATGCGGCAAACCAAAAAACAAACTGTAGCATAGCCACTTCCCTGCTTTGGCAAGAGTTAGGTGTTACCAGTTTATACTTTAATTTGGAATGGTAAAGAACTGATGCCAAAGGGCATAACTAGACTGGATGACACAATAACTCCGAACTGGCATACTGCGGCATCGGGCGTGGTAACCACCAAAGCTCTGGTAAAATGCGTGTTTCAGGAGAGTAATTCACGTGAATCCCGTTCGAAAAACCGCAAAGTTGGCCTTTAACGCATTTTTCGCTTCGATAACCCTAGCCCGCGCGAAGTTCAGTCGAGAACCGGTATTGATAATTCTCACCTATCATCGAGTACTGCCCCGCGATCACGCTGCCAGACGGACCGAGCAGCCTGGCATGGTCATCTCCCCTGAATCCTTCCAGCACCACTTGAAGATCGTGCAATCAATGGGGGGTACATTCGTTTCTCTGAACGAGTGGCTTCAATCAGATACTGCCGGTAGTACTCTTCCACGCCTGGCTTTCGCAATCACCTTTGACGATGGTTGGCAAGACAATTACCAATACGCCTACCCTATTCTCAAACAGCATCAGGTTCCAGCCACCATCTTTTTAGTCTCGCGCCGGATAAACACGGACTGGCAATTCTGGCCAGAGAAATTGCTCAACGTGCTACTCAACCATACAGCCAAATTAAGCCATCCAATTTTTTCCTGGCTTAAATGTTTTTTTCCCGAGGAACTCAGGATTGATCACGAGTCAATCAGCCTTGAGCAAGCAGACCTGATTATTCAACGGGTAAAGGAACTAGACGACCAAACAATTGAGCAGAACTTAGGAGCCGCCGAAAAAGCCTTACCAAGCATTTCTAATGGCGCGGAGATGAGGCCGCTCCTCAATGCCCGTGAGATTGAGGAAATGGCCTCCTCGAAGTTAGTGGACTTCGGCGCCCACACTCAGCATCACTACCGACTGAATCTACTCCAAAACGAAGAACAACTTCAGCAGGAAATTGTTGGAAGCCTCCAGGACACAGCACAGCTGAGCCCCCGTTCCGTCCCAATATTCTGCTACCCGAACGGTGGTATATCTCCTGTCGGAAAAAACCTCGTGACCCAACATTACGCCGCGGCCTGCACCACCCTAAAGGGCTGGAACAAAACCCCGTGCCGATCTATGGAACTTGGACGATTCAACTTCCATGATGGCAACGGTAGTACCACTCTTAGTTTTCTGGCGACACTGGGGAGGACGGATTCTTGATTGAAAAATCGAATCGACCTGTAGTGGTTACTCACATAATCTCAGGAGACATTTGGGCAGGGGCCGAGTCTCAGGCTTTTGAGCTACTTTCGGGCCTGCAATCCGGTTTAGCCATTAAACCAACTGCAGTAGTTTTTAACCCAGGGCTCATTATGGATAAGCTCACCAACATTGGCATACCAGTAACGTGCGCAGATGAGCGCAGGTTAAGTACGATTGAGATCATCAAGGTTATCCGAGACCACCTGAAAAGCAATAGTACTGATATTGTGCACACTCACGGTTTCAAAGAAAACGTTTTAGGAACAGTCGCTCAAAAACTCAACGGAGTACCTCGGTCTGTACGCACCGTTCATGGAAATCCGGAAACAGCTCCAGTCTGGAAAAATCCAAAGCGTAGAATAACAGATGTCCTGGACCAATTGATCGGCCGTTTCGGACAAGACACGATCGTGGCGGTATCGTCCCAGCTAGAGGCGCATCTTTCCGTAATATACCCAGGTAAGACCGAAAAGATTTACAACTTCATTGACATCAATTTTGAAGAGCCTGAAAGCAATCACCAAATTCTCACAGAAAACCAGATTTCCGCTCCCGTTAGTGTTGGGCTTGTCGGACGCCTGGTGCCGGTGAAACGAGTAGACATCTTTATCGAAACTATTGAGCTGTTGCGAAACCAACTATCTTTTCCGATTAAAGGTGTCGTCATTGGTGATGGCCCCCTGATGCAAAGCCTGAAAATACAAGTAAAAAAAAAGGGATTAGAAGAAGTTATCGAATTTAAAGGATTCATCGAAAATCCTACAGAAGAATTAAAAAAGCTAAATGCTCTGATTATGCCCTCTGATCACGAAGGTATGCCAATGGTATTGTTAGAATCGCTGGCAAATAAGATACCAATCGTAGCACATGCGGTTGGCGGCATTCCCGAAATCTTAGCATCCGGAAAAGCAGGTTTTTTGGTATCAAACCATTGCCCTAAAGGTTATGCCGAAAAGGTCGAATCTCTGTTAACAAATGCCAAAACAACCCGAAATATCTCTGATTTTGGCTTCCAGCATCTTAAAAAAAACTTCGATCGCCTAACTGGTATTGAAAAATACCAATCAATATATCTTAGACTTTACAATAACGTTGGGATAGATAATCTGTCACTTCGACCTTAATTCGAAAAATAAAACAAAATAACATACTTAAAATGCTTACCGTATATTATTAAGAGATCAGTAGGAAATAAGATGTACATATTTAGCGTTATAAAGAATATCCTTGCAATCCTTGACGGACCAACGAAGAAGCGATACTTTCTTCTTCAGTTTATTTTTTTTATAGCCGCCATTTTTCAAGTCATCGGAATTGCAAGCATTGGTCCTTTTATTTCCATACTCTCTAATCCAAATATCATCCATGAAAATGACATTCTTTCTTACTTATATCTCTGGCTCGGATTTAAAACGAATATACAATTTATCATAGTTTCCGCATTCGCTTCATTGATATTAATCCTATTATCCAATTTAGTTGCCGGGATGACTGTCTGGCTTAGCTATCGGTTCTCCGTAGTTCTTGGTAGCAAATTACAAAAGAAAGCTTTTAAAAGTTACCTCTACAAAGACTATCTCTTTCACAAAACTGAAAACTATAATGACAAAATTGCTCTCGTCACACAACAAATCCCACGCTTTGTTTATATGTTATTCCAGCCATTTCTTTTATTTACCAGCCAGCTTTTTGTAGCTTTATTAATATTAACAGGTCTTCTTTTTCTAAACCCTAGTTTAGCTTTGATCGCCGGACTGATCATTGGCGGATCTTATCTATTTACATACATTTATTTACGAAAAAAGCTTTCAAAACACGGCTCGATAATTACCGAGCGTAGTGAAAAAATTCAAAGTATACTATCTGAGGCATTCATCGGCATAAAAGACGTAAAACTCGACTCTTTGGAGCCGAGATACGTCCAACAATTTAATTTGGTCAATATAAAAGGCCTAAACTCACAGGCTTTTATCTCCCTGTCAGGTGAACTTCCAAAATTTATTATCGAATCAATCTCTTTCGGAGCCATACTCATTTTAGCGGTCGTTCTCCTTTTGACTGTCGAAAACCCAAATAGCGTCGTTCCAATACTCAGCATATATGCATTAGCTGGATACAAACTATTGCCCACAATGCAGCAGATATATAAATCTGTTTCAAGCTTAAGTGGCCATGGATCGGTCGCAGCGTTAATAAAAAACAAACTAAATCAACCTATCGAGTTTCCTTCCGAGGACGCTAGCTTGTTAAAACCTATGCCAGTTAAACGTGTAAAATTGAACGAGGCAACATTTTCGTATGACAAAAATTCAAGGCCTGCAGTAAATAACGTTTCACTTGATCTCGAACAAGGTTCCGTCTATTCGCTTGTTGGGCATTCAGGCTCTGGTAAATCGACTCTCGCCGACATAATTCTAGGCCTTTTAAAGCTTAACTCCGGCGAACTCGAAGTAAACGGTAAAATTATGACAAGTAAGCTTTTGCCCGCGTTTCGAAAGCAGTTAGGATATGTCGCCCAAAATATCTTCATTCTTGAAGATACAGTAACCCGAAACGTAGCCTTTGGTTCACCAGATACAGAAATCGACATTGATCGAGTTACCAAAGCACTGCGCATGGCGAACGCTCTGGATTTCGTACTGGATTTGCCTGACGGACTTGATTCCAACCTGGGTCAGGACGGCAAACTATTAAGCGGCGGTCAGCGCCAAAGAATTGGTATCGCCCGCGCTCTCTACAAAAATACTAGCCTCTTAGTGCTTGACGAACCAACCAGCGCTCTTGACATTGAATCGGAATTTAAACTAATGGAAACGTTGAATTCGTTAAAATCAGATCTGATCATTCTTCTTATTTCCCACCGCCCAGCATCAATCAGGATGTCTGATCAAATCGTTTTAATGACAGGAGGAACCATATCTGGAATCGGCACCTACGAAGAATTATTTGAAAAAAATATCGGCTTTAAACGTATGATGGAAACGGAAGTAAGTTAAAACACAATATCTAGGCGCAAATAAGCAGTACAGCTTTTTAAAAAAATCGTGAAATTTCCAAACGTTACTTTGGTTTGTATTCGTAGGCCTTTTCTATCATTAAATAGACGCGTTTTCGATAGTTTTGCGGCAAGCCTGCGATCCATCTTTTTACCAAAATCTTTGGGGTAAAACCTTTAATCGGCAACAATAGAGTCATAGTTTTCAGATAATCGAACTCGCAACTCTCATAAGCTAAATCTATCCCTGCACGCAAGCGATGTATTATAGACTGCTCAATATCGTACCTGTAATAGGTAGAAAATGGCTCATTCTTCTTAAAGGTATCAAGAACGATACATTCACCAATTTTTTGACGAACTGCATTTCCTGATTGGTTTGATCCATGCTTGCGAATTTTTACTAAGGCGCTTTTACTAACACCACATTCATAACGTGACAAAGCCCTTAGCACAAAATCAAAATCTTCTGATAGGATCTTCCGAAATTCAACGTTGTAGCCGCCAATCTTCAAAAAAGCCTCTCGCCTTATAGAGGTGCCTGACGCCATAAATCCTTGGAAACGGAGTAATCGTCTAACAAGGTCAGGAATTTCAAAATAATACCCACCTGTATACCTAGCACCCGAAACTAAGAATTCGGCTTGCGCTTGTATTTCACCTTCCTGTCCCGAACATTCACCATTTTCACCGTTTTTAAAAATTTGAAAATTCGAAAATACAAGACCAATTCTGGGATTTTTTACCAAGAATGAATTCGCGGTTTCCAGATAAGAGCTAGAAAGCAAATCATCAGAATCACAGAAGGTTAGCCAATCAGACTTAGCCATACTGGCGCCAAAGTTTCTCGCATGCTGAACACCGTAATTTGCAGTCTTAAAATAGCGTACAACAGGAAATTCAGATTTAATCGTGAATTCAGATAATAACTGCAGCACTTTGGTGTAACCAGGTAGAGATGGGAGGGCCGTTGCCGGTACCCTCACGGACTTTACCGACCAAAGTGAAGCAGTGATGAAGTACCGACAACTGACCCAGACACAACGATATCAGATTTCGGCCTTGCGTGTGACCGGCAAAAGCCAACGACAGATCGCCGGAATAATCGGTTGCCACAGCAGCACCGTTAGCCGTGAGTTAAGGCGAAACAGCACCTCGGGCTATGACCCCGAGCACGCGCAGCAACAGTCGAACGCCAGGCGCAGCCGAGCCTTTAAATGGCACAAAAGATTGCAGTGGCTGACAGAGTGGGTCAGCACACGATTAAAGCAACACTGGAGCCCTGAACAGATCGCCGGCTTCATGAATCGCATGAAGACGCCGGTTCGTGTCAGTCACCAGTGGATCTATGATCTGATCCATCGTGACCGGCTCAGCGGCGGCAATCTCTGGCGCTATTGCCGGCACAGAAACAGCCGCGGTCGTAGGCGCAATGCCAAGGATGCAGGCTTAGGCAAAATACCCAATCGCACGGGCATTGAACATCGCCCGGAAGAAGTTGAAAGCCGCGGCGCGCTGGGGCACTGGGAAGGCGACACAGTTCTTCAGGGCCACAAGCAATCTGGTGTAGTAACTCTGGTTGAGCGTCGGAGCGGCTACTTGCTTGCAGGTCGTCTACGCGAGTTCACGGCCAAACAGACAGCGCGAACCGTGATTCGTCTTCTGCAGCCGATTCGGGGCGCGGCTCAAACTTTGACCTTGGATAACGGCAGTGAGTTTTCAGAGCATGAACACAT
>MRWF01023438.1_pt1 | contig 29842 bp, 28 predicted proteins | sample 1013331 | NCBI WGS metagenome assembly MRWF01 (sample SAMN06117577, study PRJNA244670) | biofilm metagenome | biome: Water; feature: Cathode Biofilm; material: Biofilm; isolation source: microbial consortium enriched at the cathode of a solar microbial fuel cell | place: USA: District of Columbia ... | reverse complement strand
GTGTAGGGAGAGGCAATAACCAACAGGCCACCGTCGTTAATGCGCTCGTGAATGCTGTCCAGGAAGCGCCTTGGGCGGTAAAGGCGATCAATGAGGTTGGCCGCCAGAACAAGGTCGTAGCCCGAGTACTGCGGTTTCAGGTTACAGGCATCGCCCTGGTAGAAGCTTACCCGATCTGAGCATTCCTCAAGACCCAGCTCTTTGAGTGTCCGGGTGTGATAGCTGACCAGTTCACCTTCCTCTGCCAGCGCATAGCGAATGGAGCCCTGCTCGGCCATCTCCACGCCCAGCCTGATAAAGTTGGCCGAGAAATCGACACCTTCCACCTCGTCAAAGCGCCTTGCCAATTCAAAACTGGACCGACCGCAGGCACAGCCCAGATCCAGGGCTTTTCCGGTTGGCTTGCCCGTCATCGCATCCAGGGCAAGATCCGCCAGGGCTTTGGGGAAGTTCTCAACACCAAACCAGGTGTCACCGAAGTGGAATTCCGCGTATTCAGTCAGCAACCGGTCGCTTTCATAGTAGGCGTTGGGTTGCACGGCCTCGTTTTCGGAGGCGATGTAGCGGAAGCCGGCATGCTGGAAGAAGTGCCTGCGGAACGCATAACGAGCCGACAATCGGGCTTCGTTGCCGCAGGAAATCCAGGAGCCGCCCTTGATCAGGTTGTGTTGCCCGTCGAACGTCGGCGTTGTGAAATCGTCGTACAGCGGATGAACCTTGAAATTATCGAACGGATAGGTCGGTGTTTCCGTCCATTGCCAGACGTTGCCAACAACGTCGAACCACTGACCGTGCCGGAATCGGGTAACCGGGCATGAAGACGCCCCGTGGTCCAGGTGCAGGTTGGCATTGGCGGGGTCATGGCCGACTTCCTCGATGCCGGCCTCGGCGCACAGGCGGTACCACTCGTCCTCGGTTGGCAGGCGGATTGGCTGGCCGGTTTGCTCCCGTTTCCACTCACAAAAGGCTTTGGCCTCGTGGTAGTTCACCTCGACGGGCCAGTCCCAGGGCATCTCGACCTCTTCAGTCATAAGGCGCAGATGCCAACCGTTCTGCCAGCGCCAGAAAGTCGGATGCTTCGCCCTGGCAAATTGCCGCCAGGCACAACCCTCCTCACTCCAGAATCGATCTTCCTGGTAACCACCGGCTTCAACAAACTCCAGGAATTCCTGGTTGCTGACGAGATACTGACTGGCCCTGAACTCATCAACCTTGGCCTCGTGTTCGCCGTACTCATTGTCCCAGCCGTAGAAGGCGTCGTCGTAGGATTTGCCGATGGAAACTGTGCCAGCCGGTACGGTGAAAAGTTCGTTTTCGGGTGCTTCCCCGGTCTCGCGAATCGGCTCCCATTCTGGCTGCGGCCGCACCTTTGAGAGGTCGTGTTGCCGGATCAGCACGGACGAGGTCTCAAGGTGGATGCGTTCGTGCTCAACACCCATAACGATCGGCCACCAGGGATTCTCCCAGTTGATCGGCAGGCTGAGCGGGAGTGTTTCAATCAGGTCCAGAACGGTGGCGCGGACTTTAGCGCGGTAATCCAGCACCTCGGCAACGGTGGGCCAGTCGTAATGATCTTCGTCCAGGTCGTCCCAGCTCATCTCATCAACGCCCACCGCGAAAATCGACTCCATGTGGGGGTCGATGCGCTCTGGAAGGAGTTTGGCCAGCACCAGTTTATTGACGAAAAAAGTTGCGGTGTGGCCGAGGTAAAAAATGAGGGGGTGTCTCAGGGGAATCGATTTCTGGAAATAGCCCGAATCACCGGCGAGGCAGTCGAAGAGGCGCGTGTAGGTATCAAAGGTGTTGGTGAAGTAGGAAGCAATTTCGGCGCGTTTGTCCTCCACAGACCCAACACTCAGATCCGGCGTTCTAAGCAGGCCGACTCCGGGTTTGAGGGCTCGGCTGGGGGACTGCACTTCCGGTATTGGCATTGTCATTTCTGGACACGTCCTTTGTTGTGTTTGCTGACAGCAATACGTCTTGTGGGTGGGGGATGGTTCAATTTCCCCCTAAAACTGTTCAGACGATTCCTTTGCCGAAATTGTTACAAGCCGGATTCTTTGGCCAAAGCTACCGCTCGGGGCGCGCCCAGTGCAAGAAGAACGGCACCCGATGAACAGGCAAGCATTGAAACTGCGATGCTCAGAAGTGTCTGGTCTCCAGAGACAGAGGATAGGGTGCTGACTGCCCCGGCAATGGTGAACTGCGATGCGCCCAGAAGAGCCGCCGCAGTGCCGCTGAGATTCGGAAAGAACTCCATGGCGTTGGCCATGTTATTGGGCACGATGCCGCCCTGGCAGCCGATGGCAACGATGATGCATCCTGCTACCAGCCAGAGGGGTCCCTGGAACTGCACGCTGGCAACCAGAGCCACAAGAGCCAGGCATTGTGCAATAACCTGGGCACGCACCAACTGTACCGAGGAAAATCGCCTCAGCAGCGGACGGTTAGTCAGATTCAGGGCAGCCATGAACGCAATGTTGGCAGCGAACAGAAGGGCGAAGGTGCTGTTGGAGAGCCCGTACCATTCCTGATAGATAAATGAGGAGTGGGTGATGAACAGGAGCATAGTGCTGAAACACAGAACCTGAATGCCGATAAAACGCATGGTGGTTTTGTGTTTGAGCACCAGCAGGTAATTGGTCACCAGGGAGCGAATGGGCGTGGTTGTCGGTGTGCGCGGTTGAAGCCTTGGGAAAAGCGCCAGTTGGAGAGTCAGCACAAGAAACGCGGCATAGCCGGCCAGCATCAGGAATATCCAGTGCCACTCACCCAGTGCAAGCATCAGTGAACCCAGCGACGGCGCCGCAGCGGGCGCTATGAACATGATCAGGCCAATGAGCCCGAACAGCCGGGCAGCGTCCTGTCCACTGACTTCGTCGCGAACAATCGCAGGAACCGACACCGCACAGAAAGCGCCACCAATGCCCTGCGCGATCCGCCAGAACACCATGTCGGACAGGGTGTCAGCCAGCGATACCATGACTGCACCTGCCATAAAAATCAGCAATCCACCGAAAAGCACCGGTTTGCGACCGTATCGGTCAGACAGGGGGCCGCCCACCAGCTGGGCAAGCCCCAAGGTGGTGACATAGGCGCTGAGCGTGAGCCCCACGTGCCCGTGATCAACGCCCAGACCGTCGGCAATGTCCGGGAAAGCGGGCAGGTAGGCATCAAGTGCCAATGGCCCGAGCGCTACGGTCATGCCCAGCAGGATGGCCAGGTGCAGATGCGACAAGAGTGATCTCCTTGAAAGGTAGAATCCTAACAATACGGTGGCATATTTCATCAGACCATGCGTATTTTCAGAAATCCCCCGTGCATGATCCATTCACTTCCTGTAGCCTGCGCGGCTTTTTCTTCCGGAGGCAGACCTTATGACCGCTCAATCCCAATCTCTCCCGCGAGCCCGAAGCGGGCCGCTTGCAGACAGTGATCCCGTTGTTCTCGTGCTCACGATCGGCTTCATACTTCTGTTCGTGGGTGCCTCGATCGTCGACAGCGGATACGTGGCCGACCTGATCGGAGCCGGGTTTGCGTGGACTGCAACCTATCTGGGCTCTTTTTTCCAGGTGCTGCTGCTACTCACGTTTTTTATCGCTATGGGAACAGCCCTGAGCCGGGCCGGCGCTGCCCGAATCGGCGGACTGGATCGGCCGGAGATTGGTCGGTTTCGCTGGTTGTCGATGATCATGTGCACCCTGCTGGCCGGGGGCGGAGTGTTTTTCGCGGCCGGGGAACCGGTTTACCACTTCGTTGTCACACCGCCGGCCTTTGATACTGAAGCTGGCTCGGCCGCAGCGGTCGCGCCCGCCATGGCCCAGTCGTTTACGCACTGGGGTTTCCTGGCCTGGGCCGTGTTGGGCTCCCTTACAGCGCTGGTTCTGACCCGGGCCCATTACGGTCAGGGCAAACCCCTGCAGCCGAGAACCCTGTTATACCCGGTGTTTGGTGAGAAGGTCATTCAGGGGCGCCTTGGCGGTGTTATCGATGCCTTCTGTGTGATTGCCGTGGTAGCGGGGACGGTTGGCCCCATCGGTTTTCTGGCCACTCAGATGAGTTTTGGGTTGCATGAGCTGTTTGGCGTACCGGATGGATATGGCACCCAGTTGACCGTATTGGTGGTGCTGGCCGGCGTCTATATGACCTCCGCCATGACCGGCCTGCACAAGGGCATTCAGTTGCTGAGCCGTTTCAACGTGATTCTGGCGCTCGTCATTGCCGGGGTCATCTTTGTCTTCGGGCCAACACTCTTCCTGGCCAATACCTACACCCAGTCGATGGGCGAATACGTCACCTCGTTCTTTGCCATGGCAACCATGACCGCTGAAACCGCCCCGGCCTGGTGGATGAAATGGTGGACGGTGTTCTTCTTTGCCTGGTTCATTGGCTACACGCCGTTGATGGCGGTCTTCGTCGCCAGAATTTCCCGGGGCCGGACGGTTCGGGAAATGGTTCTGGCGGTGGCCGTTCTGGCGCCCATCGCGACCACCATCTGGTTCACACTGCTCGGTGGTTCCGGCATTTACCACCAGCTTGCCGGAACCTTCGACCTGACCGAGGCACTGAACAACTTCCGCTTTGATGTGGCCACACTGACTGTGGCACAGGCCCTGCCCGGCGGCACCTGGATGGCGACTGCGATTCTGCTGCTGACAACCATTTTCGTGGCCACCACCGGCGACTCCATGAGCTATTCCATTGCCATGGTCGGGGCAGGCCACGACGAACCGAACCCGTGGATCCGTGTCTTCTGGGGAGGTGCCATGGCATTGATGGCAGCGATTCTTCTGTACATGGGGGCGGGCCAGATCGGCGTGCTCCAGCAGTTTATTGTGCTGACGGCGATTCCGGTTTCACTGATCATCCTTCCCTCACTCTGGACCGGGCCGAAAGCGGCCATGGCAATGGCGCGTGAGCAAGGGCTGGTCTAGGCTTTTATGGAACACAGCGGGACAGGGACGTACTTCCCCGCGTACTCCTATGATCGAAAGCTCCTGGAGGGCTGATGCTGGAATCGTTTGAAGCCGGTTTCACGGCTTGGTTGTGGCCGGGGTCTTCGGCGATTCTTGCGGTTGCGGTTACTTACATCGTTTACCGTCTGGCCCTCGCTGTGTTCCGGCATTTCTCAGAGTCCAGAACGGTCATCCGGCTGTTCCTGGATGCCGCTGCTCGGGCTTTGGGTGTCGTTTTCTGCCTGCTTACCCTGGTCGGTTCCCTGGCCGCCGCGCCAGCGGATCTGCCCCTGATCTCAGCCATTCAGCAGGTCGCCACCCTGCTGCTCATCCTTGCCATCACATGGGCGGCAGTCAGACTGACCTCGGCTATTGGCGAAGTCATTGTTGCGCTCAATCCGGTGCTGGAAGGGCAGTGGAAGCGAGCCCGCAAGGTCGAAACCCAGACCCGATTCCTGGTTCGCGCACTTAACATCCTCATCGTAATCATCGGTCTCGGTGCTGCCCTGATGACCTTTGAATCGGTGCAGCACATGGGCGCCAGCCTTCTTGCCTCCGCGGGTGTCGGTGGCCTGATTCTCGGTTTCGCGGCCCGTCCTGTGTTGAGCAACCTGCTGGCCGGCATGCAGATTGCCCTGACCCAACCCTTCCGTATAGACGACGTGCTTTATGTGCAGGGTGAGTGGTGCTGGGTGGAAGAAGTAACAGCCACCTATGTGGTCTTACGGGTCTGGGATCTGCGCCGCCTCGTAGTGCCACTGCAATGGTTTATCGAGAATCCGTTCCAGAACTGGTCCAGGAATACCGCAGAGCTTCTGGGAACAGTGTTTATCTGGGTCGACTACACCATGCCGGTTGAACCGCTCCGGCAGGAATTCACTCGTCTGCTCAATGAATCTGGGCTCTGGGATGGCGAATTTTCCTCAGTGCAAGTGACCGACTCCAGTGATCAGGCCATCCAGGTGCGTTTTTTGATGAGCGCCGCCAACTCCAGCAAGAACTGGGACCTGAGATGTGCGGTCCGGGAGGGCATGGTAACCTTCATTCAGGAACACTACCCGGCTCAGCTACCCAGGCTTCGGGCCCGGATGGTGGAAAACTGAGATTTCTCGAGGACCCTGCATGTCTGCCAAAACCGTCTGGATAACCGGTGCTTCCTCTGGCATCGGTGAAGCACTTGCCTTGCAGTTTGCAAAGAATGGCGACCGTCTGGTGCTTTCCGCTCGTCGGGAAGATGAGTTGGAGCGTGTTGCCGAACGTTGCCGGGCTGCCGCCGGGACAGCAACCGGGCAGGTACTGGTACTCCCACTGGACGTTACCGATTGGGATTCACTTCCGGGCGAGGTTGAGGCGGTCCTGGCTCAGTTCGGTACCATCGATCTGCTGGTGAACAACGCCGGCGTTTCGCAACGGTCCCTGTGCAAGGACACCGACATGTCGGTCTACCAGAAACTGATGGATGTGGATGTCATGGGCCAGATTGCCCTGACCAAAGCGGTGCTTCCCCACATGCTCGAGCGTGGCTCTGGCCACCTCGCCGTGACCTCCAGCGTTGCTGGCAAGGTCGGCGCTCCCATGCGCACCGGTTACTGCGCCGCGAAGCATGCCGTTATGGGATTCTTCGATGCGTTACGGGCCGAGGTGGAAGGCCAGGGCGTGAGCGTCTCGACAATCACCCCCGGCTTCATTCGCACCGACATTTCCCGCAATGCCCTCGCCGGTGACGGTTCAGCCTACGGCAAGGAAGATGAGGACATTGCTACCGGCATGGACGTGACCGAGTGCGCCGAGGTGGTGTTCAAGGGTCTCGAGGCAAAGAAGCGCGAAATCCCGGTGGGGAAGGGCAAGGAAATGGCTGCCCTCTGGATCAAGCGAATCTCGCCAGAGGCCCTGTTCCGTATGGCAAGGGCTCGATCCTAGGGTTCAGCCGAGTGAAGCCGGCGCTTATCAGAACTTGTAGTTCAGCCCCACTGCAAGCAGGTACGAGGATTCATCGTAGAAGGTCAGGTTGGACTGGGTGTCGCCGTAGCCTGCAAACGATATAAACGACCAATCTTTCCAGCCCATGAACTGTGGGTACTCGTAGGCCGCGAAGAGACTGAACTCATCATCCGAACGCGTCCTGTTGAACAGGGTGCTGGCGCTGTCGTAATCACGTCTTGTGAATCCTGCGGTCAACACCAGGTTGTGCCTGCCCAGAATATTGAACCAGCTGACTTCGGCTCCATAGGCGTCGAAGCTGCTGGCACTGCCATCGGCATCGTGCTGGATATAAATTACTGAGGGTGAAACGAAGCTGGTCGGCGAGACGGTAAAGCGGTAGCTTCCTTTCGTGTAGTAACTGTCTGCATCCCGGGCCAGGTCTGTACCCGCCGTCAGATCATCTTCGACATCCGTTGTTGCAAAGGCGAGATCCAGGCTGAAGCCGGAGCCGGAAATGCTGTTCAGTTGCAGGCGGTAGGCGTTGCCCGAGACGTCTGTTTCTTTCCTCGGCGTGTTGAGCTGATAAGGATTTTGCCAGGTTTCTCCCGAAATCACCGTGGGCAAAAAGGAAACATCCACTTCCGTGCCGGAACTGAGTTTGTGTTTATACCCCAGTTGCACAGCCAGGGTGCCGACCGCAATGTCTTCACGTGTGGTACCAAAGTAAATCTGCTGCTTCAGTCCCTCGCCAAAGGTGTAGGCAACGTTGCCAAGTGGAGCGATCAGGCCCTCTGACTCACTGTCTGCCTTGTTCTCCAGTGAACTGATGGTCGCATCGCCATCGACGTTAAAGTTGGACGTTGAAGATATGATCCCCGCATTTAGCGAGACTTCACCACTGAATCCCTTTTGCGGAGGCGCCGGTTGCGCGAAGACAGGCATCGCGATGCACAGGATCGGGAGGGCGAGGTATTTGTTCATTCTTAAGCTCCAGAATAGCGACGAATCGGGGTCAATGTGCTCATGGTACACAGTCGGTTTTTTCACCACTCGATATGACTACGCGGGCCAGGCATAGTTCGATTTCAGAGAGGCTTTGGTGAGATATCCGATCACTGTTTACCTGAAAGGCAGTGGTAATCCCGCTCTCGGCATAATAACGGAGGCTTGAGCTGTAGCCAGGAATCCAGCCACCATGACCGAAAACCGGAGAAAGCGGACCCGATAGAGAAATAGCCACGCCAAGGCCATAATAGGTTCCGGGCATGTCTTCGCCGATCGGAACAGACTGGAGCATTGGGTTCAGGATCTCCTCTGACACTCCTTGTCCGCCAAACAGGGCAGCTCCCCATTGTGCCAGGTCACGGGAAGAGCTGATCAGTCCGCCGCCGGTCCACTCCAGCGCTGGATTCCAGACCATAACGCCGTTCTTATCTGTTGTTTTTGCCGGGAAGCCAAAGGGATTGTCGACAGCAACATACCCGGCAGCCAGACCCGCAAGCCAGCGTTTGTTCGATGCTGATGTCGCCGTCAGCCCCAGTGGTTCGAGAAAACGGTCATTAACCTCTTGGTAGTAAGTTCGCCCCGTGATGGCTTCAATGGTAAGTCCGATAAGAATATATCCGGTGTCTGTGTAAGCCCATTGCTCGCCCGCTGGAAACAGTGCTTCTGCGTCCAAAACGAAACCGACAAGTGTTTCGGGTGTAAATGGGTTTCCGGGTTCCGACCAGCGTTGTGAGACTGCTTCTGCAAAGGCTGGCAGGTACACATGGTTCGGTAAGCCCGATGTGTGGTTTAGCAGCTGACGGATAGTCAGGCCCTGATGGTTGGGAAGCCGCTGGAACCAGTTGTTCTGAGCCAGCCAGGTTAATAAAGGAGCGTCGAGGTCAATTGCTCGCTCCCTTGCAAGCGACACCATGGTCGCAGCAACGAAAGTTTTACCAATACTCGCGGCCAGCATTCTCGACCCCGGCGTCATTGGCTCGCGACGTTCTACATCGGCCCAACCGGCTGCTGTCGAGTGCGAAGAACCATCAGGAAGCACGTAACTGGCGGTTATGCCGGGGAACTCGTACTCGCTCTGAAACCGCTCCAGTGCATCTGAGAATACGGCCTCCAGGGGCGTATTGGCTGCCCGCTGAGGACTGGTCAGGCAGCCGGTCAACCAGAGCAGGCTCACCAGAATTAAAGTTTTGAGGCCGGAACCCGGCCCTTTTCGCAAAGTCATCAATGCGCTCACTGTTTGTCCGGGACGACCTCGGTAACGCTATTGGTGCGCGTGAACATACTGTCCCGATGTAACCAGACGATGACAATGGCAATCAACGCGAAAATATAGGTGTCATAGGGTTGGGCGTCTGGCCAGACTGGATTGATGAGCATGAAGTGAAAGAGTGCGGGGAGGAAGATGCTGCCCCGGGAGGCATTGAACAAAGGGGTGACAATCACACTCAGTGCAATGGTGCCCGTAAAGAATGGCAGGAATGACCAGGCGCTCTGTTCGGTGCCGCTCAGTAGAAAAGCGGGCGTGTGCCAAAGGCCCCAGATGACGCCAATGAGAAGCGCGGCCCATATAGGCGCGATTCTTCTTTGCAGGAGGGGGAGGGCCAGGCCCCGCCAGCCGAACTCCTCGATGGGGCCTTTGATGGCAATAAAAACAAGTGCAACCAGAAACGAGGTCGCAGATGGGAATGGAAAGGAAGCCTCTGACAGGTTTCCCTTTAAGAGCGAGCCCACAAAGAACACCAGGGGGACGCCAAGGAGCAGGAACGCATACCAGGGCCATGAGCAGCGCCACAGCAGGGCGCGCCCCAAATGCTGTCGCAATCCTTCCAGCCCGGACCACCGAAAAATCACAATGAACGCCGAGATGGCCGGGGCCCAGACGGCGAGATAGAAAAGCGGGTGTTCGCCGGTGATTTCGCCGAACAGCCCAACCATGGTTTCCGGAAAAAAGATGAAGGCAGCCAGGATTCCCCAGGCGATACCAAAGGTCAGCAAAAGAAACAGCCCTATCGACCGAAAAGGAATGACATCGGGTTGCGTGCTTTGATTTGCAGATGGCATCGTCGGGTGTCCGCGTTGTGGGTGGCTGAGGAGTGAGCCGAATCCACCGATCCATGATAATACTCAGGTCCAAGGAGGCGAGGAAAGTGTGAACTCCTTCCGTCACCAATGACTTGTTGACCGCTTGATATATATCAACAAAGCTTGGTGGATTGAGGGGATACTGCCCGGAACGATGACTCACGGAGGGCAATGCCATTGATCAGGCGACCGTTAATAGCCTTTCCCCTGGTTTATCTGGGTTGGGCGTATATCTTCTGGATACCAGTGCTGCTCTCGGATTCCTCGGTTTGGGCATTTCCAAACCTGATCTGGTTTTTGATCGGCGGGGCGAGCCCTGTCGTTGCCGGTCTTGGCCTGGCCGCTGTGAACGGTGGAAAAGAGCAACTGGAAGACCTTTGGCGGCGCCTGACGGACTGGCGTCGTATCCCCGGCCGCTGGTGGCTCATCATCGTGTTGTTCTGGCTTGCTTACGATCTTGCCATGGCGGGCCTGGCAATGCTTCTGGGCGTTGCTGGCGAGCCCCTGGATACCAACTGGCAGTTGTTTGTTAATCCCGGGCCCTTGCTGTTCTTGTTGGTTCTTTCCTTTGTGTTCCCGGCAGTGGAAGAGGTGGGGTTACGCGGCTTTTATCTGGAGGCCCTGCAACAGCGCTTCAGTCCCCTTGTAGGGGGCCTGGTGAACGGGGTGGTCTGGGCGCTGTGGCACGCACCCTTCGTCTTTTTCCCCGGGTATTACGCCAACACCACGTTTCACCCCGAGCTTTACTGGTGGATGCCGATGATCATCTGCCATACGTTGTTGATTGTGCTCGTTTATAACCGCACTGGTCGAAGCATTCTGGCGGTCTTGATTTTCCACGCCATGATGAACTTCACCGGTGAATGGTTGCGAATTTCCCCTGAAATGTACCCCTTCATGCTCTTCGGCAACTTGGCCCTTGCAGCGCTGCTGGTCATGTTTTGGAAAAGCGGCCGCCAGTCTCTGCCAAATACGTGTTAGTCTCCGGCAAATACCCAAAAGCAAACGACTGGAGTGGCGTACCTGACATGAGCGGTGAAGACCTCAATCAAGTAATGGAAATGGATGGTGAAGAGCGGTACGACTACTTCCTGAGCCAGGTGGCCGAAGAGCGGGAAATATGGATTCTGGTGAACGGCGAGAGCCAGTTCCTCAAGATCGCCTCGGACGATGGCGACGTGGAATATCTGCCCGTGTGGCCGGCTTCGGGATTTGCCGCCGAATACGCCAACGGCGGCGAGGAGCTGACGCCCCGCAGTATTTCACTGCCAGACTTTTTCCGGAAATGGATTCCAGGTCTAACAAGGGATGGCCTTGATGTGGGTGTGTTTCCCGGCCTCGATAAAACGGTATGGATCACCGAACCTGCAGAGCTCAAGCAGGATCTTCAGGATGTAATGTCCGATTTCTGAAGACGGCTTTTATCGTCTGGCCGGAGCAGAGGCGCTTCCGGCCAGTATGCCCCCGTCGATGTTTAGCTCAATGCCGGTCACGTAGTTTGATTCGTCAGAGGCGAGGTAGAGGGCCGCATAGGCAACATCCTCGGGTTTTCCCATCCTTCCGATTGGAACGCCAGCCTCTACTTCGGCTATCGCGGCCTCTCTTGCTTTTCCCTCTCCAAGCATCGCTTCCCACATGGGACTCATGATGGCGCCGGGATGGATGGAATTACACCGGATCGGATAGCCTTTCTCGGCACAGTACAACGCGACTGACTTTGTGTGATTCCGAACGCCGGCCTTGCTGGACGCGTAGGCCGCCGCCCCGGGAATCCCCACAAGTCCCGATCTGGAGGAAATGTTGACGATGCTTGCGGACCTGGAGGTCTTCATCAATCTGATTCCATATTTACAGCCCAGGGCAACGCCATTCAGGTTCGTGGCGTGGACTGTCTCCCAGGAAGCAAGGTCGAGGTGCTCCGGATCGTGAGGCCCTGCACTTTCCAGGAAACCGGTAATCCCGGCATTGTTCACCAGAATGTCCAGCCCACCGAACTGATCTTCGATAGACCTGGCGCAGGTTATCCACTGGGACTCATCGCTGACGTCCAGGTGAAGATAGTGCATGTCCAGTTTTGAGCCATCAACCAGTGCCTGTCCCATTTGGTCATTAATATCCGATACGATGACCGTTGCTCCCTGCTCAGCGAACTGAATGGCGATTGCTTCACCAATGCCGCGGGCCGCGCCGGTGATCAAAGCGGTCTTGCCATCGAGTCTTTTCATCCTGAACCCCAGCTTGATTTCTTTTCGTCTGCCCAGATCATCTATTCCAGTATACAACCTGAGGGTAATTAATCATGACTGACATCCGACACCTGGTCTGTCCCCACTGTCACAAGGTTAATCGCGTACCTGTGGATAAACTGTCAGCGGGCGGCAATTGCGGTGCCTGCAAACAGCCGTTGTGGCCGGATCAGGTCCTGGAACTTACGGACCAGAGCTTTGCTGCCCATACAGGGCGCAGTGATTTGCCTGTCTTGGTGGACTTCTGGGCAAGCTGGTGTGGCCCCTGCAAAATGATGGCGCCCCAGTTCGAGCAGGCTGCTAAAGACTGGCGGGGCAAGGTACGCTTTGCCAAGCTCAATACCGAAAAGGCCCAGGGCCCGGCCGGCCAGTTTGGCATTCGCAGCATCCCTACCATGATCCTGTTTCAGAATGGCCGGGAAGTCGCCCGCCAGAGCGGCGCCATGAATCAGGCGCAGATCAGTCAGTGGCTGCAGTCCAAGGGTATTCGCTAGCCTGATAAGGCCATTTATTCGCTGGCCGGTCATTAAAACGCCACAATTGCTGAGGCCCTGCCATTGCAGGGCTGAAGACACCTATCCGAGCTGTTCCCACAAAGTTATCCACAGTTTTTGTGGGTAAAGCTGACATTGCAGCGATGTCGACTTTTTCATGGCGTGTGGCCAGAATTCGAGCCAAACTGTCTGTACCGAGCAAGGCATAGTCGGGCAAGCGACCGCTTTATCCGAGTGATCACTCCACCGAGGACCGAATGAGAGTAGTCCTGTTTATCATCATGGCATTCTGGCTCCTCCCAGCTTCTTCCCAAACGCTCAAGATTATGGGATCGGACGAAGGCTTTCTGCCGTTTTATTACGGCAACGACCTCAAAGAGGGCATTCTGGTCGAGGTGATCAAAGAGTTCAGCCTTCAGACCGGTATCGCAGCCGATTTCCTCCCGATGGCGCGCAAACGCCAGCCCTGGGCTCTGGAGCGAGGGCTAGCCAACGCGGTTTTCGCCAACCCGTTATGGATGCCTTTGCCGGATCGAATGCACGCCGTGGGGCCGCTGTTGACCTGGCGTGATCGCGTCTTCGCGCAACCTGGCCGGCAACCGGACTCCTTCGACGACCTCAAGGGAGGCATTTGTCTTCGCAGATGGTTTGTCTACAGTGATCGGCTCGAGCGGCGGATCGGGAGCCATCTGGTGCGCCATGACGCGTACAACGCCGAGCAGATGCTGCAAATGTTTCTGCACAAACGCTGCGATTACATTGTCATGAACGAAACGGAGTTCCGGTTTCTTGCACAGCTGGGGGACGTCGATCCGGAGCTTTACCGCACGGAACTGGTAGACGCCGAGTGGCCGGTCTATCTCGGGATACTTAACAACGAGACTGCTTTAATTGAAGCGGCGGAAGCTTTTTTCTCTACCTACACGATTGACGTAGAAGCCATGCTACCCAAATTGCCGCGGCCGGATCGTTGAAGAGACTGGCGGTTTTTTTGTCCATGCGCCATGAAGTCCAATACAACCTCATTCAATTGTGTTTGCAGGTTTCCATTCTGCTTGTTGGCCTGACTGTTGCTCTGGGCCACCTCTCTGCTACTCAGCTGATTTACGTGGTTGCTCTATCCCAATTCGGGGCAATTACTGAAGTCTTGTCGGCAATTAAACGCGGGATGAGCTCACAAGTGGCAGCGAGCGTTGCTCAGGTAGGCGCACGGCTGGCAGTTACTCTTGCTTTGTTTGTGTTTATGTCCGTTGGGCCTATTTGGATAGCGGTTCTCTTGGCAATGGTATGGGCGTTAGCAGACGGAATACGCTATCTCTACTACATCAGAAAAGCGAGCAAATTGCTTGCTTGGCTGCGCTACAATTCTTTCATTGTGCTTTATCCAATGGGCATGTCCCTTGAGAACATTATTGTCTGGAAAATTTTACTAAGATACTCAGAGTTTCCAGTCTGGCTGTTCCTGGCTTTCTTGGCCTGTTACTCGATTCCCGCAATCAAGATCTACATGTACATGTTGAGACAGAGAAAAAAGCATCTTCCAAACTGCGAGAGTTAGCGCCAACTTTGAAGAAGTTGAACTTCTCCACGGGGAAGGGGTGGTTCATCCACCTAGATTCCTACTTTGCTGCCAGGCCGAGCTTCCCAAGCTTGTAAAAAAAGCGAACATTAGCGTGGCGTTTTTCCCAATAGTTTTTCTCTCATTTGAAAGAACGTGCTTTTAGTTGCGCCACTCTCGCCGGTCCTAAAAGAACAATCTCGCTTCTCCCGTCGGCTTTGGCTATTGCCCACAGCAGATAAAGGGCGAGAAATATCATCCCGCCAAAAAAAGCGATTACCCCTAACAAAAGTCCTGGATTTGAAAATTGATGGCGCCAGGAAACCCACAGCGCAGACAGTGCCAGGAAACTAATGAAGTCGACATTGAACTGCCCTTGCCAGCTCATATCCGCAATAGCATCGAAGAAGATCGGCAGCAGATTCCAGCCGTGCTCTATCCCGACAAAGCCGGTATATACAAGGATGAATGTCAAAACGAGTACAAGGTAGGCGCAAAATAATTTCATTTCTAATATCCCTATTCGATTGAGATCTCTGTAACTTAGGCCCAGTTAGCGTAAGATCGTCGAAGAGGGGAAAAGCTGCAATTACCTGGCAGGTAATCGGTGCTGGGCAAGAAACATGGTTCAATAGGGTATGCTCGAAATTCATTCCTCAGTAAACGAATACCTGCGCAGATTTCGAAAACAAATGCGGCTTAGCCAGTTAGAGTTGAGCCTGCGTCTTGGCGTGTCCCAACGTCATGTGAGTTTCGTTGAGAGTGGTCGGTCAAAGGCTAGCCGGTCTCTCTTGATTAACTGGATGAAGAGTCTTGAAGTTCCTCTTGTTCAACGTAATGAACTCCTGTTTGCAGCTGGCTACGCACCGGCATATTCTGCGACTGAGATCGACGATCCGGGCATGGTCTCGGCTAGAACGGCATTAAATCACCTGCTAAACGCTCACAATCCTTCGCCAGCTTTTGTTCTTGACGATGACTGGAACGTCCAAGCTCTGAATGACGGTGCGGTTTGGTTGGCAAGAACCCTCGTGCCGGCATTGGTCGAACGGCAGAACGGCGATGCACTTAATTTATTGGATCTGTTTACAGACTCGGATGGACTGGCTCCACTTATTGTTAATATTGATGACGTTGGCCCAAGATTTTTATCGATGTTAAGGATGGAAGCGGTGATGCATGAATCTCTCGCCTCTCGAGTGCGCGCATTTGAAGAAATGCTGTCTGTTTTTCAGAATGATAAAGATCGCTATGGGAAAGAGGTCCATGAAGCGCCCGCTTTGACGACGATATTCGCATCTCCTTTTGGCGAGCTATCCTTCATGAGCATGTTCACAACGTTCGGAACACCAGTAGACATAACACTCGCATCGTTACGAGTTGAACATCTGTTCCCAGCCGATGAATTCACACGTTCAGTCCTGAATTCAGAGGTTTTAAGTCCTCCATGAAATTGTAGGGCCCTTTTCTCCACCGAAAATGGCACGCGCAACGTTTGTTTGAGTTTTGCGACGTCCGCTTTCAACATGCGTTTTTACCGAGCATGGCTCTGAATGTTCGCTTTGCGACCTTTAGTCATTGCCGTCCCCATTCATTTCCTCCCATTTCAACCAATCGAGACGCGGCTCGTCGAAAGGAAAAGGCGAGATCATTGGCGGACGATAGCTGTGCCAGTGACACGCCAATTCGACCCGTCGCCGACCACTCATAATATTCTCCCTCTTTGGTGCGAATCATGGTGGTCGCAAAGGAACTTGAGTTTCCTCCCTTTTCATTGACAATCAATTCTTCATCTCCGTCGCTGCTTTCGACTTGCGCTTCAAAATCAACAAACAACTCGTCGAGCGGGACTTGTGCCGCCAGCACCAAGCGGGTGCGAGATTCATAACACGCGTCAATGAGGGTCACGAATCGTCGTGCTTCGTTGAGGTGATTGGCGTCCAGTTGGGGTACGCGCTCCATGATGATGACCGGAAATCGGCGGCAGAGAGAAATATAATCGGCCGCCCCGAGCGGTTGGTAGCACAACTCGGAAAAGTCAAACCAGGCGCACCGGTCATTCAATCGGGTCACCTGGACGGTGCGACCAAAGAGGACGGGAATGATCTCGGCCTCAGTTCCGGATGCAGTGCTACCAAATATTTTTTCCAACTGCGCTTGCATGTTGTTTTTACTATTATTATCGCTATGAACTTTCTTGTTTGACCAAAAATAGGATTGACCATCCGCTCGATTTTCAAGTCGATAATCCTTGCTGGAATCCTCCATGGAAATAATGTCGAATGTGTGTTTTAACATGTCTATGAATGGCAAAAAGAGGGAGCGGTTAATGCCTCCCTCATACAAGGCATCGGGAGAGCGATTCGAGGTAGCCACTACCACCACATTCAAATCCAATAATAATGAAAACAGTCGCTTCAAAATCATGGCATCGGCAACGTCTGTCACTTGAAATTCATCGAAACAGAGGAGTTGGGCTTCTTGTGCCAATTGTTGCGCGATGATGGGAATCGCATCGCCTCGTGGGTACTCCTGTTTGTAGGCAAAGATGCGATGATGGACGTCTAGCATGAACTCATGAAAGTGGACGCGGCGTTTGGTTATGTTTATGTGTTTGTGGCTGTCATTAGTACAGCAAGAATTATCATCAGGAACAGAAACCGACGCGTAAAAGAGATCCATTAGAAAGCTCTTGCCGACCCCGACCGGTCCATGAATGTACATGCCTCGCGGTGGTGGACCGAAAGACCACAAATGGAACTTCTTTCGAAGAGAAGACTGAGCGTGTGCCAAGGATCGCGCCAGTAACCGTAACAGTGGACTGCTGTTTTTAAAGCTGCCCTCTGTCGATTCGTCGCTGCGTACTGGTACTGGTGGGAGCGAGGTAAGAGAACCGTGCAGGGCATCGAATTTTGCCGCCAAAGCGACCTGCGCGTCATCTCGTCGCACCTCCCCCGCATCCACCATGCGTTTATACGCTGCTGTCACGGGGCCTGTCGGGAAGGACCGCCAAGCGACGCGATGTTGTGCTGTCATATTCTTCATCACAGTCTTCATTATGGAGCTGATGAGTTTATTAACATGGTGGTTTGGTACGCTCGATTTCTGTATGGGTATCAAATTAACCCTGACACACCTCCTCTATTCGGCAAGCCCCGGGTTCTGCCCTGTCGCTGCGAACATTCCTAAAAAGAGGCTTAATATAGCGGGGGGAGAGTATTGCTCCAGCCGCTTGAATGTTCGCTTTGCGACCGTAGCGGGCATCGGTCACGAGCTATTTGGTGCTAAGTTCTCGCAAAGAAACGGAGAAGATCATCAGCGACGACCGGCCACTCCCGCTCCGCCTGAAACGTGTGACTCATCCCTCTGTAGGATTTGAATCGTGCATTGATTAAAGCGGCAGAGCGCCTGACTTCAGATGCGGGAATAATCTTGTCGCCTTCGGCGCCAACCATCAGAATTCGATTGGCGTCGAGTCTATCCACTGCCAGCTTTGGCGGTGCGAGGAGCTTTAAAATGACCGGTAGCGCCTCAGACTTGAGCTGGGCGGTGATGGCGTTGGCTCGTTCGGGTTCGCATGAAGGCGAATACACGCCAAGGGGTGGCGTGCCATAACGCGTAACGCGCGCGTTCAAGAGCGCGGCCGAAAATTTGAAAACAGACATTGGGGACGTTGCAGCCAGCGATGCGATGCTTCGGGTCATGCCACCTATAGGCGCCGGTGACAGCAAGGCCATCGATTCGACCGGCACTTGGGTGGCGGCATGGAGGGCCACCAGGCCGCCGAGTGAATGGCCAACGATGTGGGGCGCACGACTGCATCTGGAGATCTCCGTGACACAGTCTTTGACGTAATCGTCAAACCGCAGTGACATCCGCTCAACCAAGGTTGCGCCATGGCCACGAAAACTCATGGTTCTCACGGTGTAACCGGCCTCAGAAAAGGCTTGGGCAAAATTGTCTTCCCAGATCCAGTCACCGGTCATTGCACCCGGCACAAACAGAACCACCCGTTCTGAGTTTTGCAGATCTGTCATTGCGCCTTCCGCTCAAGGGTCAGTTCCTGCAGCACTAGCTCCATCACGCGCCGGTTGATACCCATCCCGAGATGGGAGACGTCGGTGGTTATGTAGCGGGTGGTGCTGTCATTGGCCAGGATGCTGGCGGACCAGTCCACTATTCCGTCGGTCCGGCTAATGATGGCGCTGACGGGTGGTTTGATTGGCTTCTGATTGCGTCTTTCTACTTCCAGCTCAATCCAATCGAGATTTAATCCCCGCCTACTCAGAAGGCCTGCCGCGCTGGTGTATTTGGGACCGCCGATCACCGGTGAACCCAAGGTGACCACCTGGTCGACATACTGTGGCAGGTCCCTTGCGACTTCACGGGCGATGGTTCCGCCGAGGCTCCAGCCCACCAACGATGCGGTGGTTGAATGTTCCTCGCAGAAACGTGAGACCCGCTCCACCATCTGATCGCACAGGTAGGGAACACCGGTCTCGCCTGCGACTTTTTCGGGTATGTCGAAATCCCAGGACAGCATGTGCGGATCGTGGGGAAGGTCCAGGCCGGCTTTGTTGACGCCGAGCCCCCATTCCAAAGGATTGAAGCCATGGCGCCGCAAGAAGTAGCGCATCGGAGCCATGGCTCTGTCGCTCGCTCCAAACCCCGGTAGAACGAACACGGCTCTGCTCTGGCCTACTTCCGTGGCGTTGCGTGATGCCAGTCTGGTCATCCACAGTGGCAATGCCAGCACGTCGGCTGCAGCTCTGAGTTCCAGTGCTCTCAAGCTGGCAGGTGGCACGGAGAGAAATGATGAGTTCAACATGAATATTCTCCAGAGATTTCGCCTAATCCAGAGCGGCTTTCACAATGTTGTCTGCGTCCATCGACAACAGGTGCTGTTTCATTTGGCGCATCAGACGCCCGACAATTTCAACTTCTTGATCGGTGAATGGCTCCAGCTGCTGGCGAACAAATTCAGCGGCCACTTTATTGGCGTCCAGGAGCAGATGATGGCCCTGAGAAGTGAGCTCGAATACAAGGGATCGGCCATCGGTTTGGTGGCTTTGCCGATCAATCAAGCCTCGGGTCAGCAGCCGGTTGGTCACCCCGGTGATGTTGCCTTTGGTCACCAGCAGCCGTTCAGCGATACGTTTTGGTGTGGCGTTTTGCTTGAGCGAACGAATCAGGATCATCACCTCAAACTGGGCGGGCGTAAGGTCAACGTGATTCAGGGCTGAGCCATACCGCTGACTGCAGACTTGGTAGGCTTCAACAACGGCGCGCCAGGAGTCGGCTCGCGTTTGGGTAAGTTCAGTGTTCGCCATCAAAACATCCTCCGTTTTGATTTAGTACTCAACTATCTGGTTTATGGATCAACTAAATTGGAAATATTTTCCTGGAGCGCTTTTCAAGCGATATGGGGCAGGCTTCGCGCTTTCTTTGGACCCTCTCATATTTCGGCCCGGTTTAGGCGACATGACCAATAGATATTGAATCTCTGGCGCACCTCACCCACAATCAGGTCCATCGAAGTAATCAAACGCTCACTTTAATTCCGGTAGAGAGGTAGAACAGGTGACTGAGCTGGTAAGTTATGACTTGAAAGACGGTGTTGCGACGATTGCCATCAGCAACGGCAAGGCCAATGCCCTGAGTCAGGAAGTGTTCGAGGGGCTCAACGCGGCGCTGGATCGGGCAGAGCAGGACAAGGCCGTTGTGATTCTGACCGGCCAGCCAGGCGTGTTCTCTGCCGGATATGATCTGAAAGAAATGCAGAAGGGGCCGAAAGAAGCAGCCGCGCTGGTGAAAACCGGCTCCAGCTTTACCCGCCGTCTGGCGGCGTTCCCGTTGCCGATTATCGGTGCCTGTAGCGGTCATGCCATTGCCAAGGGCGCGTTTATTCTGCTGTCAGTGGATCACCGTATTGGTATTGAGGGGCCCTTCAAGCTTGGCCTGAACGAGGTGGCAATCGGCATGACCATGCACCATGCCGGGATTGAAATTGCCCGCCATCGGCTGGCGCCGGCTCACTTCTACCGTTCCGTAGTGAATGCCGAAATATACAATCCGGAAGGCGCCGTAGAGGCGGGCTTCCTGGATGAGGTGGTTGCCCAGGACAAGCTGGTTGAGCGGGCCACCGAACTGGCGCTCCATTTCAAAACCCTGAACATGCGCGCCCATCGTGAAACCAAGGTGAAGGCCAAGGCAGACTATCTGGCGCTGCTGGACCGTTGCATCGAGCAGGACGCCGAACACCTTGGCCTTAACGGGTAGTTCACGTTTTTGAGCTGAACTGTGGTGCTTCGCGGAAACGGAACAGCTTCGCCAGGATCACATCCGGGAAGGACTGGATCCGCGTGTTGTAGATCATGGCACTCTCGGTAAAGCTGTTTCGCAGCAGTGAAAGGTAGTTTTCCGTCTCTGCCATGATCGACATGAATTTCTGAATCACCTCATTGTTCTTCAGGTCCGGGTATCCCTCGATCCGGGCCTGAAGCGCATTTGTTACCTTCTTTTCAAACTGCATCAACTTGTCTGCCTGCCCGTTCGAGCTCATTTCGACAGGGTCTGCGCTGCGTAACTGGGCAATGGCCTTCAGCAGTTGCTTTTCATGGGCCAGAGACGCCTTGACGACTTTCTCTAGGTTGGGCCAGAGCTCATGGCGTTGCTGGAGAATGGTGTCGATATTGGCGGCGGCCCGATCCACGCGGTTTTTCAGGAACACAATGTCGTTGTAGTGCAGTATTCCGGTGTAGATGAGCAAGATGATTGGTACCGTAAGAGCCGACAGAATCAGGTTGTCCGGGCTGAAACCACCGTCTGCAGCAAACAGTGCGGTTGTGGAGAACAGGAACAGCCCGAGTGTCAGGGCGATGCCCGCGAAACCCCGCGCCCCTCGGTCCAGCACAATGTCTTCCTCTTCATTACCGCTGATCAGGAAGGGTGAGGCTTCGTCCTTCTGGATGGTGAGCCGGTCCGGCTGATCGCGATCCAGGCCGGCAAAGCCCAGGCAGTAAACGTTCACGAAGGTATCGAGGAATCGAACGGTGTAACGCCTGTCGCCCTGGCGCTCTGAATGGTACTGCGGATATTCGATCTTCGCACCGTCTGGCTGGACCAGAACCTTTCCCTCGCTGTCTTCCAGCCAGAAAGGTGCTCGTTCTTCCCGATGCTCGATGACTCGCCATTTCTCGTTTTTTCCCGACCCCCGCTTTTCCTCCACCTTGTAGTCGAAGGCCACGCATTTCTCGTTTTTCAGTGGATCCCGGAGAGGAGGGTGCTCATCATCGACATCCACCATCGCCTTGAGCTCCGAGAGACCAAAACTGAGTCCCCGGGTGCTGCTGGTGGGCACCGCTTCGATCAGGCGCTTGAACTTGACGGTGCGAATGGACAGCCACAAAAGCAGCAGGGCGGCAATAATGCTTGCCACTGCAAGTCCTCGGCTGGTCCAGGCATGCTGGTATCGGCCAACAGGCTGGCTGGCCACAATGGATCGGGCAATACTGGCGGTCTGCTCGTCAAGCTCAGGGACTGGCAGGCGATTCTGGACCACGCTCCGGAACATCCAGCGGTCCAGCCAGCCACTGGTGCTCTGGCGGATCAGTTGCTGTAAAGCAGCGACGTCGGCAAGCACCAGTGAGCGGGCGCTTGTTTCGTCGATTTTTTGATAGCGGGCTTCATACAGGTTGGCGATGGCAGACCATTCCTGCCGGAGTTTGTTGATGCCCAGTACCGAAAGTGTTCCAGAGACCGCAAAAGTCATCACCAACACGTACACCCAGAAACGGTGAATCCTGACAAGGGGAAGTATCAGGGCGATGCCCAGAGCGAGCAGACCCGTTGCGATGGAAATGCGGATGGCAGCGTCGAAGAACCGTTCGCCACTGTCCGCGGCCAGGGTGTTCCTGGATACCATGGCTGGCAGGCTGAAATCCTCGAGGCCAGCAAAGTTCAGCGATGTGCTTTCGCTGCTGTATTGGCCGATCACCCGAGCTGTGTGGCCAGGAACCAGCGCCCACTCAGAATAGATTCGCCGGCCGGTCTGTTGGCGATAGGTTCGGTCCAGTATCCATTCCGCTGCGTCAGGATTGCCGCCCGCTGCCACAGTGACGGGGCCAGTCTGGTCCCTGAGCAGGAAATTGCGACCCCGAGCTCCGGAATCCAGGGTGCGGATACGCAGATCACCGTCAGAGTCGCGATATTCCTCTTCCAGTTTGTACCGGTAGTAGACCGCTTCGGTTTTGGAATAGGGCGTTTCCAGAGTGCCCAGCTGATCCGTGATTTCTCCCGCGATCACATAAGGCCCGGTGGTCAGGGCCCCGACGGGCGTCTCCGGGAGTCGTTCCAGTTGCCGGGCCTCGGTGAGCTTGCCGAGACCTGTTGTCATTGCGTAATAGCTGCCGGCCAGGCAGGCGACCGCAATAATGGCGGTAATAATCCGGCCGGGAATGCTGGCGATATTGAAACGCCTCATGGCAAGAGGGTCCTTATGATGATGGCTTTCAGGGGCACGAGTATAGAGTATCGGGCTTCGCCATTCCGCCGATCCGGTGGCAACCGGGTGATTGGCAAGTTGGCAACGGCTGGCGGTTCCTATAACGTTAAAGGCTTTCCTTTCAGTTTTCAGGAGCGGTTGTGTCCCAGTCCGAACAGTTTGCCAGCGACAACTACAGCGGTGTTTGCCCACAGGCCTGGAAAGCTATGGAGGCGGCCAACCGGATGGATGAGCCGGCCTACGGCGAGGACAGCTGGACGCAAAAAGCGGCGGACGGTCTGAGAACGCTGTTCGAGACCGACTGCGACGTTTACTTCGTGTTCAACGGCACCGCTGCCAACTCGCTGGCTCTGGCGTCCATCGGTCAGTCGTTTCACAGTGTGATCTGCCACGAGCTGGCCCACATAGAAACGGACGAATGCGGTGGCCCGGAGTATGCCTCCAACGGTGCCAAACTGCTCCTGGGGCAGGGCGAGAACGGTAAGCTGACACCGGAGAGCATCGAGCACCTGGTAACCAAACGGACCGATATTCACTACCCAAAGCCCAAGGCGCTCAGCCTGACCCAGGCCACAGAGGTTGGCACGGTCTATACACCGGAGGAGCTGAGGGTTATCCGGTCGGTCGCCGATCGCCACAAGCTCAATATTCATATGGACGGTGCCCGCTTCGCCAATGCGGTGGCTGCGCTGGATGTGCATCCGTCGGAGATTACCTGGAAGGCCGGTGTCGATGTCTTATGCTTTTCCGGTACCAAGAACGGCCTGGCGCTCGGCGAGGCGGTGGTGTTCTTCAACCGGTCTCTGGCGGAGGACTTTGAGTGGCGTTGTAAGCAGGCTGGTCAGCTGGCCTCCAAGATGCGCTATATTTCTGCACCCTGGTGCGGGCTTCTCGAAGGCGATGTGTGGTTGCAGAACGCCCGCCACGCCAACGCCTGCGCCCAACGTCTTGCCGCGGGGCTGGAAGGCCTTCCCGGTATCCAGCTACGCTACCCGAGACAGGTCAACGGTGTTTTCGTGGAGATGCCGGAGCCGTTGCAGGCAGCACTGCGGGCCAAAGGCTGGCGCTTCTACAACTTTATTGGAGGCAGTGCCCGCCTGATGTGTTCCTGGGCAACGACCAGTGAACAGGTTGACCGCTTTCTATCTGATGTGAGAGCTCTAGTAGGCTAAGAGCTATCGATTCCGGGGCGAAGTCGTGATATATCAGCAGCCCCAAAACCCCAATTATGTTACGGAAACAGAAGACATGCCCAGAGCCAGTGAAATCAAAAAGAACTCCGCCGTTGAATACGATGGTCGGGTGTATTTTGTAAAGGACATCGAGCGTTCAGTGCCCCAAGGCCGGGCCGGCGGCAGTCTCTACCGCATGCGTATGTACGATGTGGTGACTGGTCAGAAGCTGGACGAGACCTTCAAGGATTCGGACATGCTTAACCTGGCCGATCTCACTCGCCGTGAAGCCACCTTTTCTTACGCCGATGGCGATGAATACGTGTTCATGGATACCGAGGATTTTACCCAGTACAGCCTGAACGGCGAGGCCATTGCCGACGAGCTGCTGTTCATCTCCGAAGATACGCAGGGCGTCATGGTTATCCTGTTGAAGGATTCGCCGGTTTCGCTGGCTCTTCCGCCCACGGTTGAACTGGTAATCGAGGAGACGGACCCGTCTGTGAAGGGTGGCTCTGCGACGGCCCGAACCAAGCCCGCCCGTTTTGCCACGGGGTTGGTCGTTCAGGTTCCCGAGCACATCTCCACCGGCGATCGCATTCGCATCAACGTGGAAGAACGCAAGTTCCTGGGTCGCGCCTGATCTGAAGCCGTTCCGAAGTAAGGAAACCCTGTGAAGCCAATAGAAACGATAAAGGTGCTGGTCGCCAGCGTGATTGCTGTCGTGGTCATGGTGGGGATTGCCCGGTTTTCCTACACGCCCATGATCCCGGAGATGGTGGCTGCACTGGGGCTGAGCAAATCCGTTGTCGGCATGCTGGCGACGGTTAACTACGCCGGCTACCTGACTGGTGCAGTGCTGATTACCCGCATCAGCGATCTCGGTCTCAAGGTCAGGCTTTACCAGCTCGGGCTGGTGGTCGCTGTGGTTTCGACGGTTCTCATGGGGTACACCACCAACGTTTGGCTCTGGTTCATCCTGCGTTTCATCTCAGGGCTGAGCACCTCAGCGGGCATGTTGCTTGGCGCGGGTCTGCTGATGAGCTGGTTGATCAAGAACAACCAGAAGTCCGAGCTTGGCGTTTTCTTTTCCGGCATCGGGCTCGGGATTGTTCTGACCGCTGTTACCGCGGAACTGATCAAGGATCCGTTTACCTGGGACCAGCAATGGGTGATCTATGGTCTGGTGGCCCTGGCGTTGCTGATCCCCGCCTGGCGCTGGATGCCCGATTACCGCGCCTGTGCCTTGCCAAAAACGGGGACAACCGCTGGTGGCGACGAGCGCAGTCGATTCATACGTATCCTGCAACTGGCGTATTTCTGCGCCGGCGTTGGCTATGTGGTCACGGCTACCTTTCTGGTGGCTATTGCTGAATCCATGCCCGAGCTTCAGGGGCAGGGCTGGCTGGTCTGGCTGATTGCAGGCCTTTCTGCTACTCCGGCCTGCTGGTTGTGGGATGTGTTCTCCCGTCGGTGGGGGCAGTGGCTGGCGCTATACCTGGCCTACACTCTGAACTCCGTAAGCATCCTGATGCTGATTGTAAATACCAGCCTGGCCAGTGTGATGGTCAGCTCGGTGATCTATGGTGTCAGCTTCATCGGTATCGTCAGCATGATGCTGGCGATGGTGGGGCGGGCTTTCCCGGAGAATCCCTCGCGGCCCATGAGCAGGCTGACTTTCAGCTATGGCATTGCACAGATGGTGGCACCCGCCGTGGTCGGCTATCTGGCCGATTTAGAGGGTAGCTATACCAACGGTCTCTGGCTGACCCTGGTGGTGATGGCGTTGGGGGTTATTGTTCTTCACTTGGCTCGTAGAGCCCAGGCGAGGGGAAGTGAAAGAAAACCTGCGGAGGTCACATGAAAGTTTCAGTCATTGGATTGGGGAATGTCGGGTCGACGCTGGCTTTCGTGCTGACGTTGAAAAACATCATCGATGAACTGGTTCTGGTTGGCCGAAGCAAAGAATCCGTGCTGGGTGATGTGCTTGATCTTCGGCACGGTCAGTTGTTTGTAAATACACCTGCGCAGGTTACTGCCGGTACGATTTCCGATACCGCCGGCTCGGATGTGATCGCCGTCTGCGCATCCGTTCCCACGCCAAAAAACATGAGCAGTCGTCTGGAACTGGCGCAGGGAAATGTCCAGTTAATGAAAGAGCTGATGCCAGAGTTGGCAAGGCTGTCGCCCGACTGCAAGATCGTGATGGTGTCGAATCCGGTGGACGTTCTGGTGCATTATGCGCTGGAGTTTGGCGGTTTTCGTCCAAATCAGGTTATCGGAACCGGCACGTTGGTGGATTCGAGCAGGTTTCGCCAATTACTGGCAGAAGAGCTTCGCATCCACAGTGAGGATATTCGCGCCTACATTCTGGGTGAGCACGGAGACAGCCAGTTTCCCGCCATGAGTTGCGCGGATGTTGGTGGCGAAACACTCGATGCTACGCCCGGCCGGTATGCTTTGTTCGAGAGAGCGTCCCGTGCGGGTTTTGAGGTTCTGAAGCATAAGGGCTGTACCAATTATGCGGTTGCCCTGGCGGCGGCAGAGATCATTGAATGCATTGCAAATGATTCGAAGCACACGCTACCGGTAAGTCTGCGTGTTGACGGCTTTCTCGGTGTGGATGATGTTTGCTTGAGCCTGCCTGCGGTTGTTGGCCGTAATGGCATTGAGCGAGTTCTGCATCCGCGATTGGATGAAAAGGAGCAGGCGGCATTTTTGCACAGTGCGAATGTCGTCAGAGAGGTAATTGCTTCATCGGCACCGGAAAAAGAGGATCATTAATGGCTGACAAGCCTTCAAAGCCCGTCTCAGCATCTGCAATTGAGAAGCACGTTTACAAGGTGTTTCCGAACGACATGAACTCCCACGACACGGTGTTCGGCGGGATGATCATGGCCAAATGCGACCGGTTGGCGCTGGTTGTGGCAGAACGACATTCTGCCCATGTCTGTGTGACGGCTGCCGTGGATTCAATCCATTTCAGGGCGCCGGCGAAGGGAAATGATACGCTGTTGTTCAGCCTGTCGCTGAACCGCAGTTGGGGCTCGTCAATGGAGATCGGGGCCAGGGTGGAGGCGGAGAACAGCTACACCGGCGATACCCGGCATATTCTCTCGGCCTTTTTCACCTTTGTTGCGCTGGACGAACATGACAGCCCTGTGGAGGTACCGGATGTGATTCCGGAGACGGAGGAGCAGCGGCGCCGATTCAAAAACGCACAGATCCGTCGGGAGGGGCGCTTGGCAACCAGAAAGCAGCTCTCTTCCGCTGACGGTCGATCACCTGACTGACCCTCGGTTACAACACCTCCGGTTCCGTCCTCAGGTCAGTCTGGGCAGCGGTATCTCTCAGGCCACCAAAGCGTTTGTAGAACTTCTCACCGGGCCCCGGAAGCGGACCAGAAGCGTTCTCGAGGTTCGCGTCCAGCCACTGCTCGGCACGCGCATAGATCTGCCGATAAAGGTTGCGGCAAAGCTGTTTGGCGCTGCGGCCTTCCCAGTCACCAGGTAATAGTTCATCCGGCAGCAGTGGATCCCTCAAAAGGATCTTTCGGTATTCGTGGATCAGCAGGATCCGGAGAATCAGGCACTCCTCGGGACTGAGGGTATCTTCTGTCTGCAGTTCCCGCCACAAAGGGCGGAACTGGCTCAGGAAGCGCCTGTAGCGACCGCCCAGCTCCTCGAGGTTCCAGCTTTCGCGAACTTGCAGCCTGAGGGCTCTTGGACTCTTCTGCTCCATGGGCATGGTCTGCATCACGATGGTGTCGTCCAGAGCGCCCCACTCCTGTAGCATCGGGATCAGTTCGCTACGCGTAAACCGCGGGTGCTCCATCAACCCGGGTGCCATGCTGCCAAAACTGAGCCATTTCAATTCTTCACGGACTTTCTGTCTTAGCTCCGGTGACAGTTGGTTCAGGTAAACCAGGCACCAACTGCCGCTCCATTCTTCGGTATCCAGATTGTAAACGTGCTGAAACGCCTGCTCGAACCGACGCAGTCCAGGGCCGGTGAGGCTGTAATAACTGCAACGACCCACCTTTTCGGTCTGCAACCAGGATTCCTGAACCAGACGATACACCGAGGTGCGAACCAGTCGCTGGCTGATACCCATGGGCTCTACCAGTTTCATCAGGCTCCCAAGCCAGACATTGCCGCCGCGGGGAACGATGGCATCGCCATAGATGGTGATGATGAGTGAGCCGGCCCGAAGGGGTCGTTTTTTCTGGAAGTTCTTGACGAGCAGTTCTAGCTGGCTTTTTGCAGTCATGGCCTGAGTTCGCAAATAAGAATCAATGAAACACGTTGCACGTATTATGCGGTTCTTACGTGTCAGGTAAAGGTTTGTCTTTGTGTTAGCCATACTGGCGCGTTGCGGCAGTCTCGGCTTTACTGAAAGAGCTGTGGCTGCGCTCCCTGAAATCGGTTGACACGAGAGTTATGATACAATAACTTCGTTTGATATTCGTCAATGGTATCGAATTTTACCGGGAGCGAAGAATAGGGACTGTCGTAGTCACGGACGATGAAACAAAAACATACTCATGCCCCTGCACAATTCGGGAGAACAAAAACAATGTTTAAAACAGTGATTCGTCGCGCAGGAAAATGCGCAGCCGTTGCAGCCGCCAGTCTCATGATGATGAGCGCCCAGGCAGCTGATCCCATCAAGATCGGGTCGTTCCTGTCTGTCACAGGTCCGGCATCCTTTCTCGGCGATCCCGAGCTGAAGACGCTCGAGATGTACGTCGAAAAAATCAACGAAGAAGGCGGTGTTCTTGGTCGTCAGCTGGAGCTGATCCACTACGACGACGTTGGCAACGCTTCCTCTGCCCGTAACTTTGCCAGCCGTCTGATCCGCTCGGACCGGGTCGACATCATCGTCGGCGGCAGTACTACTGGCGCTACCATGGCGGCAGTACCTCTGATTGAACAGGCACAAGTGCCGTTCATCTCCCTGGCTGGTGCTGTAGTTATCACCAACCCTATCAAGAAGTGGGTATTCAAGACTCCCCAGACTGATCGCATGGCGGCAGAGCGTATTCTGACCGACATGAAGGATCGCGGCATTACCAAGTTTGGTCTGATTTCCGGCACCGGCGGTTTCGGAAGCTCCGGTCGCACCCAGACTCTGGAAGTGGCCGAGCAGATGGGCATGGAAGTTGTGGCCGATGTTACCTACAGCGGATCTGATACAGACATGACCGCCCAGCTGACCAATATCCGTAACACAAGTGGTGTGGAAGCGGTTCTGAACTTCGGTTTCGGCCAGGGTCCGGCCATCGTGACTCGCAACTATGCCCAGTTGGGTATGGAGCTTCCGTTCTACCAGTCCCACGGTGTCGCATCTGACAGCTTCCTCGAGCTGGCTGGCTCTTCAGCCGAAGGTCTGCGCCTGCCAGCGTCTCCGCTGCTGGTGCCGGATTCCCTGCCGAACGACGATCCCCAGAAAGAAGTGGTTCAGAACTACAAGTCTGAATACGAAGCCCGTTGGGATTCCAAGGTGTCCACCTTCGGTGCCTACGCCTACGATGGCCTGATGCTGGCGGTCCGCGCTATGGAAGAAGCCGGCTCGACCGATCCGGAAGCCGTTCGTAACGCACTGGAGAATATCCAGGGCTATGTCGGCGTAACCGGTGTATTCAACATGTCACCGGAAGACCACAACGGCCTTGATCCAGACTCCTTCCGCATTCTGGAAGTCCAGAATGGCGAATGGAAACTGATCGACTGATACCCCTTTAACCTGTCTCGCGGCTGGCGACGACCCCTATTCAGGGTAAGTCGCCAGCCGATGTTCGACCGGAACCACCGCTATGCTCGCAGAATTCTTACAGTACCTGTTCACCGGGATTACTATCGGTGCGACTTACGCCCTGATAGCCCTCGGCTTTACCCTCATCTA
>MRWF01010673.1_pt1 | contig 29906 bp, 28 predicted proteins | sample 1013331 | NCBI WGS metagenome assembly MRWF01 (sample SAMN06117577, study PRJNA244670) | biofilm metagenome | biome: Water; feature: Cathode Biofilm; material: Biofilm; isolation source: microbial consortium enriched at the cathode of a solar microbial fuel cell | place: USA: District of Columbia ... | reverse complement strand
GCTGGTAAAGTTCATCCGGCAATATTGGCCCGATACACGCATCGTGTTCCGAGGTGACAGTGGCTTCTATCGGCCTCGCCTATTGAGCTGGTGCGACCGGAATAATGTGGATTACCTGGTCGGCATCAGCAAGAACAGCCGGTTGCTCAAGGATGTGGAAGCGCCTTCACGACTGGTCCGGGACACGCACCAGAAAGTCGGTGAAAAAGTCTCTGCCGTTTACCGATTCCGCTATCAGGCGCGTTCCTGGAAGTTCCCTCGCTGGGTGGTGGCCCGCCTGGAAGAAGGCGAGCTGGGTTCCAACCCTCGCTTCGTCATCAGCTCCCGCTACGATGACGGCTTCAAGCTCTACTACGAGCAGTACTGCGCCCGAGGCGATATGGAAAACCGGATCAAGGATCAGCAGTTGTACCTGTTCGCGGATCGAACATCGAGCGTCCGGTGGTGGACCAATCAATGGCGGCTGATCTTGTCCGGCTTCGCTTACACCCTGTTCGAGCGATTACGAGCGCACCTGAAAAAGACACCCTTCGAACGAATGAGTGCTGGCAATCTGCGACTGAAGCTGATCAAGGTTGGCGCAGTCATCATCCGCAATACCCGTCGAGTCCGGGTGCTGATGAGTGACGCCTATCCTTACAAGCACGAACTCACGGATCTGGTAAGTCGCCTGGTTCCGGGATAGATGCTCGGGCTCCCCCGGCCCGACGCAATGGGGGAAAGGGGGCAGTATGTCCGGACAACAGAAATTGATCAATTATCAGGCTGTGATGGCTTCATCTGAGCGGTCATGGCGGTAAACCGCTCAGTCTGCGAGACTGGCTGAGTAGCTATGAGAAATCCGGGTTAGGGGCGCATTTACTCATGGTGATGGATTGGGGGGCTATCTTTACGGGTCACCTAGTGGTGCCGGATTTATTGACGCTAGCGGGTCTGTAGAGGGAATTAAGGGTGTTGGCGGCACTGTTGGTATGACGATTTCGGTTGGTACCGGAAACGTGAATGTTGCTTATGGAATTGCAAAGGTGGACTTGGATGATGCAGTTGGCCAGGGTGCAATGTCTTCGCTAGCGACCGACAGAGCGGAAAGCATCTACCTAAATTATATTTGGTCGCCTGCTAAGCGTATCAACTATGGCGTTGAGGCCGGTTATCACAGTCGTAGAACACAAAGTGGTGAGGAGGGTGATGCAGTTCGTTTACAAGGAATGGTGCAGTATGTTTTCTGACGTGCCGTATATGAAAATGTTTGGATAGAATAAAGTCTTATCCCGAATATAAATCGACATTTTGCCCCCGTTAGTATCTTGCCAACGGGGGATTTTACTTGGTGGAGTGTAGAGTTTAGCAAATCTATTGGAAAGTCAAAGTATGAATTTTAATATTTAAATAATATATTGTGCTAGTGTTTTTGATAATAATAAATAAGTAAAAGTGTAAATTCACGATGAGAATAAATTTCTCTAAATAACAATTAAGTTTGAAATTGGCAAGATCGAATTTATTGACTTAATTGAATTTACCTTGCGAAGCGTGCCCCCCCCCTTTTGAGGGGGGATGATTTGGAAATAGGAAACTAATATCCGTTTGTGGCTAAAAGAATGGTTTGATATCGGTGCCTTTGGTGAGTCAGATGTCTTCGATAGAGCTAATACAATTTACCGGCTTTCGCATTGGTTGAGTGCGGAAAGTGTAGCTAGCTAATAACTAAGGATCGGTATTTTTATAAGTTTGAAATATTTATTTTGATAGGAGGCTTTCAAATGGCGGCGTTCATCGCTGGTACAAGTCTTGTGCCGTTTGCGAAACCGGGCTTCTCTGAAATGTATGACAGAATGGGCTCCGATGCACTTTTGCTGGCATTAAACGACGCTGGACTCTCACTCAAGCATCTAGATCAGGCTTATGTTGGGTATGTCTACGGCGACAGCACTTCAGGGCAACGAGCCGTTTACCGTGTTGGAATGACCGGAATTCCCATTATCAATGTAAATAACAACTGTGCGAGTGGATCAACCGCCCTGTTTTTAGCGCGACAGGCTGTAGAAAGCGGTGTTGCCGACTGTGTCTTAGCTTTAGGCTTTGAACAGATGAAACCTGGCGCACTTGAGCAAGTCTTTAGTGATCGACCCTCTCCTTTAGAAAAATGGGTATACGGATTTAATGATTGCTGATGAAGCCTTTTTCGATAAGCGTGATTTGCCGGTAACGTTAAAGTTGTTTGGCGGGGCAGGGAAGGCTCATATGGATCTTTACGGAACAAAGCTCGAAACGTTCGCTCGAATTCGCGCAAAAGCCAGTGATCATGCTTTCAACAATCCTCAGGCGCTTTTTCGGAAAAAAGTTTCTACAGAAGAAGTGCTTCATGCTCAATCAATTTGGCCAGGCGTAATGACGAAAATGATGGCATGTCCGCCAACCTGTGGAGCTTCAGCTGCTGTCGTGGTTTCGGAAAGATTTGCGTTGAAGCATGGGTTAGATGCAACTGTTCGAATCAGGTCGCAGGCGATGGTTTCCGATTTGCAAGATACTTTCGAAGGTCCAGACATGATTAAGTTGGTTGGAGCCGGCCTAACGGAGTTGGCGGCCGAAAAAGTATATGAGCAAGCTGGAGTGGCACCTGAAGATATTGACGTAATTGAGTTGCACGATTGCTTTGCTCAAAACGAACTTATCACCTATGAGGCTCTTGGTCTTTGTTCTCCAGGAGAGGGTGAGCGTTTAGTTGAAGATGGTGATAACACATACGGTGGAACGTTCGTTACAAATCCTTCCGGTGGTCTTCTTTCAAAAGGACATCCTTTGGGCGCAACTGGGCTGGCTCAGTGTTTTGAGTTGACTCAACAATTGCGCGGGAACGCTGGAGCTCGTCAGGTCGACAATGCCCGATTTGGATTACAGCATAACTTAGGGCTTGGTAGCGCAGCTGTAGTTACATTATATGAAAGAACGAGATAAGGCTTTCAGAAATCCTATAATTTTTTTGGTAGAAGCTGAATTAACAAAACTAATAAAGGAGTTAAAGAAATGATTAACATAAAATACATACAAAAAAGAATTAAGTCTGGGACTGCCAAAAAGTTGGCATTAAGGTTAGTACTGTTGAGTGGTTTTTGTAGCGGTGCAGCGCCCGTGTCATCTCAAGAGATTGAGCGTGTGCGGTGGCAAGTTCCTACTGGCGCACCCACTACAGTTCCCGGTCTTGATGCAATAGTTCATGCTTCAAAATGGCTCAGCGAAATTTCGAATGGCCACGTTACCTTGAGAACCTATGAGCCGGGTGAGCTCATACCGGGATTTGAGGTAAGCAGTGCTGTTGAAAAAGGAACGTATCCAGCAGGGTTCACTTATACAGCATATGATCAGGGTTCTATGCCTGAAGCTTCACTTTTCTCATATATCCCTTTTTATTTGGGGCCAATAGACTATATCGCCTGGCATTATAGCGGCGGCGGTGAAGAACTGCTAGTTGATGCTTATAGTAAGAGAAATATACACCCAATTCTTTGTGGTGTTACCGGACCTCAATTGGGTGGGTGGTTTACATCACCTGTCAGTTCTATCGAGGATCTTAAGGACCTGAACTTCAGAATTGCAGGCTTTGGCGCAGATGTTCTTTCTGAACTTGGAGTAAATGTATCTTCAATTTCTGCAGCGGAGACTTATCAGGCGTTGGAACGTGGTGTGGTGGACGCTGCAAAACTAGGCCAACCTCTTGTGGGCTTAAAGTTTGGCTTTCCAGAGATTGCGAGATACTACATGGTTCCAGATTGGGCCCAGCCGAGCACTGCAACTCACCTCATGATAAATAAGGGCAAATGGAATGAGTTGGCGGTACCCACTAGAAGATTGATTGAAATGTCTTGTAAGGCAGCAACACTTTATACCCTTTCTGAAACCGAATTTTTGCAAGGTAAGGCAATTAAGGCCATAAATGAAGCTGGGGCTTCGCCAATTCAGCTTTCTGAAAATGACTTGACTAAATTGAAAGAGATAACAGACCAAGTACTGTCGAAGAATAGTGAAAACAGTGCGGCGTTTGCGCGTGTTTTACGAAGTCAGGTTGAGTTCTCAGAGTCCTATAAAAAATGGTCTCAGCAAGGTTATCTTCCTAACAAATATTGACATCTGAGGTATTAGGGAGAGTAGGTGAGCTCTCCCTAATATTGGTGAGGGTTATATATTTTATTAAAACATCTGGGGGCAGGGTGGTTAAAAAAAAGGAAGGCCATTTAAAAGGCGGGTTAAAATTAGAGTATATAAGTTTCTATATAGATAGTTTTGTTGTATTGATAGGGAAGGCGGTGTCATGGATTTGGTTAGTGGTTCTGCTCGTCGTATTATTTAATGTTTTTAGTCGTTATTTGTTTAATAGCGGGTCAGCTGCCATGTTGGAGTTATCTTGGCACCTGTTTGGAGCGACCATGTTGATAGTTTTATCATACGCTGTTGTTACAGACGATCATGTGCGCGTAGATTTTTTGTCAGAGAAGCTCCCCGTTAGATGCGTAGCTTTAATTGAATTTTTATTAATTAGCGTTTTGGTAATTCCTCTTTTAGTTTTTATGACTGAAACTCTTGTACAGTACGCTTGGAATTCATTTGTTAAAGGTGAATCGTCTATGGCTCCCGATGGGTTGCCATATAGGTTTATTCTTAAAAGTATTATTCCATTCTCTATCCTGTTGTTGATGCTCTCATTGGTTTCTCGACTTATAAAAGATATCGCTTTAGTGCTCGGAAAACCAAAAAAATAGTAATATTATTGCAGATTTATCGGTTAACTATATGATTAGTGAGCAAGTTCTTGTAAGTTCGATGTTTGGATGCTTCTTCCTATTTCTGCTGATGGGTTTACCGGTAGCGTGGGCGCTATCTGCAGCCGGTTTTTTGTTTGCGATCATAGGATTCTTGTTAGTTGAGTATTTCAATTCGGATATTTGGTTTACGTGGCAAGGAACTATTGGTTCCTTAGATGCGAGAATTTACGGGTTGGTTGCAAATGAATTGCTGGTTGCGTTGCCAATGTTCATTTTTATGGGGATCATGCTTGATCGATCAGGAGTTGCTGAGAAATTGATGCACTCGCTTACTGGCCTATTTTCCACTCTGAAGGGAGGATATGCGGTATCAGTTGTCATCGTAGGAATTCTTTTGGCGGCTTCGACCGGGATCGTAGGCGCTTCTGTGGTGCTATTAGGAATGCTTTCTATCGGCCCTATGCTTTCTCAAAGTTATAATAAGGGTTTGGCGGTAGGGACGGCTTCAGCTGTCGGTGTTTTAGGGGTAATCATTCCACCGAGTATTATGTTGGTGTTGCTTGCTGATAGACTCGGTACACCCGAGGCCTCTGTTGGACGGCTTTTTATGGCTGCAGTTGTCCCGGGGTTACTTCTGGCTTTTGGATATATACTCTATATTGTAACCTCTGCATATTTAAGACCTAGCTTTGCCCCATCGCAAGACACCGTTAGAAATTTTTCAATTCGTTATTTAATTGGTTTTTTACGGGCCGCTTTACCAGCCCTCGCTTTAATATTTGGCGTTCTTGGTTCAATTGTCTCCGGTATTGCCACTACAACCGAGGCATCGGCTATTGGAGCTGCTGGAGCTCTAGTTCTCGCAGGGCTTAACAAGCAGTTGAATATAATGGTTGTATCTGCAGCGCTTCATCAAACGAGCCGAACGATTGCATTTATATTTGGTATTTTTCTAGGAGCAACCGTATTTGCATCAGTTTTACGTGGTGTTGGTGGGGACGACGTAATTAGAAATTTAATAATTGATCTTCCGTTTGGTGCGACGGGTGTCGTAATTTGTATTTTGCTGTTAACATTTGTCTTGGGTTTTTTTCTTGATTGGATTGAGATAACGCTTATAGTTCTTCCCCTGGTTGCCCCAACTGTTTTTAGTTTAGGTGTTGACCCTGTTTGGTTTGCGGTTTTATTCGCTTTGTGTCTTCAAACATCTTTTTTGACTCCTCCAGTAGGACCTGCTCTTTTTTACATTAAAGGCGTATGTCCGACCGCTATTAAAACCAGGGATATTTATACTGGCGTTTTTCCGTTCATTATTATTCAGTTGTTGGTTCTTTTTGCGGTTTTTGTTTTAGATGATTTGGCTACCTGGCTTCCAGATATTATTCATAATTAGAGATTCCCATTGCATTGTGTTGCGATCCTTTTGGCCCCTTGTGGGGCCATTTTTTTGCTTGCGAAGCCGGCAATCCCGGCCATCTGAAACTCAGTGGTAATAGCAGAGAACAATTCTACTGGCAGTGGCGTCGCTGGCTTACGTGGGTCTTGAAGAATCCTTAGGACGGTAACGGTACATAAGGCAAGTGGACCTGTTTCTGAAGCCCGGGAGGGTAGGTGTGCAGAAATGCGCGACACCCGTTACTCAGTTAGACCTGTGCTTTGCTAGTAGAGCGTGTGATCTTCAAACCGTGAGCCAATTTAGCAATCGGGAAAGTGTGGCACAGAATCCTGGCGCAGCTGGGTGCAGCTGCGCGAGGTAAAATCCGAGGTCGCGGTGTGTGTGAGGTGGCTGATGAAGTTGTAATAGCGACTATTTTTCGGATTTAGAAACCTCTTATCAGCGTGGATCACAAAACCGGGATGACTGCTAGGGAGTTTCAGCGAACCTGTCTGGGCTACATACTATGGTTGGATGCGAAGGGAGGGCGAAAATCATTGAAGTGAAATGCGGAGGACCAGTGTGAGGGATGCTGCGTTCAAAGGCTGCCCGACGGGTTAGGGATGTGCATCGAGGCGCTGCGGGGACACATTGGCTTGGTAAGGGAGCAGAGAGATACTGTGGCGGCCGACTGCCAGAGTGCTAGTACCCGGACGGATCGGTTGATACAGACCGGCAGCCAGGCCTATCCTCTATGCCGGCACGACAGAGATGTGCAGGCAGGAATGCATACTATAGTCTGAACTGTTTGATGAAGCATGATGGGCAGTTGTTGTTCTCTTATACGGGCCAGGTTTACCAAGGGTGCTGTCATAAGGGCCAGATCATTGCATAAGCCTGACCTTCGCTGGTTCTTGGATTGCCTTAAGAATCGCTACTGGAACCTCGTTGCATAACCATCTATCAACTAACCTGTGGCTGTTGGCGAACGCTCCTACGCTGTCGCTCCGGCACGCCGCAAAGCCAAGGCGTTATTCCAAAATCTTAATGTCCGCTTTGCGACCTCAGCGCGCTTTATTTCCGAATAGCGGATTAGGCAGGCCCCTATCTGAAAAGGTCCGCTTTGTGGTCATAGCGAAGAAGTTGGACCCGACACCGGCCCCACAACTGTGTGAAACGGCGGCTAAATTAGTTGAGCCGATCATTTGGAAATATTTTCTTTGACGGGTCTTTCGTCGGCACAGCAGGCTATTTAAAATGCGCGTCGTCTCGGCCGAAGTGGAAAGGAATCAACAACAGAAGTGGACACCAGGCCTCTCCCCGGCGAGTCACACCACTTGGCAGGTGTCGCGTTTGCCAGGCATCCTTGCCGGCGTTGAGCCCTGATCATCCTGATCAAACGGCTCGACCGCATTGTCTGGTTTTCAGCCGACCGCCTAAAGCGGATAAATCCGAAAGGCGGGTGGGATTTATCCTACAGAGAATACCGGTGACCATTGTCTTTAACATGACGTTCGGGTCTGTGCTTTTGAGATATAGGGGAAGTCAGTGAAGTATTTCCAGCATTCTCTGTTGGCTGTAATGCTGCTTATCGCGTCCGGAGTTGCCAGTGCAGCCGTGGTCAAGAAGACGTCGTCTGGCATTTGCCATCCACCCGCAAGCCCTTATTACGAACGAACCCGGGATTTTGAGCCTTTTGACTCCGTTGACGCTTGCGTAACAAGTGGCGGACGCTTACCAAAGACATTGGTGCAAAACCAATCAACTCAGCCGACGGAGGCCAGCTCAACGTCCTACGCGAGATCAGCATTTGGCAATGGGTGGGATGACGCAGATGGCGATTGCCAGAACAGTCGGGCCGAGGCACTAATCGAAACTTCCAGCACTACGGTGCGATTCGCTACAGACAAAGAGTGTCGAGTCGTCACCGGTCGCTGGATAAGTCCCTTCACGGGCAACGTCATCCAGAACAGTAGCGAGATCGACATTGACCACGTGGTCCCTCTTAATTGGGCCTGGAAGCGTGGCGCACAGCTTTGGCCCCAAGCGAAAAGAGAACGGTTTGCAAACGATATGGTCAATCTCTGGCCTGTCGAGCTAAGCCTAAATAGGAGCACTATAACAATATAAAATATCCCAAATGATCGTATGAGTGAGTGAATTAGCGTTTTTAGGTTTAGTAAGCATACTAATCTAAAATCCCAAAAGTTAGCTGAAAGAAACCATGGCATGACTTCTGTTCATGTAGTAGCACGCAAAAAAATCACCCCACTTTTGCGTCCACTCTGTTTTCAAAAGCGGACCTTTCTGGACGTTCAGTTAAGCTCAGGCTCTTTAAACAAAAGCGAACATGTTCGAGACGTGTTTTACGGTGCCTGTCAGGACTGCTTTTGATAAAAAGCGGACCTTTTGGCGAGACGGGTTTCCTTCCCCAAAGGAGCCTGCTGTGGCAGAGTTTTAGTCATCACCACACAGGGATGACGCCCTCATGAAACGGATTTTCTTTGCTCTGCTTTGCGCCTGTCTTGCGGCCCCGATGTCTGTGGCATCCTTGGCCAGCGCCTCAACTCGGCTAAAGTCAGATATCGATTTTGGAATACTTGCTGAACGCATCTGTTACATGTATCTGAAGCCCGGAGACAAAGCTTCAAATGTAAAACACACAATAATAGACTTTGCTGAGGATGCCCTTGGTTTAGATAGCCCCTCCAAAGAACAGATCATCACTATCCTGAACGACCACAAACACGAGCTGACGTGCGGTGATAAACACTTCATGAGCCATGCCATCAAGCGCGGTCTGTACAACGAAATCTTCTATTTTCTCTTCTTTGACGAATCCGACCTTTACTCCGAAGAGCACAAGCTGGATTTCAATGCGGTGACGAAGACCTATAACCCGGTGACCGAGCAGTATGAATACATGACGGTGCTGGATTACATCGAGCAGGTGGCGCTGAATTCAAGACAGACGCCAGGATCGACGAGAGAACTCAAAGAAATGAGAGAGGACATTATTGATCTGTTCGGGGCCAAGCGCTACTCGGAGCTTAGCCCAGAAGAACAGGCCGAAGGTCTCGCGGTGATTCGGGCCCGTGAAGCCGAAAGGCAAGAAGCCCAGTGAGACGCCGGATATCAAAGCCGCCGATCGTGCACTTGCTGCCCATTCTGGTTCTCGTGGGGCTGATACCGCATGTCGCTCAGGCCGACGCCGAGTCGTTTGAGTTGCCCTCAGACATTCATTTTTTCACCGATGAGGAGATCAGAAACCTGCCTGCCGGGATCACTTACGAAGCGCTACAGGCGCAGTTTGGTCCGCCCATTTATCCACGCCACCGCATGATTGCCTGGCCAAAGAAGGCGACCCGATCTGACGCATCGGCGATGGAGAAGTGGCGCAGAGGCTACTGGTTTTTCTTCGACGTCGACAGACACGGTTTGAAGAAACCGCTGACGGTGGCGTATGTCGCGTCGGTCAGGCAGGAAGCGTCGATTGATCCGAACATTGCGCTGTTTGATTTGTTGCCGTTCATGACGATTGATTGGCCGATGGACAAACGGGGCCGCTCCTTCACAGAGACGTTCGAAAGGGACATGCAGCAGCGACACGGAGAAGCGCAAAAGCAGCCGTAGAAAAGGTCCGCTTTGAAAACAAAGCGCCGGATTTACTCACGAATCCGAATGTTCGCTTTGCGACCTCAGCGTGCTTAATCTCCCGGAATCTCGGCGACAAAAAAGGTCCGCTTTTATCAAAAAACGGACTTAGCCTCGATTTTAATTGAGGGCTCTGCCCTCGCGCCGCAAGCGGCGACTTCGCCACGGTTTAGCTGGCCCCGAAAGACGATTTGCTTTAAATCGTCATCGGTTTTCGCAGCGGTCCAACGCTGAAAGGCAACAAGGTTTTCGCGAGCTTTCTCTTGTCCGTTAGTCATTCCCGATACTCAACGCTTTTTCAAGGGCATCCACAAAACCGTTTCTGAGGACAACCTTGCCGTTTTGGTCCTTGATGCTGCCACGTTCTGTTTTAGTCCAGCCCTTTAATTTAAGGGACTCCTCAGAGATGGCGTCTCTCAATGCATCAATCTCGTGATTCAACAGGCTCGGTAACCGCGATTCAGATTTGTCTTCAGCACCCGCTCGGTAGTCAATTTCCAATTTCTTGATCGATGCAAACCTTTTATTTTCGGCCCTCAATTTACGGACCTTCGAAATCAGGTCGAGTATGAGGAAGCGGTGAGTTTTATTGCTTACCTCATCAACCCAATCGTACTCGCCCGAGGGCGTGGTCTGTGCTTTGATCGCTTTCTTTTTCTGGTCTCCAAGCGCCTGCCAAGCCTCAATGACCGCTCTATAATGTTCTCCGGTTTTGTTTCGGATGGTCTGCTCGCTAGGAGCGCCACGACTGGCTCCAAGCTTCGCAATCGTTGAGATTCTGAAATCAACCGAGCCTGACTCATGATGTTCCTTGCAAACGGCGTGAAGGGCCTCCAGGGACTTCCTGGAACGAGAATTTTTCAGTTGGCCCAGTATGGCCTCGTAGACTTCGCTCGGTTCACTCATTGCAGCCCTCGATTTCTAGCGGGAATTTCAAAGACCCGTTCATGGCTGACTCGATCTCTTGGCGCACATCACCTAGCTGTAGTGGTTCGGCGAGATCTTCCAAGGTGATTTGCCCATTGATCAACTGGTCAGCGACGTGCCAGTTATTCTGTGTCACTTGCATAATCAGCCGGACGACCTGATTGGCAGCTTTGAGCTGCTGATCCTCGGTCAACCGAAATATCGCGGGTGCAATCCCATTGGTGTCCGCCAATTTGTCGAGCATCTGACTGAGCAGGGGGCGTGCTCTGGAGGCACTGGCACTCTCGTAAATTTCAGCGTTGGCACAGACTTCAGCGAGCAACCGAAATTCGCTGCTTTGCTCCTCCAAATGCATCTCCATTTCCACGTAATTGCCGCTGACGATCAGCTGGTGCTGGCCTGTCTCGGAGGTTTTCAGCAGTTCGGTAGATTGAGAAATCAGGCGGTATAAGTGCTGGAGATCCGTGAGAAGCGTGTCGAGCTTTTTGGCTTTTTCCTCATACGCCGAGGTGATCTTTTTCAGCGTTCGCTCTTTACCAAAAAACTGTCCCGAAGACTCGGCATCGTACCGCTCGTCATCGAGCGTCTGCCTTTTTTCTTCGAGTTCGTGGTATTCATTGCGGGTGACATTGATTTCCAGAATGATTTCGTTGGCAATGGCCGACAAACCGCCCAGAAACGCCGGGCCGGTAATGAAGAAGCGGCACTGGGGACAATTTCGAGTCCCAAGGTAGCCATTGGGCACCGGTGCGTACTGTGCTTCAACCTTCCGCTCAACCAGTGCCATGCCACCTTCGTCACACTTGTTGCCGCTCATGGGGCAGATTCCGAAACTCATAAGTTGGAAGGCTCCAGAAGGCCAATTAGGTGTCAGACACTGATCCATGATGCGTCGGTCTGTGGCGATTAATTCCGGACGCGCCTCTTCGATTTTCTTCTGGAGGATGAGGTCTTCGTAACGATAGTGACTCTGCTCAAGTGCCCGTTTTTCAGCCGCCGCCATCTCCAGCCGCATTTTGCTGGCTCCTACCTTTGTGTAGTAAATTGTCATCACCAGAGAGGAATGACCAACCAGCTTTGAAATCACGGCTATGGGCGCTCTGCCGTCGACAATGTAGGCAGTGATAAGGCTGACGCGGAGAGCATGAGGTGTAAATTGGCTCTTGTAATCCACGCTGCTCTTTTTTTCGATTTTCTCAGCGAGGTCCGCGCCTGGCCTCTGACTATGGAACAACAGAGCAGGCAGGGTTCGTGTAAACGCGGTTGTCGTACGCATGGGCGACGCCTTCTCATCACAGGCGTGTGAGGCCGGGTCTCGGAACAGGAACGATTGTTTACCGCGCCTTTTGAGGATGTCTTTGTGTATCCTTTGCTGCGGGTTGATTTGCGTCCACAGTGTCAGTTCTTCGATTGGGTTGTATTTGGATTGCCACTCCCGAAGCTGGATAATCCAATACGCCAGATCTTCCGGCATGAACGGAATATCGTAGCCGCCCAATTTCTTTCCGGTTTTGTTCGTCGTGATGTAGGCGCTCAACTCACCGTCATTGTTCCCTTTCTGAATAAAGCCCTTATTCCGCTTTCGGGTCGCAAGCTGACTTGGATTTTCGATCCAGTGAACCTTCCCATCACGCCATAACGGAATAAATTCATCTCCCTCTCCGCTGTCGAGCCAACAGATTTGCTGTCCTCGCAACGGAATGGATAGCAATGTGTAGTTTGCGACAATTTTTACGGGCGACCATAACTCGTGCACCTCTTCAATATAGCGCTTGCGACCTCGCTTCCGCTCTTTTTGGACCACTCGATAAATGCAGTTTGGATCGTTGTCATCAATTAACTGTGGATCAACCCCGAACCAGCAGTCTTCGAGGAAGGGATGCAATTGATAGAGATCGCGAAACGACGTCGCCTTCAGCGGAATCAGATGCTGCTTGGCTCGTACAATGGCATCCATGGGCAATGGAGGCTTGTCTGATTCACTGCGCTTGTAACTGGGTAACTGATCTAACAAACCCTTGAGAACTGTTCTAAGAGGATTGCGGTAGCCGGGCAGAACTATCAGCTCACCGTTATCGTCCTCGTCAGAGCAATAAGTCTCCAAAATCCACTCGAAAAAAGCGGAACAGGCGTTATGCCGTGATTTTTTTACAGTATCTGCGGTGGCATTTATAAAGTTTTCGTACGCTCTCTCATTAAACGGGATATCCCTTGACAACATGGCTCCCGGATCGTCAACAAAGCCCAACTTGTCCACGTAAAATCTAAGGAATGCTCTTAAATGTGAGTATTTGTTGGATTGGCCTGTACCAGCCTCGACATAACTTTGTATGGCCTTCCAAAACTCGGGGTATTTGCTGGTCAGTTCTCGATAAATGGCGTTTTCATTGCCGAGGAAGTGAGGCCAAGATATCCAATGTTCGGAATAAGCTCTATTCGGCTGTGCTGGCAACTTCGGGTCTTGTTTGTAGCCCTCATAGTATTCCGCCCCTGATTTAAACTCTAAGAATTGAGCGGCTTCGGACGCCTCGGCGAGAGTCGCGTACCTCTTCACGGGACGCTCAATGCCAAGGTAGCTGTACCAATCATCCCAATCTTCGGCATAGAAGTCGCAGGGAGATACTGTCAGCTTTGGGTCTTTTTTGTAGCCCTTCAGGTATTCTTTAATTGATTTGAATTCCAAGCGCTGAGCGACTTCGGAGGCCTCGGCGAGCGTCGCGTACTTTTCTTTGGGACGCTCATTGCCAAGAAAACTATACCAATCACCCCAATTTCTGCGATAAGTTCCGTCGGGATGGCGTGGCAGCTTCGGGTCTTGTTTGTAGCCCTCAAAGTATTCTGTGGACGTTTTGAATCCCAGGCGTTGAGCGGCTTCGGACGCCTCGACGAGCGTCGCGTACTTCCCATCGGGGCGTTCGGTGCCAAGGAATCTGTACCAACTAATCCAATCTTCGGCATAGAATTTATCGGGAGTTGCTGGCAGCTTCGGGTCTTTTTGGTAACCCTCATAGTATTCCCCCTGTGTTTTTAACCCCAAGCGTTGAGCAGTTTTTGACGCCTCGACGAGCGTCGCGTACTTCTCGGGACGCTCGTTGCCAAGGAAGCTGTACCAATCAGCCCAATCTTCGGCATAGAAAACAGAGGGATTGGACGGCAACTTCGGGTCTTTTTGGTAGCACTCATAGTATTCCTGCTGCGTTTTGAACCCCAGACGCTGAGCGGCTTCGGACGCCTCGGCAAGCGCCGCGTACCTCTCGGGGCGCTCAACGCCAAGAAAGCTATACCAATCATCCCACTCTCCGGCATAACTTCGTTGGGGATTCGATGGCAACTTCGGGTCTTTTTGGTAGCCCTCATGGTATTCGGTGCGTGTTTTGAAGCCCAATCGCTGAGCGACTTCGGACGCCTCGGCGAGCGTCACGTATTTTTCTCTAGGGCGCTCATTGCGAAGGAAGTTGGGCCAATCAGCCCAATCTTCGGCATAGTGTTTGTCGGGAGCTGCTGGCAGCTTCGGGTCTTTTTTGTAGCCCTTGTTGTATTCATCTCTTATTTCGAATCCCAAGCGTTGAGCGGCCTCGGACGCCTCGGCGACAGTGGCGTACTTCTCACCGGGGTGTTCAGTGCCAAGGAAGCTATACCAATCATCCCAATCTCCGGCATAGAGTTGGTTGGGATTTGCTGGCAGCTTCGGATCTTGTTTGTAGTCCCTCTTGTATTCCGGCTGCGTTTTGAATTCCAAGCGCTGAGCGGCTTCTGATGCATCGGCGAGCGTGGCGTACTTAGTTGCCATGAGTGAGTCCTTTCTTGATTGGAGAAATTAAGCCGTGCTCGGGCGACAATCTGCTCAAATGCGCACGCATCTGCGTATCAGTGAGTTCGGTGTAGACCTGCTGACTTTCTATCGATTTATGGTGTAGGGCGTTTTTAATGATCAGAGAATCAGCGTTTGCATCAGCCAGAGCTTGCCCATACGAGTGTCGGTGGGCGTGTGCTGTCGTTCCCGCTTCTTTTGAAAACGGTAAACCAATTCTCTCAACGGCTCTTTTAAGCGATTGGTTATAGCCTTTGATTGAGTGTGGAGCGCCTGATTGCGTCGTGAATGCAAACGGATGTTTACCGCCATCGGGGTATCGCTGGTAGGTCAGGTAAAGCCGCCAAAGGTCGTTAAAGGTTTCACCAGCACTTCTTGGAAACCACCAAACCTGAAGAAAGTGGCGACTTTCATTGTCCTCTTTGGGCGATTTCCAACCTGCATGCAGCGTATGGGATTTCGAATATTCAAATCGCGGTTTCATCCCATACTTGTTGAGCAACTCTTCGCGCCTGCTGGGGCCGTTTGGACAGGGCCGCCCTTTATCGGGATGAAAAATTTTGACCAGTGCGGTTCCGTCCTCCCACGGCACGACATCTTCTAACCAAAGGTGAAAGCACTCGCTGAGCCTGAGTCCGCCGTAATGCATCAGCATGGTAATGAGCACATTCTTCAGGTCCAGGCGCTCATAAACTACGTCGCTCGTTTCAAAGCCATATCGCGTAAGGCCATTCCACAAGAGGTCGTCAATTCGTCCAGGAGGAAAGCTTTTCTTACCCTCATTGTCGTTAGAACGCGACACCGTCCTGGGCATAACCTTCCGGAAATAAGCAGGGGCTGGTTTGTTAGCCCAAAGGTGGGAAAGAAAAGCCCGCCGTTTCTTTTGGTAGAAGGCTGCGAGGCCCATCCACTCCTCGTAACGAGTAGGTTTCACCGTTGGGTTTATCTGAAGCTTTTTCTCTTCATACTGCTCAGAGAGCCAGTCTGTGTATTGTGTTATCAGGCTGATTAGAAAGTTCGCGTCCTTATCCTCGCGTGGTTTCCACCGCAGCCAACTCGGATCGCTACCGTCTTCGCCAATCGTTCCGGTGTAGAGGCTGTTTGAAAACTCCCGAAACAGTTGGTGAGGAGCTTCAAAGCAGTCTTTATTCTGATTCGTGTAATCGATGAGGAGTCGAACCGCAAACGCGCTCCTGTCTTTCCAGCTCCGAGATTTGTATCGATGAACGATCAAATAATCCAAATAACTTTTCAGTAAACCATCTTGGGTGACGATCACCGGAAGACTTATCTTCGTCCCCGTGTTGTCTACTTTGATATTTGCCTCTATGCAGACGCTGTTCAGCACGCAATTTCCAATTGGTAAAATAGTACCTTCGTAATTCCACTATATATGCATGTATGCTCAAGAAAAACCAGGTTTCGATTTCTGGCATAGGTTTTTGATGCTTTTTAGGATATTTTTTCTATTCCACTAAGAAGTAAGGGCGCCCAGGGCCCGGACGAGTGGTTGCCACCATCTGGAAAGTGCGGATACGTGGCGCGATTTCGCCGAATCGTAAAACAATATGATCTTCAGCTGTCTCCGGCGGAAGCCAGTTGGACCAAGTCTTTCCTCAATAGGTGTCGCACCTGACCAATTGCTATACTAAGGGTGTAATGATTCGCTCTCAAAAGAGGCGGTATGAAAAAGAAAAGGTTCACTGAAGAAGAGCTGCTTGACGGCCTGGATCCCTATGCGGCCCATGCGGATGAGCTTGCCGAGCCGCAGGGTAATGAGCCGACAGCTCTGGAACGTTTAAAAGGTTCCGTCCTTCGCTACGAACGGCCAACTGATCCCGTGTGGGATGAGTGCTTTGAGGCTGAGGGCGTAACGGAGGATTTTATGGAAAATCGAGATCAACCGGATAACAAAGAGCAAAAATGATAACCCGTTACATTCCTCTCAGTATGAAAAGTGCCATACCGCTAATATTTTCAGATCGTTAAAAATACCAGCCTCTGGCTTTTCAGGCCTGCACGGCTCCAAAAACTGACTAATTGCACCAAAGTGGAGCCGACCGTGAAGTTTATTGGAACAAATTGCTTGTTTTAGAGAGAAATTGTCCCCAAATTTGTGGGCAAACGCCATTAAACTGGGCTCCACAAGCGTGCATAAACGAACCATCAAGTTCTGAGGATTCGTCCACTCATTGTCTGAGAAAAGTCCGCGGGAATATTCCGATAATGGAACTCAGAAAAAATTTTCGGGGAAGCCGTCACAGCATCCTATCCCCGAATAAAGACAGAACTTCTTTCCAGTAATGATTGCTCATGGAGAGTTCAGTTGTTTCCTTTTGCCATGTTTGGTCAGGCCTTGCTGTCCGGGTATCCGTCCCATTGACACTGAAGTCCCACTCGGATGCGTCACTGTCTTCGGGTACAACTGCTCGCTCCATAGTGCCATCCGCGTTTTGCCTTGAAGCCCTGGGTGAAAATGAAACCACGTTTTGCTCTGGGAGATCTTCGCCAATTCGACGCGCAAACTCTGTCAGGCTGGGTTCCGCGAGTACGTAGAGCCAGCCTCCTATGTCAGAAGGTTCGCCTGCCTGGCAACGGAGGATTCTGCCGAGAACCTGCCGGAAATGGAGCTCTGTTCGAATTCTACTAAGGTGACAGCATACTTGGAGTCGAGGAATGTCGGTTCCTTCACTGATCATCCCTACAGAAATGATCCATCGATCAGAGGAGGTTCTGAAGTTATTGATGACCTCATGAGCTTCCGGAGTCCGGCTCGTCACAACAACGGGTTTCTCACCCAAGGCTGAAAACCTGGTCGCTATTTGTTCTGCGTGAACCACGGTGGCTGCTACGACCAACCCGGCCGCAGTAGGAACGCGCCGCCGAATCTTTGATAGCCTTTTTGATGCCTCAGAAAGCGTGTGGTCGATCACCTCGTTCCGGTAAAGAAAGTCGGGATAAGAAATATGACCCTGCTTGATAGTGTCACGGATACTGGAATAGGTTTTAAGGCCGAGTTCAGATGACTTCAGATGGATCTCTCGATTGTCAGTGAGCACGATATTTGGAGCTCGGCACACTCCGTCGAGAACAGCCCGTTGTAGGCCATATTCGTAGTCACAATGCAGCTCGCCGTCCGGTTGAGAATATCGAGCGAGAACAATAGGGTTGTCGTCCGTTCTCCATGGCGTTCCGGATAAAGCGATTGTGAAGGATGCCTTTCCCTGAATTCTATCGAGAATGATTCTCCCCCAACTGTTGCCCATAGAGAATTCGTCCCAGCTACTACCAGAGCAGTGATGGACCTCATCCAATACTACGAGGACTCGATGGTCGCTCAGCACTCGCCAAAGCTCACTGGGGAGCGTACTCATCGACTGATAGGTATAAGACCCACCTGCAGCACCGATTTGGCCATTAAAGCTTCTCCCGAGAATCTGGCTAAAAGTTGTGGCGACACTTTGTGCTACTGCTCGCGAAGGTGAAAAACATACGACAAAATCGATGTTGCCCCGTTCAAAAAGGGCCTTAGCGACAGACGCAACCATGACAGTTTTCCCGGCCGCGGGTGTCGCATGACATAGAAAGTGGGACTGGCGTTCAAAAGATTTCAGAGCCTGAGCAATACACTCACTCTGCCACGCGCGCAACTGCATCATGAGGGAAAGCCAACTTTCGTGATCACGGACTCGACAGCGCGCAGCTGGCCCAGGAGTTTCGTGCTCTTCTCTCGAGACTCCAGATATTGCTCCTTCACGGCCCCTCGAAGCGCTGGGTATTTGTTATATAGGCGCTGGTATTCTTCCGCTTCACCAATGCTGGCGACAAGCTCGATCCTCCTTTGGGAGAGCTCTTCTTGCAGCGCTCTCTGTGTTTTAACGTCCATCGGTGACTCAACATGAGGATCACTGGTTTCGAACGGCGAGGGCCTGGCTTCGAGCTCGACGCTTGAATGTTCTGGACGGAAGATAAATTTGCACCCGCGGCCCGTGGAGCCGCCATGTCGTTCAATCACCTTGGCCGATTCAAGTCGCAGCAGTTCTCTATAGATGTGCTTGCGGAGTTGGTTGCGACCCGGTCGCTGACCTTCAGGTATTTGAAGGACGTACAGATCCCGAATACTGGTGGTGGAAAAAGGAGTGTCTAACTGCTTTCGCAACAGTTCGATCAGTATCTTATCGACTTGCAGTGACTGTGTCTTTTCCATTCGGCGGCCCAATTGGTCTTTTGATCGAACAAGTCGATCTTAAAAAAATGGGTATTATATGCCGTGGCCTGTGATGCCTCAAGAAACCATAGTCTTGCCTTTTGTGAGGGCGAGAAATGGGCTCACTGGTTTGCGAGGCTTTTGGCCGGAATTTGCGTGCGATTCGAAAATCCAAAGGGTTTTCGCAAGAGCGTCTTGCTTACGAGGCGGGAATAGACAGGAGCTATGTAGGCAAAATTGAGCGGGGGGAAGTCAACGTCACTATTGAGAAGCTCTACTTACTCGCCGAATGCCTGAGATGTCACCCTTCAGAGCTATTGCTCGATCAGCCTCGATTGAAAGAATAAGCTTGTCATCTATGTTTAACAGAAAAGTGTTGTTGGCAACCGTCTGTCGATGTCGACGGCGGACCGTTTCAATTAGGTTCCGCTGAATATTGTAGTGGATGTGCAGCACGCAAGTGCGGTGACTTGATGGTGGCGTCAGCGATCAGTCGATCTGTCAGGCGGAGCTGCTGGCTTGGCTCAGCGATTTGAGCATCCGCCTGGCGTGTGACCAGGAAATCCCTCTCTGTCGCATTTGATGCTCTGCAATTTCATCTTGGCCCGTAGGCTGAGTCAGGATGCCCGGCGCTTCCGCTAAATAGACCGCGACAAGGTTTGCACATCGAATCTATTCGGCCCAGAGGTGCTCATCAAGGTGTGCTTCGATGATTGCATTTGGCTCTTCAATGAGAAGAGTTTCGATATACCTAAATATTGCGGCATGTGAAATGTCTAGAAGCTGTGTATAGGGTCGGGGGTGCCGACCTTTGACAGTCTCGATGGTGGCTGCTCGTCATTCACTGATCCTCGCGCCATCCACGATGAGTCTGATCCTGGTGGTAAAGCTGAGCGTACAGGAGAAATGTGTCTAAAGGAGATATGTGCTGGCCAAGCTGTCCACTAGGAAGGTTAGTGCGATCTGCGGTTTGTTGTCTCAGAGCTGGAGCGCGGCTGTTTACTTCTGGCAAGGTTTGATCAGTGGGCGCGTACAAAAAAGTTAAGTTTTTGAGTCCAATTTGGTCCGAAATCGGTAAAAGTTAACTAAAACGACTGGTTTTTCGTGAAGATGACAGGGTGGAGGTACTAGGAAGGGGTGGAAGGCCAGCTGGTACAGGGAGTGGTTGTGTACCGATAAAACATAACGAAAAACTAATGGGATAGATAAGCAGATTGGGCCATACTGGCATAAACCTCTTGATATAACAGGTTCGTGAATTCGAATACTGGTGGCTCGGGCGGCGGGGCTGGCCTTCCGGGATACGCTGTGAATACGTCCATGTACGCTCGACAAAATCATCCCTGATTTTGACGATCCCGGAAGGCCAGCCCCACCGCCCTTGATCGGAGCTCGTGTTATTGATCCGGTAAGGTAACGAAACGCACCAGTGATAGCAATTGAGCAGAAACTGGAGTTGGCCGTATGCCGGTATCTGCGGACGGTATAAAGGATGATTTTTCACCCTTTTGTAAGATAGAATAGCGGCCCAATTTTTCAGGGGGTCTGCGGAGCTTGCCAAAGCTCTCCGGGCCAGCCAAGCACACAGGGGCAGCGCATCCATGTTTAATCGTGAAATGAAAATCGCCGGCTTTGATGACGAACTCTGGAACGCCATGCAGGCGGAAGAGAAGCGCCAGGAAGCTCACATCGAGCTGATCGCGTCCGAGAACTACACCAGCCCCCGGGTGATGGAAGCCCAGGGCAGCGTGCTGACCAACAAGTACGCGGAAGGCTATCCGGGCAAGCGCTACTATGGCGGCTGCGAGTTCGTGGATATTGCCGAAGACCTGGCGATTGAGCGTGCCAAAGAGCTGTTTGGTGCTGCCTATGCCAACGTCCAGCCGCATTCGGGCTCCCAGGCCAATTCCGCTGTCTTCATGGCCCTGCTCAAGCCCGGTGACACCGTTCTGGGCATGAGTCTCGCCCATGGTGGGCACCTCACTCACGGCGCCAGTGTCAACTTCTCGGGCAAGATCTACAATGCCGTGCAGTACGGTATTAACACCGACACCGGCCTTCTCGACTACGATGAAATCGAAGCGCTGGCTCTTGAGCATAAGCCCAAAATGATTATCGCCGGCTTCTCCGCCTACTCCCAGGAGCTGGACTTTGCCCGCTTCCGCGAGATTGCCGACAAGGTGGGTGCCTATCTGTTCGTTGATATGGCCCACGTTGCTGGTCTCGTAGCCGCCGGCGTTTACCCGGATCCGGTTCCGCATGCTCATGTTATTGCGACCACAACCCACAAGACCCTGCGCGGTCCCCGTGGCGGTCTGATTCTGGCCTGTGATGACGCGGATCTGCAGAAGAAACTGAACTCTGCGGTATTCCCGGGCGGCCAGGGTGGCCCGCTGATGCACGTTATTGCCGCGAAGGCTATCTGCTTCAAGGAAGCCATGAGCGACGAGTTCAAGACCTACCAGCAGCAGGTTGTGAAGAACGCCTCCGCCATGGCCCAGGTTTTTGTGGATCGTGGTTATGACGTGGTTTCCGGCGGCACCAAGAACCACTTGTTCCTGGTCAGCCTGATCAAGCAGGACATTACCGGTAAAGATGCGGATGCGGCTCTGGGTCGTGCCCACATTACCGTGAACAAGAACGCGGTTCCCAATGATCCCCGGTCTCCGTTTGTCACCTCCGGTCTTCGTATTGGTACCCCGGCAATCACCACCCGTGGTTTCGGCGAGTCCGAGTGTCGCGATCTGGCCGGCTGGATCTGCGATATCCTCGATAACCTGGACGACGAGGCTGTAAATAGCCGTGTTCGTGAGCAGGTGGGAGCGCTTTGCGCCCGTTTCCCTGTCTATGGCTAATCGTTTTATAGCTAGACTACAGGCATGACCTGCCGGGCCGACTTTTTGGCCCGGCTTTCTCTTCGGAGCTCCTGACTATGCATTGTCCCTTCTGTGGTGAAGCAGATACCAAGGTGATTGACTCCCGGCTGGTGGCCGAAGGTGATCAGGTGCGTCGCCGCAGGGAGTGTCTGTCCTGTCGGGAGCGGTTTACCACTTTCGAGTCTGCCGAGCTGGTGATGCCAAGGGTCGTCAAGCAGGACGGTACCCGGCAACCGTTCGATGAGGAAAAGCTGCGCGCCGGGCTGATGAAAGCGCTCGAAAAGCGTCCTGTGAGCATCGAGCAGATCGATGCTGCCCTGAATCGTATCAAATACCGTCTTCGGGCAACGGGTGAGCGGGAAGTGAAATCCATGCAACTGGGCGAGGAGGTAATGACCGAATTGCGCCAGTTGGACAAGGTCGCTTATGTCCGTTTCGCTTCTGTGTATCGCAGCTTCCAGGATATCAACGAGTTCAAGGAAGAGATTGAGAGGTTGTCGGCCAGCAACGGCGAGGCGGCTGTAGATGTCGCCAAAGCACTGGCGGATAACCACGCCCCGAAAGGAAAGGCATGATCGAGAACCGCGACAGGGCCATGATGGCGCGGGCTGTCCAGCTTGCCTGGCGCGGTCGGTACTCTACCCATCCCAATCCCCGGGTTGGCTGTGTCATTGCTCGCGGCGATCTGATACTCGGTGAGGGTTGGCATGAGCGAGCCGGAGAAGCCCACGCCGAGACCCGTGCCCTGAGTCAGGCTGGTCCCGATGCGCGGGGGGCGACAGCGTACGTAACACTGGAGCCGTGCAGCCATTTTGGCCGTACACCCCCCTGTGCCAGAGCGCTGATCGATGCCGGTATTGCCCATGTGTACGCTGCAACCAAGGATCCGAATCCGTCAGTGTCGGGTCGCGGGCTGGACATGCTCAGGGAAGCGGGTGTGCGGGTTACCGAAGGCCTGTTGGCGGAAGAAGCTGCCCGCCTGAATCCGGGCTTCATGAAGCGCATGAACACCGGGAGACCCTGGGTGCGGCTGAAAATGGCGGCAAGCCTGGATGGTCGTACCGCCATGGCCTCCGGTGAGAGCCAGTGGATAACCGGTGCCGAGGCTCGTCAGGATGTTCAGCGTCTTAGAGCGATCAGTGATGCCATTCTGACCGGAGTCGGGACCGTGCTCGCCGACGACCCCTCACTGACTGTCCGACGTGAGGAGCTGGGGGATATTGGCGACGCGACGGAGCCGTCCAGGCAGCCGCTTCGGGTGATTGCCGACCGCGACGCGCGCACACCGTCTTCTGCCAAGATCCTTCAGGGCGGCAACGTACAGGTGTTCTGTGCGTCATCAACGCTGGCCACTGCGCCAGCTCAGGATCTCGCGGCCCTGGGCATCAGCCTTACCGGTGTCGCCTGGAAAGATAACGGGATCGACCTGGCCGAACTGCTGGACTCGCTCGGCGAGCTCGGAATCAACGAGCTGCTGGTCGAGGCGGGGCCCACTCTGGCCGGCACCTTTATCAACGAAAATCTGGTCGATGAACTCTGGCTCTATCAGGCGCCGGTTTTCCTCGGCAGCACGGGGCGTCCGACCGCACATCTGCCGCTGGAGACCATGGCAGATAAAGTACAATGGAAGGTGCTGGACCGACGTCAGGTAGGTGAGGATCAGCGTCTGATCCTCACCCGCCGGTAATCCATAAACTCAGGTTGTTCCGCCAGCAAATATTTGCCGGAACGCCGCAAGGGTGCAAAACCATATGGCACTGAACAGCATTGAAGACATCATTGAAGATATCCGTCAGGGCAAGATGGTCATACTGATGGATGACGAAGATCGCGAGAATGAGGGCGATCTCGTGATGGCTGCTGAGCATTGCACGGCCGAAGCCATCAATTTCATGGCCCGTTTTGGTCGTGGCCTGATCTGTATGCCGATGACCCGGGATCGCTGCGAGCAACTCGGTTTGCCGTTGATGGTTCAGCAGAACGCTTCTGGCTTTGGAACCAAGTTTACCCTCTCGATTGAGGCTGCAGTGGGCGTGACCACTGGTATCTCGGCGGCAGACCGTGCACGCACGGTGCAGGCTGCGGTAGCACGCAACGCAAAAGCGAGTGATCTGGTTCAGCCCGGCCATATTTTCCCGTTGATGTCTGATCCCGGTGGTGTTTTGAGCCGCGCGGGGCACACGGAAGCTTCCTGTGATCTTGCCGCACTGGCAGGTTGCGAGCCGGCAGGCGTGATCTGCGAGATCATGAATGACGACGGCTCTATGGCCCGCCGGGAAGATCTGGAGCGATTCGCCGAAGAGCACGACCTGAAGATTGGCACCATTGCCGATCTGATCCACTACCGCACCATGAACGAGCGAACCGTTGAGTGTGTGGAAGAAAACGACCTCGACACCGAGTACGGCGTGTTCAAGCTTCGGACATACCGCGACAACATCCAGGGAGCCACCCATCTGGCGATGTTGATGGGAGAGATTTCTCCCGATGAACCGGTCTATGTTCGGGTCCACATCACGGACACCCTTCGGGACCTCCTCGGCGCGCGCCGCAAGGATTCTCGCAGCTGGCCCCTGCACCACGCCCTTGAAAAGGTGGCAGAGGAAGGTCGGGGCGCGGTCGTCCTGCTGAACAGCGCCGAGGACAGCTACAACCTGGAAGACCGGATCCAGGAATTCTTTGATGAGGGTAAGGGCTCCTCAGGCAAGGGAAGCTCCGGCGTTTACTTCACGGTAGGTACCGGCTCCCAGATTCTCCGGGATATCGGTGTTGGCAAGATGCGCCTGCTGAGCCCGCCGATCAAATTCTCCGCCATTTCCGGTTTCGATCTGGAAGTGGTCGAATACGTTCCCTACACCCCTGAATGATAAACCCGGTCGTGGCCCCATGCCACGACACGTGAAGGAGCCATCGATGGCAGATATCAGAGTAATTGAAGGTGATTTTACCGAGTGCAGCGGGCGCTATGCGCTGGTAGTGGGCCGTTTTAACGGCTTTGTTGTGGAAAGCCTGGTCGATGGTGCGTTGGATACCCTGCGCCGCCACGGCATTTCCGATGACGACGTCACCATCGTTCGCGTACCGGGGGCCTATGAAATGCCCCTGGCCGTCAAACGCGTTGCCGAAACCGGCGACTACGATGCGATTATCGCACTGGGTGCGGTCATCCGTGGCGGCACGCCCCATTTTGAATACGTTGCCGGCGAGGCCTCCAGCGGCCTTGGCGCGGTCAGTCTGGATACCGATGTGCCGGTGACTTTCGGTGTGCTGACGGTGGACTCCATCGAACAGGCCATCGAGCGCTCCGGAACCAAGGCTGGTAATAAAGGTGCTGAAGCTGCAATAACGGCCCTTGAAATGGTCAGCCTGTTCAAGAAACTGGGTGAGTAATGAGCGAAACCGAAGGTACATCACCGCAGCCGGCTCCGTCCGGCCAACCGAAAGCCGGTGATCGACGCCGTGCCAGGGCCCTCGCCATGCAGGGGCTCTATCAGCGCCATTTCAGCAAAACGGCGATTTCTGACATCGAAGCTGAGTTCATGGTCGACAACGATATAAGCAAGGTTGACCTGCTGTATTTCCGCGATCTGCTCCGCGGTGTCCATCGCGAGCAGGGCGAACTGGACAAGCTGATCGAGCCGTTCCTGGATCGGCCTATCAACGAGGTTGATCCCGTGGAACTGGCCATTGTCCGCCTGGGAGCCTATGAGCTCAAGCATCGGCTTGATGTGCCCTACAAGGTGGTCATTAACGAGGGCATTGAAATGGCCAAGCGCTTCGGAGGCACCGAGGGTCATAAATTCGTCAATAGCATCCTCGACAAGCTGAGCGGCCGACTCCGGCTTGCCGAGACCCGCGCCCGCTAGCCGATGGGCGAGTTCGAGCTGATCCGGCGTTACTTTCTGCCGTTGGCAGAGCGGCAGGAATCCGGATCCCTGATTCTGGGGCCCGGGGACGATTGCGCGATTCAGCGGATTCCCCCTGGCCGGGATCTTGTTTTTTCCGTAGACGCCCTCGTGGAGGGTGTCCATTTTCCCCGGAACTACCGCCCCGATTATCTGGGTTGGCGAGCGCTTGCCGCGGCTGCCAGTGATCTTGCTGCCATGGGCGCCGACCTGGACTGTTTCACGCTTGCACTGACGCTGCCAGCCGTGGATGAGCAGTGGCTTGAAGACTTCTCGATGGGATTGCGAAAGGCCAGCGAGGCGTTTGGTCTGGCGCTGGCCGGCGGGGATACCACCTCCGGGCCGCTCACCCTGAGCCTGCAGGTGCATGGCACTGTAGAGCAGGGAGCCGGGATTCGACGCTCCGGCGCCCGTCCCGGAGATCTGATTGCCGTGTCCGGAACCCTGGGGGATGCCGGCGCCGCTTTAGACTATCTTTCGGAGCCTGCCCCTTCCGCTGACATGCTTGCCGTGCTCGAACGCTATCACCATCCCTGGCCGAGACTGGATCTGGCAGGTGCTATACGCCAATATGCCACTGCGGCGGTTGATATCTCTGATGGCTTGCTGGCAGATCTCGGGCACATTCTTTCCGCATCAGGGGTCGGTGCCCGGATCGAGAGTGCCAGGATGCCTCTTTCGCCAGCGCTTGTTCGGCTAAAGGGTGAGAAGGCCCTGGACTGTGCACTGCGCTCCGGAGACGATTACGAACTGTGCCTGTGTTTCTCGCGAGAAAACTGGGAGCGTGCCCCGGAATCACTGAAGCGCCAACTCACCGTGATCGGCTTCGTTGAAGCTGAGCCGGGCCTGTATCTCGACGGTGTCGATTGCGGTTTGGAAGCGGTGCCCGCCGGGTTTGACCATTTCAGGAGTGAATCATGAGTCAGGAAGGCGAGACCCCGGAACCGGAGGCGCCGGCAGTCATACTCCCGCCGGGATTCTTGCGTAACCCGGTGCATCTGCTCGCTTTTGGTTTTGGCAGCGGTGCAACGGCGAGGGCGCCCGGCACCTGGGGCAGCCTGGCCGCCATTCCGCTCTGGTACGTCTTCGCCTGGTTACCGCCCGTGGGCTACTGGCTGGTGGTACTGGCTGCTTTTATCGTGGGTATCTGGCTCTGCGGAAAGACGGCTGAAGACCTGAAGGTTCACGACCATGGCGGCATTGTGTGGGACGAATTCGTCGGGATGTGGATTGCCCTTGGCCTCTTCCCTGACACTATCTATGGGGTTCTGGGGGCGTTCGCTCTGTTCCGGCTTTTTGACATTGCAAAACCGTGGCCCATCAATTGGCTGGACCAGCACCTGCCTGGTGGTCTGGGTATTATGGTTGACGATGTTATTGCCGGCGTCATGGCCCTGATCTGCCTTTGGGCAGTAGACGTGTGGCTGGTGCCCGTCATGGTCTAGACGGGCACGAAGGCCTGTCAGTGAAGCTGTTGTTCTTCCGGCAGCATACGGACCACGTGCAGAAAGCGCTTGAGGCCTGTTTCCGCCCGCTCCCGTGAAGCGAACGGGCCACTGTCAAACCCTTCCCGGGTGGTAAAGTACCATTTGCTCCCTACGCAGAAGAATCGACTACTGCGAAAGGGAACCGGCCCTTCTTCTCCGGTCCTGCGATGGGTGTCCATGGCGTCTCCTGTACTGCCCGCTTTTTGTTCTTGCTTCTCGGGCGCCGCGTTAATATCAGCCGATCTGTTTAAAATTAACCCAATTCGGGGCGAATTCAACATTTTTTTACAATTTTACGGGTTGGGTCTCAATCGGGATCAGCGTTGAAAACGCCGGAGTGGGGGAGCGAAGCCCGCCGTTGTCTTGCACTCGTCAGAATGCTACCAAAGCGGCGGAAGCCGGGGAGACCTATGGGTTCGAATTTGATCGGCCCGAGTCGCGTCAGGAGGCCGAGCAGGAAATGCCGGAGTTCTCCGGCAAGTGCTGAAAACGCGCTTGAACGGTTGAAAACCATTTGGGAAACAGCGAGTGACGAAGAAAAGAAGGCGTTTCTTCGTTGGGCGTTCGAATAAGCGAGTCTTGCTTGACCGTTTCCGGGTCCGGTTCAGGCCCGGAAACGTTTCAGAGCTTTCTTCAGAAGTCCTTCCAATGCCGTCATGGCATCATCCGCCAGGGTCTGTGTCGGCGAGGCCGCTATCGGCTCTTTGGTGTCCTCCGCTCCGAGCCGATGCATGGCCACCTCAATGGCATTGAGGCTCTCGCACACGTGAGCGTGCAGCGATTCTCCGTTCGCCACCACATCCGGGCAGGTGGTGAAATTCAGTGTCAGCCTTCCCTCATAGCTCACCGCTACAATCACCAGTCCCATACTGTCGAACAGCGGCGCCGTATTGTATTGCTGAACCAGGCGTGCACCCTGCAGATACAGTGGAACCTGTGGTCCGGGAACGTTGGTGATTGGCAGATTGAATACCGGCTGGTAACGCTGGGCAATTTGCAATTCCGAATAAAGCCTCGCGGACAGCGCCAGCATGGTTGAAGGCAGCAGTTCCGTCAGCCGATCTGCAGCAATAGCCTCCCGGTAGGGCTCCGAAGCAACCGCGTTCCAGTGTATGCGCCGTATCCGCTGGGCGGGATTGGTTTCATCGGTCGCCAGATCCAGCAGCATGGCAGACATCTGGTTCCCGGTGGCTCGGCGCAGGCTGTTGGAACGAACCGAAATCGGTGTCATTGCCACCAGGGATTTGTCGGCATTGACGCCCTCGCTGATCAGATAGCGTTTCAGGGTTTCGGCGCACAGTCCCAGAACCACATCGTTCAACGTTACGTCCCCGAGAAACGCCTTGATCGCCTTCAGGCGCGAAAGCTCCACGCTGGCGGCGACAATCTGCCGATTTGCCGTAATCTGCCGATTGAAAGGGCTGTTTGGGGCGGAAAACAGGGGCAGCGGGAGTGGCAGTTTGCGCAATTGCTTCTGGATCAGTCCCCGGGCTGTAGCCTCGGCTGCGTTGAACGCCAGAGAGGTGAACTGCAGTGGCGTGCGAACGATGTTCGCACCGGCCTGGAGCATGACCCGTTCTTCCGAGGGTTCTGGTCTGGGCTGCCAGGGTCGAGGTGGCGCAATCGGGCTGGGCTCGGGCGTATACTCCAGCAGTTTGCCAATAATCTCCTCGCCACTGAATGCGTCGATGGCAGCGTGGTGCAATTTGACGATCAAGGCGAAGCCGTCACTGCCGGTGTCCTCCTCGTCCAGTTTGAAACCGTCTACGAAGGTGATGTGCCACAGCGGGCGGTCCCTTTTCAGAGGTTCTTCCAGAATCCGTGAGGCCAGCGTCATCAGGCTTGCCTTGCGGCCGTGTTCGCCCAGATTAACGTAGGCAAGGTGGCGCTCGATGCTGAAATCGGGGTCATCAATCCAGTAGGGGCGGCCCAGGCGCAGGGGAATTTCTTTCAGGCGTTGCCGGAAAACCGGCACAACATGCAGGCGGCTTCGAAGGTAGGCGACAAAGGTGCTGAAGGCCAGCGGTTTCTCCCGTTCGGAAGCATCGAAGAGGTAGATGCCTCCGATGTGCATCGGTGTGGTTTCCGACTCGAGATACAGGAACGAGGCATCCAGTTCCGACAGTTGCCGCATCAGAGAGCTCCCTTCGGCGTTGGTTTCAGCTGCAGTATAAACGAAGTGCCCGCGCAAACGGTTGACTCATTTGCCTGGTATGACTTCGAGTTGGAGTCATACCATTTGCTTTATTTTCAGCCTGTTAGCCAGTCTGAAACGGCTCCCTCCGCGCTAAGTCGGTCCCAGAACCACATCAGGGCCTTGCCCTGGTCCTCGGCATGCCTGGCCAGGTGCAGTTTGATTGGTTGGCGCGATTCCTGAACTTCCTTGATGACCAGCTTGCCTTCCTTCAGTTCTGCGCTGATTCGTGCCCTTGGTAACCATCCCACGCCGAGGCCGGCTACCTGTATGGCGATCTTCTGGTCAATGTTGGCCACCGTCAGGGTTCGCTGGCGGTGGAATATGCCGGCGTGGCCCGGGGGCAAGGACCTTGATGTGTCTGCAGCGACGGCTGCCGGATAACGGGAGATATCTTCCTCGGAAAGCGGGGCTTGGGCATCGGCCAGGGGGTGATCGGCGGCAACGGCGAATACGAATGTCATGTCGCCCAGGGATTGGGTTGTGTAGTTTCCCGCAGGCTTGCTGAAATTATCGGCGCCGATGATCAGATCCACGCGGCGGCTTTGCAGGGCATCCCAGGTGCCGGCAAAGACCTCTTCCACAATTTGTACATCTACCGGTACGCCCAGCTCATAGAATTCCTCGATTGCCGGAAACAGGCATTCCGCCGGCAGCAGTGAGTTGAACCCGATCCGTAACCGCGTTTCCCAGCCCTGGGCGACCTGGCG
>MRWF01030616.1_pt1 | contig 29920 bp, 23 predicted proteins | sample 1013331 | NCBI WGS metagenome assembly MRWF01 (sample SAMN06117577, study PRJNA244670) | biofilm metagenome | biome: Water; feature: Cathode Biofilm; material: Biofilm; isolation source: microbial consortium enriched at the cathode of a solar microbial fuel cell | place: USA: District of Columbia ... | reverse complement strand
GACACGCTGTACGGGGGCGACGGGGATGACAGTCTGATCCTGAAAGAGGGTTATCTTTATGGTGGCGCCGGCAACGACACATTGGTCATGGACGGCTATGCGTCGGCGTATTTTACCGGTGGGACCGGCAGCGACACGCTCGAAGGAGGCTACTACGAGGACCGGTATTACTTCAACCTGGGTGACGGCCAGGACACCATCGATGAGCAGTATGGGAACAATGCGTATGTGGACAAGATCATCCTGGGCGCGGGGATTGCGACGACGGATGTGGCCCTGACGCGGAGCGGGAACCACCTGCTGATCAACGTGGGGGCGTCGGGGGACCAGCTCAAGGTGAAGAACTGGTATCTGGACCCACGGCACCGGGTGGAGGAACTGCACTTCGACGACGGCACGGTGTGGGATGTTGGGACGTTGAACAGTCTGGGCCTGGAAGTGCACGGGACCGGGGCCGGCGAGACGCTGGCGGGGTTGAACGGCCACAAGGACGTCATCTATGGTCACGGTGGGGATGACACGATCACTGGTTTGAGCGGTAACGACACCTTGTACGGAGACGCCGGCAACGACGTACTGGACGGTGGCACCGGAATCGACACGCTGTACGGGGGCGACGGGGATGACAGTCTGATCCTGAAAGAGGGTTATCTTTATGGTGGCGCCGGCAACGACACATTGGTCATGGACGGCTATGCGTCGGCGTATTTTACCGGTGGGACCGGCAGCGACACGCTCGAAGGAGGCTACTACGAGGACCGGTATTACTTCAACCTGGGTGACGGCCAGGACACCATCGATGAGCAGTATGGGAACAATGCGTATGTGGACAAGATCATCCTGGGCGCGGGGATTGCGACGACGGATGTGGCCCTGACGCGGAGCGGGAACCACCTGCTGATCAACGTGGGGGCGTCGGGGGACCAGCTCAAGGTGAAGAACTGGTATCTGGACCCACGGCACCGGGTGGAGGAACTGCACTTCGACGACGGCACGGTGTGGGATGTTGGGACGTTGAACAGTCTGGGCCTGGAAGTGCACGGGACCGGGGCCGGCGAGACGCTGGCGGGGTTGAACGGCCACAAGGACGTCATCTATGGTCACGGTGGGGATGACACGATCACTGGTTTGAGCGGTAACGACACCTTGTACGGAGACGCCGGCAACGACGTACTGGACGGTGGCACCGGAATCGACACGCTGTACGGGGGCGACGGGGATGACAGTCTGATCCTGAAAGAGGGTTATCTTTATGGTGGCGCCGGCAACGACACATTGGTCATGGACGGCTATGCGTCGGCGTATTTTACCGGTGGGACCGGCAGCGACACGCTCGAAGGAGGCTACTACGAGGACCGGTATTACTTCAACCTGGGCGACGGCCAGGACACCATCGATGAGCAGTATGGGAACAATGCGTATGTGGACAAGATCATCCTGGGCGCGGGGATTGCGACGACGGACGTTGCGGTGAGTCGGGACGGGAACCACCTGCTGATTAATGTGGGGGCATCGGGGGACCAGCTCAAGGTGAAGAACTGGTATCTGGACCCACGGCACCGGGTGGAGGAGTTGCACTTCGACGACGGCACGGTGTGGGATGTTGGGACGCTGGAATCCAGGGTGGCAACCAGTAGTGATGATACTTTGACCGGAACAAGCGGCAATGATTACTTGGCCGGACTTACAGGAAACGACACAATCAATGCTGGTGATGGCAATGATATTCTGGACGGTGGCCCTGGAAACGACATTCTCAGGGGAGGCGCGGGTGATGACACCTTCTGGTTCACGTTGGGAGACAAGCAGGACCAAATCGAAGACACGTCCGGAAACGATACCTTGAACCTGGAGAACATCAACCATGACGATCTCTGGTTCTGGCGGAAGGACAATGATCTCCGCCTGGGTGCCATCGACACGCAGGATTGGCTCACCATCCAGGACTGGTATGCGCCGGGGGCGGACAACATTGAAACCATGACTACTCCAAGCGACAGCTACGTCCTCACCGAAAATATGCTGCAACAACTGGTCGAGGCCATGGCGGTGTTCGATGTGCAGTCCGCCGGCGACCTCAACGTGCCGCAGCAGGATCAGGATGATGTGCAATCAGTGATCGCCGCAGCATGGAGTACGAGTTAAGCGTTGTTCGAAGTCCTGTTTTACTCCGACAATGCCGATGCCGGCGATCTGGAACAGGGAATCAGGAACGAGGCCATGATCGTGGCCAGGAAACATAAACAGGTAAAACACGGCGCATGACAGACGGCCGCAGACGCATGCACTGTGCTCATGGCCCGCATCAGCGTCCCAGCCTGTCCAGCAAACGGTAGAACTCACCTACCAGTGGCAGAAACCAGGGATATCCCGTGTACAGCGGCCGTCCCGGAAACACAGCCTCACTGAACACCGTCTCCGCATCGGCATGGCCCAGAATCCCGGCTGCCAGCCGGCTGCCCAGATAGGTCGACATCGCCACGCCCTGACCGCAGTAACCCATACTGAAGTGGATCCCCGCATGATTTCCAAGATGCGGCAAGGCATCGAAAGTGAAGGCAACATTGCCGGACCACGTGTGGCTCAGTCGCACGTCACGCAATGCCGGGAAAATGCCGGACAGCTGGCGATGCAGACGTTTTGCACTTTCCTGCTCGTCGATCGTGCGAAAGCTGGTGCGGCCACCGAACAGTATGCGCTGCCCGTCAGGAGACATCCGGAAGTAGAACAACACTTTTTTCGTGTCCTGAATCATCCGTTTCCCGGGTATCAACGTGCGTGCAAGCTCGCCGGGCAGGGGCTCGGTGGCAATCATGTAACTGCCGATGGGAATGATTCGCCGCCTGCAGTAGTCGAAGGGCGGTCCCGTGTAGCCGTTGGTCGCGACGATTACCTCGTCGGTCAATACATCACCGCGCGGACTCGCAAGCCGCCACTTCAGCCCACTGCGTTCGACAGCGGTCACCGGAGTATCGCCATGCACCTCCACACCCGATGCCAGACAGCGTTCGAGGAGGCCCCGGTGCATACGTCCCGGGTGCAGCCCGCCGGCCAGATGCAGTATGCGTCCACCATGGTAGAAATCCGTGCCCAGTTCCGTCTGTTGCTGATCAGGGCGAACCATCGTGGTCTCGATGCCGTGCTCCTGCAGGCGTTCGCCCTCACGCTCCAGTTGCGCATAGTGCGAGGCTTTGTAGGCAGCGAAATACATGCCGGTTCTGCGGTAATCGCAGGCGATATCCTCATCTTCAATCAGTCGCTCAAGGAACAAGACAGAGGCCTGGGCCTCGGCGAAGATACGCCGGGTCCGATCTGTTCCGACCCGCCCGGCCAGTCTGTCAAAGTCATGCTTCAGCACCCCGCTGACCATACCACCGTTGCGCGTGCTCGCACCGAAGCCGGGCTGGCGTGCCTCCAGCACGGCAACGCTGCAGCCGCCGCGGGCGAGCCGTAATGCCGCCGACAGGCCGGTGTACCCGGAACCGATGATGACCACGTCACATCGTTGTGTTAATGGCTGGACGGGAAGCGGCTCACCGGCTTCCCACCAGTACGGCAGGGATCGGGGGATCGCTCGCGGGTGAGGATTATCCTTCACTGCTGTATCAACACTTTGCGGACCAGACAGCTCGCCCTGCACTACCACCACCCGCCGGCCGGCGATGATAGTCAGAATGCCGCAAAGCCAATGCTGGACGCGTCATACTGTGGTGTGACACTAGAAGGTGGGTGGGGTGTTTACCCATAGCAGCACAGTCGTTTCGTTGCCCGGGTTGCACCAGGCGTGGAGCCGGGTGCTTTTGAAATAGATACTGTCGCCACCACCCAGTACATGGTGCGAATGCCCATCCAGAATGACCTCGAAGCTGCCGTAGAGGACGTGAATAAACTCCTCACCTTCGTGGCTGTAACTGCCGTCGCTCGCAGCACCAGGTGCCAGACACCATTTCTGGCAGTCCATCATCAGATCACCCTTCGCCAGTTGTTCCACCTGGATATCCGGACCCAGCATGGGCAGCACCAGCGCTTCACCCGAGCGCACCACCTCTTCATGACCGCTGCTGACCTCGGCGGGGGCGGCGGTGGCGAGAATATCGGTAACAGTGGTCCCGTAGCACTGGGCCAGCTTGTGAAGGCTCGCTGCCGAAGCCCCGAGCGAGGTTCGTTCCAGGGTACTGATGAATGAGGGTGCCAGACCGGTTCGGACGGCGACTTCTCTCAGGCTCATCTCCGCGGCCTTGCGCAGACCGCGTAGCCTCGCCCCCACGGAAACGCCTTGATGCGGATCCCGGCTGCCGTTGGACTCAGCGTTATCGCAGCCGGCCGGTCCCGGCGCTTTGGAACGCATGGCGCGGATGGCGGCGAGACTCAGCCCCTGCACCGCCCGAAGCCGATGAATGTCCCGAATCCTGGTCAGATGCGCGTCGGTATAGCGACGCTGGCCGCTGGCTGTATACTCGGGCTGCAACAGTCCGTGCTGCTCCCATAACCTCAGTGTCGAGGTGCTCACACCTGACAGGGATGCCGCATCCGCTATTCGCATGCGGCGACCAACCTCACCAGAAACCTGTTTCATCACGCCAGTAGTAAGGCCTCTTTAGAGCAGAAAGATAAATAAATTGTGCATGTTCTGTAAGAAATTACAAGAATAAAGAGAATGATATGAATATCAATTCAATGTAAATGCTTACAACAGAATGTAATATATATTATTATAATACAGTAAGTTATAGTAATTAAAGTCGGTAAAATTATATGTGTAACCGCCTTGTAGAGACTGTATTCTTTACAGAACATATAAAAGAATAGTAGTGTAACTTCATCAGACGGTATTGGGCTAACCGTGGCCACAGGCCAGCGTGCGGGCCGAGACACAAACGCGAGGAGGAAAAATCATGGCAACACTGAAACAGTTTACCGAGCTGAGCGGGTCGCTCTACATCGATGGTGCCTACTGCAAAAGCGCGGCCAGCGACAGCTTCGAAGTTATCGATCCCGCCACCGAAGCGGTGATCGGCCATATCGCCGACGCCACCGACGCGGAGGTCGATACCGCCATCGAACGGGCTAACCAGGCGCAACGCGCATGGAATCGCATCAATATGCTCAGCCGCGCCGAGCAGCTGCACGAGGTAGCGTCGAACATTCGTAAACTTCAACCCCTGCTGGCCGAGGCCATGACCCGGGAAATGGGCAAACCGTACAAGGAAACAGCCGACGAGGTTCTCTGGTGCGCCTCCGCAATTGACTACTACGCGGAAACCGCTCGCAACAATCAGGGCAGGATCATGGGTTCCTCCGTTGACGGGCAGTTCCATTTTACCCTCAAGGAACCGTTGGGCGTGGTCGTCAGTATACAGCCGTTCAACTACCCGCTGTGTTTACTGTCGTGGCAGGCGGCGGCCGCCATGGCCACGGGCAACGCAGTAATCGTCAAGCCATCGGAACTGACATCCATCACTACTCTGCTGTTCATGCAGGCCTTCGGCAATCTGCCTGACGGCCTGTTTCAGTGCATCACCGGCGGCGGCCGGGTCGGCGCCCGGCTTTGCGAGAGCCGCGATACCCATATGGTCGCCTTCACCGGCGGTATCGAGACCGGCAAGGCTGTCGCACGCGCCTGCGCCGAAAATTTCAAGCCCACGCTGATAGAGGCCTCAGGTAACGATCCCTTCATCGTCATGCCCTCAGCGCCGCTGGACCGGGCCGTTCGGGGCGCCACTTTTGCCGCCTACCTGAACTGCGGCCAGGTCTGCACATCAGCCGAGCGCATCTACGTACATGACTCAATCTATGAAAGCTTTGTGGAACAACTTACTGCGGCGGCACGGTCACTGCGTATCGGAAATGGTCTGGACAAGGTCGATATCGGACCGATGGTCTCGCGGCGCGAACGGGAGCGCTTCGAGGGCGTGCTGGCGAATGCCGTCTCGGAGGGAGCGAAAATCATGACCGGCGGCAAGCGTCCGGAACATCTTCCCGGCGGCTGGTTCATGGAACCCACCGTGCTCGCCGAAGTAACACCTGATATGGCAATCCTGAACAACGAGAGTTTCGGCCCGGTCGCACCGGTATGCCGGGTAGCGGACCTGGATGAGGCCCTTGAACTTGCGAATCGTTCCAGCTACGGCCTTGGAGCGACCGTCTATACCACCGATATGAACGAGACGATGCGGGCGATGCGGGAAATTGAAGCCGGGATGGTGTGGATAAACGCCCCGTTGCTGGACAACGATGCCGGCCCCTTTGGTGGCCGCAAGATGAGCGGTATGGGACGCGAACTGGGACCCGAGGGCCTGGAGACATTCCGCCAGAACAAGCTGGTCATGATCGATCCGGGTGCCAGCGCCCAGGACTTCTGGTGGTTCCCCTACGCGGACGAGGAGAGCTATCCGGTCGGCCGGAACTGAACAGCAATTCAATACCCGCCACGGTCATAAACCAGTTGCCTGCCAATACGACGCCCCTGCATCAGCCACCGCAATCCGACATCTCGGCACCGTGCAGTTTCAGTGTCCCCACCAGATCGGTGACATTGGCAAAACCGTTTGCACGCAGGTAATCGGCAATGCCCTGATTGATCTCCTGCAGCAGCAGCGGTTCGTAAAACAACGCCGTACCAATACCGACCGCACTGGAACCGGCGATGATGAATTCGATGGCGTCGCGGGCGTTGCAGATCCCGCCCTGGCCAATGATGGGGACATGGTGTTCACGCGCAACCTGGTGCACCTGGTGCACCTTGAGCAGGGCGATGGGCTTGATGGCCGGACCCGAGAGGCCGCCCTGGTTGTTACCGATAATGGGCTCACGCGTATCGATATCAATGGCCATACCCATGAGCGTATTGATCACGGCGAACGCATCGGTCCCGGCCTCGATGCAACGCCGGGCGTTCTCCGCGATGTCGGTCTGGTTGGGTGAAAGCTTGGTGATCAGCGGCTTGTCCGTGACCCGCCGGCAAACCGCGACAACGCGCGCCGACATGTCCGGATCGTTACCGAAGGCAACGCCGCCCTCCTTGACATTGGGACAGGAAATATTGATCTCCATGGCATCAATGGGCGAGTCATCAAAAATACGCGCGACTTCTTCGTATTCTTCCACCGTGGAGCCGGATATGTTGGCAATGAAACGGGTTTCGCTGAAATCCAGGTTCGGCAGGTATTCCTCCACCACCTTTCTCGCGCCGGGATTTTGCAATCCTATGGCGTTCAACATTCCCATATAAGTCTCGGCGATACGATGCGGCGGATTACCCAGGCGCGGTTCCAGAGTGGTGCCCTTGAGACAAACAGCCCCGGCCTGTGTATTGGAAAAACCCTCGATCCGTGTATATTCCTCGCCAAAACCGACACAGCCTGATAACAGTACCAGCGGCGTGTCAAAGTGCAGTCCGCAAAAATCCTGCGATAATAATATTTTTAATTCATCCGTCATAAGCCATGTTCAATATTGTTTTGTACCAGCCCGAGATCCCCCCGAATACCGGCAATATTATACGCCTTTGCGCCAACACCGGCTGTTCTCTGCACCTTGTTCACCCGCTGGGTTTTTCGCTGGATGAAAAGAGCGTCCACCGGGCCGGCATGGATTACCGGGAACTGGCCAGCGTCTCTCAGCACAGGGATCTTCGTGCTTTCCACGAAGCGGTCAAACCCGGTACTGTATACGCTGTGTCCACCCGCGGGGAACGCCGTTACAGTGACGTTCAATATCATGAACACGATACCTTCCTTTTTGGACCCGAAACCCGTGGATTGCCGCAGAGTATGCTATCGGATTTCGACCGCGACCATATCCTGACCATACCCATGCTGCCATCAAGCCGCAGCCTGAACCTGGCCAATGCCGTTTCCGTGATCGTTTACGAAGCCTGGCGGCAGACGGATTTCGATCGTCTCACGGACAGTTATCGCACACCGTAGCGCGCAGGGTGCGGCTGATGAAATCGGAGCTACCGAAGGCGTTCATGGTAGCCCTGGAGGTCAGCGTATAAACATTGTAGGTCGTCGTCCCCTCCTCGAAACTCTGCACACTGCACTCGACGGACACAGTGTAATTGCTGAGTATCGCTGCACCCGGATTGAAACTGACCGTACCCGGCGAGCAGTCGAGACCGGCGGCAGCGGAGTGAATCGCGCGATGGATGGCCCATTCAAGTCCACTGGACGCCGCATTCATACCGCGCTGTCCGAGAATGGACAAGGTCGCAGTCTGTTGCTGGGTCTGACCGATGGTCAACATCACGGCGCCGATACTCGCCACGATCACGACCAGAAAGATGGCGGTGATCAGCGCGACGCCCTGTTGTCTGTTCCTGATCATGGGACGTTCTGCACCCGGATCTGTTCCACCATGCGGATGCTTTCGTTGTTACCTGAACTGGAATTGAACCGGCTGACGACCAGTTCAACTGTTAACACCGCGTTTCTGGAACCCGATCCCTGATCATAACGAAACACACAACTGTTGACATTTCCGGCCAGCAAACTGGAGGTGCCACCGGGCGCCAGCACCTGGCCGGCCGCGATGGAATAATCTTCTATACGCAGCAGGTTGCCCGTGGCTGAATTGCAATTGAAGGTGACCGGCATATCAACAATATGAAAGCGCTGGTTGGGAGAAGAAAACGGCAACGGGGCGGGGCGGACGAATTCCATCGGGGCAGTGGCGACGATACCGGCAATGTTGTCGCCGTTGTACGCATCCGCGCCGGAAAAACCCAGGTTATACACCACCAGGCAGTCCGTAGTGCCCGTCAGGCAATCGTTCAAACTGCCGGCGCCTGCCGTGATCCGGGCCAGATTCGGCAGGTTGCCCACGACATCGAAGGTATCGGAATTAGCCGTGAAATCCAGCGTATCGCCGGCGCCGACGCTGTCCGTTTGTTCGCGGTAACGGCTGCCATCCAGTGTGCGCAGAATTTCAACCGAACAGGAAGTACCCCCGGCGGCCACACAGGCGGCCAGCGGTGGTGGTGTTGAAACACCGTCGGTAATCCGTACGCTGTTCGGCAAAGCCAACTGTACTTCACGGGACATGCGGCTCAAGGCCAGATCCGCCTCATCGACCAGGGCCGCCCGGCGACTGAGATCAATAAAACCCTGGATGGGTGCGGTAATGTTACGCCCGGCCAACAGGGCCACGATGCCGGTGAGAGTGATGACCACCACCAGTTCAATCAGCGTAAAGCCGGTTTTTTCAGTCCACCCGTGCATCTATAAATTACTCCGGTAACCGGAGACGATGACATCGCTTTGCATGGCCGGATGGGAAACAGTGATGGTGATCAGCACAACCTCGCCGCTGGTACCGGTCAGGGTGTTGCCCGGTGTACCGATGGTCGCACCGTTATCGTCGGTGATATTGACGTTGATAGTGTACTGGTTCAGGCCGGTGACCGGATTGTCGTTCTGATCGCGTGCTCCGCTGTCGGACAGATTGTCATAATCACAGACATCATCATAGACCGGGCGGGTCTCCGTGGCCCAGCCACTGCCCATACCCTTGCATACGGCACACGCCGATGAACTGCAATTCACGGGACAAACCGTATCATTGGGTGGTGCGCCATCATGATCCCAGTCCGGATCGCAGAACTGTTTCTGCTGGATCTCCTCCATATAGGCGTCGGCAATGGAATTGGCCTGTTCAATCAGCAGGGGATCGCCGCTGCGTCGCGTTGTATCGCTGCTCAGTAAAAGCACACCGGCAATCGCCAGGGAGACAATGACGATCGCAGTCACCAGTTCGATCAGCGTTGCACCACGGCACGTTTTCAGGGATCGGATCATTGAATGTAACCTGTTAATGGATGGACCTGAATGGTGCGCGAGCCAATAGTCACATCCAGATCGGCGGCATTGGTGATCAAGGGTGGTGGAGAAGCCGCACTGATCTGCCGCGGCTGGCCTATATTGTCAAAATAAAAATCCAGTGCTGTCACTGAAACCGTATCCGGCGCCGTGGCCGAAAATGCGGTTCCGTCCGGTTGCTGGATATCCGCCGAGGCAGCCGTGTGATTGGCCGGCACACAACTTCCCCAGCGCTGGATATTGTAGCTTCCGGGTGTACCCGCCGTGAAACGCACCCGGGTGTCACAACCGGAGGCAATCGAGACTTTCTGGGCAAAGCGTATCGCGGCCAATGACTGTTCATAAAAGCCGCGTTCGTCGTAGGTGCTGACCCCGAAAAAACGCGGCAGGGCGAAAAACGCCAGGATCCCCGCAATGAGAATAACCACGACCAGTTCAATCAGTGTGAATCCGCGTTCAGAGTGACAGTGAATCATGACTGTGCAGATCTATCATTTCCGATACTATTATAAACGTTTCGCACTGATAATTTGTTCACTGTTCAGCAATCATTCGTTATCCCGCCATCGCTTGCGCAGGGCGGCCAGCTTTTTTTCAAGTGTTGCGGCTTGTTTTTCCATACCGTTAAACTTTCGCAGTCGTACAACTTCCAGCAGGTAGTTTTCCATTTCAGCATTATCGGGTAGCGGATAGGCCAGTCCCTGTTCGAGGACGGCCTGTGCCTGCGGGAGATCACCTCCGTCTGCCAGTATTCCGGCCAGCGCCAGCCTGGCTTCAAAATGTCTTCGGTCTTTTGCCAACGCCGTCAACAATGCCTGAATTGCTGTCTTCTGCCATTCGGCGGACAGGGTTTCCCTGAACTCCAGCAGGTAAAGACCATAGACATACGGTACCTGGGCCAGCCACGGGTTCATAGTCTCCGCCGCCTGCAGGTGTTCCAGTCCCCAGTTCAGGAGATTTCTGTAATCGCTGCCGGATTTATCCGCCAGCGAGCGGGCTACCGAGAGATTAACGAGGGCGCGGGCTATCTGGATATTTTCGGTATTGAACCACCGCGCCGCCCGAATGAAACGGTAATCCGCCGCGATAATGTCGTTATCGCGATATAAAGCCCGCCCTTTCTCGTAATAATGATTCATGACCATGGTGCTGGCAAACGCCAGGATGGGCAGCAGCAGCAGGCCGCCGGTAACGAGGCAGAACAGTCTTTTATTCACCCGCTGAGGGAGTACATATCGGGACAGTTCGACGCTTTCATCCAGCGTCATGAAGCGACCTATGCACAGGGCCATCAACAACAGCATGACCGGGATATAAAAATTATAGCTGAACAGGCTATACACCGATGTTGCCAGCAATACCGCGAGCATGGCCGCGGCTTCTGCCCGGTTCTGTTGGCGACTTCTGAAAAAACGCACTGCCCTGACCAGGAAATAAATGATGAATCCCGCACATAACACGATTCCCGGGTAACCGAATTCAACCAGGAACTGCAGAAAATCATTATGCACGTATTGCCCGGCGCTGGTGTCCTGCGTGGAACGGTAGGCGGGATAACGCATATGAAAACTGCCGTAACCGCTGCCATACCACGGCGTATTCCTGAACATCTCCAGTGCCGAGTTCCAGATGAGGAAACGCTCGGCCACCGATCCCGGGGGTTCACGATCAACCGTCCCGGAGATTGAATCATCCTGGATATGCAGCATTTCCTCGCCCAGTTCCATAAACCGGGCGCCTGTATTCCATTCATTAGCCACGCCGCTGGCGGCAAAAGCGATAACGATAGACAACAATAGGGGTAATACTGTTCTGCGTTGATTCCCCGTAATCAGAACACCTGATAACAGGATCAAGCCCGCCAGGTTGCCCAGCAGGGCGCCACGCCCGGCAATACTGAACAGGGTGAAATAGATGAGTATCAGCCCGGCATAAAGACATCTTTTCTGAAATTGACTGACACTGTCATTGCCCGCCACCAGCAGGGACATCGCCATGAACGCTGCAACATTCAGAAACGCAGCATTGGTGTTCTGTTGTACAAAAAATGCCGTGGGTTCAACGCGAAAAACAAACATCTGCACCAGCGAATACACGCATATCACCATGGCCATGAGTAGTAGTGTGATTGCCAGCGGCCGCCAGCGGTTGTGCCTGTCCAGAAAATTCATGACTACCAGGTACCAGAGCGGCAGGCCAAGAAAATGAAAAAAACCGTTCAGGCCGTTATAGCCGACCGGATTAACCAGGGAACTGACCGCGAGATAAAACACCGTGATCAGGAGCAACATCGCAAATGACCGGTGATAGCGGATGCCTGTGCCATGGTTGACGATCAACAGGCTGCCAAACAGCGACAGTTGCAATATTTGCAGTATCGCCATCGACTCCGTGCTGAAACCCTGCACGATGACAGCGATGACAATGATTGCAATCGTCAAAACAGACAACAATCTGTCAGTTATAAGTTGAGTACCTGACTGATTCATTAATGTTCAGGATAAAAAAACGGCAGCTAACCAGCTGCCGTTCTTTACTGTTGTGATTACAAAATCAACACCCGGTAACAGTTCGAGTAATACTGGGAGATACACTGCTTGGGCCCCCATCATCATCATAAAGCACACTGCAATTGGCTCTTAGCTCAAATAATCCATTAGTGACTGTATAACCGGAAGTATCCTGTAGTGTATTTGCAATATCCGTATCCTGTGGATAACCATTTGCGGTCAGGTTTATTGTCACACCTTCCATTGTGACAGTGAGAGCGGAACTAGAACCTTCGGCCAGCCATTGGGAACGTGCCAATGCCGCAGCAGCTCTTAAACTGCCTGCAAGTCCATCAAGAGATGCAAGTCTTGCCTGTGTCTCCAGATTTGCAAATCTCGGCAAGGCAAACGCCGCCAGAATGCCGAGAATGGTGATGACCACAACCAGTTCGATCAGGGTAAAACCTGCTTGTTTCGTTTTCATAATGTATTCCTCAAATGTTTCTGCTGATTAACAGATTGGTATTTTTGAACCGCCGGTGCACGGCCGCGGCCGCTAACCTGTCACTTCGTGTAACAACGGATCCTGTTCACCCGCCTCCGTTCGAGCCTTGTACAAAACCTGTTATGAATCGGGCGTTCCTGACGCAAGTATCGGTCCACCAGTTCCTGTTCGAAAACGTACTGCTTGAAACCGTGAACTGATTTTAATAAATAACTATCAATTTAGCATATAACTACATGATTCACAATATGTTTGTCAATCCTATACTGATATAACCTCCACAACACATAAAATCCGTGTTATTTGAAATCGTGTCTCAATTCAACAACGCCACGACGGCGCTCAGCATCAGGTAAAGCCCGGCACAGAGAACAAAGCCACCCAGCAACCTGGGATGATGAACCAGGTACTCGTCCGGCTCCCGGTGCGGGGTTTCCAGGGCTTTGGCCACCCCGGCATCCACCCATCGGTTGACCGAGCTTTCCAGGTTTTTCAACAGGCTCGGCCGGAAAAATATCATCAGGCCCAGCAGTATGAAGACACCGGTAAAAAGCCGCAGCAAAAATACCGTGGAGCTGACCAGCCAGTCGCGCAATACCGGGCTGATACTGTCCGGGGACCAGAGGTAAAACGTGTCCACTGAATGATGCAGGGTCAGGGTCCAGAATATCCATGTACAGGCGCCGACAATTAAGACGCCAAACCAGCGGTGATGACGATATACAAAGGCCTCGGTTTTCATCTCCCTGTCCATGTATTGAAACCAGCGATCGGTATCGATCCAGACGTTCATCAGTTTAATCCATTTCATCGACATACCGGGTGCTATCAGTAAAGCCGCGCCAGTCACCATAAACAATATGCCCATGATGGCCAGGAATTGATATACAAGCATCGTTAAATTCGCTGACAGATTTTCCATGATGTGCGGTTATTTCCAACCATAAGTATCGACTTTTTTCAGGATCAGGCCGCTGAATCGATCCACATCCCGGTCAAATATGCCATTGTTATTCCTGTCAACATAAGCCGGTTCCAGGGTCAGCCGTATTCTCGGTGGCGGCGGCAACTTGCTGCTGAAACGATCGCCATGAATGACCATGTAAACAAGATATCCGTTGGTTCTGTCGAAGTACCAGTCACCGGGAGAGAAATCTGATGGATCCGGGACGTCATATTCTCCCGCATAGTTTCGTGGTCGGGGAAAAATGGTACCCACCGGATTTGCGTGGATCATATCCGCCATTTGCATGAGGTTTCCGGAGATGAGTTTTTCGGACTTGTACAGATTCAGGTTACTTTGCATATTCCTTAACATCACCTCGATCCCGGTTTGCTCGGTATATACGGATACTTCGGATATCTTCTCTATCGCATAATAGAACAATATCGAAAGAATGATCAGGCAGACACCCAGTTCGTATCTGGACAGGGATCGTTTTAGCGCATTCAGTTCCAATGTCCGGCAGGATAATTTACCCGAGGCTGACCGAAGCCAGGTCCCACATGGGAAGGAACACGCCAAGCGCCAGCACCAGCACCAGCCCGCCTATGAGAACGATCATGACCGGCTCGATAATCGAACTCAGGTTTTTTACATCGTAATCCACTTCACGTTCATAGTAACCGGCGACTTCATCCATCATTTCATCAATGCGGCCGGTTTCCTCACCCACCATCAACATTTGCAAAACCAGGTGCGTGAACATCTTCGTGGATGTAGCCGTACGCGTCACACTGTCACCGCGTTCGATACCACTGCGCATATTACGTATATGCTGACCGATCCAGGGATTATCCACGGCATCGGCTGACACCGTCAGAGCCTGGATGATGGGAACCCCGGATTTCATGGACATTGCAAAAGCGCGGGCGAAACGCCCCAGCGTGGCGCGCATGATAATATCGCCCACCAGCGGCATGCGTATTTTTGCCCGGCCCCATACATAACGTCCCTGGTCGGTGGCCAGATAGTATTTCGCCGCTATGATCACCGCGATCAATGCCCCCAGCATCCACGGCCAGTAAGCCACGAAAAAGTTGGAAGTTGCAATCAATATCCGGGTAAAAATCGGCAATTCAGCTCCGGCCCGTTCAAACACCTTGGCGAAAGCCGGTATAACCCAGATGTTAATAATCGTCATCGCTATCGCCATGGCAAGGATCACCATGGCCGGATAACGTAATGCTGACTTGACCCGTTCGCGGGTATCCTTTTCCAGTTCCAGGTACTGGTTCATGCGTAAAAAGGATTCATCAAGGTTACCGGAATTTTCACCTACGCGAATCATGCTGATATAGAGAGGATCAAAAATATCCCTGTGCCGCGCAAGACTGCTGGACAGATCACGGCCGGATTCGAGCTGGGCGCGGATGTCGCGCAAGGCATTGACCATATAAATATTGCGAATGGACTGCAGCAGACCGCCCAGCGCCCGAACGATGGGAATACCGGCACGCATCAATGAATACATCTGGCGACTGAACAGGATCAGGTCATCGAGACCCGGTCTTGGCTGGTTCAGGCGCTGCAGCAGTTCACCAACGTCGATACCCGATGCCCGGGTCTCGGTAATATCGACCGGGGTAATGCGATTATTGAACAACTGGCCGGCAGCGGCATCCATGCTCTGTGCCTCGATCGTACCCTGGACCGGTTCGCCGCCACCGCCCCTGCCCTTGTATTCATAAACAGGCATGACCTATCCCCCGGCGGAATCCATGCTTGTTCGGGCCGATGCCTCCATCTCCTCGCTGATATGCTCGGCTTCCACATCGGCCGAGATGCGCAGAGCCTCGTCTATGGTGGTAATGCCTTTCAGCGCATACAGCAGGGCGGTTTGTTCAAGGGTAAAATAACCGGGTTTCTTGCGCGCCGCATCAGCGAATTCCACCGTATCACCGCGGCCGAGGATCCTGCCCAGTTCCTTGTCCAGTTCCAGGAATTCGTAGATCCCTACCCGGCCCTCGTAGCCGGTGTAATTGCAATGCGCGCAACCGGCGCCGCGTTTGAAGCCGCCCCTGGTGGCGTGTTCACCACCGACGTTTTTCACGTATTCCAGCATCTCCGGATCCAGTTCCGATGGCTGACTGCAACTGCTGCATATCCGCCGTACCAGGCGCTGGGCGACGATGGAATGCAGCGATGTCGATAACAGGTAACTCTTCACACCCATATCGAGCAGTCGGTTAATAGTGCTGATGGCGCTGTTCGTATGCAGCGTTGACAGCACCAGGTGACCGGTCATGGCGGCGCGGATGGCAATCTCGGCGGTTTCTTCATCACGGATTTCACCGATGAGAACAATGTCCGGATCCTGCCTGAGGGCTGATCGGAGTACAGTTGCAAAGGTCAGTCCGATATCCGGATTGATTTGCACCTGGTTGATGCGTTCCAGGCGGTATTCGACCGGGTCCTCGACGGTGATGATTTTCTTGGTTGGTGAGTTGAGAAGTTTCAACGCGGCGTAGAGCGTTGTGGTTTTACCGCTGCCGGTCGGTCCCGTTACCAGCACCATGCCGTGGGGACGTTTAATCACGTGTTTGAACGACTTGATGATACGATCCGGCATGCCGAGATCTCCCAGTTCAAAGGTACCCTGGCTTTGATCCAGAAGACGCATGACCACGGATTCACCATACTGCACCGGCATGGTGGAAATACGTACATCGACAACATGGGATTTTACATTGACGCTGAAGCGGCCATCCTGGGGCAGTCGCTTTTCCGAAATATCGAGTCCCGCGATCAGCTTCAGCCGTGACACCAGCGGCGCGGCTACCCGGGTATCGTTAATCGTCTGCTCCTGCAACTCTCCATCCACGCGCTGACGAATTCTGAGCAGGTGTTCATCCGGCTCGATATGTATATCAGAGGCGCGGATCTGTATGGCGTCTTCAAACAACGATTGCAGAAGTTTGACCACCGGCGCATCGGCCAGGTCGGCATCGGAGACCAGGGCCTGCAGATCCACATCGCCCTCGGTCATTTCATCACTTAATTCTTCCGCAAACCCCGTGATCTGTTCGGTTTTGCGATAGACGATATCAACCGTATGTAACAGGTCGGCTTCACGCACCACGGCCAGACGAATGGGTACCTGCAACAGGCGCACCATCTCGTCGTAGGCAAAAATATCGGTGGGATCGGCCATACCCACCAGCAAACCATGTTCATCTCCGGCCAGCGGGATGGCGCGAAAACGCCGGGCCTGCACCTCGGGCAGCTTACGAACGATATCCGGATTAAATTTGTAATTCTTCAGATCAATAAAGGGGATCTTCAGTTGTTCGGAGAGTATTTCGAGGATCTGGTCTTCCGTGACATATCCACCTTCGACAAGCACATGGCCGAGCTTGCGCCCGGACTTCTTCTGCTCCGCCAGCGCCTGTTCCAGGATATCCTGCGAAATGATGTCGTGTTCAACCAGCAGGTCGCCAATACGGATTTTTTTGCGGCTTACATTCATGAAGGCTGTTGTTTGTACAACTGACTGATTCGACTGTCCAGATAACGGGCGACACCTGCGGACAGGGTGCTGTCCTGGCGGGCCCGGCGATAGGCGCTGAGCGCCATCTGGCCGGAACCGGTGGCCTCCAGCGAGATGCCGAGACCCATCCACCACAGACCGTTATCTGCATTGAGATTCAGCACATTACGATAAAACAGTATAGCTTCCCGGTGGCGCTCCTCGCGCTGTAACAACGCGGCGACCAGGGCATGATATTCTGGATCCTTCCGGATATCCGGCAGGGCCCGCTCCAGGTAGAACAGGGCCATACCGTTATTGTTTTCAACTGCCAGGATTTCGGCCAGCAACCGCGCCATGTGGGTATGGTCGGGTTTTCTCTCGAGTCCGTTTATGAGCAATTTACGGGCAGCCGCGGTGTCACCCTGATCGAGCAGGATCTCCACCAGGTCTACACGGGCACTGTGGTTGTTCGCATCGCTGGAGACGGCAGTATAGAGTGTGTCTATCGCCTGGATGATATCACCGTGCCGGTAGGCGGCCATGCCCTGATCGTGCAGATCGGTGGATTGCCGGACCGTATCCTCTCTAAGCACCTTCTTGTCGATAGCGGTCCGGTTTACAACAACGGTTTCCGTTGTTGAGTTCACGGAATCAACGGCATTCGCTGTGTTTTCCACCCGTTCCGGTGGTTCGACAGCAATGATTCGCCGCGCTTCATGGCCATCGTTATGCAACAGCTCTATATGCAGGGACATGCCGCTGCCCTGCTCCAGCGCCCAGGTATCCTGTAACTGCATCGGCCGGTCGAATTCGAACACAACCTGGTACATGTCATTTTCATGCCGGGTACGCAGTTTGATAGTGTCCGGCAACAGATTCCGCATTGGAATCGAATCATCGGACCGGTAATTATCAAGTTCCAGCACCAGACGTGATGGATCCTCGAGGGTAAACAGGCTGTATTCCGGCTCCGAAGCAAACTGCAGATCGATGGAAGCGCCCTCGTCGGACTGCACCACTTGTATATCCATGATGGCCGGATCATTCGCGGGTGCCGGTGGTGCCGATTGTTCATTGGCCGCCGCCGTGCGGAGGACCTGGTCCAGGGTCAACATGGGCAAACCTGTATCCACACCGGCCGTGGGTATTGAAACGCTGTCCTTCTCTTCGCCGGACGTTTCGGTTGGGTGTTGAATGAATCCTTCATTCACCGCTGCGTGCTGCTCAATATCCCCGGGTTCGAGCGGTGAAATATGACTGTTGAAATCATCTGTTACGGGTGCACTCTCCGGGCCGGAAAATTCCGAAAACAGGGTCCATGCCCGGTCAACAGTCAATCCATTGATTCCGGAAAGGCTGGAAAGCGCATAAACGGTCAAACTGACCAGCATGATCAAAAGAATAATGAACAACAGTCGGGGACGGCTGTGATCTTCCCGGTATTCATAGACATCACTGAATTCAAGACCGTCCAGCACTGAATTCGGGGACTCATCCAGCCGGGCTTGTCTTGACTCGAGATCATTCAACATCTGGTTAATGAGGCTCATGGTTGCACCCTGTGGGTTATTATCAACACCTTCAGCAACGGGATTAACCGAATATCCAGCGCAGGATTGCCGGTCTCCAGGTCATCCAGCCCAGCGCATGTGAATTCCTGATTTCCTCGGAATCCCTGATCGCCTGCTTGACATGGCTGTCGCGGATGCGATGGCTGCCCTGACCATAGGCGGAGAGCATAGCCTTGTGGGCAAGGATATTAATCAAACGGGGCGTTCCCTGGCTGGCCCTGTGCAGGCGATCCAGTGATCCGCGGGTGAACAGTTCCGGACCGTTGTATCCGGCGACACCAAGTCGATGATTGACATAGGCCCTGATCGCCACCCGGTTCAGCGGCAACAATTTATAGGAAAAGGTGATACGTTGCTTCAACTGGCGCACCGAGGGCTGGCTGAGCAGGTAATCGAGTTCCGGCTGTCCGAACAGCACAACCTGTATCAGTTTGCGCTTCTCGGTTTCCAGGTTGGTCAAAAGCCGTACCGTCTCCAGCGTTTCCACGGGCATGGCCTGCACCTCGTCCATGCACAACACGACATTTCTGCCACTGCGGTGAATGTCGAGTAATTTCCGGGTCAAGGTTCTGAGCAGTTTGTGCTGATTGATATTGTCCGGGTATTCGACTTTCAGTTCATCGGCCACTGCAAACAGCAGGGTCTCCGGCTGCAGGAACGGGTTATGAATATAGGCGGTGACGCTGGTCTTGCGATCCAGGCTGGCGAGCAACTTGCGGCAAAGCAGGGTTTTGCCCAGTCCAACCTCGCCGGTGACCTTGATAAATCCTTCACCACTGCGCAGCGCCACCAGCAGGACATTCAGAGCATCCTGATAACCGGCGCGGTTCATGAAATAGCCGGTATCGGGTGTAATGGTGAAGGGCAACTCCTGCAGCCCGTAATAGTCATTGTACATGATCAGTTTTCCTGTCCTGGCTGAACCGGACGCACCCAGTTCTGTTTATCGAGATCCCCTTTAATGTTGTCGAGATTACCCGATGACTGGTCCATGGCGTTTCTCCACACACTGTCATCATCCACCACGACAGGTCTCAGCAGAATCACCAGTTCGCTCTTGGTGGATTGCTTGCTGGTATGCTTGAACAGACCGCCGACCAGTGGCAGATCGGAAAGTCCCGGTGCGCCGGCCTGCTGGTCGTTAACGAGGTCCTGCATCAATCCACCGATCACCACCACCTGGCCGCTGGCTGCACGGACGATACTGTCAGATTCGCGAACGGTACTGCGCGCCAGAGGCAACTGTTGTGTCAGCGTGCCTATGGTGACGGTCTTTTGCTGATCCACCACGGTGCTGACCGAGGGATGAACATGCAGGGTCACTCGTCCGTCCTGGCTGATTTGCGGCGTTACATCGAGAGCAATGCCGGAAAAGAACGGTGTCAGCGTGATAGACGGTGATACCGTGGTTGATGTGCCCGTGACCGTGGTGTTGGAAATGTCAGTAACAAAAAATTCATCCGTGCCCACCTTGATCACGGCTTTCTGATTGTTCAGAGTGGCAACCCGCGGGCTGGACAGAACCTGGACATTGCCCTGTGTTTTCAGCAGTTCTATAAAAGCCGTGAAATCCGTAAGATTCAGCGCCAGGGTAAACACTCCGCCAAACGAGGACGTTAATACACCATCCAGCGGGTTGAGATTATTGGGATCAAGATTACCCGTACCACCGGCAATATCACTGACGCCGGTTTCATTCACCAGTACGGTACCGCCGCCGATATTCCCGACCGTTGCCGATTTCTGTCCGGAACGAACGATGGCGCCCCAGTTAATGCCGGTCTGGAATTTTTCATCCAGTGAAACTTCCAGGATCTTGGCTTCCAGTATGACCTGCCTCTGGACAACCAGCTGAGTTGCCTTGAGCAATTCCTCCACTTCGCGCAGTTCGTTGGGCAATGCACGCACCACAACAACACCGGACTGGGGATTGACCACCACACTGCGGCCTTCGCCGGTACCGACGATCGCCTGTACCGAACTGGCCAGTTCCTGCCAGAACGTTGATTCAGGCTGTGATGTTCTGATCGATGTGCCGACAAGATTGGAGCGGTTACTGCCGCCGGTAATGGTGGTGCCGTCATCACTGGTCGAGGAATTATCACTGCCGGTCGTCAATGAACCGGAACTGACAATCGTGCTCGAATTACCGGTGCGGTTGATATTCAGATAATTGATCTGGTAAATGCGTGCCTGCAACCGGCCCGGCAACACCTGGAAGCCGTAATCGGTACTGACAAATTCAAAACCGTACACATCACGCACCGCTTCAAGCACATCCGGGATGGTCACGTTACTCAGATTCAGCGTAATCACACCACTTACCTCGGGGTGTACCACCATGTTATAACGGGTGCCATCGACAAGAGAGAGAAAAAACTGGTCGGCGGGGACATCACTGACGGAAATGTCGAAATGTTGTTCGTCACCCGTTGACGTGACCCGTTCGCTGCCCAGCCTGATAGTGGGTATCAGTGCGGAAGAAACATCTTCAGGGACACTGACCCGGTTGCTTTCCGAACTTTCATCCAGCACCTTGTCCATCTCTTCCATTACATTCTGGCGTGCGGGTTCGGTCTCGCAACCGGGAAGCATACAGATAAGGGTGAGTACGTATACTGTTCTGATGTATTTATTCATAATACTGTCAAACCTTTTCATCGAGTGTTTTTACTCTCAACGTTTGTAATTGCACGGGCCGGTTGTTTGATATTCAGTTCCAGCATTCTCACCACCAGACGTCTGTCACCCTGTTCCAGCACTACAAAGGTGGGATTTATTTCCAGCACCGTGGCATTTTCAATATTGTCACCCTCACGGATCATATTGCCGTTCAGTATCGCACTGCGGCTGTCACCGTAAATTCGTACACCGTTCAGGTGCCATTCCGTGGACTCCTCCGGGACTTCCACCTCGATAATCTCCGGCTTTTCCCCGTAGCCAAAAGGGCGCGTCGGATCGGTCGCGGCACCGGTACCCATGCACAGACTCAGCAGCACTATCAAGGCCGTTATCCTGTAACTGTAACCAACGCTCATCTAGATACCTATCCAGTTTTCGTCCAGGCTCAACGTATACAGCGTCACCGTACTGATTGTGCGCGGGTAATCCTCCACAGTGAATTCAATACTGTCCCAGAAGAAACGCCATTCAAGTGTTTCCAGCTTGCGGATGTAATCCAGCGTGGTGAAATAATCGCCTTCGAAAACAATCTTCATGCCGTGTTTGTAGGCCATATCAAAGGCGTCAGTGTCTTCTCCCGTGGTCACTTCAGGCGCGGCTTTTCCATCTTCATCCGCGGTTCTTTCAATCAATGGCGTTTTCCCCAGCCCTTCGAGTTTGACCAGTTGTAAACCATCAATACGCGTCAGCACGGATCGCAATAATTCCGGCATTTTCCCGGGTGCAACCAGGTTACTGGTGGCCTGAAGTATGGCATTGCGGGTTTGATCAAGATCGGCCAGCGTTTCCTCGCGCCGCTGCCGGTTTACCGCATTCGGGTCCTTGGGTTTTGTGCTGGTCAGAACATCAAGCTGTACCGTCAGTGTTTCGATCTCGGCCCGTTTTTCTTCAATGTCACGGTCAAGCGCCGCTTTTTCTTTCATCAGCGGCTCATGAAAAAAATTGAACCAGACCATGAATATCACCACCAGACCGCCACCCAGCAGGATGCCGCGCTCCCTGAGACTCAGGCTGTCAATTTTATCCAGTTGATCCTTGAATCCGGCCATCACTAACCCTTGCCCGTTGCAATATTGAAATCGATTACCGGTTTGTCCGTATCCTTGCGCTCGATTTCAAGAATGTTGAATGAAAAATTATTGAAGATCTCTTCATCGCCAAGATTCTGCAGGTAGCGCGGTACCAGTTCCGGGATCATGGATTTTCCGGAAAAAGCGAAAGACAGCCCGCCATTGCCGATCTGCATACGGGTGATCCAGGTACCGTTGACATGACGATTAGCCAACGCCTCGAAATATTCCGAAAATCCACGGGTGTTACTCATCGCGCCCTCGGTCAGCGCCCGCAACAGTCGCTGGTTGCGTTGCAACCGGACTACCAGTTGTTCCACTTCTTTTTCGAGCAGCTTGTCAACCGGTTTGGGTTTTGCAGCTTCCTCGGCTGTGGCCACTTTCCCGGTTAATTCATTGAACTCTGCAGAGACCTGCATCTGCTCATCCTGCAGACTGGCAAAATCCAGGTAGTTGATATAATGAATTATCGCCAGACCCGCCGGCACCAGTATCAGCAGCGTCAATAACGTAACCGCGGAGAGTGGCGTTTTGCGCTTTTTAAACTGTTCCTGGTAGAGATTGATCTGTTGCATGTCAGGCCATCTCTGTATTGCGCAGTGCCGCGCCAATGGCCAGAAAGCAACGTCCCTGGGTGTGCGGATCGAGCGCTTCGCCGGTGTCAATGATTGCATTGATATCCATCTGCCGGCAATTGACGCCGATCTGTGCCTGGATGTAGCTTTCCATACCGGGGATGGGTGTGGACAGCGGTGCAATCACGACATTGGTCACAGCCGGCTGCGAGAAATGACTCTCGTAGTAGTCCATGGAACGCTGGATCTCGACCACAATGTGATCAAGACGCTTGTTGATACGGTCCGTATCCCCGCTTTCCACTTCGGCCTGGAATGATTCATAACCGATATCGATCCGACGCGACAGGTACAGTGTCTGCTGGCGCGTGATAGTAATGAGGCCGTTCTTCCGGCCCAGGTAAAGCAGGGCTGTCCCGGCGACATCTTCCGGCAGTAAGGCCGCGATGTTACGCATGGCCATTTCCGGAATATCCACCACCTTGACGGCAAGACCCGCACCGCTGAGCAGTTCAATACGGCTGTGCACTTCCCTCGCTCGCCCGACGACGGCGTTCAGCTTGCCCTTGCCCGGTGCTTTCTGGTTGGGGATTTCAAACACGTCAACCACCGCATCATTGATGTCAAAGTCAATGAGGTCCTTGATCCGCCAGCGTATCGCCGCCCGCAGCTCCTCGTCCGGGACCTCGGGCGCCTCGATCATCAGCAGGCTGTAGTCACCGAGATTCAGTGTGGTCACGCAGACCTGGCGATCCAGATTGTGGGCTTTAGTCAACCGGGACAATTCGGCGCCCTGCAGGGAGAGATTCTGGGTGTCTTTGGCGACACACACTTCCAGGATCGGCGGATTGTCTTTTTGCCGGCGTACACATGCCAGGGCAATCCCGGTTTCATCGGGACACACCCCCACTACGGCATTTTTTTGTAATTTCTTTTTAAACATGCCTGATCCTGATTTGTCTTCACCTGTCTGTATTGCGAATAACCCGTCCAAAAATCTTCCGGGGAGAAATCCGGACTTCATGGCAAAATTTTTGACAATTAACTTAAGTTTTTCACCCTAACTCTTTATTGTCAATGGTATTTTTTTATTTCATAAATATCGAATGAAAAAATACACGATCCATGGCTAAGCCAGAATTGCATCGGTAATTCGTTTTATGGCAGCAAGTTAAAGGGAATTACTGAAATAACTAAGAGTAATTATATTTATCTTATTGTTTTATATAGCATTAATAATTTTGTTGATGTCTGTCAGTTCCACGGTTCACGGATATAGATCAGGTTTTCAGGGCCGCTGAATATCCCGAAGGTCACCCGCCCGGATGGATTGGCGCCGTCAAACTGTAACCACGGCTGATCCGAACCGCCGGCGCCAAGGTCCAGTATCAGATCCAGACTGCCCGTCTTGCCCGCCCCCGGCGCCCCCACCGTCAGGTGATTGCCGGGCGTCGAGACCCCGTTGACCACCGTTGTCGTCGCCACCGGCCCGGTAACGCTGGTATCCCCCGGCGCCAGGTTGTCCGCCGGCGAAACTTCCGACAGTGAGGCCTCGGCCGACTGGTAGGTCGTGCAATTATCGTCCACGTTGGTGGTGAATATTCCGCCGCTGAAATATTCCGTGCGCAACGGTACCGGCAAGGACAATAATTCCGAGGTCTGGTTGTTGTTGATCACCATCCGCCCCCAGCGCAGTTCCGTCCCGGTAATACCCGTGTATGTAAAGTCCTCGCAGCTATTGTCGTTGTCGCTGTCGTAACAGACGGTGCGTGCCGGTGGATTGTGATCGGAATCCTGGAAACCGCCGGCGGCGAAATCCACGTCCACATCGGCAACGAACGGTTCTTCCGGCGTGTCCTCAGGTACGGCTTTCTGGTACATGAACGTGTCACCCCCGCTCCCGGCCGTCAGGGTGAACGTGCCGACACCGTCGAAATCAGTTTCTCCACCGAGGGTGAAGTTGCCCGACTGCGAGGTCGTCGGGCTCAAGGTCGCGGCCGGCGCCGGCGCGCTGCCGTCGCTGTAATCCCGGCTCAATACCCCGCCGCTCAGCTTCCAGAAATCGCCGCCGTAGTTCACGGTCGTCGCGCCGTTACTGTTCAGTGCCGTGATCGCCAGCACCGGAGCCTCGGACGACGGTGTGTCATTGTAGTAAAACGGCTGATCCTGGTAGGTGAAACCGGTGCAGGCATCGCCAAAGGCCGGCGTGTTCTGCATGGTCACATTGAAACGGTCCGGGATGAAGCGGCCAATGTTGGCGCTGGTGGAAGCGGCGAGGCTCTCGCCCAGGTACGCCGGCGGTGTCGCGGTTACGGTAAACACACCCACTTCGGAAAGACTCTGGTTCGCGACCGTCCCCGTGCCATTGTCGGCATCGACAATATCCAGTGCGGTGACGCCGAGTGCGCCCGGCTGGGTTCCCGCACCCAGCGGCGCCACCAGAGCATGGGCCAGGGCAATATTGCTCAACTCAAAGTTGGGCGTGGTGACGTTACTGCCGCTGCAGAACTGGGTGTCCGTCTCCCCGGCGCTCTCCCAGGTTACCCCGCGCACGGTCAGGTTGAACGCGTTCTCCACCGTACCCGAGCCGGCCTTGCGAAATACCGAACAGCTGCCATCAGCACCGGCACAGTCCGAATCCGGGTCCGTGCTCTCCACACACAACCCCGCCGGTTTGACCACGAACGCATTGGATGCACCCTGTACGTAATCGCCGTTGGGCGGATCCAGATCAAAACGCGCATGCAGCGTTATTTGTCCGGCATCGGGGTATTCAAATATCAAGGGTGCTTTTGAATCGGCATCAAAATCCAGATTAACGGTTGAAAAAGCCAGGACAGCGCCGTTATCGTTGGCATCCACGGCAACAAGGCTGGATCCGTTATTGAGAACACCAGCCTGACTGCCGGCTTCACACTGCACCGGGTTATTGCATTCCGAGGCCATCTCAACCGGCGTGCCCGCCTGATTCTGCAGGGCGCCCACGCACTGCTGATTACCGTCATCACGAATCGCTTGCAGGAATAACGTCTGGTTACCGATACCGGCCGTATCGGAGCGCTTACCCGAGAGTTTGGTCGTGATGGATACCGGACTGACGCTGCTGTCGACCACCCGGAAGATGGCGGAGCGGAATTCGATATCACCATCTTCAATGGGTGGCGGTGTGCTGAATTCACTCAAGCCCAGGGTATCGGAGAGATTGATATTGATGGCCAACGGACTTGTCTGCATCAGTTCGACTTCGAAAGAAGCTTCACCGCCGGGCCATGTGTAGGAAGCCGTGTTATCGCCGCCCGGTAACCAGGTGCCGGAACCGGAGAGCCTGTTTCCCCAGACCCCGGCCGCAGCGAGATTCGCTGCATTGACACTGGTCAGCGTTACAACTGTGAACGCCGGCGGTGACAGCGGATTGTGTCCGCTGTCATGTGCGGTGATCCGTACTGTGGCCGGCGCACAGGTAACGGCAGTCGTGCCGCTCGGAAATTCGACAGCGTAGTGATCCGCACCGGAAGAAACGTTCGACAGTGCGAGAATGGCCGCGGCCTCGGTAGTATGGGATCGTTCACCATCAGCATCCTGATCTTCATCAACGGTCAGACCCACCGCACTGCTGCTGATGGAACAGCGCCGTATCCAGCCGCCGTCACCGCCGTCACGGGTATTGCGATTGGCAATAACCACCGGTGGATCGCTGAAACTACTACTGAAGGCCGTCGTGAAACAACCGTTATTAAATCCGGCAATGGCATCGCCGCTGCGCAGGGCTTCGTAGATAATGCCGTTGCCGACAGCGCCCCGGCTGCCGTCAGGCAGGATCGCAAGACCGATGGTTTCATCCACCAAAATAGCACCGGCGGTTGTCTCCGCCCGTTCCATGGCAAGCAGGTAATTCGTGTCTGTGACGCTCGCAACAGCAGTCTCGAGCCAGGGTACCGACGGATCCTGCGGCGGGTTGCCTGCATCATTACGCATGGACTGAACACCGGCCAGGACAACGGGTGCCTGGCTGAAACGGGCCAGATAGGACATGGCGTCCCAGCCACTGCCACCCAGCAGTTTTGCCTGAAAGGTCTGTGTATCATGTCGACGCAACTCGGCAAACCCGTCCGCATCATCAAGCAGGTAGAGTTTCTGCTCGCCGGCCTCGATTTCACCAAGCGCCACATAATCGACTTCCACCGGCACATGCGGACCATCATCCGTAGGCGGTTCAACAACGGTCACCCCGAAGCTGCTTTGCGTGACATTTCTGATCCGCGCCGCTGCGGGTGTATCGGTACGATCCGTTGATACGGTTGCCAGTACCACGGGAGGGTGATCAAAGCCGGTCAATGTTTCCGACTGCACCACCGGATTGGAGAGCGTATCGATCTGTAGACGTGCCCGTTGGACGTGCAACTCATTGGGTGCGGTGACCTCGGCCCAGGAGGTGCCGATGCGCAGTTCGTCAATGGTGACACTATCAGCACCGGAAAGATTTACGGATCGAAATCCGATGGTGTCAAAAGATAACAAACCGCTGCTGCTAACCATGGTCTGCACATCGGCCGCAGGAACCGCCGCGTTGCCAAGATTGGAGGGATTAACCCACAGCGAAGCCTGGTCGTAGTTGCTGCCGTTTTTCCTGATCCTGGCAACTATAAAATAGGTCTGGCCGTTGACGAGATCGGTGGAATAGACTGAATTGGTCGTGGTACGGACAAAAAAGTCCTCAGGCCCGGAACCGTCACCTCTGTTCATCTTGATGCCGAAATTCGGCGATGAACCGAAACCGGAATTTTCGAACCAGAGGGCAAAAAAATCATTGTTATTCTGTATGCCATCGAAACGGATCAGCATCGATACATAGACAACCGGATCGGAAATCGTCTTTGCAAGGTCCCGGGTCGCAGCATTATTGCTGTTTCCACTCACTTCAAAAGCACGTTCCCCACCGTCGATGGTGTCCCCATTATTGGTATAAACCAGAGGATTACCTGAAACATCGATCACGCTCTCAACGCTGCTACCCACACCCGTCCATGCACCGGCCCAGAACGCACCGGCATTACCACCGGCGACACTGCCGAGCGCATAGGCCTCGAATGTCTCGCGCGCGAAGAACGGACTGATGGAACCGGCGGAAAACAGTTCGCCGATGCTGTCGGCCTCAAAGGCAAACCAGCTGGTTTCCTCGGGAACCCCGGTGCGCTCACTGTCATTAACCTGGTCCTCGTCAATGTGAACGTGGATATTCCCGGTTGTAATTCCGGCATTGCAGAACCGGGGCCAGCCGCCGTTTGTTCCGTTTATGGAGTTGTGCCCGGCCACAACATCGGGTGTCGCGCTGAAACCGATGAGGCTACCCTGGGTAAAACAGCCGTCATCGTGGCGATCTGTATCCGCGGCGGAACTCACACCCGCTGTGTAGGGATGGCCATTGTTACTACCACTGCCCGGCTCGATGGCGACCCAGCCGATGTCCTCGGCAACATGCGTGGAGGTTACCTCCGCCCCTTCCAGTGCAATTGTGAAACTGTTGCTGTCCGGCGGACTGCCGACATTATTCCCGGGGCCGAACACGGAACTGGTGATCCAGGCTGCATCGTTAGTGCTGTTGACACTATGCAGAACAACCGGCCGACCCGTATAACTGTGCTGAAAGGTCACGCTATCACCGGCGTTACTGCTGCCGATGCCGGAGCGGACCGCAGAGGTATTGACAATCCCGGCCTCGATTCGGGTTCCGTCGGCGAACTGCCAGACACCGGCAGGCACTACCAGGTAGCGCACGGTTTCAATGTTCCAGGGTGGCGAAGCTCCCGGGGCGGGTGGAGGACAGGCGTTGCCGGCAGCATTGGGATCGGCATCCACACTGTCACACGGACTGGTCATGGCGATTTCAAAACTTGTCGTCGTGACATTCCGGATCCGGACACTCAACGAATGATCGTTGTCGTGCGTCAGGGGGCCGGCTATGACCACCGGCGTGGCTGTATAGGTCGCCTGCAGATTCACCGTCTGCCATGCCGTGTTTCCGGGTGAACTGTCTATGGTCCTGTTGAAAGTGACCGAGCCCGTTTCGAATTCTTCGGCCAGCGCCGGTGCCAGCTCCAGGCTGGCGAGAACGAATAGTACAATGGCACGCATTCCACACGGGCGCCTCCTTTTACCACCCGTCCAATTGCCAATCTCAATAACAATCCAGTTTATGCCCTGCTTCATCTCTGCGAATGCAGGATCAGGTGATAACCATCCAACCTGGTTCACTGGTTCCACGGTTCACGGATATAGATCAGGTTTTCAGGGCCGCTGAATATCCCGAAGGTCACCCGCCCGGATGGATTGGCGCCGTCAAACTGTAACCACGGCTGATCCGAACCGCCGGCGCCAAGGTCCAGTATCAGATCCAGACTGCCCGTCTTGCCCGCCCCCGGCGCCCCCACCGTCAGGTGATTGCCGGGCGTCGAGACCCCGTTGACCACCGTTGTCGTCGCCACCGGCCCGGTAACGCTGGTATCCCCCGGCGCCAGGTTGTCCGCCGGCGAAACTTCCGACAGTGAGGCCTCGGCCGACTGGTAGGTCGTGCAATTATCGTCCACGTTGGTGGTGAATATTCCGCCGCTGAAATATTCCGTGCGCAACGGTACCGGCAAGGACAATAATTCCGAGGTCTGGTTGTTGTTGATCACCATCCGCCCCCAGCGCAGTTCCGTCCCGGTAATACCCGTGTATGTAAAGTCCTCGCAGCTATTG
>MRWF01001990.1_pt1 | contig 30408 bp, 25 predicted proteins | sample 1013331 | NCBI WGS metagenome assembly MRWF01 (sample SAMN06117577, study PRJNA244670) | biofilm metagenome | biome: Water; feature: Cathode Biofilm; material: Biofilm; isolation source: microbial consortium enriched at the cathode of a solar microbial fuel cell | place: USA: District of Columbia ... | reverse complement strand
CGCGGCGCGGCTGGGCGATTACGGCAAGACGGTCAATCATCCGGTCGTCGTCAGCTGCGACATCCTGAGCGATCCTTCACATGGCATCCCGCTGGGCGCGGTCAGCCTGCACAATGTCTCGCAGCCGGTGACCTGTTTTGCCATCCCCGCCAGGCCCGCACCGCAAGCCGCGGCGGGATAGACGCGGATGAAGATGCGCACCGCAGAAGGGCCGCCGGTGCAACCCTGCCCCTGAACGCCGTCTCATCAGACCCCCTCCCGCCCTGCCCGCAGGGCAGGGCCACGCCCAAGGCTGCTTTGCCGGCATCTTCGATGCAGGCAACAGGCGCGGGAGCTTTCCGCTACCCCGCACCCAACGCCGCATTCAGCCGGTTGCAATCCCGCGCTGCGCCTCGTCGCCCATGAAGACCAGCAGCGGATTCTCCGCCTGACGCGCCTTGAAGGCCGCCTTGCCGGTCATCCCGTTCCAGCCGCAGTGCACCAGCGATTGCGCCACCGCGCCGCCCAGCGTGGTGCCGGGGCCGGTCACGATGAACAGGTCCGGCGCAAACTCATAGGCCGCGTTCTGCACCGCACGGGTGAAATCATAGGGCTCCACCACCTGATGCCCCAGCGTGTAGTCCCAGAGCGCCTGGGTATCCGTGGCCCCCGGCCACCAGATCTGCCCGCGCCCGTCGATCAGCGGCACCTTCGGCTGGGTGAACAGGTCCGCCCCCAGCCGCTTGCGCCCCTCTGCCGCCACCGGCGCCTGCAGCGCGGTGTGGAACGCCGCATGGTTGGCCAGACGCATCGGGAAACGCTCCTCCACCACCGGCACCGCCGCCTCGAACGCCGCCAGCCCGGCCTCGTTCCCGGCCAGCACCAGCAGCCCGCCCAGATCGATCGACAGCGCCAGTTCATGCCCCTCGCGCGCATTGATCCCTGCCACCAGTGCCAGCAGCTCCGCCTTGCGCACGGGATCGTTCTGCCAATCCGGCCCGGCAAAGGGATAGACCAGCTGGCCGCCGATCAGCTGCTCCTGCATCAGGGTGCCCATTGTGTTCACCACCTTGAACCCGTCCGCCGCACTCAGCGCCCCGGCCGCCGCCAGCGCGATGTACCAGCCCATCGAGTTGCCGGTGACCGCAACCACCTCGATATCCTCCACCAGCGACTGCGCATCCGCCAGCGCCGAGGCATAGATCAGCGGCGAGGCGATATCCCCGCGCGAATACTTCGACACGGAGAACCGCGTGGCCCCGTCCAGTGCAGTGACCTCTTCTTGCCCGGCGTCCCGCCGCTGCGCATCAAAACCCGCAAACAGCGCGGCCTTATCCGCGTGGTGGCGGTGCAGATACCCCAGCTCCGCCTTGTTATAGGTGCCCCGTCCAGGGCAGATCAGAACAGCGGTGCGGGTCATTTCTTGCCTCCTGCCAGCGTCAATGCAGCCGCAACGATGCTGTCCTTGGACGGCAGCGTCGCGCCATAGGCGGGTCCGGTTGCGATGAAGCAGTCGCTGGCGGCAATCCTAGCCATGGGGATATCGCTCTGCTCCGCAAACAGCGCCATCAGCGCTTCCGACTGGCTGCCGGTGATGCGGCATTCATCGACGATCAGCACATGCTTGCAGCCCTCGACCGCCTCCAGCAGCGCCGCCTCCGGCAGGGGCGCCAGCCAGCGCAGGTCCACGATCCGCGCCTGCACGCCCTGCGCCGCCAGCTCTGCCTGCGCCTGGGTGGAAAGGTAGCGCCCGTTGCCATAGGTCACGATGGCCAGATCGCTGCCATCCCCATGCACCCCGACCTCACCCAATCCGATGCGCTGGTCCGGCGAGGGGTAGGTCCGCATCCAGCCGCCGTCCTTTGCCTCAAGCAGGTCCCGCATCGGGTAGAGCGCAATCGGTTCGACAAAGACCACCACCCGCTGCTCCTCGCGCGCCAGCCGCACCGCCTCGCGCATCATCATCGCAGCCTCGGCGCCGTCCGACGGGCAGGCAATCACCAGCCCCGGAATATCCCGCAGCACCGCCAGCGAGTTGTCGTTGTGGAAATGGCCGCCAAAGCCCTTCTGGTAGCCCAGCCCGGCAATCCGCAGCACCATCGGGTTCGCAAACTGCCCGTTCGAGAAAAACGGCAAGGTCGCCGCCTCGCCGCGCAGCTGATCCTCGGCGTTGTGCAGATAGGCGAGGAACTGGATTTCCGGGATGGGCAGGAACCCGTTGTGCCCCATGCCGATCGCCAGCCCCAGGATCGACTGCTCATCCAGCAGCGTGTCAATCACCCGGTCCGGCCCGAACCGCTGCTGCAGCTTCTGGCTGACGCCATAGACCCCACCCTTGCGGCCCACATCCTCGCCCATCATGACGATTTCGCGGTGCTCCAGCATCAGATCTGTCAGCGCCCAGTTGATCAGGCGCGACATCGGCTGCGGCTCCTCCATCGCCCGCAGGTCGCTGCCGAATGCCTTAGCGCGTGTCTCGGCACTGGGGCCATTGGTCGGCGCACACTGCCGCTGCGGCGGGATCAGGCTGGCCGCCACATCCGCCGCCGTTTTCAGATGCGGCCGCGTCACCGCTTCCGCCCGGATCCGCTCCACCCGCGCGCAGGTGTCCTGGTAGATCTTCAGCGCGTCCGCAGGGGTCAGCACCCCGGCTTCCTCCAGCAAGCGCACCGAATGCAGCAGCGGATCGTTGGCCTCATCCGCCTCTACCTCGGTCTTGGCCAAGTAGGAGGTCGGCACATCCGCGCCGGCATGGCCGTAAAGCCGCACGGTGCGCAGGTGCAGGAACGCAGGCTTCTTGCGGGTCCTCACATACTCCGCCGCCTCCTGCGCCACCTGAAAGGCGTTGTAGATATCCAGCCCGTCCGCCTTGAAATATTTGATACCGGGGCGATGCGCCATCGAGGCCTCGATCCAGCCTTTCGGCGTCTTGGTCGAAATGCCGATCCCGTTGTCCTCGCAGACGAACAGCAGCGGCAGAGGCACCGCCTGCACCGAGGTCCAGCCCGCCGTGTTGATCGCCCCCTGCGCGGTCGAGTGGTTGGCAGAGGCATCCCCGAAGGAGCACATGACAATCGCATCCTCAGGCAGCACCTGGTGTTCCGGCTGGTGCCGCTTGGCGGCGCCAATGGAATAGGCCGCGCCGACCGCCTTGGGCAGATGCGAGGCGATGGTCGAGGTCTGCGGCGGGATCATCAGCGCCTTGGAGCCCAAGACCTTGTGCCGCCCGCCCGAGGTCGGATCCTCGCTGGAGCAGGCAAAAGACAGCAGCATGTCCCAGGCAATCCGCTGCCCCGGCACCTGATCGGCGCGGGCGATCTGGAAGGCCGCATCCCGGTAATGCAGGAACGCCATGTCGGCCGGGCGCAGGGCGCGGGCCACCGCCGCCATCCCCTCATGCCCGGAGGAGCCGATGGTGTAGAACCCCTCTCCCGCTTTCTGCATCGCCCGGCTGGTCAGATCCAGCGCCCGGCTCAAGACCTGCGCGCGAAAGATGCCTGCAGCCTCCGCCGCGGCAAGCGGCCCTGCGGGCGCGGCGCCTGCAGGCAGGGTCCCGGCCTGAACCCTTTCGAGGAAATTCTGATGCACGATCTGGGCGCGGTCCATGCGGCCTCCTTGGAACACTTGCTGTGTGCAGTTATCCGCGAAACCCCGGTGCAACGCCAATGAGATTGCGTACTGCTGCCATTCCAAAATGGAATGACAGACGGCTGACTCAGTCCGATCCATCACACAACTGGCGGACCAAGCCGGCCCTGGCCGCATAAGCGCTTTCGCCCCCCCCTTCAGCTCGGGCTCCCAACGGAGAGGCCTTTTCCGGCTCAAAGGCTCAGACCGCCGGGACGGCGCCGGCAAGCGGCGGGCGAACACGGCAGCGCCGCTAAACCTATGATGATATTTTGCGCCGCGACTCACCTCGCAGGGTTGTCAGGGCAACGGCCATTTACTAGGACCACGCGTAAGCGAACTTTAATTGAGTATTTTATCATGTTGATTACCCCAATCCTCCTGTGCGGAGGGTCCGGAACCCGCCTGTGGCCGCTGTCGCGCAAAAGCTATCCCAAGCAATTCGTGCCCCTGATGGGGGAAGAGACCCTGTTTCAGGCCTCCGCCCGGCGGCTGTCGGGGCAGACGGATCAGCTCAGGTTTGCCGCGCCGATGGTGCTGACCAATTCCGATTTCCGCTTCATCGTCACCGAGCAGCTGCAGGCCATCGGCATCGACCCCGGCGCCGTCCTGATCGAGCCGGAGGGGCGCAACACCGCGCCTGCCGTGCTGGCCGCGGCCCTGCGCGCCCAGGCCGAAGACCCCGATGCGGTGCTGCTGGTGGCGCCCTCGGACCACGTGGTGCCGGACACCGCAGCCTTCCACGCCGCTGTCGCCAAGGGCCTCGAAGCGGTGGCCCAGGGCCAGATGGTGACCTTTGGCATCACCCCTGCCCATGCCGAAACCGCCTATGGCTATCTGGAGCTTGCTGCCGCGCCAGAGGCCGGGAACGCCCCGGTTCCGCTTAAGCAGTTTGTCGAAAAACCCGATGCCGCGCGCGCCGCTGAAATGCTGGCAGCGGGCAACTTCAAATGGAACGCGGGGATCTTCCTGTTCCGCGCCGCGGATGTCATCGCCGCCTTCAAAACACATGCGCCGGCGCTGATGGAGCCGGTGCAGGCAGCGCTGGATCAGGCCAAGACAGACCTCGGCTTTCTGCGCCTGGCGGCAGAGCCCTGGAGCCGTGCCGAGGACATCTCCATTGACTATGCGGTGATGGAAAAGGCCGAAAACCTCTCAGTCGTGCCTTTTGACGCGGCCTGGTCGGACCTTGGCGGCTGGGATGCGGTCTGGCGCGAAAGCGGCCCGGACGCAACCGGCGTTGTCACCAGCGGCGGCGCCACCGCGATTGACTGCCGGGACACGCTCCTGCGTGCCGACAGCGAACGGCTGGAGGTTGTCGGCATCGGGCTGGACGGCATAATAGCGGTGGCGATGAATGACGCGGTGCTGGTTGCCGACAAATCCCGCGCCCAGGATGTGAAAAAGGCCCTTACCGCGCTGAAGCAAAAGGGCGCGGCTCAGGCCACCCAGTTCCCCAAGGACCACCGCCCCTGGGGCTGGTTCGAGAGCCTGGTGGTTGGCGACCGGTTCCAGGTCAAGCGGATCCAGGTGCATCCCGGCGCGTCGCTGTCACTGCAAAGCCACCTGCACCGCTCTGAGCACTGGATCGTGGTGAAGGGCACTGCCAAGGTAACGGTGAATGACGAGGTGAAACTGGTGACGGAAAACCAAAGCGTCTACGTCCCGCTTGGCGCCGTCCACCGGATGGAAAACCCCGGCAAGGTGCCGATGGTGCTGATCGAGGTTCAGACCGGCGCCTATGTCGGCGAGGACGACATTGTGCGCTATGAAGATGTCTACGCGCGGGGACAGGGCGAAAAGGGCTGAGTCTGTGAAAGTCGCCATTGTTCATTACTGGCTCGTCGGCATGCGCGGCGGGGAGAAGGTTCTTGAAGCTCTGCTGGACCTTTACCCGGATGCAGTGATCGTCACGCATGTCTACGACCCCGCCCAGGTCAGCAGCCGGGTCCGCCGCCATGAGGTGCGCGAAACCTTCATCGGCAGGCTGCCGGGCGCAAAGAAGCATTACCAGAAGTACCTGCCGCTGATGCCGCTGGCGCTGGAGCTTATGGACATGCAGGAGTTCGATCTGGTCATTTCCAGCGAATCCGGGCCGGCCAAGGGCGTTATCGTGCGCCCTGATGCGGTCCACATCAGCTATTGCCATTCGCCGATGCGCTACATCTGGGACCATTACCACGTGTACCGGGCGCGTGCAGGGCGGCTGGCCCGGCTGATGATGCCGCTGGCCGCCCACAGGCTGCGGATCTGGGATGTCACCACGGCCGCGCGTGTCGATCATTTCATCGCCAATTCCTCCTTCATCGCCAAGCGCATCGAAAAGTTCTACCGGCGCGAGGCCGAGGTGATCTTTCCGCCGGTGGACACCGCGGAGTTTGCGGTTTCCCCGGAAGTCGGCGGCCACTACCTGCTGGCCGGGGAAATGGTTTCCTACAAGCGGGCGGATCTGGCAGTGGAGGCGTTCAACGCCTCCGGGCGCAAGCTGGTGGTGGTCGGCGACGGGGAGATGAGGGAGGCGCTGGAGCGCAAATCCGGCCCCAACATCACCTTCCTGGGCCGGGTGCCCTTTGCCGAACTCAAGCAGCAGTTTGCAACCTGCAAGGCGCTTGTCTTCCCCGGGGAGGAGGATTTCGGCATCATCCCGGTCGAGGTCATGGCCTGCGGCCGCCCGGTGATCGCCTACGGGCGCGGCGGCGCGCTGGATACGGTGATCGAGGGGGTGAGCGGGGTTCTGTTCCACGAGCAGACCGCGGACGCCCTGAACGAAGCCATCTCCCGGTTCGAGGAGGAGCCGGGCCTGGTTGCCGGCCCTGAAGCAATCCGCGAGCTGGCAAAGGGGTTTGATACAGCCGTTTTCAAAGAAAAATTCTCTGCATTTGCGGCGCGGGCACTGGACAGAGCCTGACGCGCGCCGGCGCCGGGCCGCAAGGGTTGAGACGGGGTTAACGGGGCGTGCGCAGGCCTAGGGGGACTTTCATCCCTATGCCTTACCGTCTTGGCGGAACAAAACAGCTGATGAGGCCAGTCCGATGACCAACCCTTTTGACAACCGTGTGCCCGCGCTCTCCGGCCCCGCCCGCGACATTGCGCCGGTCGTCCCGTCCGATACCGTGGACCTGCCGGATGTCGCGATTGCGCTTTATGCCGAAACCGGCGGCGCGGTGACCCTGACCACCGTCCGGGGACAGCAGCGGACCGTCCAGGTCGCCGATTTCTCGATCCTGCCGGTCGGCACCGTCAGGGTTCATGCCACCGGCACCACCGCCGCAGGCATCCACGCGATGGTGCTGGCATGAAACTGCTGACCGATCTCTCCGTCACCGCGCGCCGCCACCGTCCGGCGGCGGCCCCTGCCCTGCTGCTCGACTTCGCCCGGCAGGCCTACCGGGCGGCAGGCGTGCCTGTGCCGCTGTCCTCGGTGCTGAATTTCAGCCGCGCCTCTGCCGCCGTCCGCGGGACCGCAGGCGGCCTGCTGGAAACGGCCGGGCCGGACGTGCTGCGCCTGGACCATGCCTTTGGCTCCGGGGCCTTCCGCGGCGCGCTGTTTGAACCGGCGGCCACCAACCTGCTGAGCCATTCCAGCGATTTCACCCAGAGCGCCTGGTCCGGATACGCCGCCAAGCCTGCGGTCACCGGCGGCCAGGACGCGCCGGACGGAAGCCTGACCGCGATGACGTGGAACTGCAGCGCCACCACCGGCGGTGCCGGCGGCCAGCGCGGCGGCATCCTGGTTGTTGGCGGCAGTGTCTCCGGCGTTGCCACCGCCAGCGTCTGGCTGCGCGCCAGCGCGCCGCTGGGGATGCGCTTCGGCCATTCGGACGGCACCTCAAAGGCCATCACCGTGACCCCGGAGTGGCAGCGTTTCAGCTACACCAATGTGCTGCCCAACACCCAGAACCGGGTTTTCATGCTGTATGAGGATGTGAACGCGGACACCGACGTCTTCATCTGGGGCGCGCAGGTGGAACTGGGCGGCAGCGCCAGTTCATACATCAGCACGGGCGCCAGCCCCACCGCCCGCAGCGCCGACCAGCCCGGCCTGACCGGGATCAGCGGCACCTTTGATGTGACCATCACCTATGATGATGATAGTCAGGATAAACTGGCCGGAGAGACGGTGAGCGAAGGCTGGTGGCCCGCGCTGTCACGGCCCTGGGTGAAGAAACTGGTGGTGGGAAAAGAGGCTGGAAGGTAGGTTCCGGCATCTGGTTCGCCCCTCCCCTTGAGATAGTGAGCGGTAATGAAAGTTGGCTTGATTTCATTTTTCCTGTTGTTTGCGCCGTTTACTGCTGCACGTATTTCTGACGGCTTCTCGATCGGCCTGCTGGACTTGATGTCTTTCGCATTTCTTGCGCTGGCCCTGCCGAGGATTTCGTCTGTCGCAAAAACGGGCCTCGGCTTTCTTCTGACCCTGCTGATCTGTACCCTGACCTTTTCATTTTTAGCCGGAAGCATCGTTAACGAGTTTTCGGCCAGGGACCTTGCATTCGCAAGAATGATTTTCATCATGCTCCCCGCCATCCTGCTTATTTCCCAACCCATGTCCGAGGAAAAAGTCTGGCGAATGACATTTCTCTTTTTCTGGGGAGGCTTCATTGCGGTCCTCTTGGGGATCGTGCTCCATCATCTGGGGATTCAAATCCGAAGCAATCAGCAAGCCCTTTGGGCCGGGGATGGTTCAGGTCCGAGCCTGAGAGCCGGCGGAGTACTCGGCAACAGCTCGGACTTCGGGCATCTGACCGCAGTGTGGGGAAGCGTATGCGGGTTGGGAGTGCTTGTGTTCGGACGAAGGAGAAGCCGCTTCCTGGTGACTCTGCTCATTTTCGCAGTGTCCTTTTACGCGACATGGATCGCGTCCTCGCGCGCAGCCACGCTGCACCTTCTGCTTGCCTACGGTCTGGCGCTGCCATTTCTGCTCGGGCGAACCGGCTGGGCTATGGCGGGCTGCGCCACGGTATTTACCCTTTTGTCGCTTCCATTTCTGCTGTCCGAGTTCAGCCTGTTGCTTCCGCAAAACGTTACATACAACCTTCAGCGGCTGGATTTCCTGAACATTTCGGGAAACAGCACGTTTATGCAAACCGGCCGTTTTGTAAACTGGATTCACCTGATGGCTGTTTTCCAGGAAAATTGGTTCCTTGGAATTGGATACAAGAACATCAACAGCGACTATGGAGTCTGGGGCGACAACTCCTATTTAACGATCCTTGTTGAATTCGGACTGCTCGCCGGGGCTGTCAATATCCTGCTTTGGATCTGGCTGATCGCAATATCTGCGGCGTCCGCGCTGAAAAACCGCCGCGGCGTCGTGTTTTTTGCGGTCGTTTTGTCCGAAGCCGTGCATGGGCTTACCGTGGATACAGGTACAATCTGGTACTCTATGCCGTTTGCATGGTTGTTTATCACCGCCCACTATCTTCTTCAGACCCAGTCCGGGGGCCTTAGGAACAAGAGAGGGGCAGCAACTGCCAGGAACCTCTATCCGGCGACACCGTATACCTGATAGGTTTTTGCCGCCATAACGTCGGCAGAATAGGTCTGCTCAGCCTCCCGGCGCGCGGCGGCGCTCAGACGCGCGCAGTCCTCCACGGTCAGCCCCTGCAGCATCCGGACGGCCTCGTCCGAGGTCCGGAACAGGCGCCCGGTCTCCCCGTCCCGGATCACGTCGGCGTTGCCGACCACATCGGTGGCCAGAACGCAAAGCGCTTCGGACATGGCTTCCAGAACCGCCAGCGGCATGCCCTCCCAGCGTGAGGTCGACACAAAGACGTGGGTCCGCCGGAAGTAGTCCCGGGGATTGGCGACGCCGCCGTGCAGCGTGACATGCTGCGCCAAGCCCTCATCGTTGAGGCGCTGCTGGATCTGCGGCAAGCGCTCTCCGGTACCGATCACATCCAGGTGGAACCGGAGGCTGCCGCTGAGCGCCTTGGCGATGTCGATGAGCAGATCCGGGTTCTTCTGATGGTCATACCTGCTGACTGCCAGCAGCCGGAGCTTCCCGCCATCCCATTGCGGCCGCGTTACCGTTTCGGGGATTTCGATGCCGTTGGGGATCACCGCCAGCTTGTCAGCGCGGATGACCCCAGCCTCCCGGATGAGCCTGGCCTCGCCTTCCGACACGCAGATGGCCTTTTGCGTGCCCCAGCCCAGGAGCTGCTCAAGACGGAGGTACAAGGCTTTCTTCAGCGGGCTGTATTCACCGGTGTGAAGCCCGTGGAACGTATGCACCACAGGGCGCCCGGTCCACAGTCCCAGCATGCGGGCATAAAGCCCGGCGCCCTTGCCATGGGAGTGCAGCACGTCGATTCCTTCGCGCCGTATGAACCTTGCGGTTGCGGCCAGCGAACCCAGCGAGAACGCGCGGTGCGGCAGCGGGACGATTCTGTCAGGCCCCAGCAGCGCGCGATAACGGTCGTGGTAGGGCTTGTCATCCGGGCAGGCCACATAAGCCCCGATCCCCTGTGGGCGGTGCTTGAGAAGCTGGTACAGGTGCTCCGGCCCGCCGCCGAGATCGGCCCGAACGGTGAGAAACAGGACCTTCATCCCCCCTCTCCTTTCCAGGCGGACAGGTCCCGCTGCAGCAGGGTTTCCAGGCGCTCCACGCCGGGGCGGAACCAGGCGGTCACTTCCGCCCGCAGCGCATCGTCCAGCCGGGGCCGGGGGCGTTTCACGTTCAGGAAGCCCTTGAGCGCGGCAACCAGCTTGCTGTCGCGCGCCAGAAGCGCCAGGCGCAGGGTCCTGACCGCCGGGGCCAGCGGCCCCGGGGGGGCCAGCAGGAAGTGCGACAGCCGGGGAAACCGCTGGGCGTGGGCGGCATTGCGGGGCGAAAAATCCGTGCGCCCGTCGTCCGGCAGGCCAAGGAAGGACAGCAGGTCCAGCCAGACCGCCCGCGGGTCATCGCGGAAATCGTCATAGATGATCACCTTGCGCCGGGGCGCGGGCACCAGCTCAAAGAAGCGTTCGATCTGCGGGGAAAACGCCGCGATCCGCCGGTAGAGCAGGCTGTCCGGGCGCCCGTCCTTGGCCGCGTCCCACTCCGCCTCGCGCCGCGGCTGATCCTGCCAGGCGGCGGCAAAGTCCTGTTCGGTTTCGAGGCCGGTGTAGAGCTGCTCCATATGGAAGGCGTGGGCCACATCAGCCGGGTTTCTCAGGATCGCCACGAACTTGGCTTCGGGGTAGCGGCTGGCGCAGGTGCTGACCGCCTGCGCTGAGCGCAAATAAGAGGTTGTCCCCTCGCCGATGATCCTGTGCCGTGCCGGGTCGGCAGCGGCAAACAGGGCGTCATACTCTGCCTGCGTTTCCGGGCGCAGCGCGTGCGGCTCAATCCCCAGATCGCTGCACCAGAACAGCGGTTCCTTGGGTTTGGAGAAGAAGACATCTTCGCGTTCCGCCAAGTATTCGGCAATTGCGGTGGTGCCGCATTTGGGGGCGCCAATCAGGAAGAAATTCGGGGTGCTCATGCGGCTTTGCTCCACAATGAGAAAATGGAAGGGTCGATGCCGACCCGCTTTTTGACGGTAAATAAAAGGGTGATATGCGTGACCGCACGCAACCCTGCGGTGCAGACTGCCGCGCCGGTCATGCCAAAATGTTCGGTGGCCGGGACCAGGGCGGCAAGGCAGATGCAGTTGAACCAGACCAGCCGCCGCAGGAGAATTTTTTCCTGGCCGGCCAGTTCCAGGATGTTGGGCACCGGGCCGCAGCAGACGGAAATGAGGAAGCCGGCCCCCAGAACGGTCAGGGCGGGGGCCGCGGTTGCAAAGTCCGGGTTCATCAGGGCAAGCAGCCAGTCGCCATGGAACACGATGATCAGAAAGCTGACCAGTGTGGCCAGGCTGACGAGGAGGACAGAATACCTCAGCATGGCCTGTGTTTCGGCGAAATTCCCGTTGGCATGCCCGCGGGCAACCAGCGGTGCCACGACCATGGCGGATGCGAGGGTGAAGAGGTCAAGGACTAGCGCGATCCGGAAGGCCGCGAAGAAGGGGCCGACCTCATCAGGCGAGAGCACCACGCCCAGAATGACCGGCGCCAGCACCGGCCCGCCAACCGTCTGGATCAGCGACGTGCCCCAAAGCGGCAACCCCGTCCGCACCCGTGCAGCCGCGGCCGCGAAAACCTCACGCAGGGCTATGGGCCTGCGCAGATAGGGATCGCTTCCGGCCTGAAGCAGGATCAGGGCAATCAACGGCAGGCCTAAAAGCCACACCGCAGCTGCCGCAGACAGGCTGAGCGAAAAGCCCCAGAGGCCCAGGCAAACCGCCAGAATTGCCAGCCTCCAGAAGATATCCCGGGGCAGCAGGGAAAACGCAATCGTCCGGTATCCGCGGAAGAAATGAACGGCGTTCTCGGCGAATGCCAGGGCGGCTGCCAGGACAGCCATGGCCGCAAACACCTGCGCATCCAGCTGAAGCAGGCCGAAGGCCCTGGCCGGAACCAGCAACAGCGCGCAGGCCAGGGTGCCGAGAACGACAATCAGCAGGCTGGATTTCCCGATCAGAGCGAGCTGCCGTCCATCCGCATTTTCATGGGCGATGGCGGCGTCCTTCAGGGACATCATGCGCTGCCCCAAAGACCCGGCAACCGCGAGCAGCGTTGCCAGGGAGAAGCAGAACCCGATGACCCCGAAGCTCTCCGTGTCGGTGACCCAGGCCAATGCGGTGAACATTGCCAGTGACGCCGCGGCGGCTGACCCTTTGATCAGGACCGCGACTGCGCCGCCGCCAAGCAGGCGCAGGAGCGTCTTGTTGCCTTTGAGCCGGTGCAATAGCTTCATCGTGAAAAAACTCTTTATCAAACTGCGTTCGCAAAAAATATGCATTCCTCCGGACAGGAGGCCTGCAGCGTACGGCTCTCAGGTCCGGAAAGTCCGCGGATCAGTCCGCCACCGCATTGATCGGAGCCGTGATCAGAGACGGTGTGATCTGGTCGATGGTGCGGCCCCAGCGGGTGACAGGGTTTTCGGCCACAAACACGATGTCATCGGGGCGCAGCTCGAAACGGGCAGCGAGCGGCAGATGCGCGGCATTGCGCACGTCCAGATGCCAGGCGGTGACGGCGCCGAACTCGCGAATGTCGTCGGAGGCGCGCAGCACGTAGACCTGCGACGCGTCGCCGGTCTCCTTGGCGATGCCGCCGCCGGTGTCGAACAGCGCATCCGCCAGCGTCGCCTTACGGCCGAACGGCAGCGTGTAGCGGCCCTGGGTGCGGACCTCGCCGCTCAGATAGACGTAATCCCGGTCCACCGCGTCCAGCTCCAGCGCCTGGGAGAAGTTCTCGCGCTGCTCATCAAGGTCGGCGCGGCGCAGGGTGAGGGCGGCGGTCAGCTCGTCAATCGCAGCACGGCGGCCCGCCAGGGTGGTCTGCTGCAGCTGGATCTGCTGCGCGAAATAACGCTCGGCGCGGCCAAGGTCGTAATCGGTGTCCACAAACACCGAGTCATCCGCCAGCAGCTTGAGACGCTGCAGTTCGGAGCGGGCATAGAGATCCTCCAGCGGGATCTGGTACATGGTGCCATCGCGGTAGATCCGGACCGAGCTGGTGTCGATATCCGCCACCGAGACCGACCCCGCCGCCGCCAGCGCCTCGCCCAGGGCGAGCGGCGTCAGGGTGATGGGGTAAACGCCGGGCTGGCCCACGGCGCCGCCGATCGAGACCCGGCGGGAATTGAATTCGGAAATCTCAAGGCTGAAGGTCGGGTCGATCTGGCTTTCCACCAGGCGCTGGAACAGGAGCGCTTCGGCCTCGTCCACGGTGAGGCCCGCGATGCGCACGCGGCCCACGTCCGGGATGTTGATCGAGCCGTCATCCTGCACGGTGTAGCCGTTGCGGCTGTTCTGCGCCGCCAGCAGCCCGGACAGTTCTGCCACGGTGCCTTGCGTCGACGGGGTGGACAGCACCACCACATCGCCGGTGCCGATGGTATAGGGGCCGGGGTCCACAGCGGGCGGCGGATCCAGCCGCAGCCCCTGGCGGCTGCCGTCCTGGGTGGAGGGCGCGTCGGGCAGCCGGCCCAGGCCGCGCGGGCTGGCCCCGGCACCCGAGCCTGCGGAGATCTGGAAGACGGCAGGCAGGGTCTTGGGCTGATAGGCGGCGCGGTTGGCGACCAGCACGGTTTCCGGGGTCACGGCCACCACCCGGACCTTGCCCGCGTCCGACACGCCTGCCTTCACGGCAGGGCTGCGGTAGACGGTTGAGCAGCCGGACATCAGTCCTGCCAGAGCCAGAGCGCTGAGGGCAACGGAAATGCGGCGCACGGTGCGTCCTCCAATCAACTTACAATCAAATCTCATCCGGCACCGTCTTCATAAAGAGGTTGCCAAGGAAGCTGCCGGTCCACTGCGAGGATTGCAAAACCTCGGGGACTCCCTGCCGCACCCAATAGGTATTCGTGAAGCTTTCCGCTACCCCGTGGCAGCGTTCTTCCAGCTTTTGAGCGGCAACCGGCAGGCCGCGCAGAAAAATGCTCTCCGGCCCCAGGCGCGTCACAACGCATTTGTAGGCGTGCAGTTCGATCTGGTCGTTGCCGTTCAGGAAACTGTGGAACCGCTCCGCCGTGCCCTCCTGCCGGGCCAGCACCAGCGCCGCGCTTTGCCGCACATCCGAGGCCGCCAGACCAGAGCCGAACCCCTTGGCGGAGGTGAGAAACCCCTTCTCCAGCGTGATCGTGGCGCCATCGGCGGTCAGCCAGGTCTGCACCCCTGCCCGCTCGGTCTCCAGCAGCATGACGCCGCTCAGGTCGCGGCTGGGAAAGCTCACCTCCAGCCGCGGCGGGATCGGGCGCACAGACGCCAGCGCATTGGCGCGCGGATGGAACCGGGGCGCATCGGGCTGCAGCGCGCCGCGCAGCAGGTCGAGTTCGTCCCTGGCGTCGCCGCAGGACGCGAGCAGCAGGCAGATCAGGGCAGTGCGGAACAGCCTCATCGCAGGAACCTCCCCCATCCCTTGGCCAGCTGCTGGGCGCGCGCCTCGCGGGTCACGCCATACAGCCGGTTGCGCACATTAAGCCGGGCGCCGCCATCGCGCAGCACCGGGCGGATCACCTGCGCCAGCCGGTCGCGCGACGGGCGGCCGGTCAGCCAGGACACCGGAATTTCCAGCCGGATCCCCTTGTCAAACGAGCCTTCGCCGAAATCGTCGAAGCTGACCGTGGTCAGGGTAAAGAAGGCGCCGACCTTGAAGCCATTGGCAAATTCGCGGTCGAGCGTGACGGTGGCCCCGTAGTCGCCGGCCAGATATCGGCCTGCGTCCACCTGCGCGTGGTATTCGCCGGGCAAATCGTAATAGGCGGAGACATGGCCGGTCGCGACCGAGTAGTCCTGGAACCCGAACAGCACGTCAAAATCGCGCTGCTTGACGTAATTCACCTCTGCGCCCAGCGCCAGCCGGCTGTCCGCCGGGAACCACAGCACTTCGCCCGAGACGCCGCCGTACATGGTCTCCAGATAACCCGCCGTGGTGCGGGCATAAAGATCGGCGCCGGGACGCCAGATGTATTCGGCGGTCAGATGCTCGACGCGCAGGTCGGATTCCCGGGCGTAAATCCCCCAGTCGGACCGCACTCGCTGGATCACCGAATTCGACTGCCGCTGGCTGTCATCGAGGTTGCCGGCGGCCGGCTGGCGCAGTCCGGCAGACAGGGTGAACCCCGGGGCGGCGGTGTAATCCAGCCCCATCTGGGCGCCGATTTCATAGCGCAGCGGCGCATCCGGGTCGAAGAACGAAGCCTGCAGATAGGGGCCGAACCGGTAGCTGAAATTCGGATAGGCCGCATCGGTGAAGCCGCCCCTGAACAGCGTCAGGCTGTCGGATACCTCGGCCCGGGCAAAGCTGCGCCAGGCCCCGTCGGGATCATGCTCCAGCTCATAGAGATCCTGGCGGGCGATGCGCACGGAACTGAGCGGCACGCCGTTCGACATGAGCGCGATATCAAAGCTTTGCACCCGCGCAGGCTGGGTATTGGCCAGCACCCGCGCCGCCCGCCCGACAGCCTGCGCCGCCTGGCCGTAGGTGCCGTTTTCCACCCCGATCCGCAGCGTGCCGCCCGCGTCCTCCAGATAGACCAGCCGCAGCCCTTCCAGCTCCAGGCTGCGCGTCAGGACCTGCTGCCGGCGGCCCGGTGCCGCGGTATCAGGCAGGTTCCAGCTGGCCAGCGCCACCCGGTCGATCGGCTGCAGCGGCGGCGGCGAGGCGCCCTGCCCGCCCGGCGCCACGCTTTGCCGCGGGTCGATGAAATAGCTGTAGTTGAGCCCCAGGGTGGTGCCGTACATGAAGGCCGCGGTCACCTGCGCCCCGTTCTTCAAACGGTACTGGGCGCCCAAGTTGAACGGCGAGCTGACCTCGAAACCGATGCGGTCCCGCTCTTTGGTATAAAGGTCCGGGGAGTATTCCGCGAGCAGGATCAAGCGGTCGCTGTAGGCCCAGCTGGCGCCGCCGAACAGCGCCGCTTCGCCCCGGAACCAATTGCCGAAATCCAGCCGCCCCGTTTCGGTGATGTTGCCCGCACGAGGATCGCTGCGGGTGTCGAACCGGCTGCTGAGCAGACCCAGCGGGTTGGAGAAACTGCCGCGTCCGGCCAGCCGCCCCCAGCCGATGCCGCCGGACAGTTTCAGCCGGTCCCGGATGGTCTTGGTGGCAACCAGATATTCCGAGGCATAGATGCCGGTGCCGCCGAAGTCGCGCAGGCCCAATGCCAGGGCCGGGGACGTCCGGCCTTCCTCGCGCAGCTGGAAGTGCAGGTCGAAGCTGCGGTCGAAACGGTCGCCGATCTCCCCGTCGAAGCCCTCGATCACCGCATAGCGGAAGCTGCCATGCACCCAGGGCAGCATCTGAAAGGTCATCGTGGCCCGCAGGGTCTGATCCAGCACACCGCTGGTAAAGGCCAGGGTGCCGTCGGGATACATTTCAGCCGTAGGCGTTTCGATCAACCCCGGCGTGCCGTAGACTGAAGTGCTTTGCGCCTGAGCCAGTGAAGGGGCGAGTGCCGGGGCGGCCGCCATGAGTGCTGCCGAAAGCAATTGCCGTCCCTGGAAAATCACGTTTGTCATACCGTCTAAGAATGTACTGCTGGCCTGCCGCCCCTTTATCCGTTTTTCGGCGGACTGTCCCGCAGGCTGGAGAAAAGGCCGGAAATGTCTTTCTGCTGTGGCGAATCTGCCTGTCTCTTTCCCTGTTTCGGACGCCAGTGCAACCCTTGCCGGAGCAAAACCGGCGGTTGCGCGGCTTCTGCGGTTTCCGCCATTGGTTTTGCCGCCGGACGGCGGCGGAAAAACACCATTTTGGACACACAAAAGCGGCTTTGCAGCAGTGCAGCATTTGCAGCGCCGGCAGAGCATGATAGCTTGGCGGCGAATAGGTTTAGGAGATTGACGATGATCCGGATTACCCTTTTGGCCCTGGCCCTGTCCGCAACCGGTGCTGCCGCCCAGAGTGTCAGCCCCGCAACCGCTAAGGACGATTGCGAAGACACCCAGAACACCGACGATGACGAGTGTCTCGCAGCGCTGGCAGACGCTGCCTCCGCAGCAGAGGCGGAAGGCGTCACCGGCTTTGTGCCGCTGGTGGCACCGGCGCTTGGAGCGGCAGCCGCTGCCGCCGGACTTGCAGCCGCAGCAGGCGGCGGCGCGACCCCGTCCACCACAAGCACCGTCAGCACGAACTGAAGCACCCGCAACTGCGGCCCGCAGTCTGCAAAAGAGATCGGCGCGCCCCCTGCGAGGCGCGCCGTTCCTTTTCAAGCCGTCTTCTCCGGCTTCAATGCGTCAGTTGGCGTAGTATTTTGAGCCATAGTCGCCGTAGCTGTAGCCATACTGCCTCATCCGGCGGGTGTTGATCTGGCCCAGGATCATCCCGGTCAGGCGCTGGTTGTCGGTATGGAACAGCCGCAGGGCCTCCGCCACATCCTGTTCGGCGGTGTCGTCCCATTTCACGGTCAGCAGCACCGCGTCCGCATTGCGGGCGATCAGCCGGGCGTCAGACACAATCAGCACCGGCGGCGTGTCGATCAGAATGACGTCATAGCGCTGCCGCATCTCGTTCAGGAAGTCGCGGAACCGCTCCGACGCAAAAAGATCGGCGGCGTTGGCCGAGGTCTTTTCCCCCGCCAGGATGTCACAACCCAAGAGCGGATCCTGGAAGATGGCTTGGTCAGCCGCGATATCCCCTGCCAGCACCGAGACAATGCCCTGCGGCGGCACATTGCTGAGCTGGGCCGTCATCGTCCGGCGCCGGATGTCGCCCTCGACCAGCAGCACCTTCTTGCCGATGCCAACGAAGTTCTGCGCCAGCGCCAGCGAATTGGTGGTTTTGCCTTCCCCCGGCAGGGAGGAGGTCAGGACCACGACCTGCGGCGGATGATCCACATTGGACAGCATCAGCGAGGTGCGCAGGTTGCGCACCGCCTCCGCGGTGGCGGAAGACGGTTTCTCGGCCAGGTATTCCAGCACCTTGCGGCGGCCGCTGGCCGGGAACACCGGGATCTGCCCCAGCACGCTGTAGCCGGTCTTGCGCTCCAGCTCCTGAGCGGAGCGGATGCCCCGGCGCCGTGCTTCCATCAGCAGCACGATGCCGGCGCCCGCCATCAGCCCCAAAATCCCGCTCATCGCAAGGATCAGCGATTTTTTGGGCGCGGAGGGGCGCAGCGGAATCACCGCCCGCGACAAGAGGCGGCTGTCCGCTTTCTGGATGCCCTCCTGGGCCGAGGTCTCCTTGAGACGGGTCAGGAAATACTCATAGAGCAGCCGCACAGCTTCTGCCTCGCGGGTGAGCTGCTGCAGGGTGATCAGGTCTTCGCTCTGCCGCGCGGTTTGCCTGGACAGTTCCGCCTCCGACTGCACCAGCGTCTGCAGCTGCTGCGTTGCGCGGCGGGCATCCAGCGCGGCGCGGGCCAGAAGCCGCTGGAAGGCGGTGTCAAACGCGGCCCTGCCCGCGGCGGTGTCCGCCTGCGCCAGCAATCGCTGCAGCTGCCGGTCCTGGCTGACTTCCGCCCGCTTCTCCCGGGTTTCCGCCGCGCGCAGCTCGCTGTAGCGCACCTGCGCGGTTTCCTCCGCGGCTCTGGCCAGGGCAATACGCTCGCGCAGATCCTTCAGCTGCACCTCTTGCGCCTGCAGCGCCTCCGGCGAGACCAGGGCGGTGCCCGCATTGAATTCATTGGCCTTGGCCTCGGCGGTTTCCAGCTCCGTCTTAAGCTCGGCCACACGGCCGGTCAGCCAGGTTGTCGCCTGCTCGGTGGCGTCGAATTTCACTTCGATCTGGTTGAGGATGTAGAGATCCACAATGGTGTCGGCAATCAACGCCGATTTGCGGGCGGATTCCGTCTCCGCAGTGACCTCGAACACCAGCGTATTGGGAACATTGCGCACCGAAATCTTGTTCAGCAGGGTCGAAACCACACTGTCCCGGATCAGCTGTTCGACCAGCTCCTCCGGCATCTCTTCCGTCGGCTTCTGCAGGCCCAGCAGCGATTTGATCTGCGATTTCACCGTCCAGATCAGCGCGCCCAGCGCAGAAGGTTCAACCAGGGTTCCGTTGAATTCCGGATCGTCCATCAGGCTGAGCTTGTCGGCGACCTTGCTCATCAGCCCGCGCGATTGCAGCACCTCCAGCTCGGAATTGACCTCGGCGTAGTCGCCCGACAGGCCGCTGACGACGCTTTGCAGATCAACCACGCTTTCCTGCTTGGTCTCCAGCATCACCACGGCGCTGGAGGTGTACTGCGGCACCGCTGCGACAAAGGCGTATATCCCGCCCAGGAAGATGGCCGCCGCGGTCGCCAGCAGCATGATCCACTTGCCGCGCCACAGGGTGGCGAACAAGGCGCCAAGGTCTATGACATCGTCGTCCGGCGTTTCAGAGGGCGCAGGGCGCTGCACAGGGAAGGAAGCTTCACTCAAAGGCGTCTGTTTCATGAATACCCAAGTACCGTACTGATGATGCGCGCCGCACACGCGCATCATCCCCCGCATACACGCGGGGGCTTTAAGAAGAAAGTCCTGCGGACCGGTGCCGGACTCAGCGGCCGGTTCTGCCCAGCACTGCTGCACCTGTGCGGAGGATGATTGTCAGATCCTTGAAGAAACCGCGGCAGGACAGATAGGCCACATCCAGCGCCACCCGCTCATCATAGCTGATGTCATTGCGGCCGGAGATCTGCCAAAGCCCGGTGATTCCAGGCTTTTGGGCCAGATACGCCGGCACGCTCCTGCCGTATTTCGGCAGCTCCTTGGTGACAATGGGGCGCGGGCCGACAAAGCTCATCTCGCCCTTCAGCACGTTCCAGATCTGCGGCAGTTCATCCAGGCTGGTCCTGCGCAGGATCCGGCCAAGCCGGTTGACGCGCGGGTCGCTGGTCAGCTTGTGGTCACGCTCCCATTCAGCAGCAGCCTCGGGGTTGCTGTCCAGATGGGTCTGAAGCCGTGATTCGGCATCGACCACCATGCTGCGGACCTTCCAGCATTTGAACGGCTTGCCGTTCTGGCCCACACGGGTATGCCCGAAAAATCCCGGTCCGCCATCCAAGCGCACAACACCCCACAAAATCAGGATGACAGGAACAAGGACAGGCAACAGCAAAAGAGCAAATAGTATATCAAAAATCCGCTTACCCGATCTGGAGTAATAGCCCGGCGAAGAATAGCCAGGCACCTGATATTCAACAGATCCATCGATGGAGTACGCGGTCAGTGCAAAATCCTGCATCGTCTAACACTCCGAAATTCAAACGTCTTAACCAAAACCCACCTGCCAAAAGGGATAGGTACGGGCTCATTACACTCAAGTTACGACAAACTTAAGTAGTATTTTCTACACTTTTGAGACTTGGTTAACCATTGTGTCCTGGGAGCAAGACCTGGGTGGCCCGGTTCAATTCTGAGGGGATGACGGGCCTTGATTCTGCCGGAATGCTGGTTTCCGGCGCCGGTGGCCTGAGGCCCGATACAGCTCTTTTGGCTGCCAGAGCCTAAAGGAAAGATGAAGCCTGCAGGCGACAGCCCGGCGTCGCCCTTCGGCGCGCAGCCTGTCAGCACGAATTCAGATCGTGTGCCCCCTGGGCGCTAACGCCCGACACGCCGCAAAACCACAGGCCCGCCGAACGCCGAGGCGCTTGGGACGGAACCTGTGCAGAGTACGGTGGGGCGGGGGCTTTGCGGCGAGAAGCTGCTGCGGCGATTGCCGCAGACGCCTGATCAGCCTTGGCGGAAATGGATTTACCCCGCTGAAGGGGCCCGTTCCGAATCAGGCGCGGCGGCGGTTCACTTCCCAGGCCAGGGCCAATGCAGCGCCAACCGCCGCTAGCGTCAGCAGACCCGCGCTGGCGTCGATTTCCGGCACGCCCCACGCATTGCCGTTCCCGTTGCCGCCGTTGCCGTTGCCGACTCCATGCCCGTTGCCATTGCCTTTGCCAGGCTTCGCTAAAGCGGCGGACAGGGTCATGCAGTTGACAATGAAAGCGGTGCTAAGGGCGGTAAAAAGATTTTTCATCTGCTGGGCCTCAAAAGGTAACTGTTAAACTCCCCCATCGAAGGCACTTAACACCTTCTTAACCACCGCTCAACTTGAAGCGTGGGACAGGTGCGTTATTCCCGCACGGCTGTATCCGGTCTGCACCGATGACCTGACGTCAGGCGGGCTGCGCAGGCACGCTCAGGAACCGCGGCGCGCTGCCATCAAGGCAGACAGCAGACAGGGTTCCGGTGGCATAGGCGCCGGTATCGACGGCAATCCGGCCCCGCTCCGCCGCGGGCGTGCTGACGATGGTATGGCCATGCACGACCCAGACCCCGTCCCGGCGCGGGGTGCGGAAGAACTCCCGGTGCCCCCACAGCAGCGTGCCGTCCTGCTGCGCGTCTGCGGCCGTGCCGGGATCCGCCCCGGCGTGGGCCACCAGCACAGTGCCGGACAGCAGAGAGGTCTCCAGACCGGCAATCCAGGCAATCAGATCCTCCCCCATCGCCGCCTGCAGGCGGTCGCGGCAGCTGCGCAGCTCATCTGCGCTCATCTGCGGGCGGGCGCCGCAGATGCCGAAGGATGCCAGCGTCTGCAGCCCGCCGTTCCTGATCCAGCGGCCGCCGTCGCGGGCGGGGTTCTGCAGGAAGCGCAGCAGCATATCCTCATGATTGCCCATCAGGCAGGTCAGATCCGGGCGGGCGCTGAGAAAGCGCAGCAGTCCGGCGCTCTGCTCGCCCCGGTCGACGTAATCCCCGGCCAGGACGACTTGGTGATCCCGCGGCACCTGGGCCAGCATCTGCTCCAGCAGCGGCAGGCAGCCATGCACATCGCCGATCACGCAGAGCGGCACCTCAGGCGCGGGATCCGCAAAGGCGGCGCCTTTTGCGAACTTGCGGAGCATGGATGACAGCACGATAGGCAAATCTCCCGGTAGCCTGTTTGGCGCAGTGAACCCCGGCGTGCGGCAACGCGCCGGGGTTCACTGCGGTCACCTCCGTGATACCCGCCAGCCCGCACCGGGGCAAGCTGGCCTGCTCAGGCGCTGCGGCAGGCTTTCACACCCATGCGGATGATTTCGCTGCCCTTGATCTTGTAGATGCCGGAAATCCGGTTGCGGCCTTCCGCCATGAACCAGACCTTCAGCGGCTCCGGGTAGAAGTCCGCCATCACCCGGCTGAAATAATCGAACTTTTCCTGCGCCAGGCGGCGGCCGCTGCGCGACGGACCGTGGAAGCCGAAGGTGGTGTTCGGATCAACGCAGGCCCCCGGCAGGCCGAGGAACATCGTGCAGGTGGAATAGCAGACCCGGCCGCGGATCTCGACCCGGGTGCCGCTGCGCTTGAGGTTTTTCAGTTCGATCAGCCGGTCGTGCAGATAACCGCCACGGTCGCTGCCCACGACATAGGTTTGCTGGGCGGCTGCTGCCTGCGGCTGCAGCACCGCAAGTGCCAGACATGCGGCAACGGCGGCATTGGCGGTCTTGCGGAAGACGGAACGGGCGCGCCCCGGCAGGGCAGCAGCAGAAGATGCGATATTCAGTGCCAGCATGATCAGATCTCCAATGCAAAGAAACGGGCGTTGGAGACTGGATAGAAAACCCCTGCGCGCTGGCCGGGGTGGAGATGTGGCAAAAATTAGTACATTATCAACACTTTAGCCCGCATGTTAGGCAAATTTTAGTAGTTCTCGCCCTGTCCTGCGGCGTGCCGCCAGGCGGGATGAGATCAGATCAGATCATAATTCATGGTGGCGATGGCCACGGCAGCGATGATGGCGTTGGCCAGCATATGCGCCTGCACGGCGCCGCCGGGGCGGCGGGTCCGCAGGTACAATAGCCCGAACGCAACGCCCGCCGCTGCCCCGGCCAGCCAGCGGTCGTGCAGCGCCGCAAACAGCAGGCTGCTGACCGCCAGCCCGGCCAGGACGCGCCAGGGTGCTGCGGCGGAAGTGCCGGCGGCACGCTCCAGCACATAGGCGCGGAAGAACAGCTCTTCGATGACCGGCACCAGCAGCACCGTGCCCAGCAGGCGGCACAGGATCCAGAACGGATCCGGCGCCTGCGCCGCGCTGGCGGTGGTGTCCGGGGCCAGCAGCAGCCACATTGCCGCCACCGCGCAGCCGGTCAGCCAGTCGGCCGGCCCGGCGCGCCAGTCGATAGCCCTCAGCGCAGGCCAGAACAGCGCCAGCCCCAGCAGCATGAACGCCACCCTCAGCGGGTAGCCATCGGCAGGATTTTCCCAAAGCAGCGGCGTGATGGTGCCGCTCATCATGAAAAGGATGAACGGAACGATTCTGGCAAACAGCGGATCCGCCCTCAGGGGCAGGCCGGGGCGGGCGCCAGGCTTTGCTGCCCCGGTGTGGAAAAAGGCCATGTTGTGGACGATGGCCAGAACCGCAAAGGCCAGCAGCGAAAACATCAGCCAGCCCGCATAGGAGTGAAACCCGTCCACCGCCAGTTTCGGCGAGACATTTGCACCCAGCCAGATCAGCGCCGAAATCCGCAGGATGTTCAGGATCCAGCTCAGGCAGACCGCAACCGGGAACAGCAGCGCCCAGTAGGGGCCCATCCGCAGTGTCCGGCGCGCCAGCAGCGCATAGAGCGCCATGAACACCGCCACCAGGGCCACGCCTTCGGCACCGGAACAGCCCGAGGCAATGCGGACCGAAAAGTCGTTGAGGCCGATAATCCGCTCCCCCGGGAGGGTGAACAGCTCGGTGCCGGTCAAGGCAAACACCCCGCTCGCGGCCTGGAACGTCAGCCGGGTCAACGCGCGGTTCTCGCCCCACAGCCATCCGGTCGCCTCAACCACAAGCGGGAGAAGGAAAAATCCGGCTGCCACCAGCGGCAGGAAGGCGCCATTGCCCAGCAACCACTGCTTCCAGGCGCGCAACGGCAACAGCCAGAGCGCAGCGCCCAGAAGCGCAAGCGCGCCGCCGGCCAGGAACAGCGGCGCCGCCTGGCTGAACTGCGCCTCCAGCTGAGCCAGCGGAAGCCGCCAGAGCGGCACCAGCACCAGCACCAGCCCCAGCAGATGCAGCCCGGCCGGAACCAGGCGGCGGGACGGCGCCGCGGCCGCCAGATGCGCATAGCTGTGCCAAAGACGGGGGCGGGCCACTGTCATCAGAACAACGGCAGCACACATGAAGAAAACGCTCAGAGGAAGCGTCCGCAGCCCCCGGCAGAGAGTATATGCGGACACATTCCCGCAGAAGAACTGGTCCGCATCATAGGTCAGCAGGCGAATGGCCGCGGCCTCGGCCACTGCCACCAACAGAAAAACAGCCAGACGCATGGATGCAGGCCGCAAGATCAGTTCTTGCCTCATGATCACTCCCCGGACGCGCGGTTTGGCAACAGGGTGGCGCAGACCCTGCCCTGTGCAGTCACAGCCGCTCCTTCATAATTCAGGCAGCCGCAGGTTCAAGAGGCTCACCCCGGCCCGGGACGGTCCCGGCTGCGCCGCTCGGCTCACTGGCTGTCCGGGGCCTCCGGGTAATACGCCCGGTACCACTCAACAAACTGCGCTACACCCTCGGCCACTCCGGTTTGGGGGGTATAGCCCGTCAGCCGCCGCAGCAGCGAGGCATCGGCCCATGTGGCGGGCACATCGCCCGCCTGCATCGGCATCAGGTTGCGCTCCGCGGTGCGGCCGGTGGCGGCCTCCACCGCGGCGATAAAATCGTTCAGCTGCACCGGCTCGGAATTTCCGATGTTGATCACCCGGTGCGGCGCCACCGGCGACAGGCTGTCGCCCTCTGGCACCGCCCCGTCCGCCGGGCGTTCCGGCACCGCGTCCATCAGCAGCCGGACGGCCTCCACCAGATCGGTGATATAGGTGAAGTCGCGCTGCATGCCGCCATAATTGTAGACGTCGATCGGCTGCCCCGCGAGAATCGCTCTGGTGAATTTGAACAGCGCCATATCAGGCCGCCCCCACGGGCCGTAGACCGTGAAGAAGCGGAACATGGTGACTGGCAGATCAAACAGATGCGCATAGGAATGCGCCATGTTCTCGGTCGCCTTTTTGGAGGCGGCATAGAAGGACATCTGGTGATCGGCCTTCTGGGTCTCCCTGTAGGGCATCTCGGTATTGGCCCCGAACGCCGAGGAGGTGGAGGCCAGCAGCATGTGCCGGGGCGGATGGGCGCGGGCGGCTTCCAGGATCTCGAAGGTGCCGGTGATGTTGCTTTCCAGATAAGAGCGGGGATTCTCGATCGAATAGCGCACCCCGGCCTGCGCGGCGAGGTGGACCACATAGTCCGGCTTGTGCGCCTCAAAGACCTCCAGGACGACGCCGGGATCCTCGATGCTGCGGGTGATGACGCTGAAGTCCGGGTACTGTTCCAGCATCGCCTGCCGGTCCCGTTTCAGCTGCACGCTGTAGTAATCCGACAGGTTGTCGATGCCAACGACACGGAACCCGTCCTCCAGCAGGCGCCGGCACAGGTGGTAGCCGATGAAGCCGGAGGACCCGGTGACAAGAACGGTTTGCTGGGTCATCAGTCTGCTCCAGGGGCCTGTCTGAACCGCCGGGATCCGGAACCCGGCCGCAGGGTGTTGTTTCGCAAGGCGCCGGACCACCCGCCGGGCATTATGGCAAACCGGGCAGGGGCATACCATCCCCGGCAGCTCAATCCGGCCCTGCCAGCGGGTGCGGCATAAGCAAACAGCCTCCCCGGACGGCCGCAGGCAGGGGAGCGGGGGACGCGCGCTGCAACTGCCGTTGGCTGGCGGCACGCACCAGCGATCATTCACAAGACTGCGGAGGAAACTGGTGCCGGTGATAGGACTCGAACCTACGACCCCATCATTACGAATGACGTGCTCTACCAGCTGAGCTACACCGGCGCCGCTGGTTTCATAATGCCGGGCCGTGTTGCAGGCAAGCGAAATTGCCACTCTGCCAGCGCCATCGGCGACCTTTGCAGGTGCGGCTGAAAATCCCGGCAAACCTGGATTCCGGCGTGCTATTTCCGTTTGACGCCCCTTGCGACTCCGCTTATACGCCGGTTTCACGACACCTGCCCAGGTGGCGGAATTGGTAGACGCGCTAGCTTCAGGTGCTAGTGTCCGTATGGACGTGGAGGTTCGAGTCCTCTCCTGGGCACCATCCCCCCTTACTCGAAAATTTGCATGCAGCAGCGCGCCCAATGTGTGCTGTTGAAACATGAGCGCCCGCCGTTTCCGGCAGGCGCATGGGCAGGCTTCAGGCCGCCTGATATTGCGGTGCCGTTGCCAGGAAACGGCCGTAGGCGCTGGCATCCGGCGGCGCGAATTGCTCCACAAGAGGGTTCGGCCGCTTCCATTGCGTCGCCCCCATATCCATCAGCAGCTCATCGAAGTGCTTGAAGTGGAAAGGCGCCGAGCACAGCCCGCCATAGATTTGCGCCGCCGGACGCTCCTTGCGGCGCCAGTCGAGCATCATCTGGATGTTCTCCTCCATCTCCGCCCGCGAAGGCTGACGCGCCAGCTGGCCATCGGCATAGCGGACCAGCCAGTTTGCCACCATCTCCGCCGACAGAATGGTGCAGAAGCTGGAGTTGAAGCCGACAAAGCCCATTTCCGGCAGGTCCGGGTTCACCGCCAGACGGTAGGTCCGGTACTGGCCGTCCGCCTCGATCAGTTTGTCCAGGTGCCGCTGCGCGAGATAGGGAATACCCAGCTTCCAGCCGACCGCTGAAATCACCAGGTCAGCGCCGATTCTCTCACCGTTTTCCAGCACGATTTCATCGCCTTCATACCGTGAGAATGTGGTGCGATGCGGAGTGATTGAACCGTCCTTAAAACCCTCAAACAGGCCCGGTGTCACGATCGGCACCGAGCAGGAAACGTCTTTCTCGATCGGGACATCCGGGACCATGTCCCACTTCTTCAGCCCCAGCTGCATCTTCAACAGCGCCTCAAGACCGCGGAAATTGGCCCAGATCAGCGGCTTGGCCAGACCATAGAAGGCCTTGTGCAGCCAGCTGCGGCCCCAACCGTTGAACTGCACTTCCTGCGCCCGCATGTAGAGCAGCTTCTTAAAGTTGATGCCGCCGACAAAATACGGCACCCGCCAGACATTCTGCCGGTAGACCAGATGCACCTGCTTGGCACCGTTCTGGACCGCGTTGACCGCGACATCGGTGGCGGATTTGGACCCGCCCAGCACCACAACCCGCTTGCCGCGCGCGTGCTCCGGGTCCAGATACTCCGAGGAGTGCATGACCTCCCCGCCTTGCGCGGTGAAGGCTTCCTGCCCGGGGTGGGTCAGGATGTTTTTCTCGGAGAACTGCCCGGTGCAGACCACTGCGAAATCCACGTCCTGCACCCGGGTCTCGCCGCCTGTCTCAATCACCAGCCGCCAGCCCGGCTGCCCGTCCGGGCGCCGGTCCATTTCCAGCACGTTGGCGTTCAGCTGGAACAGCCGGTGCAGATCGTGCTTATCCGCATAAGAATGCAGATAGGCGTGCACCTGCGGGCCCTTGGGCCATTCCGGATACTCCTCTGGCATCGGGTGGTCGGTATAACAGTACAGTTCTTTGGGGGATTGCGTCTGCACCCCCGGATAAGAGCGGGAAAGCTCCCACACGCCGCCCAAGTCATGGCTGCGCTCATAGCCCAGAACCTGATGCCCCTTTTCGGCAAAGGCCTTCGCCGCGGCCAGCCCGCTTACCCCGCCGCCGATGACGGCGACCGTCTTGCGTTTCACCATGTCCGCCTCCCTTATTCCGACGGCGGCGGCAGGAAATCCACCTCATGCAGCGCGGACAGCCGCACCAGTTCTTCCGGATCTGTCACCCCGTCCAATGCGCAGAACAGGTCAAACAGCTTGCGCGACGGCGCCACTCCGAACACGCAAGTGGCCTCTGCACCGGAGCGGTTGAAGATGCCGTGCGCCACCCCCATCGGCATCCGCACTGTGTCGCCCGGGCCGGCCTGGTACACGTCGCCGCCGAATTCCACCTCCAGCGTGCCCTCCAGCATGGTGATCCACTCGTCCTGGGTGGGGTGCACATGCGGCGGCACAAAGGTGCCGTCCGGAATGGCCGCGTGCCAGACAAACGCGTTTTCGCTGTGCAGCTTTGGCGTATAAGTGTGCCCGACGACATTCCAGGACAGGCCCTCCAGCCCGCCGGTCGCTTTGGTGATTCCCTGATCCAGAGCCATAGTTTCCTCCCTTATCGCTCGTATAGGAAGCCTAGGGGCAGCCCCGGAAAAGGGTTATCCAGAATGCGCAAAATAGCGCGGAACCGCATGATTGCCTGACTGAGGAACCGTGCTAGGCTGCGCCGATGACCCGGCAGCAAGCAGAACACAAGAGCGAGCCCTTGCGCGCGTGGCGGCAGTTCCACAGCCGCGACATCGACGAGGCCCGCAGCCTCGTCGCCCAGAAATTCTGCGACCACCGCCTGCAGCCTGCCGGCAGGAGCCTCGGTTTCGGCACCCGCCACAACCATGTTCCGGGACGCAGCCTGTCGCTCAATTACCTGTGCTACGGATCTGCCGTGCAAATAGACCCGGGCGAGCTGCAGGATTTCTATCTCGTGCAAATGCCGCTGAGCGGCGCAGCCGTGGTTGCCAACGGCGCGGCAGCGGTGGGCTCGAACATCCGCCAAGCCACCGTTCTCAACCCGACGCGGGTAACGCAGATGACATGGCAGGCGGACTGCCGGATGCTGCTGCTGCAGATTGACCGGAACGCGCTGCACAGTATTGCCGAGCGCGCCTCCGGGCTGCCGCTGTCTGAGCCGGTGGTCTTTGACACAGCCGCACCCATCAGCACCGGCCCCCTGCACGACTGGGCCCGGCAGTTCATCGCCTGCGTGAGGGCAACCGATGCGCAGGCCGGATTCGGCCACTGGGGCGCCTTGCAGCAGCAGGTGATCGAAGAGCAGCTGATCCTCGGCCTGCTGACCCACCAGCAAAGCAACATCCGCCATCTCCTGTCTCCGCGCGCCCCGTTGGGCAGCAGCCTTCAGATCCGCCGCGCGCAAGACTATATCCACGCCAATGCGGCAGAGCCGCTGACCGTTTCAGCCATCGCCGCCGAGGCCGGCTGCAGCATCCGCACCCTGCAGACCGGGTTCCGCCAGCATTTCGGCCTGACACCGGTGGAATATCTTCGCGATCTGCGGCTGGATCTGGCCCGCTATCTGCTGCTCTCGCGCCCTGCCGGAACGCCGGTCAGCAGCATCGCCTATGACAGCGGCTTTTCCCATCTGGGACGTTTTTCCCAGCTCTACCGCGCCCGCTTTGGCGAACTGCCCAGCACCACCCGCGCAGCCAACGGGTTACCGGACCAAACCGAGCAATCCACATTTCCCTGACACGCGTGTCTGTTCGGGGGACTGGATCCAACCCCCGGAAACGCCTGCGGATTTATCGGCGGCCGCCGCTCCGCGAACTGACGCGGGGTTGAAGCTGTAACAGGATTTGCGAAGAAACCCGCGGGCAGATCCCGTGACGAAACAACCAAGGATTGCGCACTTCGGTCCATTGATATCAGTGCCAATGAGGCATAAGAATGCACGCATCTTCGATTCGGCAATCCAACTCCCGAAGTTTGCCATTTAAATCAGTTACTTGCGAATTGACAAATGGTGGCGCACCCCAAAAACATGCACGCCAAAACCAAAAGCATGCACAGGTCTGGCAAAGAAAGAGCCCGCTCAAGGCGGGCTCTTCGCGGCAACTACACGCGCTCTGATCGTTATTGTTCTTTGTGAAGCAGCGACGCCATCACCTCGGGATTGAAGGCCTCTTCGAAGTCGACAACAGTGAAAGGTGAGTATGCAGGCGAGAGACGGTACGTCTTTGCAAATGCACTCACAAAATGGTCGAGCGAACACGACTGCGCATCTTCGAGCTTAGCCAAAGCAAAGGCCTCGACGACGAGCTCAATGACCAATCCCCAACGGTTCATGCATGCACAGAGCAACCTCTTGAAGAACTCTGCGTGAGAAAGTTGGTCGAAGGATATCCCAACTGTGTCAGCGTAACTGTATACAAGCCTGTTCAGTTCATGTGCATCCTTCCTGAGATCAATCGTAAGCGCCCGATTTTTACCGCAGCGGTTGATTGTTGACGCGGGCGATGATGCCGGGCTCAGCGACGAAGTCTTCGAGGAAGCTGTGCCATGCCTCAACGGACACTCGTGCTGATGCCAGCATGTCGCGCAATTCGTCGATGCCCTCGTCGGTCAGCGCCGTAATGTAGTCGTCCCGTCCGATGTGGACGCTGACGATGTTGCCGTAGGAGAGGTTGTCGTCGTTGCTGACGATGGCCTCGAGAAGTCCAGGATCCTCGCCCAGCAGGCTGGCGACATGGGCGATGGAGCAGACGTAGGTCGTCGCTGCCATCACGCAGCCTCG